>VFSW01003911.1_pt1 | contig 22293 bp, 24 predicted proteins | sample 5358111 | NCBI WGS metagenome assembly VFSW01 (sample SAMN11554181, study PRJNA540505) | mine drainage metagenome | isolation source: sediment from site ElyBrook_90M | place: USA: Ely Copper Mine, Vershire, VT | collected 2017 | reverse complement strand
CCCCCCCCCCCCCCCCCCCCCCCCCCGGGGGGGGGGGGCGCCCCGCCCGGGGGGGGGGGCGGCCCCCCCCCCGCGGCCGCGACTACTGGATGTTGCCGAGGAAGTCGTTCTTGCCGATGCCCACGCCACAGCCGCGCAGCAGCGCGTACACCATGCTCTCGTGGAAGTAGAAGTTCGGCAGCACGAAGTCGCTCACATAGGCGCGCGGCTCGAACTTCCAGGTGGCGTTCGGAAACTTGATCTCGATGGTGCGCTTCTCCACGCCCGCCAGATGCTCGGGGGTCACCGTCTTGACGAAATCCAGCGTCTTGGCGATGCGGGCGCGCAGATCCGCCAGGGTGGTCTCGCTGTCCTCGTGCTTGGGGATCTCGATGGCGGCCAGCCGCCCCGCCGCGCCCTTGGCGGTGTCACAGGCGATCTGCACCTGGCGCGACAGCGGATGCATGTCGGGGAAGACGCGCAGTTGCGCGAGCACCACCGGATCGATCTTGCGCGCCTGCGCGTAGGCCTCGGCCTTCTCCAGCAGCAAGGACAGATTGGTCAGTCCGCGGATCAGCGCCGGGATGGTAAAATCGTGGATGGCATTCGACATCGTTAAAGGCTCCTTTGGGGGCTTGAAAGGACGGTCCCGCGGGGGCCGCGTGGGTCCTTGCCGGTCGCGTACTGTAGCGAAAGACCGCTGATTTGAGTAGCCGCCGGCGCGCCACCGCGCGGGCACACCGGGAGTTCGGCATGTTGCCCTTTTCCGCGGCCTGTGAACGCAACAAGGATCCCATACTCGCCGTGCTGCGCGGGGTGCTGGCCGGGCGGCGCGAGGTGCTGGAAATCGGCAGCGGCAGCGGGCAGCACGCGGTGCACTTCGCGCGCCATCTGCCGCATCTGACCTGGCATCCGACCGAGCGCGAGCCGCATCTGCGGGACCTCGCGCGGCGCGTGCGCGAGGAAGGCGGCGCGAACCTGCGGCAGCCTGCGTCGCTGGACGTGCGCCAGGAAAACTGGCCGCTGCAGAACGTCGACGCCATCTTCAGCGCCAACACCCAGCACATCATGTCCTGGGAGGAGGTCGAGGCCATGTGGCGCGGCGCCGGGACGCTGCTCGCCGCCGACGGCGTGCTCTGCCTGTACGGGCCCTTCCGCTATGGCGGGGCCTATACCTCGCCGAGCAACCGCGAATTCGACCAACGGCTGCGCGAACGCGACCCGCTATCCGGCCTGCGCGACCTCGGCGATCTTGTCCCGCTGGGGCGGCGCGCGGGACTCGAGCTGCGCGCCGATCACGATCTGCCGGCCTTCAACCGACTGCTGGTCTTTCACAAGACGGCGGCCTCCAGGGAGGACGGCGCCTGACGAGGAGGACGGCGCCTGATGGGGAGGACGGCGGCGGGCCCGCCGCCCTCCCACCGAGCATCAGGCCATGTTGGCCGCGGCGAACTCCCAATTGGCGAGCTTGTCGAGCAGCGCACTGACGTAATCGGCGCGCTTGTTCTGATAGTCGAGGTAGTAGGCGTGCTCCCACACATCGATGGTCAGCAACGGCTTCATTCCCTGGGTGAGCGGAGTCTCGGCATTGCCCGTCTTGACGACCTTGAGCTTGCCGCCATCGAGCACCAACCAGGCCCAGCCGCTGCCGAATTGGGTCATCGCGGCATTGGACAATTCCTTCTTGCAGGCATCGACGCCGCCGAAGGCCGCGTCCATCTGCTGCTTGAGCACCGCCGGCGGCTCGCCGCCGCCCTTGGGCCGCAGGCTCTTCCAGTAAAAGGTGTGATTCCACACCTGCGCGGCGTTGTTGAAGATGCCGGCGCGATCGGCCTTTCCGGCGCTCGCCGCCACGATGCTCTCGAGGGTCGCGCCGGCCAGATCGGTGCCGGCGATGAGTTTGTTCAGGTTGTCGACGTAGGCGCGATGATGTTTGCCGTAGTGAAAGCCGATGGTGTTCGCGGAAATCACCGGATCGAGCGCATTCTCGGCATAGGGAAGCGCCGGCAGAGTGACGGGTGCAGCAGTGGTCATTGACACTCCTTGGAAGTACATTGAAACGCGGACCGACGAGGTCCCGCGGGTCTGCGATGATACATGGTCGGACGCCGCTTTGTGGCCCCGCCATGCCCGCCCCCGCGCCGCGGCGTCAAGCGCGGCGCGCCGCTTGGTGCGCCGGCGCACCATTGGCGCACAGACAGGAGATGCGGGTGCCGCCGCCGGCCACCGCGCCTATCGTCAGTTCGCCGCCGATGGCGCGGGCGCGATACGCCATGCCGCTCAGGCCGATTCCGGCCACCCGCGCCGGATGGCGCAGTCCCACCCCGTCGTCCTCGATCTCCAGTCGCACCGTGTCCGCGCCGACCGCCAGGCGCACCGCGATGCGCGCCGCGCCCGAGTGTTTGAGGGCGTTCGCGACCGCCTCCTGGGCTATGCGATACAGATGATCGGCGGTGCGCGCCGAAAGCCGCAGCGGCTGCTCTTCATTCACCTCGCAGTCGATGCGCGCCGCCGGTCCTGCACGCGCCGCGCCCAGCTCGCGCAGGGCACTGGCCAGATCGCCGCCATTCTCGCCCACCGGCGACAGGCCATGCGCGATGCCGCGGCAGTTGCGGATGGCGCGCTGCGTGAGTTCGCCGAGCTGCGCGAGGATCTGGCGCGACGCGGCTGGCTCCGTGACCGATGCCAGCGAGGCCACCCACATCGCGATCACGGTGAGCTCCTGGCCCAAGCCATCGTGGATGTCCTGGCCGAGCCGGCGTTGTTCGCGGCCGATCGCGTCCAGCAAGGCCCCTTCGAGGCGCCTAATGTCGCTCAAATCGCGCGCGGACACGTGGCGATAGCGCCGGCCGTCGGCGGTGAACTCATGGCAGCGCACGGCCACCTCGACCAGCGTGCCATCCTTGCGCCGATAGCGCGTCTCCGGCGCAAGCTCCGCGTCGAGCGCCGCCTGCTCGCCGGCCACCCGGGTGTCGAGCGCGGCCTGGGGGTGCCAGCGCGATTGCTCCATGCCCAGCAGTTCGTCGCGTGCATACCCGGTGAGCACGCAGAACGAATCGCTCACCTCCACCGCCCGCCCACTCGCATCCAGGATGCAGACGCCGTCGCCGGCATTGCGCAGGAACAGCTGGTTGCGGCGCGCCTCGCCGGCCGCCAGGGCCTCGACGCGGCGCTGCTCGCCCACCAGGACGGCGAGCAGCAGGCTCATGGCGATAACCGCGCCGATGAAGGACCACAGGACGATCAGCCCCTGCACCGGGGCGAGATCGCGAAACACCCCCAGACCGAACGAATAGCTCAACGCCTCGATCAGCACCAGGCCGAGCGCAACGGCCGCCGTGGGCACCAGACCGAACCGCAGCGAGGCCACGACCACCAGGGCCAGCGACAACACCGCCACCGGCAATTGGGCGACCCCGGGGGGCCCGAGAGTGGAAGGCGCGAACACCACCCACAGCGCCGTCAGCAGCATCGCCAGCCCGAGGCAGGCGGCGGTGCGTGGCGCCCGCGCCAGCGCCGCGAAGCTGGTACGCTGCAACGGCACCAGCAGGGGTCCGAACAGCAGGGCACCGGTGGCGTCGTTCAGCCACCAGCGCACCCAATCCACCGCCGCCCAGGAGTGGTGGTCCTGGGGATCGACGGGGTAGTACCCCGACAGTGCCAGCATCCCCACGGCCGCCGCCAGGGCCATCCCCAGGAGGCTCGCGACGCAGAACAGCGGCGCATCACGCCGACGGGCGAAGCCGGCGTCGAATCCCTCACGGCGCAACAGGTCGGCCGTCACCAAGGCGCCCGCGGCCAACCCCGCTGCCGCCAGCATCGAGGGCAGCAACGGCCGGCCGCCCAGCCACTCAAACAGCAGATTGGCGGCGAACACCGCCCAGGCCTGACGCGGACCCCAGCGCACCACCGCCGCGACCGCGATGCCGGCCGGAACGATCCACAATTCCCGTCCACCGACGCGCTGCAAAAAGCTGGTGGAAAGCGCGCCGGCCATCAGCATCGACGCGAATACCAGAATCAGGCGACCCATGGGCGGCTCCCGCCGGCACCGGCCTCAGGCGGCCTGATTGCGGCCGGCTTGCTTGGCGATTTTCAGCTGTTGTTGCGATTTGGCGAGCAATGCGGCCGGTGAATCGGCGTCGTCCGGCACCACGGCCGCCACCCCGACGCTGACGCTGACGTAGCGCACCACCCCGGAGCGCGGGTGGTGGATGCGCAGATCCCGCACCCGCTCCGCCATGAGCCGCCCGAAGCGCAGCGCCTGCTCGAGATCGAGGCCGGGCGCGTAGGCGACCAGGCTGCCACCTTCGATGCGCGCCGCCACATCGCTGGCGCGGCGCAGGCAGCCGGAGACGCAGTGGGACACCCGGCGGATGGCCGAATCCCCGGCGGCACGGCCAAAGGTCGTGTTGTAGGCGTCGAGAGAATCCACGTCGATGGCGAAGGCGGCTATGCTGCGCCGTTCGCGATGAGCGATGGCCCAGTCGCGCTTCAGCAGCTCCTCCAGGTAGGCGAGGGTATACAACCCGGTCAGGCGATCATCGCGGATCACCAACGAGGTGGGCTGGTGAGCGCCGCTCAGCGTGTCGCGCACCGCGCGCGGATCGCTGCGCAGCCGCTCTCCGGCATCGCGGTGATAGCCCACCCAATGGCCGATATGCCCATCGGGCTCGCGCAGCGGGATCACCCGCATCTCGTTCCAGAACAGCGTGCCGTCCTTGCGGTAGTTGCGCAGCAGCACCCGGCAGGGTTCCCCCTTGCCCATGGCCTCGCGCAGCCGCAGCCGGCCGTCCTGATCGCGATCATCGCCCTGCAGCAGGCGCAGATTGCGGCCAAGCAGCTCGGCGGCGGCATAACCGCAGATCGCCTCGAAGGCGGGATTCAGATAGATCACCGGCTGATCCGGATGCCGGGCATCGATGACCACCATCCCATCGGGGGAGGACTCGAGCAGGCGGCGCAGCAATTCCGGCTCGAGTGCGTTCATGCCCCGCCCTCGGTGAGCGACAGCGGCGGCGCCGCCGCCAGTGCCGCGATGCGCGCGGCGCCATCCCGCCAATGGGGGTCATGGGCGAGATCCACGGGCATCTCGCCGCGCGCACGCATGCGCACGATGCGCGCCTGAGAGGCGGCCGAGGGCTGCAGGGCATCGCCCTGCTCGAGCACCGCCAACACCGCCGCGCGATCGTTGCAGATGGGCAGCACATCGCAGCCCGCCGCCAGCGCCCGCTGCGCCCGCTCCGGCACGCCGCCGGCGACCGCGGCGCCCTGCATGGACAGGTCATCGGCGAAAACGCAGCCATGAAAGCCGAGTTCGCCGCGCAGCACCCCTTCGATCCAGCGCCGCGACAAACTGGCCGGCAGGGGATCGACCTGCGGGTAGACCACATGCGCCGCCATGATGCCGGGCAGGTTGTGCTCGATGAGCAGGCGGTAGGGACGAAGGTCCGCCTCCAGGTCGAGCAAGCTGCGCCGATCCACCGGCAGCGCCACGTGCGAATCGGCCACCACGGCCCCATGGCCCGGGAAATGCTTGGCGACCGCCGGCATGCCGGCCTCGCGCATGCCCCGGGCATAGGCGAGCGCCAGCGAGGCGACGTCGTCCGGATCGACGCCGAAGGCGCGGTCGCCGATGATCTCGCTCACGCCGTGGTCGAGGTCCACGCAGGGCGCGAAGCTGAAGTCCACGCCCACGGCGCGCAATTCAGCCGCCATCAGCCAGCCCACGGCCTGCGCCAGACCCAGGCCCGCGGAGCGATCTTCGGCATGCCGCCGGCCGAGCAGGCGCGCCGCCGGCAGGCGGGTGAATCCCTCGCGAAAACGCTGCACCCGTCCGCCCTCGTGATCCACCGCCACCAGCAGGTGCGGGGTGCGCAGCGCGCGGATGGCCGCGGTAAGGGCCGCCAGTTGCCGCGGATCGCGGTAATTGCGGCTGAACAGCAGCACGCTGCCCACCAGCGGATGGCGCAGCACGCTGACGTCCTGCGCGCTCAGATCGGTGCCGGCGAGGTCGACCATGAGCGGCCCCAGCGTCATGCGTTGCGCTCGAATACGGCGATCGACTCGACGTGCGTCGTGTGCGGAAACATGTCCATCACTCCCGCGCCGGTCAGCGTATACCCCTGGTTGGCCACCAGAATCCCCGCGTCCCGCGCCAGACTCCCCGGATGACATGAAATATACACGACTCGGCGGGGTCGCCAATGCGCCATGCGGGGCAGGCATTCGGCGGCGCCGGCGCGCGGCGGGTCGAGCAGCACCAGGTCGTAGGGGGCGCCGTTCCAGGCGCCGAGGCCCTCGGGAACGAACAGGTTGTCGGTGAAGAATTCGGCGTTGCCGCAGCCGTTGCGCGCGGCATTGGCCCGCGCCCGGGCGACCAGGCCGGCATCGCCCTCCACCCCCACCACCCGGCCGGCTCGCCGGCTGACCGGCAGCGTGAAATTGCCGAGGCCGCAGAACAGGTCGAGCACGCGGTCGGCGGGTCCGGGGTCGAGCAGCGCCATCGCCGCCGCCACCATGGCGGCATTGACCTCCCCGTTGACCTGCACGAAATCCACCGGCCCGAACTCGAGCCGCAGCGTGCCGCCCTCGAGCGCGTAATCCAGGGGCGGATAGTCGGGCTGCAGCGGCCGCACGGTGTCCAGCCCGCCGCTTTGCAGGTGGATCTGCACCCGATGGGCCTCGGCAAAGCGCGCCAGCTTGACGAGATCCTCGGCGTCCGGCGCCGCCAGCACGCGCACCACCAGCGCCGCCGCATGGTCGCCCGCGGCCACCTCGACCTGCGGCACCTGGGTGCGGATGCTGAGCGTCTCGACCAGCGCGGCGAGGTCCGCGGGCAGGGTGGCGAAGCGCGCCAGCAGCACCTCGCAGCGGGCGAGATCGGCCAGATACGGCTTGTCGCGCTCGCGAAAGCCGGCCAGCACCCGGCCCTTCTTGTGCACAAAGCGGACCCCGAGCCGTGCCCGCCGCCGATAACCCCAGGCCGGACCGCGCAGCGCCGGCAGCACGCGCTGCGGCTGCACGCCGCCGATGCGCTGCAGGTTGTCGAGCAGCTGGCGCTGCTTGGCGGCGCGCTGTGCGGCCGGGTCGAGGTGCTGCAGGGTGCAGCCCCCGCACAGCCCGAAATGCACGCAGCGCGGCTGCACCCGGTCGGGCGAGGGCGTGAGCACCTCGATCAGCTGCGCCTCGTCCAGCTGGCGCCGGCGCTTCAGCAGCCGGTAGCTCACCCGCTCCCCCGGCAACGCCCCGGCGATGAACACGGCCTTGCCGGCGACCCGCGCCACCCCCCGGCCATCGTGCGCCAGGTCGACGACCTCGGCCTGCGCCTCCTCGGTCACGCTCAGCTCTCCGGCCAGGCGGCGAGGAATGCGGCGAGGTGCGCGGCGGAGGAGTCGTGCAGATACCGGCGCACCCGCGCGACCTCCCCGGCATGCTCGGCCGCGCTCAGCGTCCCGCGCAGCAGTTCGAAACGCAGGAAGATCAGGTAGGTGTTGAGCACGTCGGTCTCACAATAGTCGCGGATGCGTCGCAGGCCGCCGGCGAGGTAGGCCGGCCAGACCTCGGCGCCGTGCATGCCGAACTTGCCCGGAAAGCCGAGCAGCGTCGCCACGTAATCGAGACTTGCCCGCCCGCGCCCCTGGAAGCCGGAGAGAATGTCCATCAGGTCCATGTGCCGCCAGTGAAAGCGGCTGAGGTAGTTGCTGTAGCGGAAACTCGAATCCGCCGCCCCGGTCTCCCAGTAGCGCGCCGCCGTCACGCCATGCAGCAGGGCGCGGTAGTTGAGCACCGGCAGGTCGAAGCCGGCGCCGTTCCAGGAGACGAGGTCGGGGGTGAACTTGTCGATGCCGTCATAGAAGCGTTCGATCAGCTCCTTCTCGGAGGAGCCCTCCTCCCCCAGGCTCCACAGACGGAAGGCGTCGCGCGAGCGCATCGCCACCGAGATCGCCACGATGCGGTGCTGTTCATGCGAGAGGAACTCCCCGCCCGTCTCCTGGCGCCGGCGCGTGAACATGACCTGCGCCACCTGCTCGTCCGACAGATCGTGCAGCCCGTACAGACGGCGGCCGAGAGCGGTGTCCGGCACGGTCTCGATGTCGAACACCAGGGTGTTCACGGCGCGCCGGCGCGCCGCGCGGCGCGCCTCAGGTCCGTCATGTCGCGCACGGCCGTGGCCCGCCCGGCGCACACCGCCCCCGAGATGATGGAGTGGCCGAGGTTGAATTAGACCACCGGCGGGATGGCGGCGATGTCCTCGACATTGTGATAGTTGAGCCCGTGGCCGGCGTTGACCACCAGGCCGAGCGAGGCTGCGAGCGCCGCCGCCTCGCGCACCCGCGCCAGTTCGTGCGCGCGCCGCGCGCCCTGCGCCTCGGCATAGGCGCCGGTGTGCAGTTCGATCACCGGGGCGCCGGCGCGCCGGGCCGCCTCGACCTGAGATGCGTCGGGGTCGATGAACAGCGAGACGCGGATGCCCGCCGCCGCGAGCTCGCCGCAGGCCGCCGCGATGCGCGCCGGCTGCCCGGCGACGTCCAGGCCGCCCTCGGTGGTGACCTCCTGGCGCTTCTCCGGCACCAGACAGCAGTCCTGCGGCAATATCCGCCGGGCGATGCGGATCATCTCCCCGGTCACCGCCATCTCCAGGTTCATGCGCGTCTGCAGCGCCTCGCGCAGCACTTCGACGTCGCGGTCCTGGATGTGGCGGCGATCCTCGCGCAGGTGCAGCGTGATGCTGTCGGCGCCGGCCTGCTCGGCCAGCAGCGCCGCCTGCAGGGGCTCGGGATGGCGCACGCGGCGCGCCTGGCGCAGCGTTGCCACATGGTCGATGTTCACGCCCAGGGCAATGGCGGAACTCGCGATCGGCTGGCTCATGAGGTCTCCCGCTGGCGCAGCGCCAGCATCACTTCACGGGACTTCAACGACCGTCCCTCGAGACAGGCGTCGATGGCGGCGCGCAGCAGACGCTTGGCGTCACGCAAGGAACGCGCCGAATCGAAGGCCTCGGCCTCGAGATCGGCGAGGGATTGGCCGTACACGGCGCCGGGGGTCTCGGCCACGCAGCAGCGCGCGCCGCCCGCCACGGCGAAGCGATAATAGGCATCGGGTCGGATCGGCCGCCCATCGGCGCCGCGCGACAATTCCAGGCCGTAGCCGAGCTCGATGAGCAGCCGCTTCTCGAAGCGGCGCAGCGCCGGCTCCTCCTGCTCCCCGGCGCACAGCGCCGCGACGCACTCGGCGTAGGCCTCGAAGATCGCCGGATGCGGGTCCCAGCGCTCGGTGAGTTTCAACAGCAGCTCGTTCAGGTAAAAGCCGCTCATCAGGCGGCCGGCCGCCAGCGCGCTGGCCGGCCCGTCGATCTCGGCGCCCTGCAGCTGGCAGGCCTCGGTGCGACCGGCCCAGGAGAGCAGCAGCCGCTGAAAGGGCCGCAGCACGGATTTCAGCGCGCAGCGCGGTCCGTTGGCGCCGCGCGCGAACAGGGTGATGCGGCCATGTTCCGCGGTGAACGCCTCGACGATGCGGCTGGTGTCGCGATAGGGGTATTGGTGCAGCACATAGGCCGGCGCCAGCCATACCCTGCGCGCGCTCTTCACAATGTGTCGTACCCGAATTGGCGCAACGCCATCTCGCTGTCCGCCCAGTTTTCCTTCACCTTGACCCACAATTCCAGATGCACCGGCTTCTGCCACAGGTCCACCAGTTCGATGCGCGCCAGGCGTCCGATCTCCTTGAGGCGCTCGCCGCGCTGGCCGATGACGATGGCCTTCTGCCCGGCGCGCTCCACCCAGATCACGGCGTTGATCATGACACGTCCGTCCTCCTCGACGAAGCGTTCGATCTGCACGTTGATGCCATAGGGAAGCTCCTCGCGCAGCTTGAGGGTGAGCTTCTCGCGGATCACCTCGGCGGCATGGAAAGGCTCGTCGCGGTCGGTGAGCACATCGGCGGCGAACAGCGCCGGCGAGGGCGGCAGCCGCGATCCGACCACCTCGACCAGGCGTTCGAGATTGTCGCTTTGCAAGGCCGAGATCGGCACGATCCCGGAGGCCGGCACGCGCTGCGTCAGATCCTCCAGATAGGGCAGCAGCCGGTCCCTGGGCACCACCTGGTCGACCTTGTTGATCACCAGGAACAGCGGCTGCTTCAGGCCGCGCACCCGCTCCCACACCCAGCGATCCTCCTCCGTGAAGCGCAGCGCCTCGACCACGAACAGCAGCACATCGGCGTCGCGCGAGGAGGCGAGCGCCACGCGGTTCATGTACTGATTCATCACGCGGCGAGTCGATTCGTGGATGCCCGGGGTGTCGATGAGCACCAGCTGCGCCTGCGGCCGGTTGACCACGCCAAGGATGCGGTGCCGGGTGGTCTGCGGCTTGGCGGTGACGATGCTCACCTTGCGCCCGACCAGGGCATTGACCAGCGTCGACTTGCCGACGTTGGGGCGGCCGACGATGGCCACCGTCCCGGCGCGAAAGGGCGCCCCGCTCATGCCGAACCCCGCAGATCCGCGGGCAGCATCGCCAGGGCGCGCTCCGCCGCCGCCTGCTCGGCGCGGCGCCGGCTGACGCCCTCGCCCACCGCCGACACCTGGAAGACCGGCACCTCGCAGTTCACGGTGAAGCTCTGCGCATGGGGATCGCCGCCGACGGCGGTGAGCGTGTACACCGGCAGCGGCAGGCCGCGACCCTGCAGCACCTCCTGCAGGCGCGTCTTGGAGTCCTTGAGCGCATGCGCCGCGGGCAGCTGCGCGAGGCGCGGGCCGATGATGCGCGCCACCGCGGCCGCGGCCGCCTCGAATCCCGCATCCAGATAGATCGCGCCCAACATCGCCTCCAGGGCATCCGCCAAAATCGACGCGCGGCGAAATCCGCCGCTCTTCAGTTCACCGCCCCCCAGCCGCAGATGATCCCCCAGCCGCAGCTCGGCGGCGACCTGTGCCAGGGTCTCGCCGTTGACCAGGGTGGCGCGCAGCCGCGACAGGGCACCCTCGTCCTCCCGCGGGTGAGCATCGTATAGCAAGCGCGCCACGCTGCAATCGAGGATCGCGTCGCCGAGGAACTCCAGGCGCTCATTGTGGGCCGCGCCCGCGCTGCGATGAGTCAGGGCGGCGCGGCACAGCGCGGGATCGGCGAAGGCGTGGCCGAAGACGCGGTGCGCCCAGGCGAGCGTGTCGTCCGGCGGGGCCGCGGCGGTCACTGCACCTTCACGGTCTTGTCGAAATGCGCGCTCAACGAGAGATTGCCGATGTAGGGCACCGAATCGTCATAGTCGACGTGCAAGGTGACGCCATTGTCGTCCTTGCCCACCGTCACGTCCTTGTAGTCGACGCCGGAGATGTCCTCGATCGACCAATGCCGCTCCAGGGAGATGTTGATGCCGTGCAGATCGGGATTATCGGCCTTGAATTCCGTGGCCACCGACTGCAGGGTGCGGGCCACCTTCATGTAGTTGAGGTACACCGGCAGCAGGCGGATCCCGGCGTAGACAAGCAGGCCCACCGGCACCAGGACGCACAGCAAACCGATGAAGGTCATGCCGGCCTGGCGGCGCCGGGCGAGAGGCTGATCAACGCGCATGGGCTGCTCCTGAGGTTGGCTGCGCTACTGGATCTGTTTGCCGATCCGGCTCCACTGCGGACCGTCACGGGTGTCGAGATTAAGCCAGATTCGCACCGCCTTGCCGACCAGATTCTCCTCCGGGACGAATCCCGGGGCATCGCTGTCGTGCAACCAGCGGCTGTCCTTGCTGTTGTTGCGGTTGTCGCCCATGAAGAAATAGTGCCCGGCCGGCACCTGCCACTCCCCGGCGCGCACCCCCCCGAGGGCGAACATCACCCGGTGGCGGTGGGTGCCCAGGGTTTCGTAGGCGGTGGGCACCGCGGCGTAATTCCACTGATCCTGCTTCGGTCCGGAGTAGACCGGGCCGGGCGTCTGCGCCATCGGCACCCCGTTGACGTACAGCTGATTGCGCTCATCGACGCGGATGCGATCGCCGGGCAGGCCCACCAGGCGCTTTATGTAGTTGATTTTCGGGTTTGGCGGCAGCCGGAACACGATCACGTCGCCGCGCTGGGGCTTGCCGGTGGGCAGGATCAGCGTGTTGCTGACCGGCAGACGCAGTCCGTAGGAGAACTTGCTGACGAAGATGAAGTCGCCGTCATACAGGGTCGGCATCATCGAATCGGAGGGGATGCGGAATGGCTCGAACACGAAGGAGCGGATCACCAGCACGATGACGATGACCGGGAAGAACGAGCGGGCGTACTCCACCGCCACCGGCTCGCGCGCGAGCCCGGCCTGGGTGCCGGCGGCGAGCGCGGCGGCGGCGCGGGCGCGGGCGAAGAACAGCGCATCGAGCGCCCAGATGACGCCGGACACCGCGCCGACGATCACCAGCATCAGGCTGAAGTCCACCGCCTCGTAGCGAAACAGGCGCCACAGCATGGCGAGCGCCAGCGCGAGCAGCGCATAGCCGGCCAGCTTGCTGAACCAGGGCTCGGCGAGCCCCACGGCCGCCGGATCGCGCCGCGGACGCAAGAACCAGCCATCCACCAGCAACACCACGACGCAGGCGAGCGCCGCATACAGCAACCCGAGGAACAGGCTATCGCCGTCTTTCACTCAACACCCCCTCACCCTCATGTCCGGACGTTGCGCCGCCCGCGCGGCGGGCGCACGCTCAATTGGCCTTCTTGCCCACCTGCAGCACCGCCAGAAAGGCCTCCTGCGGGATTTCCACCTGGCCGACCTGCTTCATGCGCTTCTTGCCCGCCTTCTGCTTCTCGAGCAGCTTGCGCTTGCGACTGATGTCGCCGCCGTAGCACTTGGCGAGCACGTTCTTGCGCATGGCCTTGACCGTGGCGCGGGCGATGATGTGGCTGCCGATGGCCGCCTGCACCGCCACCTCGAACATCTGCCGCGGAATCAGCTCCTGCATCTTGTCCACCAGATCGCGGCCGCGGACATAGGCGTTGTCGCGGTGCACGATGAGTGACAGGGCATCCACCGGCTCGCCGTTGATCAGCACATCGAGCTTGACCAGCGGCGCGGCCTGGAAATGGCTGAACTCGTAGTCGAAGGAGGCATAACCGCGGCTTGCCGACTTCAGCCGATCGAAGAAATCGAGCACCACCTCGGCCAGCGGCAGCTCATACTGGAGCGACACCTGGCTGCCGAGGAAGAGCATTTTCTTCTGCGCACCGCGCTTCTCGCTGCAAAGCGTGAGCACCGCGCCGACGTGATCCGGCGGCACCAGGATGTTGGCGGTGATGATGGGTTCCCGCAGCTCCGCGACCCGATCGCCCGGCGGCAGCTTGCTCGGGTTGTCGACGTACACGGTGCTGCCGTCGGTGAGCTTCAGTTCATAGATCACCGTCGGTGCGCTGGTGATCAGGTCGAGGTTGTACTCGCGCTCCAACCGCTCCTGCACGATGTCCATGTGCAGCAGGCCGAGGAAGCCGCAGCGGAAGCCGAAGCCCAGGGCGGTGGACACCTCGGGCTCGAAATGCAGCGCCGAATCGTTGAGCTTGAGTTTCTTGAGGGCGTCGCGAAACTGTTCATAGTCGTCGGAACTGACGGGAAACAGGCCGGCGAACACCCGCGGCTGCACCTGCTTGAAGCCCGCGAGCGGCGCCTTGGCGGGACTTGCCTCGAGGGTGATGGTGTCGCCCACCGGCGCCCCGTCGATCTCCTTGATGCCGGCGATGACGAAGCCCACCTCGCCGGTGAGCAGCGCCTCGCGCGGCACCGGCTTCGGGGTGAAGCGCCCCAGCTTGTCGACCACGTGGCTGCGGCCGGTGGACATCACACGGATCTTCTGTCCCGTGTGCAATGCACCATTCATGACTCGCACCAGCGAGACCACGCCGACGTAGTTATCGAACCAGGAATCGATGATGAGCGCCTGAAGCGGCCCCTGCGGGTCGCCCTTCGGCGGCGGGATGCGCTTGACCAGCTGCTCGAGCAGTTCGGCCACGCCCAAGCCGGTCTTGGCGCTGACCAGCGCCGCGTCATCGGCCGGAATGCCGATGATTTCCTCGATCTCGTGAATGACCTTGGCCGGATCGGCCGAGGGCAGGTCGATCTTGTTGATGACGGGCAGCACCTCGAGGCCCTGGTCGAGCGCGGTGTAGCAATTGGCGACGCTTTGCGCCTCCACCCCCTGGGCGGCATCCACCACCAGCAAGGCGCCCTCGCAGGCGGCCAGCGACCGCGACACTTCGTAGGAGAAGTCGACGTGACCGGGAGTATCGATGAAATTGAGCTGGTAGACCTCGCCGGTGGCGGATTTGAAGCTCAAGGTGACGCTCTGCGCCTTGATGGTGATGCCGCGCTCGCGCTCCAGGTCCATCGAATCGAGCACCTGCGCCTGCATCTCACGCGCATCCAGGCCGCCGCACTCCTGGATGAAGCGGTCGGCGAGCGTGGATTTGCCGTGGTCGACGTGCGCGATGATGGAAAAATTGCGGATGTTCTTCATCTAAAAGACCGGCGGGCGCTTGGCCAAATTTTCTATTATAGCGCTCGGGAATGATGCGCGAGGGCCTTCTCGACCTCGGCCACGTCCAGATGGCCCTGACAGACCCGCTCGCCCGCGTACAGCAGCACCGGAATCTTGTGGCCGTAGCGGACCCGGGCCGCGGGATCGGCGTCCACATCGCGCACCTCCACCGGCAAGCCGCGCGCCGCGGGCAAGGCCGCGAGCTGCAACAGCAGCTCCTCGCAGAGCGTGCAACCGGGGCGCGAATACAGCAGGAAGCCGGCGGGGGGCACCGGGGGCGAGGCGCGGTTCAAGGATTCGACAGCGGGACGGCGGCGCCCAAGCGCACCGAATGGGCGATGAATTCCACCGTCTGCGCCGGCACCTCGCCGACCGCCGTGACCTGATGACCCTGCACCACGGTCGAGTAGGCGAAACCGGAGCCGACGCGCGCCAGACCTTCCATGGGCGGCAGCGCGACGGCGCGCTTCTCCTCCGCCGCCCGCTCCTCGGTGCCCGCCGGATGCGCGGCCGGATGCGCGGCGGCGGAGGCCTCACCACCCGCCTCCCCGAACACCGAGACCGTCGCCAGACCGTCGGAGTACACCAGATGACTGGCCGGGGCCGCGGCCTCGCCCAGGACCTGCGCACCGGCCACCTGCAGATGAAAGCCGGGCGGCAATTCGCTGGCCCGATAGGCCGCAAGCGTCGCGGAGGCCGCATCGCCCGCCGCCTGCTGGCGCAACCAGTGCATGCCCTCGGTGTGCACGGCCGGCAGCAGATCGGCATCCGGAATGTTGTCGCGCATGTCCAGGCGCGCGAACAGGATCTGTTCGATCACCTGGCCGTGCGCATCGCACAGCTGCGTCTTCAGCGGCATGGCCGTGCTCTCATCGAGCCACAGCCGGTAGCCGAAGCGGTACTGATCCTTGGGCATCACGGCGATTTCGCGGGTGGCGCGGCCGAGCAGATGCCCGCGGCGCAAGGCCTCGATGCGGTAGTACTCGCCCACGTCGGCGCCGAATTGCGGCAGGCTGCCGAGGAAGGGGCCATGCTGCTGGCCGGGTTCGACCAGCACGGTGTGCTGATCCGGCAGATAACAGGTCAGCTCCGTGCCGGTGCGCACGAACTCGCGCCCGGAGCCGTCCAGGGACAGCAACCGCTCGGTCACCTGCCCGGCCCGCGCCCGGTGCACGATGCGCATGGTCTCCACCCGCCCCTGGCCGAGATGGAAGAAGGTGCCGTCGTAATTGCGGGTGGCGAGCGCGCGATTCATCTTCTCCAGCCATTCGCGCGCCTCATCGGCGCCGAAGCAGGCCGGTGGCACCGCGGCGAGCAGCGACCCCACCAAGGCATAGGGCAGCAGCCAACGGGCGCAGGTGACGGTCGCTCGCCTCATGGCGCGATATGCGCGTCCCTGCCCTGACCCGCGGTCGCGGCACCGGCGGCGCCGGAGCCCGCAGCGGCACCGGGGGCACCCGCGGCATGTGGCTCGCCGGCACCCAAATCCGCCGGCTGCGCATCGGCCCCCTCCTGCTCATCAGCCGTCAGCAGCCCGGAGAGCACGGTGCTCTGGCCGAGGACCGAGGAGTAGCGGCTGTGCGCGAACACATAGCGGGTCAGGCGCGCGGCCGGCAATGAGGTCAGGGGTTCCGGCGCCGCCGCGGGCACGGTGTAGGACAGGGCCTCACGGGGGTGGGATGTGGCCGGCGAACCGGGCGCGGCGACATTGGCCGCCACCCAGGCGGTGCGCGGTGCGCCCGACGATGCCGCGGCCACCACCGCCGCATTGCCCGGCGCGTCCGCCCGCTGCTGCAGGGCAACGACGGCCACGGCGGCGACACCGGCCGCCACCGCCGCCCCGGCCAGCGGACGCCACCAGCGGGGCGCGCGCACGCGGGCCACCGGCGCGAGCGGCATGGCCGGTTCGCCGTCGATGGCGCCGTTGACGCGCGCGGCGAACCCGGCCGTCAACGACCCCGAGGAGCCGCTGCGCAACGCCTCGCCAATCAGGGCATACCGTCCGAAGCGTTGCCGCAGCCGCTCATCGCGGGCCATGCGCTTCAGCAGCAGTTCGGTTTCCGAATCCGGCAGCTCTCCGTCGAGAAATGCCGAGATTTGTTCGCTGATTTGCTCGCTCATGTGTCCTCGGGACGGCCCAGACCGCCATCGAAAATCGGTCGCAGTTTCTTGTCTATCGCTTCGCGGGCGCGAAAAATCCGCGAACGCACCGTGCCCACGGGACAATCCATGGTCTCGGCGATGTCCTCGTAGCTCAAGCCTTCCAACTCGCGCAACACGATGGCGGTGCGCAAATCCTCCGGCAGATTCTCGATGGCGCGGTTCACCGTCTCGCGAATCTCCTCGGTGAGCAGCAGCCCCTCCGGAGTCTCCGCCTCGGCCAGGCGCGCCTGGCGCTCATATTGGTCCGGATCCTGCAGATCCAGATCGTAGTCCATCGGCCGGCGCTTGGAGGCCACCAGGGCATTCTTGGCGGTGTTGATCGCGATCCGGTACAGCCAGGTGTAGAAGGCGCTATCGCCGCGGAAGGACGGCAAGGCCCGGTAGGCCTTGACGAAGGCCTCCTGGGCGATGTCTTCCGCCTCGCTGGCGTCGTGCACATACCGCATGATCAATTTCAACACCTTGTGCTGATAGCGAAGCACCAACAGGTCGAAGGCCGAGCGCTCTCCGCGCTGCACCCGCTCGACCAATTTGAGGTCACTGTCCTCGACACTCATGCGCGGCCCCGGACGGCGGCCGCGTGAGCATGCCTGTCGCAATAGACCGACTGCGGGCGGAAAAGTTCGCCGCTCCGCGGGCCGATGCGGCCAATTGACGTGATGTCGCGCACAACTTTGATTCTATCAGCCGTCCATGACCGGTTTGGCGGGTTCGCCGGGCGGCACGGCGGTCAGGGCACCGATGAGCGCGGCCAGCGCGGCGTCCGCGGGCCTCCGCCGACCCACGCATAGGTCGAGAATTTCCGGGTCCGGCGCCTCCAGCAGGGCGCGGAAGGCCGCCTGCTCGGCCGCCGGCGCCGCCGCGTAGCGCTGCTCGAGGTAGCGGGTGAGCAACAGGTCGAGTTCCTTCATACCGCGCCGGCATCGCCAGCGCAAGCGGCCCCAATCGCCGGGATTCATGGACTCAAGGACTCCCGGGAATCGGCCGGTCGGTGCCCGCGGGCGGCGCGGGGCTTCAATAGCGGCGCTTGGCGAGCATCTGCTTGAGCTCGCCGATGGCCCGGGCCGGGTTCAAATCCTTCGGACAGGCCTCGGTGCAGTTCATGATGGTGTGGCAGCGATACAGCCGGAAGGGGTCTTCCAGCTGATCGAGCCGTTCGCCGGTGGCCTCGTCGCGGCTGTCGACGATCCAGCGGTAGGCCGCCAGCAGCGCGGCGGGACCGAGATAGCGATCGCCATTCCACCAATAGCTCGGACAACTGGTCGAGCAGCAGGCGCAGAGGATGCAGGCCGAGGGGCGATCGACCTTGTCCTGGTCTTCCTTGGACTGCAGCCGCTCGCCGTCCGGCGGCGGCGCGGTGTGGGTCTGCAGCCAGGGCTTGATCGAAGCGTACTGGGCGTAGAAGGTGGTCAGATCGGGCACCAGGTCCTTGATCACCGGCATGTGCGGCAGCGGATGGATGCGCACCTCGCCCTGCACGTCGGCGCAGGCGTTCACGCAGGCGAGGCCGTTCTTGCCGTCGATGTTCATGGCGCAGGAGCCGCAGATGCCCTCGCGGCAGGAGCGGCGGAAGGCCAGCGTCGAGTCGAGCTCGTTCTTGATCTTGATCAGCGCGTCGAGCACCATCGGTCCGCAGGTGTCCATGTCGACCTCGTAGGTGTCCAGGCGCGGGTTCTCGCCGGACTGCGGGTCGAAGCGGTAGATGCGAAAGACGCGCACGCGGGTCGCGCCCGGCGGCGCCTTGAACACCCGCCCTTGCTTGCGGATCCGGGAATTCACCGGCAGTCTGAACTGCGCCATGCTGTCGCTCCTAGTAGGTCCGCGCCTTCGGCGGGATGGACTCGACGTCGTCGGTCAGGGTGTCGAGATGCACCGGACGGTAGTCGAAGGCGCTGCGGCCGCGCTCATCCACCCAGCACAGCGTGTGCTTCATCCAGTTCTGGTCGTCACGGTTCGGATAATCCTCGCGCGCCTGGGCGCCGCGGCTCTCGCGGCGGTTCTCCGCCGAGTGCATGGTGGCCACCGCCTGGCCGAGCAGATTATCCAGCTCCAGCGTCTCGATCAGGTCGGTATTCCACACCAGCGAACGGTCCGTGACCTGCACGTCGGCGAAGGAGTCGAAGGCCTGCGCGAGCCGCAGCCGGCCCTGTTCGAGGGTCTCGGCGGTGCGGAACACCGCCGCGTCGCTCTGCATGATGCGCTGCATGTTCAGGCGGATGTCCGCGGTGCGCAGCGACCCCTTGGCATTGCGCAGGCGGTCGAGCCGCGCCAGCGCGGGTTCGGCGGCATCCGCCTTGAGCGGCCGGTGGCGGCTCCCCGGGGTGATCGAGGCCGCGCAATGGCGCGCCGCCTCGCGGCCGAAGACCACGAGGTCGAGCAGCGAGTTCGAGCCCAGGCGGTTGGCGCCGTGCACCGACACGCAAGCCGCCTCGCCCACCGCCATCAGGCCGGGCACCACCGTCTCGGCGCCGTTGCGGCGGGTGATGGCCTCGCCGTGCACATTGCAGGGGATGCCGCCCATGTTGTAGTGGACCGTGGGCAGCACCGGAATGGGCTCGCGGGTGACATCGACGTTGGCGAAGATGCGCGCCGTCTCGGCGATGCCCGGAAGGCGCTCCTTGATGACCTCCGGCCCGAGATGCTCGAGATGCAGATGGATGTGGTCCCGCTCGCGCCCGGCGCCGCGGCCCTCGCGGATCTCCACCGTCATCGCGCGGCTGACCACGTCGCGCGAGGCCAGATCCTTGGCATTCGGCGCATAGCGCTCCATGAAGCGCTCGCCCGCGGCGTTGGTCAGGTAGCCGCCCTCGCCGCGCGACCCCTCGGTGATCAGGCAGCCGGCTCCATAGATGCCGGTGGGATGGAACTGCACGAATTCCATGTCCTGCAGCGGCAGGCCGGCGCGCAGCACCATGCCACCGCCATCGCCGGTGCAGGTGTGCGCCGAGGTGCAGGAGAACCACGCGCGGCCGTACCCGCCGGTGGCGAGGATCACCTGGTGCGCGCGGAAGCGGTGCAGGCTGCCGTCGGTCATGTCGAGCGCGAGCACGCCGCGGCATTCGCCGTCCTCCATGAGCAGATCGAGGGCGAAGTACTCGATGAAGAAGCTGGCCTCGTGCTTGAGCGACTGCTGGTACAGCGTGTGCAGCATGGCGTGGCCGGTGCGGTCGGCGGCGGCGCAGGTGCGCTGCGCGATGCCCTTGCCGAAATGCGTGGTCATGCCGCCGAAGGGACGCTGATAGATCCGGCCGCTCTCGGTGCGCGAGAACGGCACGCCGTAGTGCTCCAACTCGACCACAGCCGCCGGCGCCTCCTTGCACATGAACTCGATGGCATCCTGATCGCCGAGCCAGTCCGAGCCCTTCACCGTGTCATACATGTGCCAGCGCCAGTCATCCGGCCCCATGTTGCCGAGCGCCGCGGAGATGCCGCCCTGCGCCGCCACCGTGTGGCTGCGGGTGGGGAAGACCTTGGTGAGGCAGGCCGTGGACAGCCCCGCTTCGGCCAGGCCGAAGGTGGCGCGCAGCCCCGCGCCGCCGGCGCCGACGACCACCACGTCGTAGGCATGATCGATCAATGGGTAGGTGCTCATGATCCTTCAGGTTCCGAGGGCGATGCGCAGCACCGCGAACATGCCCGCGGCGGCACACAGCACCAGGCCGAATCGCAGCAACAGCAGCGCGCCGAGCTTCAGCCCCGGGGCGTGCACGTAATCCTCGATCACCACCGTCAGGCCGAGATAGGCGTGATAGCCGAGCACGGGCACCAGCAACAGCAGCAGCACGGCGCTGAGGGGCACCGCCAGCCAGGCGCGCAGGGTGTCGAAATCGAGCGCCGGCAGGGCGAGCAGCGCGAATATGAACCACAGGGTGAGCGGCACCAACGCGACGGCGCTGACGCGCTGCGCCCACCAATGACCGGTGCCGTCCTTGGCCGAGCCGAGGCCGAGCACCCGGCCGAGGGGACTGCGCAGGCTCATGGCGCCGAATGCCACACGTACAGCCACAGGGCCGCGGTGCTCAGCGCGGCGCCGGCCACCGCCGCCCAGCCGCTGGCATGGCGCTGCCGGCGCTCGAATCCCAGCCCCGCGTCCCAGCACAGATGGCGCACGCCATTCAGCAGGTGGTAGAAAAAGGCGAAGCTCACGCCGACGGCGCCCAGCACCCCGGGGGGAGTTGCCAGCAGATGCATCGCGCGCGCAAACGGCTCAGCGCCGCCGGCGAGCGCCACCAGCCAGTAGGTGAGCGCCACGAAGCCGCCGGCGAGCGCGATGCCCGTGAAGCGATGCAGGATCGACAGCGTGTTGCCGATCTGCCAGCGGTAAATCTGCAGATGGGGGGAAAGCGGCCGTGGAGTCGATGGCATGGGGATCCTTGCGAGTAGACCGGGAGGCGCCGGCCGCGTGCACGGCGCTCAGAAATCGATGCAGCGCCCGCGCAGTTCCCAATCCCCGAAGCGCGTGGGTTCGGGACCGTCCCGGCCACCGACCTCCGCGGGCGGCGCGCCGCGCGCCGCGCAGGCGCCGGCCCGGACGGCGGCCGGCGCTTCTGGTATACCAGCGGGGTTGGACGACGCGCCGGACCGCGCATCCGGCTCCCCTTGCGGAGTCGTTGCGCCGCCCGCCGCGGCCATTGCAAGTTGCGGCGTCACGGAAGAAATTATGCCAGAACTCACCCCCGAGAGCATTACGCATCACCATGATTGACGGCCCCTTGAAGCCACCAGCCGGCCAGCGCCCGGCGCCCACACCGCCCGCTCTCGCACTGCGGCTCGAGCATCTCGGCGCGCTGCGCATCAGCGGCGCCGAGGCCGCCCAATTCCTGCAGGGACAACTGTCGAACGATGTAAACCGCCTGGCGGCCGACGCTCCCCTGCTCAGCGCCTTCTCGAGCGCCCAGGGGCGCGTGATCGCCGTGCTCACCTTGCTGCCACTGGCGGGCGAGATCATCGCCCTGCTGCCCCGTGAACTGGCGGCGCCGACCCTCGAGCGCCTGCGCCGCTTCGTGCTGCGGGCCAAGGTGCGGCTCACCGACGCCAGCGAGGAACTCGCGGTCTGGGGCGCCACGGAGGCGGCGGTATTGGCGGCGGCCGGCCTGACGGCCCCGCCGGCGCCGCGTCGCCTGGCTGAAATGGACGGCGTGGTGGTGGGCGAGGTCGATCCGTTCTCCGGCCGCTGGTGGGTGGTGGGCGCGAAGGATGCGCCGGCGCTGGGCGCGCTCGCCCGCCGCGCACCGGCCGACGCGCAGGCCACGGCGCTCGCGGCGCGCCGCTGGCAGCTGGCCGACGTGCGCGCCGGCCGTCCGCAAATCCTCGCCGCCACCAGTGAATTGTTCGTGGCGCAGATGTTGAATCTCGACCTGCTGGATGGCATCAGCTTCACCAAGGGCTGCTACACCGGCCAGGAGATCATCGCCCGCACCCAGCACCTGGGGCGCATCAAGCGCCGCCTGCATCGGCTGCGCCTGGCGGCCCCGGGAGCGCGAGTCGGTGAGGCGGTGCGGCTGACGGACGGGCGCAGCGCCCGGCTCATCCTGGTGGCGGAGGTGGATGACGAGTGCGAGGCGCTGGCGGTGGTGGGCAGCGAGGCGGCGGCATCCCTCCCCGGCGCGGCATCCGACCTCGGCGCGGCATCCGTCCCCGATACCGGGGACGCGG
>VFSW01003910.1_pt1 | contig 22295 bp, 22 predicted proteins | sample 5358111 | NCBI WGS metagenome assembly VFSW01 (sample SAMN11554181, study PRJNA540505) | mine drainage metagenome | isolation source: sediment from site ElyBrook_90M | place: USA: Ely Copper Mine, Vershire, VT | collected 2017 | reverse complement strand
CGTAGGAGGGGGAGTAGCAGTTCAAGCCCACGAAATCGAGGGGGGCGCCGATGATGCGCATGTCTTCGGGGGTGAACTCGGGCGCGTCGGGGCCGGCGGCGGCGAGGTACTCGGGGGTGTACTTGCCTTCCAGGACGGCGGTGAGAAAGGGGGCGTTGACCTGGCGCATGGCGGTGCGGGCGGCGGCGATGTGGGGTTGGGTTTCGAGGACGGGCACACAGATGGTGGCGTTCTCGGCGAGGCCAACCTGGACGGGCCGCCGGGCGGCGGCGCGGATGGCCGCCAGGGCGACGCCGTGTGCGAGCAGGGCGTGGTGGCGGACCTGGTTGAGGCCGCGGGGAGGGAGCTTGAGGCCGGGGGCGAAGATGCCGGCGCCATAGGCGAGGTCGGTGAAGCAGGCAAACTCGTTGATGGTGAAGAAGTGCGAGACGCGATCGGAGAGGCGGGCGGAGACGAAGGTGGCGTAATCGCCGAAGTATTTGACGGTCTCGCGGGACTGCCAGCCGCCGAAGCGGTCCTGGCAGGCCTGGGGCAGATCCCAGTGGAAGAGGGTGGCGTAGGGCTGGATGCCGGCGGCCAGCAGGGCGTCGACGAGGCGTTCGTAGTAGGCGATGCCCTTCTGGTTGGGCTGGCCGAAGCCATCGGGGAAGACACGGGGCCAGGCGATGGAGAAGCGGTAGGCCTTGACGCCCAGGGACTTCATGAGGTTCACATCCTGCTGGTAGCGGTGGTACTGATCGACGGCGACGTCGCCGGTCTGGCCGTGGGCGACGCGGCCGGGTTGGTGGGCGAAAGTGTCCCAGACGGAGGGTTTGCGGCCGTCTTCGCGGACAGCGCCTTCGACCTGATAGGAGGCGGTGGCGCAGCCCCAGAGGAAGGCGTCGGGAAAGCGGTAGGAATCCTCAGGATGGGGCGGCGGGGCGGCGCTGGAGAGGGCGGGCGCTCCGGCGATTCCGAGGGCGGAGGCGCCGGTGAGGGCGAAGGTTCGTCGGGTGGTGTGCATGGCTTCCCTTTTAAGATATATGAAAAAAGTTAAAAAAGACGCTGGAAAATCCTTGACAGGGGGAAGGCGGGTTTATATACTCGCTCCACAGACCCAATTCGGCTTGACGCCAGCGTGTAGCGGAGCCCTCCTGACGGCCGAAGGGAAACGGGGTGGGGCGGGGGAACGATCCCGCGCGGAACACGGTTTCGCAGCGCGGCTCCAAGGAGAGCCGGCCCGCCGCCACCCTAAAACGGCCAGGGATGCCAGGACGACTTGTTCGGCGGCGGGGCAGGCGGCGCGCTGGAGAAGTTGCCCGGCGGCAGGACGCCGAAGCGGATTTCATTTCTCATGAACTTCAGGGGGCGGTCGGTGACCATATCCAGGGTACTGCCTTTGGCGAGGACGGTATCGGGGCCGCGCGTGAGCAGGACGGCCATGACGCCGACGGTAGCTCCGGCGGCCGCGCCGGCGCCGCCGCCCATGGCGTAATGCTTGGAAGCCGAGCCGGCGATGAGACCGATGCCGGCGCCCGCGCCCGCGGCTTCGGCGACGGTTTTGGCATCGCCGGCCTTATTGCCGTTGCTGAGGATCTTGCCTTCGGACTTATCGAACTCGTCGGCGCCGCTGCCGTCGATGCCGGCCACGCGGCCGCGGAAGTCGCGGCTCACGCCGTTGGGGAGGGTGAGGGAATCGAAGCGCAGGTACAACTCGCCGCGGCCCTTGACGCGGCCGGGACGCTTGACCTCCATGACGGTGCCGGAGACGTAGCTGCCGGGCGGGATCACGATGCGGCCGTTGACCATGACGGGGAAGACGGTTTCCAGATAGAGGTGGTCGCCCTCGGCGGCGTTTTTGGTGGAGACGGTGTTGATCAGGCCCAGGGGGATGCGCGTGCCGGTGGCGACGACGTACTCGCTGGGGGGCTTGGTAGTGGCCGGCGGCGGCTGCTGCGCCAGGATGACGCGCGCCGCGAGAAGAAGCGCTACCGCGGAATGCCGCAGGGACATGGGGGTGCTCCTGCCATCATTCTACCCCATCGTTCTACCCATCATTCCAGGGGCGGGGATGCCCTACCAACTTCCGCGGGCCATGGCTTCGCGGGACAAGGTAACGACTTCGGGATTCACCAGGCGCCGGAAATCGTCGAGGCGCATGTGCACGACATCGCGATGGGCGCCGGCGTTGAAGGCGATGTGCCGGCCGGCGAGCAGGCTGCTGTCGAGGTAGACGGGCATGCCGTAGAGATTGCCGAAGGGCGGCATGGCTCCCAGGGCGCAATCCGGGAACAGATCGGCCAGTTCCTTTTCGGTGGCGAGGCGGGCATGGGAAAAGCCGAGCATGGCGCGCAGTTCCTGGAAATCCACGACTTAGCAGGCAGGTGTTCGGCCGCGGCAACTTCGCGGGCCGTATAGGCGAGGGGGTGAACGGTGTGGGTGTAGGCCACGCCGCCGCGATCCAAAACCTGCTGGAGACGGACTAACAGCGCCATAACAACCTCCACTGCCTGGATTGTAGCGCCGGACGGACGGGTTGGCGCGGGCCGCGGCAGGTTAGAATCCGGATATGGAATACGTCAATCTCGGATCCGCGGGCGTGAAGGTTTCGCGCATCTGCCTGGGGGTGATGACTTATGGCTCGAAGCGCTGGCGGGAGTGGGTGCTGGAAGAGGAGGAGAGCCGTCCGTTCCTGCGGCGGGCGCTGGAACTGGGCATCAATTTTTTCGACACCGCGGATATGTACTCGCTGGGGGTGAGCGAGGAGATTCTGGGGCGCGCGCTGAAGGACTTCGGTCCGGGGCGGGACCGGGTGGTGATCGCCACGAAAGTGTTCAACCCGATGGGCGACGATCCCAACCAGCGGGGGCTGTCGCGCAAGCATATACGGCACGCCATCGACGACAGTTTGCGCCGCCTGGGGACGGATTACGTGGACCTGTACCAGATCCATCGGCTGGACCCGGAAACGCCCATGGAAGAGATTCTGGAAGGGCTGGACGATGTGGTGAGGGCGGGCAAGGCGCTGTACGTGGGCGCGTCGTCGATGTTCGCGTGGCAGTTCGCCAAGATGTTGTACCTGGCCGACGCCATGGGGGTGGCGCGCTTCGCGGCGATGCAGAACCACTACAACCTGATCTACCGGGAAGAGGAGCGCGAGATGATCCCGCTATGCCGGGAGGAGGGCGTGGCGGTGATTCCGTGGAGTCCGCTGGCGCGCGGATTTCTGGCCGGCAACCGGCGCAAGGAAGACTTCGGGGAAACGCTGCGCTCGAAGACCGACGAGTACGCGCAGGGCATGTACTACCAGGCGGCGGACTTCACCGTGGTGGAGCGCGCCGGCGAGATCGCGCGCGCGCGGGGCGTGTCCCATGCGCAGGTGGCGCTGGCCTGGATCCTGCGGCAGCCCGGGGTGACCGCGCCGATCGTGGGGGCCAGCAAGATGCAGCACCTGGAGGACGCCGTGGCGGCGCTGAGTCTGGAGCTGGACGAGCGGGAATTGAAGGAACTGGCGGAGCCGTACCAGCCGCACCGGGTTTTGGGGCATTCGTAGGGGGGGCCGGCATGGAGTACGTTGACGGCGTGTCTTGCGGGTTATTCTCGCTGTTTATCTGGACGCTTACAGGAAGCAGTTCCGATTCGCAACACTCTTCGAGGCTCGGACGCAAATCGTCGAGCGGGCGCGATATCGCATTCCGGACGTGATGCTGTGTCCGCTACCTCTGCCGGCCGGCAAGATCGTAAACTCAATCCCCTGGGTGGTCATCGAGATCCTTTCGCCTGAAGACGGCATGTCCGAACAGCTCGCGCGCTTTCGCGATTACGAGCAGATCGGCGTCCGTCACATGGTGCTGCCGGATCCGGAGGAGCGGACGGCATACCGGTTTGAGGATGGCTCGCCGATGGCGACGCGGTTCACGTCGCCGAACCTGCCAACCGGCGATCTGCCCTTCGATACCGGGGATCTCTTCCGGCAACTCGTCGAACGACGCAACGAAGTCGCCACGCTATTATAGGGCAAGTGGCGGGCGTTTACGTTTCCTATCCGTTCTGCGCGCAGAAGTGCACCTACTGCAATTTCGCGTCGGGGGTGTTTCCGCGGGAGACGGAGGCGGGCTATGTGGAGGCGCTGCGGGGGGAGATGGCGCGGCACGTCTGGGCCTGGCGGCCGGAGACGGTGTATCTGGGCGGGGGCACGCCCAGCGCCATGACGGCGCAAGATCTGGCCGCGGTGCTGGCGCCGATTCCGGGGCGTCCCTGGCTGGAAGCCACCATGGAAGCGGCGCCGGGGACGGTGACGCCGGAGAAGGCGCGGGCCTGGATGGACGCGGGGATCGACCGGGTGAGCCTGGGAGTGCAGTCGTTCGTTGGGGCGGAAATCGCCCGCACGGGCCGCAAGCACACGGCGCGGATGGTGGCCGCGGAGATGGACGTTTTGCGGGCGTCGGGCATCGTCAAGATCAACATCGACCTGATCGCGGGACTTGCCGGGCAGAGCGAAGCGAGCTGGCGCGAGTCGCTGGACTGGGTCGCGAGGCTGGCTCCCGACCACGTTTCCGTATACATGCTGGAGGTGGACGAAGAGAGCCGGCTGGGGCGCGAGATACTGGCCGGGGGGACGCGCTACGGCGCGGGGGACAGGCCATCGGGCGACCTCACCGCGGAGTTGTACGAGATGGCCGCCGCGCGCCTGGCGGGGCTGGGCCTGCCGCGCTACGAGATCTCCAATTTCGCCGCGCCGGGGCATGAATCGCGGCACAATATGAAGTACTGGCTGCGGGAGCCTTACGCCGGTTTCGGGGCCGACGCGCATTCATTCGACGGGCGGCTGCGGTGGCGGAATCCGGAATCCGTGGCGGAATACATGGGTGCGTGGCAGCCGGTGAGCGAGGCGCCGGATGCGGTGGAAGAGCGCTTCTTCCTGGGACTGCGGCTGGCCCGGGGGATACGGCCGGAGCCGGGCGAATGGAGCCTTTTCGGCGAGCCGATCCGGCGTTTCATCGAGCAGGGCCTGCTCGAACGCGAGGGCGGCGTGCTGCGTCTGACCAGCCGCGGGGTGATGTTATCCAACGAAGTTTTTCAGGAGTTCCTGACATGATCGATCTGCGCAGCGACACCGTGACCAAGCCCACGCCGGAGATGCGCCGGGCCATGCTGGAAGCGGAGGTAGGGGACGATGTTTACGGGGAGGACCCCACGGTCAATCTGCTGGAGCGGCGCGCCGCGGAAATCACGGGCAAGGAAGCGGCGCTGTTCGTGCCCACGGGGACCATGGGGAACACCATCGCGGTGAAGGTGCACACGCGCCACGGCGAGGAAGTGATCTGCGAGGGGCGCTCGCACGTGATGAACTACGAGCTGTCCATGATGGCGTGGTTTTCCGGGTGCATCGCGCGGCCGATCCAGACGGAGGACGGCATTCTGCGCTGGGAGCAGATCGCGCGCGAGGTACGGCCGCTGGGGCCGCACTGGGCGCCGACGGGGTTGATCGAGATCGAGAACACGGCCAACATGGCGGGGGGCACGGTCTACCCGGTGGCGGCGATCGAGGAGATCTGCGAGCGGGCGCACGAGCGGGGCCTGAAGGTTCACATGGACGGGGCGCGCATTTTCAACGCGGCGGAGGCCTGCGGCGCGGCGGTGCGCGAGATCGCGGCCAAGGCGGATACGGTGATGTTCTGCCTGTCGAAGGCGCTGGGCGCGCCGGTGGGCTCGATGCTGGCGGGCACGGCGGAGGCCATGGCGCAGGCGCGGCTCTACCGCAAGCGGTTGGGCGGAGGCATGCGCCAGGCGGGGGTGCTGGCGGCGGCGGGACTGATCGCGCTGGAGCAGAGCCCGCGCCACCTGATCGAAGATCACCGCAACGCGCGCCTGATGGCCAAGGATCTGGCGCGGATTCCCGGGATGCAAGTGGATCCGGCCAAAGTGCAGAGCAACATTGTGATCTTCGACGTGAGCGGCGCGGGGGTTCCGGCGGCGGAGATCAGCGCGCGGCTGAAGGAGCGGGGAGTGCTGATCAATCCGGTGAACGCCACGCTGATGCGCCTGGTGACGCACTACGACGTGGACCGGGAGGGCTGCGAGATGGCGCTGGCGGCGCTGGCGGAAGTTGGGGCGGGGGCGCACGCGGGCGCCGCGGTATAGCGGGCCGGGCTGAACAGGTGAGCACAGTTGATCGAGTTCCCGGCGGTCGAATTCCGGCGTATGATAGGGGTATAGACGTTTGAGCGTTTATCAGGTTGAGCGTATAGGTGGTTAAAATGGAAGAAGAAGCCGTCCGCTGGAGCGTCAAGGTCTCGAAGGACACGGATCTTACCCTGCGCACGTTCCTGGGCGCCCAGGGCATGAAAAAGGGCGATCTCTCGAAGTTCATCGAGGAAGCAGTCCGCCGGCGAGTGCTTCAGTGCACCGTGCAGGACATCAGGGCGCGCAACGCCGATGCCGACCCCGATGAAATCCAGCGCATCGTCGACGAAGCGGTCAGCGAGGTGCGCGCGGAACGCCGCGCCAAAGGGAAGCCTGACAAAGCCTGATGCGCGTGGTCCTCGATACCAACATCATCGTGTCCGCCCTGATCTCCCCGGCCGGCAAGCCCGCCGCTATCATCGACGCCTGGCTGGACGGAAAATTTACGCTCCTGACCTGCGCGGCGCATGTCGATGAGCTGCGGGCCACGCTCGAAAAGCCACGTGTGGCCGAACTCGTCAAACCACACAAGGCCGGCCGCCTGGTCAACCAGGTCAAGAAGCTCGCCGAGGACATCGATCCGCTGCCGCGCGTGCAGCGCTCTCCCGATCCCACGGACGATTTTCTGCTGGCCCTTTCCGAAGCGGGCAAGGCCGATTATCTGGTCACAGGCGACAAGAGCGGCCTGCTGGCGCTCGGGCGCCACAAAGGCACGCAGATAGCGTCTGCGCATGATTTCGCCGCGTTGGCCGCATGACTTCCCCAAAGGACAACACAACGCCGGAAGCAACAGCCTTACCCTCCCCGGCCTTTTCGCGGCACGGTTCTTGAAGCGCCAGGCGCGTTCCAGAACCGCCCCGGGATGTGCACGACCAAGCCGTCGCTCGCGGCAAGATCCGCTCTTCCTCGATGGCTGTGCGCAACGCTTTGGCGCCGTCGATGACGAACCGATATTTGCGCCCGGTTGGCGACTGGCGGCCGCGCAGCCCGGTGAGCAGTTGCCTGACCGCAGCCGCGTTTTCAGCGGCCCCGAGGCAATCCCCAGGACGTGCTTGTGGCCTTCCAGATCCACGCCACGCCCGCGGCCATGGCGACAGCTTCCACGAATTCGCCAAGCACTTGGCCTACGGCTTCGTCGCACTCGCTCCCAACATCGGGCGCCTGTCAAGGCTTTCTGCCTTCCGGGAACATCGCAATTTCCGCCCTCTCGCCGTTCTGAGAATAACTCGCGCCAAACCGGGACAAGCATCGCCGGCTGGATGCGGCACTTGCTTTTCCCTTTTTGTTCGCCCACAATAGAACAGGAGGAATCGCGGCCATGGCTTTAACCCGCCGGCAAAAGCAGGTGCTCGATCTGATTGCGGCCTTCGTGGACGAGAACGGCTACAGTCCCAGCTACGAAGAACTGGCGCAGGGTCTGCACCTGGCGTCGCTGGCCACGGTACACAAACACATTTCGGCGTTGACCGCCAAGAACTACCTGAAGAGGAACTTCAACCACAGCCGGTCGCTCGAGTTGGGACCCAAGTACGTGCAGGAGAACCGCCGGCAGCGGGATCTTGCAGGGCTGGCCGTGCCGCTGCTGGGGCGGATCGCCGCCGGACGGCCGGTGGAGGCGGTGGCGGACCACGCCACGCTGAGTTTCGCGGGGCTGATCGGGCATCCGGACACGTTCGCGCTGGAGGTGCGCGGCGAGTCCATGATCGGCGATCACATCTGCGATGGCGACATGGTGCTGCTGGAGCGCGCGGCGGAAGTGCGGGACGGCGAGATCGTGGTGGCGCTGGTGGGCGGAGCGGAAACCACGCTCAAGCGCTTCTATCGGGAGCCCGCGGGGAAAGTGCGGCTGCAGCCGGCCAATCCCGCGCTGGAAGCCATCATCGTGCCGGCCGCGGAGGTGCAGATTCAGGGGCGGCTGCTGGCCGTACTGAGAAAGTACAAGTGACCGGCCGGGCCGTTGATTTGACCTATTTCACCTTGCGCGCTTTTTGATCCTTGCCGCCCTGGTGCAGGATGAGGGCGTCCTTCTGAAAGGTGACGCCCGCCTCCACGACCTTCAGGAAGAACTCCGATTCCGAACGCGCGAAGACTTCGAAGCGCGGCTGGCCGGTGGCCTGGACGAAGAGCCGCGAACCCTCGCGGGTGACCGCGATCTTGAAGGCCGGGGTCATCTCATATTCGCCCACGTAGCGATCGAGGATGGCCGCGTCCACGGCGATCTGCTTCTCTTTTTGGAAGGTGGCCGCGGGATAGCGGCTGTCGAGCACATGGCGGCCGAGATCGTCGTTGTCCATGAAAGTGTTGCACAGCACCACCACGCCTTCCCTGGCCACCGGATTGAAGCCCACGAAGGAACGGTAGCCGAAGCTGCCGCCGTTATGCCACCAAAGCGGCGCGCCGTATGTGGTCAAGACATGCCAGGCCATGCCGATGCGCAGACCGGGGACGCCGGTATCCCGCTGGATGGAGCGCATGCGCCGCAGGGCGGCCTGGAGCGGGGTGGCGGTCAGTTCCAGATTGGCGGCCAGGAACTTGAGCAGGTCGTTGACCGTGGAGCGGACGGCGCCGCATCCGGCGAGCACGTCGAAATCCCAGTTGGCGACCGGATCGAGCGACGCATCGTAGCCCGGCGCGAGGCGCTGTTTTTGGGCCGGCGACAGGGTGATGGAAGTGCTGGTCATGCCCAGCGGCTGGAAGATCCGCCGGCGCAGCAACTCTTCGTAGGGCATGCCCGCTTTGAGCGCCAGCGCGTGACCCAGGAGGCCCGCCCCGAGGTTGGAGTATTCGTACTTCTCGCCGGGATCGCGGGTGAGCTGGTAGTGCGAGAGAAAATCGTAGAGTTGGGCAGCGCCGTAATCGGCGTAAGGGTTGGCGGGATTGGCGGGCTTCAGATTGTCCGGCAGGCGCGGCAACCCGGACATCTGCATGGAGAGATCGAGCAGCGTAATCCGGCGCCCGTTGCGGCTGGGCACGCGGACGTTGGCGGGCAGATACCTGGCCACCGGATCGCCGGGCTGCACCTCCCCGCTTTCGATCATGGCGGCAAGGACGAGGGAAGTGAAGACCTTGGTGACGGAGCCGATCTCGAAGACGGTGTCGCCGTCGGGCGCGGCGGTTCCACCGCGCGACACGTTGCCGGCGGCGGCGACCTGGCGGCCGTGGGCGTCGATGACGCCGGCCACAATCCCCACGGCGCGTCCGGCTTCCACGCGGTTAGCGATGGACGAACGGATCTCCGCCAGTTCGGCGGCTTGCACGACCAGGACGGACATGGGAAGGATAGCAATCCAAAAGAGAGTCATGGGTTTCCTCGCCGCCGGCTTACTCTACGATGGCCTGCATCACGGCGTTCTCGAAATCGCGCTGCACCATGGGCACCTGGGTCTGGATCATGACCACGGTGACCATCTTCTCCCGCGGATCGATCCAGGTTTGGGTGCCGTAGGCGCCATCCCAGCCGAAGCTTCCGCTGGAGACGCGCAAGCCGGCGGCGACGGAGTCCTCGACGATGCCCACCAGCAAGCCGTAGCCCATGCCGTGGGCGGGGCGGCCGAGCTTGCCGTTGAACATGTCGCCCACGTGGTTGGAGGCCATCAGGCTTACGGTGCGCGGGCCCAGCAGGCGCTTGCCGTCGAGTTCACCGCCATTGAGCAGCATCTGGGCGAAGCGCGCGTAATCGGCGGCCGTGGACATCAGGCCGCCGCCGCCGGAGAAGTAAGTTTTCAGCGAGAAGCCATCCTGATTTGGGGCGCGCACCAGGCCGTGGGGACTTTTGCCGTAGAGCGTGGCCAGGCGCGGACGGCGGGCGTCGGGGGGATAGAAGAAGGTATCCGGCATGCCCAGCGGCTCGAAGATGCGCGTGCGCAGGAATTCGTCGTAGGGCTGTCCGGAGACGATCTCGACGATGCGCGACAGGGTGTCGGGACCGGCATAGCCGCTGTAGGCCCACTGGGCGCCGGGCTGGAAGTCGAGGGGGACCGCGCCCAGGCGGGGAATGAAGGAAGCCAGGGTATCGCCGGGAGCGGGCCTGGGAGGGCCGGCCTTCGAACCGGGGCCGCCGGTCATGAGGCCGTTGGTGTGGGTGAGCAGGTCGCGGATGGTCAGTTCGCGGTCGGCCGGGACCACGTAGAATGCGCCTGCGTTTCCCCTGGGGATGGCTACGTGGGGATCCTTGAACTCGGGCAGGAATTTGGAGACCGGGTCGTTCAAGCGGAGCTTACCTTCCTCCATCATCATCATCACGGCGACGCCGGTGATGGGCTTGGACATGGAGGCGATGCGGAAGATGGCGTCCGTCCGCATGGGCTGTTTGGATTCGATATCCATGAGGCCATGGGCTTCGAAGTGGACGATGCTGCCGCGGCGGGCCACCAGGGTGACGGCGCCCGAGATATCGCCGGCATCGATGTGGCGCTGGATGGCCTGGTGGATTCGCAGCAGGCGTTGGGAGGACATGCCCACTTCCTCGGGCTTGGCCGTGGGCATTTCGGCGGCCCGCGACGGCAGGGCGAGGGCCGGGATCAGCAACAGGGGGATCAAGTGTATCGGTTTCATAACCACCTTCTTAAGTTATAGGGCCAAGGCCGTGCGTGTCTCCAGGAGGGTGTTGGCCAGGGACTCGCGGGGTAGGCTGCGGATGATGGGTTCGATGAGCCAGCCCAGCCCGGCGGGGATGGCGCGGGTGAGCGAAACGGCTTCGCACTCGACGTACACGCCGCCGTCGCGCGCCTGGAATCGCCAGTAAGTATCCAGACGCCACAGGAAGCCGTGACCCGCGCCGGGCGGCAGCGCGCGCTCGTCCGGCTTGCCCGGATTTTCCACCTCGGCGATGCGGGTGCTGTAGGCGCGGCTGTGGCAGCGGGCGGCATCCAGCGGGAAATAATGCACGTCGTATTCGGTGTCCAGGATCACGGTGACGACTTTTTTCTTCATCAGGCGCAGGTAGACTTTGAACTCGTTGCCGTTGCGGGAGAGCAGGCGCGAAGCCAGCACTTCGGGCTTGTAGTGGTCCTGGTTGTGGCCGTAATCCTGCATCAGGGCGAGGGTTCGGGCCAAGGTGGCGCGTGGGATGAAGACGGCGCCCATCCAATCGTGGATCAATCCGCCGGGCACGGCGATGGTATCCTGACCGCCGCGGTTTTCGACGGCCAATTGTCCATGGCGCAGGCGGGCGAGGCGATTGGGATCCTCATCGGTCCACAGGAAGCGGTTGCCCGGCCGGAGGCGCAGGTCCAGGCGCGCCTCGGTTTCGCGAATGTACTTTTCGAATGCCTGGACGGTTTCCGGGCGCAACTCGGCGGCGCGCGCGGCGGAGAGGGCGGCGCCCAAGGCGAGCAGCGCGGCGAGGGGCTTCATGCGTCGCCCTGGCCGCGCACGAAGACGGTGCGGGTGGGAAAGGGCATGTCGATGCGCTCCCGGCGCAGGCGCTGCAAGACGCGCTTGCGCAGCTCATGGCGGACGCGGAACTGATCGCTGAACTCCTGGACGCTGTAGCCGAGGGTGAAGCCCAGGGCGGAATCGCCGAAGCCGGGGTCGAAGGTCACGCTGGGCGCCGGGTCGGCCAACATGCCGGGGACTTCGCCGGCGGCGGCGCGGGCTTCCTCGAGCAGCACGCGCTCGACGTGATCGGGGTCGCTGTCGTAGCCCACGCCGACCTGAATGGATACCGCCACGCGCTTGTCGGGCAGGTGGAAGTTGGTGACGTTGGCCTGGCCGAGCTTGCTGTTGGGAATGATGACCAGGTTGTTGGCCAGCGCGCGGATGGTGGTGTTGCGCCAGCCGATATCGGTGACGTAGCCTTCCTCGCCGCTGTTGAGGCGGATATAATCGCCGGGGCGGACCTGGCGGGCCACGGCCACGTAGAAGCCGGCGAAGAGGTTGGAGAGGGTGTCCTGCAGGGCTAGGGCAACGGCCAGGCCGCCCACGCCCAGGGCGGTGAGAATGGGGGCGATGGAGATGTGCAGCAGGTTGAGCAGCAGGAGCACGCCAAAAATCACGACCGCCAGTTGGGCGAGGGTTTGGGAGAGGGTGGTGACGGGGAGCGCTCCGGGGATGCCGCTGCCGCGAACGCGGATGAGGTCGCCCACCAGGCGCGAAAGGCTGATGGTGAAGGAAAGGACCCACAGGGCCAGCAGCGGCCGGCTGACCCAAACGGTGGCGCGGGGCGGCAGGTCGGAGGATTGGGTGGCGAGGTGGATGCCGAGGATGAGCACCCAGATCATGAACGGGCCGGCCAGGGCATTGCCGACCATGCGGGCCGCATAGCCCGTGCCGCGCGCCGCCCAGCCGGCGAGGAGACGCAGGATTACGCGCTTGGCGGCGTAGCCCAGCGCGAGGGCCGCCAGGAGCACACATAGCGGGACAATCAACTGTTCCCAATGCAGCTCGAGGAAGTGCCGGAGGGCGATCATTCCGCTGATCCAGCTTCCATCATATCCGCGCGCGGCCCGGCCGTCACAGCCGGTACCCGGGGGTCTGCACGCCTGGGGGCGCGGGGGCGTCACTCTTCTGTGAGGGTAATTCCCGTTCTGCTGGCCGCGGCCATGGCCGCCAACGTGTGGGCGTCGGAAGCGTCCAAGCTGTACTCCCAGGGCCGGAAGGCGGAGAAGGCCGGGCAGACGGCGCGCGCGTACCTGCTCTACACCGAGGCGGCCGCGCTGGAGCCCGGGAACCATCAATACTGGTCGCGCAGCCTGGCGCTGCAAACGCGCGCGGCGCTGGAATCCAAGGTGACGCCGCAGATCGTGGGGGCGGCGCTGGCCGGCGCGGAGCCGGAACCGGACGCTCCACCCATCCCCACTCCGACCGCGGAGGATTTGGCGGAAGCGCGCAAGCCGCTGCCGCCGACACGATTGGAGGCCGCGCCCGGGCGCAAGGATTTCGATCTGCGGGCCAACGCCAAGACGCTGTTCGAGACCGTGGCGAAGGCTTTCGGGCTGGACTGCGTCTTCGACGGCGACTACCAGGCCGCGCGGCCCATTCATTTTCAGATGGACCAGGCGGACTACCGGGAAGCCCTGCACGGGCTGGAAGCGGTGACCGGCTCCTTTCTGGCGCCGATCTCCAGCCGGCTGTTCCTGGTGGTGAAGGACACTGCCGCAAAACGGAGGGAGGACGAGCCCTACGCGGCGATCATGGTGCCGCTGCCCGAGCCCACCACGCCGCAGGATCTGACCTCGATGATCACGGCGGTGCAGCAGGCCTGCGGGATCCAGAAGGTGGCCTGGGACACGCAGCGGAACGTGGTGCTGATGCGGGACTCGGTTTCGAAGGTGCTGGCGGCGCAGGAGCTGTTCAAGCAACTGCTGCAACCGCGGCCGCAGATCCTGTTCGAGATGAATTTCGTGGAAGTCACCAGCAGCGAAGCGCTGAATTACGGTTTCCCGCCGCCCAGTTCGTTCCCGTTGGCGGCGTTCAGCACCTTTATGAACAACGTGCCGAACCTGGCTTCGGGGATCTCCGGTCTGTTGCGGTTCGGGGGCGGCGCGGGCCTGATCGGGGTGGGCATCGCCAACATGACGCTGGTGGCGTCGCTGACGCGCTCCGATGCGACGAACCTGCTGCACGCCAGCGCGCGCTCGGTCAATGGCCAGCCGGCCACGATTCATGTGGGCCAGAAGTATCCCATCCTGACCTCGGGCTATTTTGGCCCGGCGAGTTTCAGTGGTCCCGGCGCGTACCAGCCGCCGCCTTCGTTCACTTTTGAAGACCTGGGCCTTTCGCTGAAAGCCACGCCGCACGTACACGGCGCCGGGGAAGTGACGCTTTCGATCGAGGCCGAATTCAAAGTGCTGGCGGGGCAGGCGGAGAACGGCATTCCGGTGATTTCGAGCCGCGCGTTGAAATCGGACGTGACGTTGAAGATGGGGGAATGGGCGCTGGTGGCGGGGCTGATCGACGACGAGGACGCGCGCACCATCGCGGGCATCGCGGGACTCAACCGCGTGCCGCTGCTGGGGCCGCTGACCAGCTCGACGACGCGCAACAAGAGCTCCGACCAGGTGCTGATTCTGCTGCGGCCCACGCTGCTGACGCCGCCGCCGGATGCGTCGATGACGCACGTGGTGCGGATGGGCGCGGAGACACGGCCGCTGACGCCGCTGTAAGCTTCGCGGGGCGTAGCAGCAGCCGGGAATGGCCGCCCCACACGGGCGTGCCGGCTAGCGCCGCTGGCAGGCCGGGCAATAGTGGGTGCCGCGCTGCGCGACCAGAATGCGCCGGATGGGCGCGCCGCATCGCACGCACGGCTCGCCGGTGCGCTGGTAGACGCGGTGCTCGAACTGGAAAAAGCCCTGGCGGCCTTCGGCATCGACATAGTCCGAAATCGAGGAGCCGCCTTTTTCGATGGCCTGCGCGAGGACTTCCACGATGGCGGTGTGCAGGCGCCGGACGCGCTCCAGCCGCAGGCGCGCGCCGATAGCCAGCGGATGGATACGCGCGCGGAACAGGGCTTCGTCGGCGTAGATATTGCCCACGCCGCGGATGAAATGCTGGTCGAGCAGGACGGTCTTGATGCGGGCCTTGCGCCGCCCGAGGCGCGCGGCGAACTCGGCGAGGGTGATTTCGAGCGGCTCCGGGCCGAGCTTGCGCAGGCGCTCGGGCAAGCCGGGGCCGGCCTCGAGTTTGCCGAACTGGCGCGGATCTTCGTAGCGCAGCACGCCGCGGTCGAGGTTCACGACGGCGTGGGTATGGCGGCCGGTGGCGCCGCCCAGCAACAATTTGCCGGTCATGCCCAGGTGCACGGTCAGGCAGTAGCCGCCATCCAGGTCGATGACGATGAACTTGCCGCGCCGGCGGATGCCGCGAATGCGGCGCCCGGCGAGGTCCGCGCTCATGCGGTCCGGATCGCCGCGCAGCACGCGCGTGCAGGTGAACTCGGCGGAGACAATGCGGCGGCCCACAATGCGGGCGATGGAGCGCGCGACGGTTTCGACCTCGGGGAGCTCAGGCACTGTCCGGCACGCCGATGAGGATGTCGTCGCCTTCCACGCGCACGGCGTAGGTGGCGACCTTGCGGGTGGGATCGAAATCGTTCTCGCCGGTGACGCAGTCCCACTCCCAGGCGTGCCACGGGCAGACCACACGATTGCCGTGGAGGGCGCCCTGGCCCAGGGGTCCGCCACGATGGGGACACGTGCCGCTTAACGCGGTGATGCGTCCGGAGACGTTGCAGAGAGCGTAGACATCGTTGCCGGCGGCGACCTCGGTGACCGAACCGGCGGGCAATTGGGAGAGACTGGCGACCTTGACGAGGGGCATTTGTCTAGACCATTTTACTCAACTGTTGCGCGGCGATCAGGACCGGATCCCACACGGTGGCGAAGGGCGGGGCGTAGGCCAGGTCCAACTGTTCGAGTTCGTCGACGCGCATGCGATTATGCAGGGCGGTGGCGATGACGTTGATGCGGCCTTCGCCGCCGTCTTCCCCCCAAACCGTGCCGCCCAGGAGGCGGCGCGTCGCGGCATCGGCCACCAGTTCGACGGTGAGGGGCTTGCCGCCGAAGTAATTCGCGCGGCTCGGCGCGGTGATGCGCGCGCGGCCAGCGGCGAGAAGGCTTCGCGGCGCGCCTGTTCCACGGAGAGGCCGGCGAAGGCCACACCCAGGCCGAAGATGTTGACGATGGCGGTTCCCACGACGCCGGCGAAACGTTCGCGGCGGCCCGCGGCATTGGCGCCCGCCACGCGGCCCATCTTGTTGGCGGTGGTTCCCAGCGGGATGTAGGCCGGACGGCCGGTGACCAGGTGGGTGGTTTCGGCGCAATCGCCGGCCGCGTAGACGCCCGGCAGGTTGGTCCGCATGCGCTCGTCGGCGCGGATGGCGCCGGTTAGTCCCAATTCGACCCCGGCTTCGGATGCCAGCTCGACGTTGGGCTGCAGGCCCGCGGCGACGAGGGCCAGATCGTAGCTAGCGGCATCGGGCAGGGGCGCGTTCAATTGCAGTTCCACGCCGGAACGCTCCAGGCGCTCGCGCACGGCGGCGGTCAAAGCGGCGTCGCCGCGGCCCAGCACATGGGCGCCCCGTTCGACGATGGTCACGCCGAGGCCGTTGCGCTGGAGCGCATCGGCCGCTTCCAGCCCGATGTAACCGGCGCCGACGATGAGGGCACGCCGGGGCTGCTTCTGGCGCAAGTAGTCCTTCAGGCGCCCGGCATCCTCGAGGGTGTGGAGGGCAAACACGGCGGGGCCGGCGATGGGCACGGTGCGCGGCCGCGCCCCGGTGGCTACGACCAGGCTGGTGTACGGCACGCGCTCGCCGCCCGCGAGGGTGACCTCGCGGCGCGGGTGGGCGATGGAGACCACGCGCGCGCCGGTGCGCACGGCGATGTTGCGGCGCTCGCGGAAATACTCGGGCGTGTGGACGACGAGATCGTCCGCGCGGGCCACGCGTCCCTCGAGAAAGTACGGCAGGCCGCAGGCGCCGTAGGAGACGGCGGGGCCCTGTTCGAGCACGGCGATGGGGAGCGAGGGATCGATGCGGCGCGCGCGGGCGGCGGCGCTCAGCCCCGCGGCCACGCCGCCAATGATCAGCAGCCCCATGGGCCCGCTACTCCTCTTTCTTCATCTGCTCGACGAAGCTGAGGATATCGAACGTTTTGATGGCGCGATCGGGGAAGAAGCTGTTGACCGCGTCCTGTTCGCCGGTGAAGAGATCGAAGACCGTGGCGAGCTTGGTCATGACCAGCAGTTCGATATTGCGGCGGTTCAGGTTGAGCAGCTTGAGAGCGCCGCCCGCCTTGCGCTGGCTGGTGGCGCACATGACCAGGGCGCCCAGGCCGGTGCTATCGATATAGTCGACGTGGGCGAGGTTGAGGATGAGGTTCTTGGATCCCGCGGCACAGGCCGTGCTCACCGCATCGCGCAGGGTGGCGGCGTCCGCGCCCAGGGTGATGCGGCCTTTCAGATCGAGAATGGCGATGCCCTCGCGGTCGCGCTGTTGGATTTCGAGGCTCATGTCAGACCGGCATCTTGAAGCCGACCATGGCCTCCACTTCCTCGATGGGAAGCATCTCGATAGCGTCCCAGGGACAGCCGTCCAGGAACGCGCCATCGGGCCCCTTGCTGGTGCATTTCTTGCAACCGATGCACAGCACCGGGTCCACCTCGATGTGGCCGAAGGGGGGGTGATCGTCGTCGGGGACCCAATACATGCAATCGGCCACGGGGCAGTAGGGCACGCAGGCGGGTGAACCGGCGCAACCGGTGCAGCATTCGGTGATGACGGCGAGTTCCTTGGGCCGCTTCTTGCGCGGGGTGGCGATGCCCTCCGACTTGGGCTCCATCTTGACGACAGCAACGGCGGACATGCCTGGATTATGACATAAACGGGCGCGGCGCGGGACGTGGAGGGGGCTAAGCCGCGCCCCAGTTGCGGCGTTCGATCACCGTCTCGGGTTCATAAGTGACGCCGCGGGCGAGGCGGCGCTGCTCGCGGCGGGTGCTCCACAGGAGCGCCGGACCGAGGGCGGCGGCGGCGCGCGAGAGGAGGCCGAACTCGCGTCCCAGATCCTGGCGCAGGGCGCGAATCTGGGCGCTCACGCCGCGGTTGGTCTTGCGCAACTGGCGCTCCATGGCCCACAGCAGGCCGCTGGCGGCGCTCTTCAGGGCGCGCACCTCCCATTCGAAGCGGGCACGCACGCGCGCGTCGGGGTCGTTCTTGTAGCGCTTCCAGCCGGCCAGGGTGGTCCGCCAGACTCGGAACAGGCTGGGGCCATTGCGCTCGAAATCGCGGCGGAAGGCCCAATCCAGAAACTGCTTGGATTGTTCGCGGGAGATGGCGGCGTGCTGGAAATTGAATTGATCCTGGCCGTGGATGTCGGCCAAGTCCACGCCGCTCAGCATGCGGTGCTGGTCCTGCATCTCCTGATAGAGGGGCGTGCCGGGCACGGGCGTGTACAGCATGAACTGGTGGAAATCGGTTTCGTGGGCGACGGCGTGCTCGATTTCCGCGTGGATGTTATCGGGGGTGTGGTGCTCGAGGCCGACGATGGTGGATCCGAGCAGTTTGATGCCGTGGGCACGCAGTTCCCGGGTCAGCGAGAGGGTGTCGGTATCCTGGAGCTTGGCATAGGTGGATTGCGGCGATTCCAGGCCCATCCAGATCCAGGAGACGCCCAGTTCGACCAGTTCGTGGATGGTGTACTTGCGGATGGCGTTGGCCGAGGAGAAGACGTACAGCGCCCAGGACTTGCCGGTGGCCTTCATGCGCTCGAGCAACTCCATGGCGCGCTTTTTGTAGAGCAGGAAGTTCTCGTCCATGATGAAGAACGAGCGGACCTTCATCGAGGATTCCATTTCGCACATGGCCGCGAAGAGTTCCTCGCCGGTTTCGTAGAAGTTCAGGAACTTGCCTTTGCCGCCGAAGAAGGCCGAGGTGGTGCAGAAGTTGCAACCCATGGGACAGCCCACGGAGGGGATGACGGTGGCGGCGGCCTGCCCGGGGGCTTCCGGAATGCGCAGGCCCATGGTGCGCAGGCCGTAGCCGGAAACGATGTGAGGATGGCGGATGGGCGCGTTGGCGTCCGCGCCGAGGAAACGCCGCATCCAGGAGACGCCGTCGCCGCGCACGATGTGATCGGCGTCGACGATTTTGTCGAGGCCGGGGATGGCCGCCACGTGGCCGCCCACCACGATGGTGGATTTTGGGGACAGGCGCCGGACTATGCGGCACATCTCGCGCACCTTGCCGACGTTGACGATGATGGAGGAGATGCCCACCACGTCGTAGGAGTTTTCGGTCAACTCGCGCTCGAAGGCCTCGCGGGTGGGGAAGTCCAGGACCGTGCAGGGGGCCGGGATATTCTCCTGAATCATCATGATGCCCCAGGAGCGATGGAACATACGCAGGGAGAAGGGGCCCTGCTCGCGGGTGACCTGGTTATGATAGAGCTCCATGGGGTTCATGGCGCGGCTTCCGAACCGGTCGTCCTGCGCGTAAGGGCCGAAAACGGCGGACAACAGCACACGGGCGTCCGCGCCCTTGGGGTGCATTGGCATTTTAAGATATTCAGCCTCCCTTACCTTCTGTTGTAACGCTCATTGGATGGCCGGATCGTAATAGTTGTGTAATTTGTGCGGCGGGAAACGGTCAGAAATGGAAGTGCAGCAGCATTTCGGAGGCGGCCGGTTGATCGCGCCTGCGGGCCGGGTCGAAGCGCCATTGACGCGCGGCCTCGAGCGCCGCGGCGGCCAGCGGGCTTGTCTTCGTGAGCACCTGGGCGCGCGACACGTTGCCGGAGGCATCGATGAAGACCTTCACATCGACTTCACCACCGTCCGGCGCGGCGGGCGGCGCGACCTTGCGCACGGGGATCGCCGGAGTATAGGCTTCGGCCGCGATCTTGCGCAGCGCGCGGCGGAAGACTCCGTTGCGCGCGGGCTGCCAAGTGACTTCCGCCGCGGGCGGCGCAAGCGCGCCCAGGGCGGCGGGCGGCAGCGGCGGTTGCGAACTGACGATGGCGGCGGCCAGCGGCGGCGGCGCATCCAGCGGAGATGGCCGCTGGCGCCGCGGGGGCACGCGGAGGACGCGCTTGAGGATGGGTTTGACGGCAGCCGGCCGCGGCTGCGGCGGCGGTTCGGGCGCGGGAAGCGCAGCGGGCTGAGGCGCGGCCGTCTCCACGCGCGGCGCCGGTTCCGGCAACAAGGCCTCCACGGGCGCGCTCCGCGGCACGGCGGCCGTCCGCGGCGGGGTGTCCCGCGGCGATACGAACAGCGCCGCGATCAGGAACAGGGCGGCGAGGGCGGGCACCACCACCATGGATACCGGCGGCGTCCGGCGGGGCGCGCGAGGCGACCCGGGACCCGCGGCGGGAGCCTGCCACTCGATGGGGAACCGGCGGTAAGGCGCGCGCCGGTCGATGCCGCCCTCCTCCCAGAAGAAGAATCCGCCCACCGCCGCGCCATCGCCCGTGGATTTCACCAGCAGAAAGACCTGGGACGGGTCCGCAAAGAAGCGGCTGAAGACGGCGAAATCGTCCTGGTCCAGGTACAGGCCGGGCCGGGTGTGGGCGCGGAAGAAACCGGCCACATGGCCGCGCCGGGAACGCTTCAGGCGCATGCCCAGGAGATGCTGTTCCGCCGTGGAGAGCGTGTAAGACGCGCCACGCAAGTGCCGGCTGGGCACAAGCTCGAAGTCCTCGATGCGCAGGGCCGGGCTGCCTCCCGGAAGCATGCGGCCCAGCAGGATGCCGCCGATCTCAGCGCCGCGCGGACCGGACCCCAGTCCCTGTTGCACCGCCGCACCCAGGCGCGCGGCGGCATCCGGAGCGATCTGGATTACAACCGTGTCGCCCGGATCCTGCCAAAGATGCCCTGCCGCAGCCATACCCTCGATTGGCAGAGCACGCCAGTTGCCAGTGTACGGAAGCGCTCGGCTACTGGCCCGGATGATAGGTCCGCTCGGCGTGCGCCTGAATGTCCGGCAGATAGAACCAGGCCGGTTTAAACTGTCGCTGGGCGTAGAGGCGGGCCTGATCGAAGTAGTGCGGCGAGTGCGGATCGGCGCTCTCCCCGAACACCAGGATGGATTCGGCCCGCACCTTGGGCCCGAAGTCCAGCACGCTGACGAAGGAATGGCCGGCGACGCCGAAGTGTTCCTTTTGGCCCTTTTCCGGGCGGGCGTAGAAGTTGAAAACAATGCCCACGGGTCCCGGACCGCCGGGCACGGGCAGGCTTTCGCGGGCATCGCTGAAAGGTTCGTCGCCGCCCGATTGCACGCGCTCGAGGCGGTTGATCTCGCCCCAGGGGACTTCCCACGTCCCGAAATCCTTCTCCAGGTCCGAGACGATGTCCTGCAACGTGCCGAGGGGGTCCTGGCGGGCTTTGGGGTCGCGGTCCTGCTTCCAGAACCACAATGAAAACAACGTCATGGGGACGGAGGAGTCGCGGCTGACGTGATCCCAGGCGCGCAGTTGGGCGATGGGGCGGGCCAGACGGGCGGCGCGCGGCGCATCGGATTGGCGGAGCGCTTCCCAGCGTTCGGCCAGACGGGGGATTTCGGTCTCCGCCTCGATGACGTAGGTGTCGAAGGCTGCCCGGGCCCAATCGTCGAACGTAAATTTTTCCCGGTTCCAAAGGATGCGGCGGGAAATTCGGGCGCGCGCGGTGTCGCCTTCGCCCACCATGTACTTGGGGTATTCGGCGGGGTCCGGGTTGCCCTCGAAGGTGGTGGTGAATGGGGTCGAGTTGCAGTTCTGCAGGAAGCCGGACTTGGGATTGAGCAACTGCGGCAACTCGTCGATGGTGTGAAAGCCGTGCCATTCGGTTTCGGAGGTGCTGCCGTCCACCGGCTTGGACCAGTCGAACCGGGGCGACCGGCGCGGCACCGCGCCGTTGTACAGGTAGAAGATATTGCCGGCGTCGTCGGCGTACATGGCGTTGAACATGGGCACGGCCAGGGCGGACATGGCGGCGCGGAATTCGGCGAGATTGGCGGATTTCGACATGTGGTACCACTCCTCGATCTGGCCGCCTTCCTCGAAACGCGCGAAGCGCACCGCCAGGGATTTGCCGCCGCGCCGCGCGACCACCGGCCCGTGATGGGTTTTCATCATCTGGTAGGTCCGGGTGACCAGGCCCTGGTCCGTATGGACGCGGATGGAATCGGTCCACACGGCCGCCTCGCGATAGCCGCCATCGTAGCGGTAGGCCCGCGCATCGCCGGGTTTGTCGAAGGTCTCCTCCCAGACGTCGAACACATCGGGCTTGTTCACGGTGTGGCTCCAGCCCAGGCGCCGGTTGTGGCCGATGGTGGGAAACGCCGAACCGAAGAACGATGCGCCGGACATGTCCCATCCGGACTGGCTGTGCACGTGGCCCTCGTACCACTGGCCGGGACCGAAGAAAGGCTGGTGCGGGTTGATGAACAGCATGGCGTGGCCGGTGGCGCTTTTCGACGGGCGGATGGCCCACATGTTGGAGCCTTGGGTCTCCGCCAGTTTGGCGGTGTCCTGCTTGGGGATGCCGGTTTCGCCGTAGAGGAACAGGTAGTAGAGGGCGTAGCGATTGAAGGCCAGCATGTACCACGGCTCAAAATGGGCGAGCAGGCGGGGGTGGGTTTGGGGAGGGCGTTCGAGGTAGTAGTTGAAGACCGCGGCGAAGGCGTCCAGGAGATCGCGCACGGGGCGGCGGCGCGG
>VFSW01003909.1_pt1 | contig 22296 bp, 17 predicted proteins | sample 5358111 | NCBI WGS metagenome assembly VFSW01 (sample SAMN11554181, study PRJNA540505) | mine drainage metagenome | isolation source: sediment from site ElyBrook_90M | place: USA: Ely Copper Mine, Vershire, VT | collected 2017 | reverse complement strand
CCCCCCCCCCCCCCCCCCCCCCCCCCCCCCCCCCCCCCCCCCCCCCCCCCTGCGGGGGGGGGGTTGGGGGGGGCAGGGCACCGCGGACCCGATCTCAGCCATCCTGTCGCAGCGACTCAAGGTGGACATCTATGAGCGCTACCTTGGGACCGGGGACTGGACCACTTGGAACAGCCCTCCCTGTGACTATGTCTGCGTGGTGGCCGCCCAGGCCGAGTCGGTGGGCGCCGTTCCCATGTACACCCAGTATCAAATGGCCAATAACGGCGACGGCAACCTCTCCGGTTTGACCGACGCGCAATTCATGGCCACCTATTGGGCGCGAGTGAAGCTCTTATTCCAGGATATCGCCGCCTATCAGAAGCCCGCGTTGGTGAATCTCGAGCCGGATTTTTGGGGTTATGCCGAGCAGCGCGCGCCGGGCGGCGATCCGACCCAGCTGGCGGCGCTGGTGAACTCCAATCCGGATTGCCGCACTCTGCCCAACGACATCACCGGGGTGGCCGGTTGTTTACTCGCCATGGCACGCCAATACGCGCCGAATGCCTACGTGGGGTTCCCGCCCTCGACCTGGGGCGGCGCCACGCCGGCGGCGGTGATCGCCTTCATGAACGCCGTGGGTGCCGCTCACGCCGATTTCATCGTCGAACAAACCCTGGATCGCGATGCCGGCTGCTTCGAGGCGGCGCCCACCTACTGCCAGCGCGGCGGCGCCTTTTATTGGGATGAGTCCAACCAAACTCATCCGAACTTTCAGGACTATCTGACCGAGGTGCAGCAATTTCACACCGGCATCGGCAACTTGCCGGTGATTTTCTGGCAGACCCCGGAGGGCGTGCCCTCATCCACTCCCGGTGGCACCGACTATCACTATCGTGACAATCGCGAGCATTATTTCCTGACCCATGCGGCCGAATTGACCGCGGTGGGCGGCTTCGCGGTGGTGTTCAGCACCGGGGAGAATCACCAGACCAACATCACCACCGATGGGGGTCAGTTCCAGACCCTGTCCTCGGGCTATTTTGCCGCTCCCGCGGCGCTGCCCTGAGGGCCATAACAGTCGGCCGCCGCTCGCAGGCCCAAGTCTAATGCGGTCCATTGAAGTCCCCAGGTGGCCTCGGCGCGGCTCACGTCGAGGCGAATCTCCTGGGTGCACAACCGGCGAAATGCCGGGGGAATGGGCGGCGGCAGGTGCCGTCCAAGCCCGGGTAGCCGACCGAGGGTGGACTCCGCGATCTTCAGCGGTGCGGCCCATAGCCGGGTTTCGAGGCCCCAGCGCCAACCCGTCATGCGCTCCACCGGAGTGGCGCCCAGCGCCAAGGCATAGGCGATCAGGTATTCATTCCAGGTGGGCGGAGCGGCCATGGCGATGTTGAAGACGCCGCCAGCGGGCGGCGAACTCAGCGCCGCCAATACCGCCTGCACCAGATCATCGATGTACACGAGATTGCAGTAGCCATCGCCGCCCGCTCCCAGATCGCCGATGCGGTGCTGGCCGAGCCAGGCCGCGACGCGTCCGCTCCAGGCGGCACAGTGGGGGCCGTATTCCACGCCGGGTCTCAGGATCACCGCCCGCGGGAAGCGGCGTGCGCCGGCTTCGGCGGCGATATGCGCGGCGGCATAGCGGCTCACGGCGCCCACCGCCGCGGTCGACTCATCGCACCAGCCCCGCGCATCGCCATACACGGTCATGGAACTGAGATGCACCAGATGCACCTCCGGCGCCTCCGCATGCAGCAAGTCGAACACCCGCGTGGCGGTGGCGGTGATCAAATTCGCCCCACCCATGGTGGCATTGACCACGGCCACGGCGGCGCGCGCGGCGGCGCGCAATGCGGCGGCGCGCAGCCCATCCGCCGCCAGCACGGGGGTGTCCGGATTCGCCTGCAGGGCCGCGAAGACCCGCTGCCCCAGCGGCGATTCACCGCCGAACAGCAGGATGGGGCCGCTGCTCATGCGCGCTCCTGCCGGCGGCGTAAATGAGCGGCCAAGCGTAGCGCCAGCGCCACGATGGTCAGGGTGGGATTGGCCTGGCTGGAGGTGGGGAACACCGCCGCCCCGGCCATGAAGAGGTTCTCGACGGCATGCAGCCGGCAGTCGGCATCCACCACGCTGGTGCGCGGATCGCTGCCCATGCGGGTGGTGCCGATATGGTGGCCGCCATAGGCGCCATAGCGGATCATTTCGCTCTCCACCGTCGCCGGGTCGTACTCCAGGCGGCCGACGCCGCTGGCGCTGAAATCGGTCGCCAGCAGTTCCAGGGCGCGTCTCACCGTATGCACGTCCTCGGGCAGATAGCGCCAGTCGACCTGCAGCCGCGGCACACCGAGTTCATCATGGCTGTCGTCCAGCCGCACGCGGCTGCTCGGATTCGGGTATTGCTCGGCATGAAAGTCGATGCTGTACAGATTGGCCTTCGAATTGATGATGATCGACGGAAACTTGCGCTCCGCGAGGCGGCGTTCCCGCAGCAGATGCCAGGCGAAGGCCGCCGCCTCGGCGGGTCCCGTGATCACATTGCGCACATGCCGCAGCCAGTCGCCGGGCGCCGGCGGATCGGCGCCGTACAGGCGCTGCGCGTACTCGTAGGGGATCAGCGGCTTGGCGAGATAAAGCAGCGAGAGGATGGAGTTGCGATGCGCGGGATCGGTGATGCGCGGATGATGCAGGCGGGCGATGAAATTACCCACCGCCTCGCGGCGCTGCGCCTCGGCCTCGAGCGCAAAGCGCTGCCGACAATACACCCCCTCGGGTGAGCGACGGTAGCCGCGGAACACATCGCCCCGCGGACCGGTGAAGCGCACGGCGCCGATGGTGCCGGCCAGGTGGCACATGTAATACCGGCCCACCACATCGTGCTGATTGCCGATGCCCGTGGAGTGGCGATCGCGATTCGCCAGCAACAAGCGCGCGCTCTCCAGGCCACCGGTGGCCAGAACATAGTCGCGGCCCCTCACCGTGAGCTGGCGACCGGTCAGGCTGCGCAGCAGCAAATGAGTGATCCGCGCGCCGGCCTCGTCCAAGGCGATCTGCGTCAGGTTGGCATGCAGCACCACCCGCAGGTTGGGGGCGCTCTTGAGCTTGTGGCCGTAGCGCGCGGCGAAATTCGTCGGGCAACTGAAGCGCTCCAGCCGATGGGTGGAGAAGGCCGCGCTCTTGAAGCCGGCCACGATGGGCAGCTCGGCCGACCCGAAGGTCTCCGCGGTGGTATAGGCGAAGGGGCCGGCCTCGCATAGGGCGTTCGCCCGCGGATAGAAAGGCGCCAAGTCGGCCGGGGTCAGGGGCCAACCGCTCTGCGGCACATAATCCCGCACCTCGAAATCGATGGGATCCAAGGGCATGCAGCGGCCGCCCCAGATGGTGGTGGTGCCGCCGAAGCGGCGCTGGCGGTAGCGGTCCGGCGGACTGTGCAGTCGGGGGTCGACCACGGCGCCGGCGTATAGACGCTGGGTCGCGGGCTCCTCCTCGGGGCCGCCGGATTCGAGCAGCAGCACCGAGCGTCCCGAGTTCATCAACTCGAGCGCCAGGCTGATGCCGGCGGCGCCGGCACCGACGATGACGATGTCGGCCTCCAGAGTCTGGCCATCCGGGTAGTCGTGCAGGTCGAGCAACATGGGGTGAAGCGCTTGAATTCGTGAAGCGGAGGGCGTGAGGATCGATTCAGATCCTCTCGCGCTCCGTGCGCACCCATTCGGTGCTCTTACGGCTGAGCAGCAGCCACAGTCGCCATAGGATAAAGCCGGGCACGTGGGCGAGAGCCAGCAATCCCTTAGCGCCCATGCCGCTGACCTGCCACCCGCGCAGCACATGCAAGACCACGACGGCCGCGAAGGCGGTGGCCCACCAGGCCCAGAACCTGGCGGCGGGATCCCAGAGCGTGAGCACGCCCGCGGCCAGCCCCAGGGCGACGATATTCAGGACCAGGTAGGACAGGGGGGGCACCAGCAGGTCGCAGGCCAGATCCAAGCACACCCCGCTGCGCCGAACGAGGCCGGCCCGCAGCAGCGTCGGGGTGCTGTGGCGCACCACCTGAAAGCGGCCCTGTTCCCAGCGCTGGCGCTGCGAGCGTGCGGTCTTCTCGCTGGAGGCCATGTCGGCATCGGCATGCGCCTCATCGGCATAGGCAACCCGGCAACCGGCCAGCCCCAGGGCGATGCCGTACTCCAGGTCCTCGGTGAGGGAGAAATAGCGGTAGGGCACCTCGCGCAGCAGCGCATGCGTGACGCACCAGCCATTGCCGCGAATGCCGCAGGAGACCCCGAGGCGCTCGCGGGCGCGTGAGCGCACCACATGGAAGGCCCCCTTGGCGATGGTGATCAACTGGGTGCGCCACGAGGCCCAGGGATTGCGGATCCCGTAATGTGCCTGCACCGCCCGGGCGCCGGCTTCCAGCCGCGCGGCGAAGGCCTCGAGCAAATTCGCCGACACCTCGGCATCGGCGTCCACCACCACCACCGCATCGGCGAATCCCTCGCGGGCGCTGGATTCGAAGCCATAGGCCAGGGCATAGCCCTTGCCGCGCAGAGTGGGGTCATGGCGCTCGATGGCGTGCGCGCCGACGCGGCGGGCCACCGCGGCGGTGGCATCACTGCAGTTGTCGGCCACCACCAGCACTCGAAAGCCCTCGCGCGGCCAATCGAGCGCCAGCAGGCTGGCCACCGTGCGGCTGATCGCCGCCTCCCCGTTGTGCGCCGGCACGATCACATCGAAGCGCAGGGTGCGCGTGTAGCGGGCGGGGTTGGGCAGCGGCCGGGAGAGCAGGGTAAGAACCGTCAGATAGGCGCAGGCCAGGCTGGCCGGAATCGCCATGACCGCCAACGCGACCTCGATGAGCAGCGAAAAATGCATGCAGGCCCCTCTGGGGGAAGGAATCCGTGACGCCGGATTGCGCCGGACACGAGCGTAGCACGGGCCTGCGATGCGCCGGTGAGAACGCGGTCTGAATTATCCCCGCGGCAGGCCTCAGTGCACGAAATAGGAGAGCAGGCGCACATACGCCGATTGATAGTAGATGGCCGGTTCGTTGATCGCCCAGGAGCTCTCCGGCCAGGCGGCATTCCAATCCCGGTAGGACTTTTGCGGCGGTTGGCCCGTGGGCGGCCGCAGCGAGGCGGGTACCCCGGCTTTGAGGGCATCCGCATTCGGGCCACCCGGCACATAGCCGGGGGCTGGACCGCATTCACTGCTGCGCACATCGCCCCAGCGCGTGCCGCTCCAGAAGGCGGTGTGGTACAGCGTGTCCACCGAATTCGTCGCCCCATAGCCGTACATATTGCTCAGGTAGACGATGCCGAAGGGATTCACTCCGTGGAAGTAGTGCAGAATCTCCACGGCCCGGCTGGTGTAGCTCTCGGCCTGCCGGCCCTGCGCGAGTTCGAAGCTCACCACATCGAGGTTGGTATTGCCGTAATTGGCGCGCGGCTGGTTGCTGCCCCAGTGGTATTGGGCCGGATGCAGAAAGGCTCGATACAAATCATCGCCGGGGCGAAAGCCGTAGATCTGATTGCCCGCCTGCACGTCATGGGCTTTGTCGGCCAGCAGGGTTTTCTTCAAGCCGGCGTTGGCATTCGGCAGCGTGGTGTAGAACAGCAGCGCATCGCCCTGCTCGGGGTTGTAGCGGCTCCAGCCCATGTCCCGAAAGGGACGGGTATCCCGGTAATGGGCCTTCACATAGGCCTCATAACCCGCCTCGCCCGTGAGAGCGAATAGGTACACCGCCGCCACCACCGCCGCCGCATTCTGATCCTCGGCGCTCCAATCGGCATTGCCGGCATGGACCTCGCCGGAATCGCAATGCGTCTGTGGGCTGGGCGCTTGTTGATAATTCTTCCAGGCCGACACCGCACGGCCGCGCAGCGTCGCCGCCTCTTCCCGCAGGGCGTCGATGCTGCGAAAGGTATAGGCCGCATGCGCGAACATGCCGGCCACGGCGATGGTGGCCGAGGTGCAGCTCGGGATGTAGAAGCGGGGGTTCTTGTCGCTGCTGGGCGGGCTCGCGGTGGCATAGACGATTTCGCCCACCTTGAGCGCGGCGCTGCCGTCCGGATATTGCATTCGCTTCAACCAATCCGTTTCCCAGCGCAGCTCGTCGAGCAGGTCGGGAATGCCATTGCCCGACTCGGGGATGTTGAAGTCATCCGTGAAGGCCGCGGGATTGACCTGATAGGCCGTCAGCAACTGATGTACGGCGGGGGCGGCGAAGGTGACGTACTTGTTGGTGTCGCCGGCGTCGAACCAGCCCCCGCTGACGAAGCGCGCCTTCTTGGCGTCGTTGCGGTCGGTGATGTCGCGCGCCTCGGTATCCTGCCCCGGGCCAAGGTAGGCGGGTTGATCGATCCAGCATTTATCGGCGAAGGGCGCCTGCTTGGCGAAGCCGCTGCGTTGATAGAAATACATGCGCATGGCCGCCTTCAGCACTTCCTTGTAGACCGTCGCACCGATCTTGAAGGGCGGCGAACGCCGTTGCTTGTCCACGTCGTAGACGAAATAACTGCCCTCGGTGCGCAGCGCCGAGAAGTCGAACCACCAGCCGCTGTCGCCCGAGGAGGCCTCGACCGCCCCCTCGTTCCAGGGCTGCGGCGCGCCGCTGAACACCGTGCCGCCGTCCGCGGTGCGGCGCACCTCGTAATGAGCGCCCGGGACGAAGGTATCGCGGGCGTCGTAGCCCACATGCGGGGTGCGAATCACCGCCACCTTGGCGTCCTGCGGGCGGTAGCCGAATTGGTCCACCAGAATGTGATGATCCAGAGTCACGCTGGCGCTGATGCCCGGTGGCGCGGGCAGGGCAGCAGGGTTCCCGGCCACCGCGGAGGCGCTCGAGCGTGCTCCGCAGCCTGCGCAAATCGCAATCGTCAGCGGCAACCAACGAAGGCGGGCAAGCATGAGTATGGGTTCCAAAGGTTTAGATCGACAGCCTATCATCGACGCCGCCTGCCGGCCAAACCTCCGGGGCGCCGGGCCAAAGGCGGTTGCGCAGTCCCGCCTCCCGCCGCCTTCGCCTGCAGCAGGCTGCGGCCCAAGGCCACCGTGGCCAAGGTCATCAGCGTGAATAAAAAGCTCGAGTTAACCGTCAACCAGGTGCTCTCGGAGAGATTCATGATGGCCTGCTGAAAGAACAGGCCGATGAACAGCGCACCCTGGGCGCGATCCGCCTGCAGCAATTGCAGCGCTTGGCGCACGAATACCACCAGAAATCCGATCAGAACCATCAATCCCACGAAGCCCAAATCGTTGACCATCTCCAAATACCCGTTATGCGATTCGGAGGGGTAAAAATACATTCTGCCGATGAACTCATACGAGGGCGAGGTGGGCACCGGACCGATCCAATAGGCCCCATAGCCGGTGCCGAACAGCGGGTGCAGCTGGATGTGCTCCTTGATGATGGTCCAGATGGTGCTGCGATTCGAGAAGGTGGTGTCCTTGCCGGTGAGGGCGGCGATGGGCTCGAGCAGCAGGGTGGTCAGCCCGGGGACCAGGCGCAGCACCGCCAGGGCATAGGCCAGCACCGCGCCGGCGAACAATCCCACCAGGTAGGGCATGTAGCGCCGCAGGCTGGGCGGTGAGCGCAGCAGCATGAGCAGCAGGATGGCGGCGAAGGCGGTGGACAGCAGCGAGGTGGAACTGCGCGACAGAAGCAAGCACCATGCAGCCATCAGCCCCATGGGTAGCGTTTTCCATAGGGGCGCGTCGCGGGCCAGCGCGGCATGGACCCAAAAAATGGTGCCGAAGCTCGCCAATTGCCCGAACTCGTTCTTTTGTTGTGTCAGGCCGCGCCAGGCGTTCATCAGCGTGCCCTCGCCATGTTCCTTGACCACATCCGGATAGGCGATTCCCGCCAGCAGCGAGGCGAGGAGAATCAGGCTGATGCAGGGACGCACCACGGCTTGAAAGCGCCGCGGATGCCAGCCCGCCGAGCAATAGCCGAGGCAGACGCCCAACACCGTGAGTATCGCCACGAAGCGCAACAGGGTGTCGGCGGGACTGATCGACCATAGATAACTCAAAGGCACCAGACCGAGAAAGATCCGGAAGAAGACATTGGTCTCGGCCATCACCCGGCGGGCGACACTCAGTCGACTCAGGACCAAGGACCAGCCGGCGAGCAGCAGCCCGACCTTGATGAAGCGCGCCACCGGATTCACCTCATAGCCGTTGACCAGCTGCTCGCGCGGTGTCAGCACGTCGAGGGGCACGGTCATGTACAGCACCAGGATGGCGAGGGTGATGCCCACTGCCCAAGTGCCACCGCGGCCGGGTGCCAATTGGGCCGCCAGCGCTGGCGGCAGGCGTGACTGGGACGGGGGCTGAGCGGTGCCGGCAGCGCCGGCCCGCGAAGATCGGGGCATCATGCGCCGATGGTAGTCTCGTGCCGGCCGACTTGCACGGGCCCCGGGGTTCTCGTGGAATCCGGGTCGCGGTCGGTTATGAACCTAGCCGAGAAAGCCCAGGTTCCTCACCGAGAAGTTACTCAGGTTGGGAAACACGCCGTTCAGATCGCTGTCCGCGATGCCGAACCAGCGGCTGAGCGTGGCGGCATGCTGATCCGTGGAGGTGGTGGGTATGATGCGGCCGCTGCCGAAATCATCCGGGCCGCCGATGGCAAGATTGGGCATGGTGCCGTAGTACTTGCCACCCAGCACCGCGCCTCCCATGACCAGGGAATGCCCGCCCCAGGCATGATCCGAGCCATTGCCGTTCGATCCCAGCGAGCGGCCGAAATCCGAGGCCGTGAACAGCGTGACGTTGTTCTGCATGTTGATCTCGCCAAGGGCGGCCCAGAAGGCGGCCAGATTCTGGCTGAGGATGGCGAGCAGAGACTGCTGCGTGGCGAGTTCGTTGTTGTGCGTGTCGAAGCCGTTCATCTGCACGAAAAAGAACTGACGCGAGTCACCGATCTGGCTTTGTGCCTTGATGGTTTGCGCCACCTCGTGCAGCTGAGCCCCCAGGCCGGTGTCGCCGGGAATACTGGGAAACACGGTATTGATGCCGCCCGCGCTCGCAAAGGCGCTGTTCACCACCCCCACCTTGGCGCGCGCATTGTTCTCGATGGCCGCATATTGCTGCAGCATGGGATTGGCGTCGGCCTGCGCCAGCCCGATCAAGGCCTGCTGGGTCTGGGCGCGCAGCCCATTGCGATAGCCGGTGTTGCTGCTCACATCGAGGGTGGCGGCGCCTGAAGTGCCCAGCGCGTAGGGGACGGTGCTCTTGCCGGCCTGCCAGTAATTGGAGCCGCCCACGCTGATGTTGTAGGCGAGTCTGGGGGCGCCGCCCTGGGAGGCCAGCAGGTCGGCCACCCGCCCCGCCCAGCCATAGCGCTCGGGGGAATTGGCGATGCTGGTCATCCAGCTAGTTTCCTGGTCGATATGCGAAAACAACTGCGAGGGCAGGGGGTAGGCCCCGGATTGCGCTTGGGCGACAGTGACCGGTTGCACCAGGGTGCCGATATTGCACACCACGGCCACATGGCCGGCATTGAACAGGGTTTGAATCTCCGGGCAGGCCGGATGCATGCCGTAGCTCGCGCCATCGCTGGCCGTGCCGTTCAACGGCAGCAGCGAGCTGTTGGCCAGCGCCAGATTGGAGCGGCTTTGGGCATAGGTGGCGTATTGAGTGGCGCTGGTGGGCACGATCCAATTGAAGGAATTATTACCACCGTACATGAACAGGCAGACGATGGCCTTGTAGCCGCTGGTGTCGGCCGTGGCGCCATAGGCCTCGCGTCGGCTGCCGGGGCCGCCCAGCAGCCCGTAGGCGGCGGCGGCCGAGGCGCCGAGTTGGATGAAGTGGCGGCGCGAAACCCTGGATGACTGACGCATAAGTAACCTAACGTTGAATGGCGTATTGAGGTGAGTTGATGATCAACGACGCGGCCTCGGCCACCCGCGCCCAGGGGGTGCTGGCGGGGATTTGCGTCACGTAGTTGACCAGCGCGGTCTTCATCGCCGGCGTCATCTGATTGGCCATCAGCACCAGGTTCATCTGGTCGATGAGGCTGCCGGGATCCGCGGCCAGCGGCTCCCAGGCCACGGTGTGCAGCATGATGTTCGAGGCCGTGGGGGTCATGGAGTAATCGGGCCCCGCATGAGCATTGCCCTGGCTGTCGACGAATTGATAGGACAGCATCTGCAGCCGATTCTCGGTCAACACCAGGGTGTTCTCGTTGGTGATCTGGAATTCCGGCACCACCAGACCGGCATTGGTGAGGATGCCCGCCAGCTGATAATCGGGGCGGAAGAAATTGAACACGCCGGGCGACTCCAGCGGCTGTTCGGCGAACTCCGGAGTGCTGTAGATCAGCACATTGCCGTCGGCGAAGGCCTGGTTCGCATCATAGGCATTGAAGGCCCGCCAGAGGTGCGTCATGCGCAGCAGCGGCTCGCGCAGCTTGCCGTAGGTGCTGCCGCCGCTGCTGGTGGCCTCGGTGTCGGTGAGAATCGCCTTCACCACCGCCGCCAGGTCGCCGCGCACGCCCTGGCCGTTATTGGCGAACACCGCCGCCACCCGTTGCACATAGGCGGGCGAGGGATTGCTGGTCACCAGGCGCTGGATGAGTTGTTTGCCGATGAAGGGGCCGGTGTTCGGGTGGTTGAACAGGGCGTCGAGGGCGATTTTCAGATCCGCCGCGCAGGTGCCGCCCGCCGGCACCGAGACGCCCCCCACGATGGTCTTGGCGCCGGTGTCATGATGATTCTCATAGGCCACCATCGGGTCCACGAGATCGAGGTCATACTGCCACGAGCCCTCGCCATACGGATGGTTGGTGGGGGCGGAGGCCCAGCCGGTGAACACCCGCGCCATGGCCTGCACCTCCGGTTGCCCGTAGGTGGGAATGGGATTGCCGCTGGCGTCGACCTGCACCGTGCCATCCGCATTGAGCTGCACCAGACCGATGCTGAACAGCTGCATCACTTCCCGGGCATAGTTCTCGTCGGCGTGCACGCCGGTGGCGGGATTGGGCTTGTCATTGCGCAACATGTTGAGAAACAAGCCCATCTCCGGAGACAGGGTGACGTCGTTGAGCAGTTGGCGGAAATTACCCAGCCCGTCCCTCACCAGGATGTCGTAGTAGGCGCCCATCCCGTTTCCGGCGGCGTTCAGTCCCATGGTGCTGGCCGAGGTCACCAAAATCTCGGACAGCGCGAAGGCCACCCGCTGACGCAATTGATCCTGACCGGTGGTCACGGTCTTCAGCCACACGGGATAAAAGGCCGAGTTCTGCCCAGGAAGCAGCGGCAGATACAGGCTCGGGGTCGCCGCCACCTGGGCCGCGAACCAGGCATCGTAGGATTGACCGCTGGCGGCGGTGACGGAGTCCGAGGTGGCTCCGAAGGTGCCCTGACCCAGCAGACGAGCGGCGGCGACCGCACCCATGGGCTGGGCATTGGCGGTGACCGGCGGAGGGGTCGTCGGCGTCGTCGGAGTGGTGGATGTCGAGCCGCTCGATGCGGCGGACGTCGCCGTCGAGGGGCTGGTCGAAGCCGCAGCCGAGGTCACATTGAGATTGGCCGAACCGGAGCAGGCCGTAAGACCTGCGAGCAGCGGCGCCGCGATGAGAAGTTTGCGCATGAGCACGACCAGGAAGCTTGAGGAAGGGACCATTCCCTCCCGTTTTAACAAGCCTTCAGTGCTCCGGCAATTGTCTCCCTTAGGCGACGGGGGAGGAGATCGGCCCTATATTTTCAGGGCATTAGGCCTCGCCCAGCCTTGCGAAGGGATTGCGGCAACCGAGCAGTGGATCGTACAAGCCGAGATAATGTACGACGCGGGACATATCCGAGCCGTTCACGAAGAAGTCGCTGGACAGCAGGTAGCTGCTGGTCACCCGCTCCTCGCCATGATGCAGGGCATGGGTGAGGCGGTTGTCCTCGCTCAACGCCAGGCGGGTGTACAGCGGCTTGAGGGCGGCCACCACGTGCAGCCGCTTGGGATCGATACTGCCGAGCGCGGCCAGATCATGCGCGAAGGCCCGCACCCCCGCGGGATCCTTGTGCAGATAATCCAGGCGCTTATCGAGGATGGCGATTATCCCGTCGACGTCCGAACACCCCCATCGCCGCCCGCCGCCATCGGCGGCCGCGGCCGCCAATCCCAGTCCCAGAAATCCCCGACGGCGCATGCTCAAGCTCCCTGGGCGAACAAATGATCCGCCGACCACAGCGACAGCGCCGATACGGTGACGGTGGGGTAGGAGGGGCTGGCCGTGGGATAGGCGCTTGCGCCCAGCACCAGGAGATTGCGCACCCGGTGGTGCACAAGATAGCGATCGACGATGCTATTCACAGGGTCATTGCCCATGACCACCGTGCCCTGGATATGGGCGGTGGTACGGCCGAGCAGGATGCTCTCGATGCCCTCGATGGGCAGCGCCTGCGCCAGCACCTCCACCATCTTCGGGATCTGCTCCCGACCGCGCTGGGCGTAATCCGAATACCCCACGAAGCGCGCCTCGGGCAGCCGCGGGTCGCCGGCATGCACGCTCACCGTGTTGTCGTCGCGCGGCAGATCATCGAACATGAAGCGCAGATACGCCCGCTCGGTCCAGCGGCCCTTCTCGGCGCGCAGCGACGCGCGCGCATAGGTGAAGGGTGAATTCCAGGTCTCGATCAGGCAGGCCGCATGCCGGCGCCGATGTTCGCCCTCATAAAACAAATAGCCATTGCCCGAGATGATGGTGCTGCCATTATAGGATTTGACGCCGCGCAAATTCAGGCACACGTCCATGGGCATTTGCTCATGCAATCCCTTGCCGAGCCGCGGGTGGGTGAGTCCCGAGCGCAGCAGGATGTGCGGGTTGAACAGCGCGCTGGCGGCGAGCACCACGAGGTCGGCGCGCGCGCTCTCGCTGCGCCCGCCGTGAGTGTAGGTCACCGCGGTGGCCACCGGCCCGGTGGTCTCCACGGCATACACCGCCGCCCCCAGCCGCAGCGTGACCCGCGGGTCGCGGTAGATCTGCGCCAGACCGTTCTGGATGGTGAATTTGGCGTCCACCGGGCACAGTTCGCACACGCCGCTGGCGCAGCACACGCCGCGGGTGCCGGTGGGCACGCGGGCGCGCGCGGTGGCGGGGTGGTACCAGCCCTCGGGAAAATGTTGCTTCAACAGTTGGTCCGGATCGGAAAACCGATGCGGAGGCTGGGGCAGGGGGCGGGAGCGCGGCATCGGGCTGTCCACCGGACCGGAGATCGACATCACCTCTTCGACCACGCCGTAATGGGTCTCCAAGTCGTCGTAGGACAGCGGCCAGTCGACGCCCACGCCATAGCGGGTCTTGAGCTGGAAATCTCCCGGCATCATGCGCGTGGCTCCGCCCCACCAGCATTTGGAATTGCCGCCGAAACCGGGGCTGGTCAGCCATTCCTTCTCCGGCGTGAGGTTGACGAAGACCTCCTCGGGCGTGAGGCTGGAGGTGCGCTTATTGGCGAGTTGCCAGGCCTTGGTATCCTCGGCGCCGCGCTCCAGCACCAGCACCTTGGCAGTCGCCGGCGCGCGCTGCAGATAACGCATCAGGAAAAAAGCGCCGGCAAACCCCGTGCCGACGATTATGATGTCGTACCGTGAATCCATCGCCTATTGCTCCCTGCCTGGCATGACCCTAAGTGTACTGAACTCGCCGCGATGGGGGGTGACGATGCTCTCAATTAGCGCGGCTGAATCCCATCCATGATCCCCCGCGTGGTCGTGCTCGGCGCCAGCGGCTTCATCGGCCGCAGGGTGGTACAGGCAATCGCCGCCGAGGGAGCGGCGGCGCCGCTGGCCGTGAGTCGGAACGCGACGCGGACTTTCGCGGGCGCGGGCGTCGAGGCCTGCGATATGGATGTCGCGGGGACGGCCGATCTGCGCCCGGTTCTCGCGGGCGCCGGCGGCATTGTGAACTGCATCGCCGGATCACCGGCTTCCCTCGAAAGCAGCACCCAGGCGTTATTGGAAGCGATCTCCGGCTTGAGCCCCCAGCCGCGACTCGTGCATCTCAGCAGCATGGCGGCCTATGGCGCGGTGGCCGGGCGGGTCGATGAATCCATGCCCCTGCGCGGGGATCTCGACGCCTATTCGGCCGCGAAGGCGCGTACCGATGGGTGGGTGAGTGGCTGCGAGACGGCCGTCATCCTCAGGCCGGGGATTGTCTTCGGGCCGGGCAGCGTGTGGTGGAGCGACCGGATCGCGCGCCTGCTGGTGCTCGGGCGGTTGGGTGATCTCGGCGCCGCGGGCACGGGCCTGTGCAACCCGATATACGTCGATGACGTGGCCACCGCGGTGCTGCGCGCGCTGCGCCTGGAGGGCCACTCGCCGGGGGCCTTCAATTTGGCCCATCCGGATCCCATCACCTGGAATGACTACTTCGCGCGCTATGCACGCGCCCTGCGGGCCGTCCCCTTGCGGCCTGTTTCGCCCCTGCGCTTGCGGGTCGAGACCCGACTGCTGGCGCCGCCGCTCAAGTTGCTGGAACTGCTGCTGCGTCGGCCCTCGTGGGCGCGCTGGAATCCACTGCCGCCCCTGCGGCCGTGGTTGCCCGAGTTGTGCGGGCGTACCCTGCAGTTGGATGTCACCCGTGCCACGCGGCTGCTGGGCATGACCTGGACCCCCCTGGATCAATCTCTGGCAACCACCGCCGCCTGGTTTCGGGCCGGCGGGCGAACCGCCCTTTAAACAAGCGGCCATGCCAAACTGTGCATCCGGCACGGCCGATGATTGCCTTTGGCCGCTAGGATGATGGTTTTATGCTCCTCGACGCCGCCGAACTGACCGACGACATCGCCGCCAACGTCACCGTCTGCATCATTGGCAGCGGCGCGGCGGGCATTACGCTGGCCTGCGAATTGGACGGCGCCGGCGTCAAGGTGTTGGTACTGGAAGCGGGCGGCCTCAACCCAAGCCCCGACACCCAGGATTATTATCGCGGTACGGCTCTTCCCCCCCATCCGCCGGCCGACGAATATCGCCGCGTGATGCTCGGCGGCACCACCCGCGTATGGGGTGGACGCTGCGTGCCCTTCGACCCCATCGATTTCGAGCGCCGCGAGTATGTGCCCGACAGCGGCTGGCCCATCGCCTATCACGATGTGGCCGAGCATTATCCGCAGGCCCTCGCCTATTGCGATGCGGGAAGCTGTGACTTCAGCGCCTCCGGGTCGATTGCCCGGCAGCGGGCGACCATCTCCGGGCTGGACGGCGCGCAGGTTCTCGACCTGGATCGGATCGAGCGCTACAGTCTGCCCACCGATTTCGGCCGGCGTTACCGCGAGCGCATTCGCGCCTCTCGCAATGTCACGCTGGTGACCCGGGCGCGCTGTGTCGCGCTGCTCAGAGCCAGTGGGGAGAACCGCATCGAGGCCGTGCAGGTGGCGCTGCCCTCGGGTTCGCGTCGCCGCCTTGCGGCCTCCGTGGTGGTGCTGGCGCTCGGCGGTATCGAGACCCCGCGGCTGTTATTGGCCTCCGACCCCGCGGGCGTGGGTTTCGGTAATCAGCATGATCGCCTGGGCCGCTTCTATGCCTGCCATTTGGAGAGCACCGTGGGCAAGCTCGTTCCCCATGGGGCCGATGTGGTGTTCGATTTCGAACGCACCCGCGAGGGGGTGTATTGCCGGCGCAAGTTCGAGTTCACGGCGGCGGCGCAAAGAACTCATCGCCTGCTCAACACCGCCTTTCGCCTGCATTTCCCGGAATACTCCGATGCCTCGCATGGCAGTTCGGTGATGTCCTTCATCTACCTGGCAAAATCGATTTTAATTCCCGAGTACCGCAGCATTCTGCAGCAGAGCGCCGAATTCGCGGTGCAATCGCCGAGCACGGCGCATTGGCGCAATGTGCTCGGCGGACTGCCGCAGATGCTCGGCTTCGGTTTCGACTGGCTGTTCCGCCGGCAGCTGGCGCAACGTAAACTGCCCTACACCCTGGTGCCCAACGCCGATGGCAGCTATCCGCTCGAATTCAATTGCGAACAGACGCCGCTCGCCTCGAGCCGCATCACGCTCGGCGACGGCACCGACGCGCATGGGTTGCGGCGGGTGAGCATCGAGTGGCGCCGCAGCGACGATGACATCGCCGCGATCGAACGAGCCTTCGCGCTGCTGCGGAACACACTCGAGCGCTCCGGCCGCTGCCGTCTCGAATACGACGAGGCGCAATTGTCGCGCCGCGTTGCCCGGTCTGCGCCCGTGGGTGGGCACCACCTCGGAACCACGCGCATGGCGGCGAGCGCCCGCGACGGGGTGGTGGATGGGAACTGCGCGCTGTTCGAGCTGCCGAATCTCTATGTGGCGAGCTCTTCGGTGTTTCCCACCGGCGGTCATGCCAATCCGACGCTGACCATCGTGGCGCTGGCGCTGCGCCTTGCGCGGCATTTGCGTTCCCGGTGCGCTCATTAGCGCCGCGGCCCTCTGGAGATCCCGGCTCGTGAATGCCGGCCTCGCCCTGTTGCAAAGGCCGCGCCCGGGAGCGGGGTCGGGCAGCCGGTTGGTGCAGTTGTTCAGCACTTCCATCGTCGATCAGGTGCTGTTGTCGGCGGGTAATTTCTTCATCGGTTTCATGCTCATTCGCAGCACCAGCGACGTCGACTATGGTCTGTTCGTGCTGCTGCAATCCACCATCCTGTTGCTGACCAGCGCCCAGGGGGCGATGATTTCCGGGCCGGTGGCGGTGCTGGCGCCGAAGCGGCCGCCGGAGGTGCGCCGCGCCATGATCGGCGCCATCGGCGCCAGCCATCGACGCCTGGTGCGCGTCTTGAGCGCCTGCGGATTGCTGGTGCCCATCGGCGGCTATGCCTTGGGCTATTTCAACCGGCTGGAGACCGAGGTGGCATTTCTCGGCGTGATTGCCTGCGCCACCGCGCTGCCGCGGGAGTATTTGCGCAGCGTGCTGCTGGTGTATGCCCGGCCGGGCGCCATGCTGGAGGCGGATCTGTACTTCGTCGGGGTGCTGGTGATCGGCGCCCTCCTGGCCGTTTATGGACCGAAGCCGGCCGTCCTCTGGGCCGTCGGCGGCGTGGTGCTATCGTCGTGGATCGGGGCACGGGTCGCGTATCGCTCGGTGGCGCGGGATCCGGGCTGGGTGGCGGGCGATGCGGCCCCCTTTTGGCGCGAGCTGCGACCCCTGGGCATTTGGTCGGGTCTGGGCGCGGTGATCTATTGGTCATTCGGGCAGAGCTACAACTACATCCTCGCCAGCCGGGTCAACCTCGCGGCCGTCGCCGACGTCAATGCCGCTCGGTTGCTGTTGATGCCGGCCTTCGTGGTGACCATTGGGATCAAGGGCCTGTTGTTGCCCAGTGCCGCGGGCTGGTTGGCCGAGTCGGGCCTCAAAAGCCTGCTCCGGCGCTTGGCGGTGTTTGCCGGTGGCGTCCTGCTGCTCGACCTGATGTATTTTGCCGTCATCGCCGTGTTCCGCGGTTGGTTGACCACGGATTTGTTGCACAAGCACATCAATGACCGCGACGCCTTGCTGGCGCTGTGGGGCTGCATTGCGGTGATCGGCTTGGTGCGCGATGTCTTCCAGTCCGCCTTGTCGGCGCTCGAGTGCTTCAAGCCCATGGCCTGGCTCACGGCGTCATCGGCGCTCATCTCCCTGACCCTGACGTGGTTCGGGCTGGCCTGGTGGGGGCCGCGAGCGGCGTTGATCGGTATCATCGCGGGCGAACTGGCCAATTTGGCCGGTGTCATGTGGCTGCTGCGCCGGGAATACACATTACATTCGCGGGAACCGATCCTATGAACCCCTTGAGCTACGCCCTGATTACCCCCAGCTATCGCGCCGACTTCGACCGGTGTGCATTGCTCGTGCAAAGCGTGCAACGCTGGGTTCCGGCGCATGTGCGCCACTACCTCATCATCGACCGGCGGGATGTGCCGCTATTCAAATCGCTTGCCGGGGGGAGAACCCAGATTCTGGTGGTGGAGGATGTGGTTCCCAGCTGGCTGATCCGAATTCCCGGTGTACGCCGCTTCTGGTTGAGCCTGCATACCCGGCCGGTCAAGAATTGGATATTGCAACAAATCGTCAAGCTGTCCATCCCCACCGTGGTGGGCGAAGATATCCTGCTGTACTGCGACTCCGATGTTTTTTTCGTGGCCGACTACGATCCCCGTACTCTCGAACGCGAGGGCAGGGTGCCGCTATTTCGCGAGGTGGGACAGCGTGGGCTCATTGCCAATAACGATGCGTGGAACGGCGTCGCCTCGCGCTTGCTGGGACTGACGGAAGAAGAGGATTGTGACACCAATTTCATCGGCAATACGGTGTGCTGGCGGCGCGCCAACGCCATCGACATGCTGGATCGCGTGCGCCGCCAGTCGGGTCGTGACTGGCCGCGGGTGATCGCGCCGCTCTCGGGTTTCTCGGAATACATTCTCTATGGAGTGTATGCAACGCGACTGCTTGGCGAGGAGTCTTCCGGGCATTGGTACGATCCGCAGATTCGCACGCACAACTACTGGCGCACCACCCCGTTGGATATCGCCGCCCTCGAACAATTCAGCGAGCAGCGCGCGGCCCATCAATACGGGGTGATGATTTCGGCAAAATCGCACACCTCCGTGGCCGATATCCGCCGGGCCTACGCCCCGTATATCTGATGCCCCCAGGCGCTACGCGTATTCGTGATAGCGCCATCCCCAGAACACCGAAATCTTGCCGAGATTCGCCGCGGCCTTGACCAGCCAGGCCGCGCTGACATGCCGACCGGCAGGCCAGGTGAGCAGCGCCAGCAGGGTGGCGATCAGCGCCAGCGCGCCGGCGCGGCCCAGCAGCGGCATGCGGGTGACCAGCGTGACCTTTCCGTAACGGCCCGCCAGGGTCTTGCGGCTGAATTCCTGGCCGCCGCTCAGGGCGCGCTGCAGCAGCCAGCGGAGGGATTGCCGCGCCGGTTCGATGGGTTCGTGCACCAAGGCCTCTTCGCTCCACACGATGCGCGCCCCATGACCCACCATGCGGATCAGCAGATCGGCATCCTCGCCAGTGGTCAATCCATAGCCCTCATCGAAGGGCCCCGGCTCCGCCCGCAGGCGATCGCCGCGCAGAATCACATTGCCGAAGCGCATACGGTTCAGGGGCACCACCGCGCCGCTGGGCAGGCGGGCGAAGTCATAGAAGCGGCCACGGCGGATCCATTCGGGCGCACTGTCCGGCACCATCGGTTCCACGGGTCCCAATACGCCGTCGGCGTGATAGCGCTTGGTGGCCTCCACCAGCAACTCGAGCCAGGCGGCGGGTGCCCGTTCGTCATCATCGATGAAGGCCAGCCAATCGCCCGTGGCCAGCGCCACCGAGCGGTTGCGGGTCAGGGCAATATTGCGTTGCGGTTGAATCGCGTAATGCAGCACGAAGGGCGCCTGACTGAGAAACTCATCCACCGCCGCGCGGGCGCTGCCCGTGGCGTCGTTGTCCACGATCACCACCTCGTCGGGACATCGGCTCTGCTGCGCAAGATCGCCCAGCAGCAGGCGCAGACGGTCGACGCGGCGGTAGGTGGCGATGCATACACTGATCATCATGGGGGCAATCGATCCTTAAGGACGCAGGCGGGAGAAGTCGCGGAGGATGTCGCGCAGTTCGTGACGCGCGCGAAACACGGTCCAGGCGAGCAAGGCTGCGGTGCTGGCATTCCACAGTGCGCCGACTCCAGCAGAGATGGCGAGGAAGCCGCCCAGCACCAGCAGAAATAGCAGCCGCATGGCCTGTGCCGGAGCCTTGGGCCAGCCCTTGCCACCCAACCGATACACATAGTAGGGCACCAAGCGGGACAGGGTGTGGGCGGCCAGCGCCGCGGCGCCGACCGGAGTGATGGGCACGATGACCACGAAGGCGGCGCTGCGCAGCGCCTGCAAGCCGGCATACAACCAGATTCGGCTGGTCTTGTTGACGCGGTTGTAGCCGCGGAACCATAGCTCGGTGAACAGCAGCGCCGCCACCCACTTGGCCAGACCCAAGGGCAGCATGGCTGGTGTCCCGACCACCAAATACACGCCGCCCACGCCCAGCAGCAACGCCCAGATCCATGCTGTAAGGCTTGGGGTGGCGACCTGATGCCCATGAAAGGCGGCGCTCAACTTGGGGTCCTTCTCCAAGGCCGCGCCCACCCGGTCGTTGTCGATGTAGCCGCGTTCATAAATGACCCAAAACGAGGCACAGAGCAGCAACAGACCCGCACTGAAGCGCACTGGCTGTGCGGCGAGCGCAATGGAACTCAGCCACCAGAAGGCAAAATCTTCCTGCAGCACGCCGCGCCAGATATAGCGCTCCTTGGGCCGCTTGATTTTAGACAAATACAGGCCCGGGACATAGACCCGCTCCAAAGCCGTGCGATAGCGGGCCGTCGGCCAAATGGTGCGCAGCGGCCGCGCGCAGGCGGCCAGCAGCGGATTATCGTCGCCCGAGTCGGTCACCACCAGCGCGCGGCCGACGGTGCCGGCCTCCAAGGCGCTCTCGACCAGGGAAAGCTTGCCGCGGCGACGGTCCTGGAAATTCACCCGCGCCGCGATCACCCGCACATCATCGAACCCCAGCGCCGCCACCAGCGGCCGGACGATGGGATGAAAGCCCACCGTGCTGATGATGGGCCGTTCGCGACGGCCCCGCAGCGCCGTGGCCAGCGGCTCATTGCGAAATTCGCGCGCCAGGTGCGCGACCCGATACCGCCACGTCCACATCGTCCAGGGCGTGAAGATGCGGATGGCCTGCACCCGCCATACATCGCGGGTGACGGGGCCGCCCGTGAGCCGCCATGGCTTGACCCAGTCCAGCACCTTCAGACACAGCAGCGCGAGCAAGCCCGGGGATGCGCAGTCGAGAAAATCCTCGGTCGAATTGCGCAGGTACAGCGTCTCATCCAGGTCCACCAGCACCGGCCCGGCGAAGGTTTGAATCGCCTTCAGCGCGGAGTCGGGTGAGGCATCGAACGGCGTGGACTCGGCCATTCAGAAATAATTGATGACCGAGCCCAGGATCTGCGCACGGGTCGAAGCCAGGCGCCGCACCAGCTCGCGCATGTCCTGGTATGAGGTGTGCTCCCCGCGGGTCACGATCAGCGCCCGGCCCGTCATGGTGGCGATGGCCAAGGCGTCCGCGTAGGCGGTCACCGGCGGGGTGTCGATGATCACGAACTCATGGTTGTTGCGCCAGTCCGCCAACAGGCGCTCGAAGCGCCCGCCGGACAGCAGTTCCAGCGGGTTGGCCGGCACCGTGCCCGCGGTCAGCAGCGACATCTGCGGCAGCCCGTCGACCTTGTACTGATAGGGCTTGTCGCCCAGGGTCAGGGAGTTGCCGAGGCCACGCTCATTGCCGTTGGGGAAGAGTTGGTGCTGTCGCGGCTTGCGCATGTCGGCGTCCACCAGCAGCGTGCGCCGGCCGAGCTGCGCGAAGGCGATGGACAATTCCGCCGCGAGCTGCGAGCGACCCTCCTGCGCCGAGGGGCTCAATAGACAAATGATGTTGGTGCGGCCCGATTCATTGCGTAACAGCAATTCGGTGCGCAGTGAGCGGATGGTCTCGCTGCGCGGATTGTACGAATCGCGCGCGAGCTCCAGCTGGGGTCCGGGCTTCACCGTCTCGCCGGGACGCACCACTACCTGCCGCTGCGAGGAGAGCTTGCGGATGGCTTCCTCGACCAGCCCCGCCTTGGCCTCGGGCGCCGACTGTCGCAGCCACTCGGCGCTGGCGTCCAGGTCCTCCTGGGTGACGAAGGCCAGCCGCAATGCGCTGTCGACGAAGCCCTGTCCTGACTCATGCATGGCGGCCGTGATGCGTTCGATCGCCGCGGTGGACAGCCGGCAGCGGTTGATCAGCGCCGCCCGCATTTCGGTCTCGGTGGCCGGTTCGCGGCCTTCGGCGGCTTCGGCGATCACGTCGCCTCCCGCAGCGAGGGGATTTCATCCAATTCGATCAGCACCGGGATGCCGAAGGAGCGCTCCAAATCGTCGGCGCAGCGGATCTTGCGATTGACCAGGATCTCGTAGGCCAGCGGTCCGGCCAATCCGAGGATGAGGCCGGCCAGGATGCTGCCAAACAGGATTTTCACCTTGTTGGGCTTGGCGGCCTTCAGGGGGGGCACCGCGCGGCTGACGAAATTGACATTGGTGGTATGTCCGCCGGAGGCGAACATGATCTCGTCATAGCCGTCCAGCGCCCGCTTGTACACGGTCTGCGCCGACTCCAGCTCCAATGCGTACTTGGTGCCCTCGTCCTGCAGCCGCCGTACGTTCAACACCTTGAGGCGCTGCTCCTCGACGGGGGGGCGCCGCGGAACCAAGCGCAGGCGCGCCCCCCCCCCAACCCCCAAGGCCCCCCCGGGGGAGGGGGTGGGTTACG
>VFSW01003908.1_pt1 | contig 22297 bp, 17 predicted proteins | sample 5358111 | NCBI WGS metagenome assembly VFSW01 (sample SAMN11554181, study PRJNA540505) | mine drainage metagenome | isolation source: sediment from site ElyBrook_90M | place: USA: Ely Copper Mine, Vershire, VT | collected 2017 | reverse complement strand
ATGGTCACACGGTCACGGTAAGCGGTCTTGAAGCCGAGCGTCGCAGTCGGCCCTTCTTGCTTCAAGGCTTTAGAAGGGTCGTCCGTAAAGTAGTCAGGCTGCCCGACGCAGATCAGAACTGACGCCGCGGGCTTCAAAACCGGCCCCCAAAACCGCTCAACCGGCGTCTCGACTAGCCAGAGACGGATAGAAGCCAAAGCCCCGAGAACGAAGAGTGCAGACATACCCCCATAAGCCAGCCGCCTGTGATTGTTTGAAACTTGGTGGACAACGGAAGGCACAAGCACCGGTGCGGGTGGGGCTTGTGGCGGTTGCCTATGAAACACGGGAAGATAGGCGCCCGACGGGATGTCGATGCGAAGTTCCGTCTCGCGGTCGGGATCGCGATAATATTGTGCCAGCCGTTTCCGGATTTCGCCAGCAGTAACGCGCACGATCGGATCAAGATTTGTATCGTAATCGATGGACCGGTGAAAGACCTCAACACCGAGCGTGCGTTCTTTAATGTCATCCTCTTGGCCATCGAGAACCTTGGTAACTATATATTCCAGCATTGCCGGATAGTGCTTGCTCTTGCTGAAATACTGGCTAGCAAGAATCCGCCTTAGTTGTTCCTGAATTTCATCTGGATCGATGTCGATTCCGATCGCTTCCCGCGGCAATGTAGCATGCATCGCAAATCCTCTCAATGGCCGTCCTAAATCCTCCGAGCTTTCCTTCTCGCAATCAGGCCTAGCCAGCTCTTGCCAACCAGAACGGCATGATGGCAGCGAATATTCGATCCTCATTCCCCTCGCCAAATGGATATCTACCGGCGCCACTGGATCACGAAGCCAAGTTAAATTCGCTCGATGGGTCGATTCGGCACCGCCTTCCAGGTGGCCGGAGATCGACGTCTGCCAGAGGTTGACCGAGCAAATCGGCCAAGTCGAATTTGGTTGTGCCAATCAATCCGGTAGCCATCCTAGGGGCGGCTGCAATGTTTTGTCCAATGCAATTAGCTAATCATTATGATCGATAAATACGATGGAACTTAGGATCGTATATTACCTTCATAAGTGAAACATTTATAAGGCTTTCAACGACAGAATGGACAATAGATCGGCCAGCCACTCCTAAGTCACAACTTACCCCCTCGCGCACAGCAATATACCGTAGCCAACTTGCATCTATTCTCTTCTCCCCAATAGTGTCGGATCGCTTTTGAGAAGCGGAGAAAACGTCCGCGAATTCGGCAGTATTCATTTCAAACATTAACGTGATGCTCTTCGGGACTTCCTCCTTTTCCAATCGGTTAACGGTGGAGGGCGTCAGGGAGCCTCTTGGAGGCAATATGTTTCGACGCATTTTCCAGATGACGCTTTTGCTCCTCATTTTGGCGCCCGGCGCCTGGACCCAGACAACCGGCACCATCGCCGGCACAGTGACAGACGCCACAGGAGCTTTGGTTCCCAATGCTAAGGTGACGGTGACCAACGTGGCCACTAATGACACACGCAGGACCGTAAGCAGTTCCGAAGGAGTCTTCGACGTCTCCGGTCTCGTCGATGGAGACTACGCTATAAAGATTGAGGCCAAAGGTTTCAAAACATGGGAGACATCCGGGATACACGTGCTTCCGGGAGATCGCAAGAGGATCTCAGGCATCTCGCTCTCTGTGGGTGCGCAGACGGAGGTTGTAGAAGTGCAGGGCACGACCGCCCAGTTGCAGGTCACCGACTCCGGCGACCGATCCTCTGTGATCGACTCCCAACAAGTCAAGAGCCTCGGCCTTGAAGGACGCGATGTCACGGAACTGGTCCGCACTCTTCCCGGTTTTGCCAATACCTCCGGGGGGTTAAGCAACGGGACTTTTGACACAACACGCACCGGCATCGTTGGCGGTTCCACGCTTGGGACTGGAACCTTTTCCGCTGAAGGTACCCCTGTCGGATCTGGCGCGGAAGACCTGGTCGACGACGGCGCCCGGGTGATCGACCCAGGCAACAACGGCAGCGCAACCCAGACGATCGACGCCGACATGATATCGGAGGTGAAGGTCACCGCCTCCGCCTACAGCGCGGAAGACTGGCATGCCCCGGTGGTGGTCGAGGCCATCGGTAAATCCGGCACCGATGCTTTTCACGGCAGTGTCTACATGTACTACCGCAACTCCGGGCTGAACTCCAACAGCGCTTACTTCAAGCAACACGACGAAAGCCGCCAAGTGGCCCATTATGAGTATCCCGGCGGCAGCATCGGGGGGCCGTTGCTCATCCCGCACACTAACTTCAACAAGCAAAAGAAGCTCGTCTTCTGGGCCGGATACGAGTACTACAACCAGCAGATTCCCAACACGTTCGGCGGCGCATTGATCCAGGACAACTTGCCCACAGCCAGTGAGCGCGCCGGCTATTTCGGGGCTAACGCTCCTCTGCCGTCAGGCACTCCTGCGGGATCCCTGACCAACTCCACCAATTGCGCTGCTTTGGCTGTGTACCCCGGCATCGGGGCGCAGTCCGCCGGCACGGGACGTTGCAATGCCTTCCAGTGGCTTCTCACGGATCAGTCGCCAACTTTTGCCTTTGGTTTGCCCGTTTACATTGGCGTGGGAAGCGGCTCCAGCGCCTATGCCAACATCAGCCCCTATATCGGGCCCGGAGCCCAGGCTTATCTGGCCCAGACACCACTGCCCAATCACACGCCCACGGCGGCTAACCCGTACAACTACGTGCAGCCGGTCAACAACTTCGATAACGGATTCATCGCTCACGGGCGCGTGGACTACGCCTTCAGCGACAATACCAAGCTCTACATCACCTACAACCATCAAAACGACGCGTGGGGATTGCCTCTTGGCCAGTACTTCACCGGTGTCAATCCCACCGTCTTTCCCGCCAAGATGGAGTACGAAAACCGCTCCAACACTGCCTCCGGTCACTTCGTCAAGGTCATTAGTCCGACCCTCATCGACGAAGCTGGCGCCAGCTTTGCCTATGTGAACATTCCCATTGTCTACAACAACACTGGTGCGATTTCCAAATCCACTTTAAAGTTCCCGTACAATCTTTCCGGCACCAGCAGCCCGAACATGCCGTTCCTGGGCGGCCTCACCCCCTTCACCGGCGGGACGGTCTTAGGCCCTCCATCCTTCGGCTCGCCCGATCTGGGAGGGTACTATTCCACCAAGATGACGCCCAGCATCACGGATACGGTAACCAAGACAGCCGGCAAGCATTCGCTCAAAATCGGCGGAAACTGGCAGTTGGTCAAAAACGAACAGTTGGATTACGGCGCCATTAATGGACCGAATGGGGGCCTCAACGAATTTGGCGGGTTCTTCACTAACCTCATTACATCGTTTCAACCTCCTACATTTGGACTCAATCTGGTCGACGCCAACGAGTCGCCACTGCTCGAGTTCATGACCGACGAAATAAGCGTATACAGCGAACAGGACAGCATCGGTCAGAATATGGCCTATTCTCAACTGGGCGGCTTCATGCAGGATGACTGGAAGGTCACGCCCAGGTTCACGTTGAATCTCGGCCTTCGCGTCGATCATTTCAGCCCCTGGACCGACGACAGCACCGGTGGAAATGGCATCGCGACATTTACCGTCTCGAATTACCTTGCGGACGGCGGAGCCAACGCAGTCTCAGGTCCCCTCCTGCCCGGAATCCGAACGCATACGCAAAGTCACGATATCCCACTATCCGGCCGTACCCTGCCGACACTCTTCGTCTCGCCGCGCTTCGGCATGGCCTACGATATCTTCGGCAATGGTAAGACGGTGGCGCGGGGCGGCATCGGCGCCTATTACTACCAGGACAGCTACAATACTTACCAAACGCCCCTGGGGGTTGGCGATGGCTACAAGACCTGCAGCAATCAGACCGGAGAATACAACGATCCTATTATCGGCACGAATTACTCCTCTCTGGCCAGCCTGAGCGCGGGCAAAGGAGTCGTCTGCGCGAAGAGCAATGCGTACACGGCGGGATCCTTCCCCACTCCTGGAGCGGCGGATCCGGAAGACAGAAGCCTTCCGTATACCTACACTTATAACTTCACGGTTTCGCAGCGCACCTACAAAAACTCGGCCTTCGACATCTCATTTCAAGGAAGCCAGTCTTTCGATCTTCCCGAATCGCTCAATCTAAACGCAGTCCCGCTCGGTGCGTACTTCAACGTAACCGGAGGCTACAACCCCGTCACGACACCTGCTGCAATCTTCAAGATCACGCAGTCATCCTCGGCGGTGCAGGATGCATACCGCCCCATGCCCAATTATGGGGCCGTCAGCGTCACTTCCCACCCGGCATGGTCCAACTACAACTCGATGCAGATCACCTGGAATCGCTTCACTGGTCCGCTAACTTATGCGATCAACTACACCTGGTCGAAGAACTTGGGCATCCAGAACTTAACCGACCCCGTGAATCTTCACAACGACTATGGTCCGCTGAACCAGGACCGCGCGCAGGTTCTTAATGCCACCTACGGGTACGACGTGGGACAACTGATCAAGAAAAACCGCGTGCTGGCTATCCTCGTGAACGCCTGGCAGATTCACGGCATCACCGCCGTGCAGTCCGGCCCGAACTTTCAAGTCAATGTCGGGCAGAACCTTGGCCTCGGCGGGACCGACGCCACTTGCGTCAGCAGTTGCTCCGCCCCAATTGCCTTCCAAACGTTGGAAAGCGTGAACTCGACTTATTATCTGGGCTCGCCCGATTACACCCTGATGCCGACTCTGACCTGCCCCAGCATCAACTCCGGCGGGGCGGCCAAACAGTACTTGAACCCGAGTTGCTTCAAGCTGCCGACGCCTGGCGCCATCTCGGCGCAGCGGTACTGGTTCCCCTACGAGAAAGGCCCCATGTTCCTGAGCAACGACTTGAGCCTCTCCAAGACCTTTAAGGTCACGGAACGGCAATCGGTACAGTTCAAGGGAACAGCCAATAACTGGTTGAACCATCCGATACCGGGTTTCGACTCCGCGAATTCCGCTCCCGAACACCTTACCTACCAGGTTGGCGCACTGCCCCAGAATGCTCAGTCGACCCTAGGTTTCACAAACACCGAACAGGCGCAGCGGATTCTAGAATTCGACATGCACTACAACTTCTAGCGTGAAATGGAAGCACGCCGGCCAGGGTTGGATGTTCAACCCTGGCCGGCGCATTTTTTGCGCCTGAGAACATATCCGCACGGTTCGAACGTCTTTGCAAGGGGGGAAGCCATAGGGCCGCTTACCGGCTTTGGACCTGATCTCGATGCCGATGTGGCCGGAACTGCCCAGAAAGCTCTCGCTGCCCAAGAACCGGAGACAGAAGAGACCCTAAAGATGCCTAATGTGCGTCAAATTGGACCCTCTTCTGAGCCGGCGGCCGTTTGAGGAAGAAAACGAGTGGAAGCATGCAAAGCATAATTCCGCACAATAACCTGAACTGGTCCATATAAGCAAGAAGCAAAGCCTCGCGTTGCATCGCGGTACCGAGCTGGGCGAGCGCCAATTGGCTACCGGAGGCGACATTACCGCCTTTCGATGCTACCTGACGGATGTACTGCTGCACCAGGCCATCGGAGGCGGTGATGTGCTGACCCAGGATTTGCTGATGCGCCTGGGCTTGCCGCTGAAGAGAGGTGCTCACTAGAGCGATTCCGAGGCTGCCGCCCTCGTTTCGCATGAGGGCGTAAAGACCTGCGGCCTGAGAGCTCTCGGTCTGAGGGAGAAACTTAAATATCACTGTGCTGAGAGGCACGGTTACCAGGCCTATACCGAGCACCTGCACAATTCTAGGGACGACTATATTGCGCTCGGCAACCTCCAGGTTGAGCGAAGACATCCAGAAGACGCCTGCAGCAATAACAAGCATACCGATCGCGATCAACCAGCGAGGATCGTAACCCTTGGTCAAAGAATATCCGACAATGGGCACTTCGATGATCGTAAAGAAACCTGCTGGAGACATCGCAAGCCCTGCCGCTGTGGCGTCGTAGCTCATCAGTTGCTGCATGTAGAGCGGTAAAAGGTAGGTAGTTGCGTAGAGCACCGAATACAGACCTAGAACGATGACGCAGCAGAACAGGAAGTTGCGTTCCTTGAGAAGACGCAGGTTGACAATAGGATTCTTACGGTTCAATTCCCAGAGCACGGCGCCAGACAGCGCAACAGCGGCGATGCCGGCGAACAGGACAATAAACGGAGAGCCGAACCAGTCCAGTTCCTGTCCCTTGTCGAGTACGATTTCAAGCGTGGCAAGACCAATCAAGATGAGACCGAGCCCGCACCAGTCGACGGAAAGTTTCCGTGCCTTCTCCTTCGAAGCCTGCGAGTTTTCCGGATCCTGAAGCACAATGCGGGTGAGGAAGACACACACCAGGCCAATTGGGATATTGATGTAGAAAATCCATCGCCAGGAGTAGTTGTCTGTAATCCAGCCGCCTAGTGTCGGTCCCAGAACGGGTGCGCACAGGATCGCAACTGTATAGAGCGCCATTGCCATGCCGCGCTTTTGGGGCGGAAAGCTGTCTGCCAGGATGGCCTGGACCGACGGTTGCAGGCCACCGCCTGCTAGACCCTGCGCAACCCGGCAGAAAACCAGCATGCCCAACGAGGGAGCTAACCCGCAAGCAGCAGAGAAACCGGTAAAGAAGAGAACGGAAAGCAGGTAGAACCGCCTGCGACCAAGCACCGAGGATATCCATGCACTGATCGGGAGAACGACCGCGTTGGCAACGAGGTAGCTGGTAAGCACCCATGCGCCTTCATCCAGAGAGGCGGAGAGACTACCGGCTATGTGAGGAAGTGCGACGTTCGCGATCGAACTGTCGAGCACTTCCATAAACGTGCCCATCGTAACGACGACAGCGACAATCCAGGGATTGTACATCTTGGCTTCGGGAAGCCGCTCGCGATAGGACCGGAGAGTTAACGGTCCCGGCAATTGTCTCACCTTTGCGGTGTCTAGTTCAGGACTATTGCTGAGCATAATGACCTTTTAGTCATAATATATGACCCATGGGTCAATGACCTCGCTCGACACCCAGCGGTATGCTAATAAGCGAAAGAAGGACAATCAGGATGGCGCGATCGACCAAAACCCGAAAGCAGGTCATTCAAGACTTTCGCAGGTCGGAGATACTGAACGCCGCTGCCAAAGTCTTTGGTCAGAAGGGCTACCACGCGACGCATATGCTGGAGATTGCCGAGGTTGCAGAGTTAGCAAAGGGCACCCTTTATATCTACTTTCCATCTAAGGATGCTCTCTACGAAGGGGTGGTCAAACAGGCTTTGGCTGAACTGTCCGCGCTGACAGAAGAGCACATCCTGCGGGAGGCGGATTTCGCCGGGAAGTTTAGGGCCTTCACACGAGTGCGAATCGCCTACTGGCATGAGAGACAGACACTTTACCGTGTCATCCTGAGCTTGGGCCGTGAGGGGCAGAGCAAAAAACGAAGCATCGCGTGGCAGCGAATAGCCGTCAACTATCTGGCGCAGCTCTTTGAGAAGGCGGCTGAAGCCGGCGAAATTCCCAGGCAGGACTTCATTGCGGCGGCATGGACCACGATGGATGCGATACGTGGAGTAAATGAGCGAAGAGCGTTTGCCGAGGGACGTTCGACAGAGCAAGATGCAGAATTCCTCACGAGATTTCTGCTTCATGGGCTGTGTTCAAGGAAGGTGATTGAGTGAACGAATTGCAGCGATGCAATATAAAAAGCGCTCGCCCCTCGTGGATCAACTGGATAGGGTTTGCAGCCTCATGAATGAGTATGCCCTTCAAAATCATTACGACCGAACGCACCCAGAGTTGGTGAATGAGACGCACGTCAAATGTGCGGCAGAAGAGAGCCTCCGTGCGAGTCACAAGATCATTGCCATCCCAGAGCTCGGCGGCCAGCCCCATCGCTACTATCTGACCGTCTGAATTTTTGGTGCAAGCATCCACTGTCGAAGTTAGAGATGAACGGTCGGAACGGTGTGCCCGACGCCCTACTCTGTTGCCTTCTTCACCGCCGCAAGAGCGGGCAACCAAGGTGCAGGCAGACCAATGGCAGCGTCGTCGAAACCTACGCATTTTCCCCAAATCTGCGATCGAGGAGTCCTCCCGTTCTTACAGTATGTCTTCCTTTTGCAAGTTACGGATTTACTCCCGGGACTGTCAAACATCGACTGTCGCCCGGCAGTGCAAGGAGGCCGTATGTATTCAATCACGCCAGAGCATTTGCCCTGGCGTGATTTGGTTTTGGCATTGTTATTTCTTGATTGCCGCTCCGGTCGTCTTTCCGGTCACACCCTGAATGAACGGCAGGCCGTTCGGTTCTCCCCCGCCGGTGACGTTATCCCATCATTTGACTACGGTCGGCGACGAATCCGTGCCAAAGCTGAGCGCGACGACAAAGCCACCGCCCTCGGGAAAAAGGGCGCTGGGAAATTGCGTTTGCGTGTACAGATCGGCTCCGGCAACCGTAAGCACGTTCGAATAGGAATAAAAAATAGCCCTGCTTGCCTTTTCGATCCGGGTCCCGCACCTTGCACGGCAGCGCGGTCACTACATAGTGCGCCAGAACGTCGCGGTAAAGCGGATTCGACTGCGGGTCATAGATGTCGGGTGTCAAAACGCCTTCGCGGAGATTATCGAGAACCACGATTCTTGTGGTTCCGCCCAAGCGCCTGAAGGCTTCTTTGATGCAGTTCCGCCCATGCTCTTGAACTGGACCGAAACACCAGAAGCCGGACCGACTTGCGGCTGTAACCAAGCGTCAGCACGAACAGCCGCGTACGTCGGTACTTACCCGTCACCGGATCGCGCACCATCGGGCCGGTGCCATAGTCAACCTGGCACTCTTCGCCGATCGGCGTTTCTATAATCGCCCGCGCTTCTCGTGGTGCGATCGCACGTAGCTTCCGCACATAGCGCAGCACACTCTGGTAGCCACCCCCGAACCCGTAACTGTCAACCAGGTCCTGCCAGATTCCCATCGAGTTCCGGCCACGCTCCAACTCCAGCTCGATCAGTTCACCGTATACTTCGCAACTGCTGGCTGGTCCGCAGCCTGGTTTTCTGGCCAAAGAGTCGGGGGGCGGGTTAATAGCCGGTTTTGCGGGACTGTGCCGGCCCCACCCGCCCGGGCGCCTCGGGGCAATTCCTGCTCCGCGAAGATAATCGCCAGCCGTCTCCCGCCCCACACCCGTCACTTGCTCGATGCGCCGCAATGACCATCCCAGCCGGCCCACTGCGATAACTTGTTCTCGCTTCTCATTGCTCAAGACGTGGCTCATGACCAAAGAGGCTAAATACCCCCGCAGTGGCTCTGTCTTAAGCCTCCCCGGTATGGCCGGTTTTCAACTGATCATCGATGGCCGCTTTTGGGTGACCGCCGAGGGATTTTCCGGTCTACGTCGTCCTTTCGCAATTCGAGTTAGGCCGCGCCTTTCAGCTTTTGGGGGATAGACGAAAGGCGGCGGAAGCCTATAGCGAAGCCAAGAAGATATGGGACGATGCGGATCCCGGTTTTCCTCCGCTGGCGCAACTCCGTATCTACGAGCGTGAACTCAACGGAGGATCTGCATTTTAATCAAACGGCAGTTCCCCGGCTCTTCTGCGTATTCATCATGGAGCTGACTTGCGCATGGCGCATCAGTTTCTGTTGGACGATGATCGGCGCACCCGTGACCTCCGGCCGCGACTTCTGGTCATGTCTTGATATTTGCCATCCGATGTCTTCCCGGCCAAGTTTATGTCCAGCGGAACGAATTGCGTCACGCCCTCCTCTTAAGCAATGAAATGCTGTCGTCAGATCGCAATGCGCGACCTCTTTGTTCACGGGCAACATTTGCCGATCAGTTTGGAAGCCCCAAGCTATGAGCCAAATGCTTCTCCATCTGGGTGCAGATGTCGAGTCTGTGATCTCGATCAGACAGGGGACCTTGCGAAGTGAATCGCATGACAGACGGAGAACCTACAGCATAAATGTCCCAGCGGGGAAGATCGCCACCGTTTGGATTCCCTGTCTTGGCAAAGTTTGTCCAGTATTCTTGCATCTGCTCTGAGATCTGCTTATCTAGCGGCCCAAAAGTCGCGCCCATGATCCTGACGCTGGAGTTCTGCGCCCACCCGAACACATACGGCAGCTCTCCGCTGTGTCGCGTGGAGTCTGCCCCTGCTCCTGGCAATGGACGTTCAAACTGATATCGCCACACTTGGAAGCGGTTTCGCGATAACCACCTGCCGGTGATGGTGGCGGGGCACCGGAAATTAGAATCCGTCATCAGTTGAGTGCCAACGGTCCCAAATTCTGGATCCGGTGCCGGGTGATCGGAGCGGTCGAGCCCATAGAGCGCTACGGCCGCTTGCGCCTGTTCGCCGAAATCCTTCGCGATCATTTTCTTCAGTTCTTCTGCAGGTTCGGAGGGTGCATCAGAAGCAATAACACTGGAACGTGAAAATGAAAACTCCTGGATATTGCTGCCGATCAAAAGGGGACCGGGGTGGACGCGGCCATCATGGACTGCGGCGGCCGGCTGGCTTGTCAGAATCCAGCCATCGACATTCGGTGAGGGCCCCTGGTGGGTCGGTACACCCTCCGGGTCCGGCGCGGTATAGCGATTGCATGCATCGAGAATCTGCTGGGCAGACATAGCCCGAAGCGCGGCAATCTGATCAGGCGACGAAGCGCCGGCTGCTTCCGCGAAAGACCGCCCGACTTCCTCTTCCTCATGAAGTGTGGGCAAGGTTGGCGAAGGAGCAATCGGGCCGCCGCTTTCCGCGATCGCTTTGCTGTACAGTCCGTTGCTTTCCGGTGTGACCAGCAAAGTGCCTACATCCATCGCCCCGGCAGACTGGCCTATGATGGTTACATTCCTGGGATCGCCGCCAAAACTGGCGATATTCTTCCGAACCCAACGCAATGCCGCAATTTGATCCAGGATGGCATAGTTTCCCGAACTATGGTGCGGCGACTCCTTTGTCAACTCGGGGTGCGCCAGGAAGCCAAAGACTCCCAGCCGGTAGTTGATGCTAACCAGGACGACTCCATGGCGAGTCAGCGTTTCACCTGTGAAGTACCGGCCGGAGCCGTTATAGTTCGCCCCTCCATGAATCCAGAACATTACCGGCAGCGGGTGGTCCTGATGCAGGGAAGGCGTAACAACGTTGAGATAAAGACAATCTTCGCTCCCGGCTTTCGCATCCATCGTATTCCACTTCCAATCAAGCTGCATGCATGCTGGGGGGGGCGAAGATGCGTCTCGAGCGCCTTGCCAGCTCTTGGGCGGCTGAGGTTCCTTCCAGCGCAACTCTCCCACAGGAGGTTGCGCGAATGGAATCGCCTGAAAAACCAAGTTGTCGTCCGGGCCCTGCGTGCCGCGCAGCTTCCCTTGCTGGGTGATCACCGTTGGAGGGGTAGCGCCTGAAGCGGGCGTCTGCGAAAAGAGGTTCGCCGGCAACGCTGAAAATGCGCTGCCGGCGAGGATGGTAACGAGAATAGTCATTGAGTTTCTGCGCGACACGTAACACATCCCTTCAGTAGTTGACACGCAAGCTGAATTGGAAAAGGCGAGGCTGATTCGCCTGGCCTGTCACCTTGCCGAATTGGGGGTAACCCAGTGTGGTTCCGGGCGGAGCAAACTGCACATGGTTGGCGGTATTGAACACTTCTGCACGAAATTGCACGTTGAATTGATCCTTAATCGGAAACCTTTTGAAGGCACCAAAATCCCAGTTGTCGATGCCCTGGGCTCTCAGCTGAGAGTCGTTGCGGCTTTCGTTGCCGAAGCTGAAAACTCCCGGAGCGGCGAAACAGTTCGTATGAAACCATTCGCCAAGCCGTGAATGTGGTGCGCCGCCAATGGCCTTTGAGCAGCCTGGGACTGCATTGGGCCGTATCCCTCCGGCGTTAAAGGAACCCAGGTAGTTAGTTTCGGCGCTGCCGAATGTGAGCGGGAACCCAGAGCGGAGGTTCGTCACCCCGTTCACACTCCAGCCGCCGATAACCGCATTTGGAATACTTCCCAAGTCGCCGAGCAGCCTTTTGCCGCGCCCAACCGGAATATCGACAACATAACTAAGTACGAAGTTATGTGGCACGTCGTTGGCGGAGATTGAACGATCGGCGCGCCGGTTATCGGCATCCTGACCTCCGTATTCACCGCCTGGGGTGCTCGATTCCAGCCAAGCAGTCAGCGTGTCTGTGTCGCTGATCAGTTTCGACCACGAGTAGGACGCCAGGATGTTACCGCCTGCGCCGAACTGACGCTGGAACTTAACCTGCATGGCTTGATAATCTGAGTTGCCGATATATGGGTCGAATGCAAAGAGAGCGAGGAATTGAGGGAAGGGTTTAAGCAAGTATCCAGCCGGTAAAGTCGGGGCGGAATCCAGATAGGATGTTGCATTGACCTTGCCGTAAAATGGATTTGTCACTGGATTGAACAGCGCCGCGCCCATTGAATCGTACCCGTCCGGCAACTGGTCGAGTTCCTGTTGGAAAAGTGGCAAATGAGTTCCTTTCGAGCCAGCATACCCGATCTCAAGAACTGTCTTTGGACCAAATTGCTGTTCCAAATTCAAATTCCATTGCTGCACATAGGGCGGGGCTGCTAGCGGTCCATTGGGAACAACCGCTCCGGGCGCGCCGCCTTCGAGCTCCGGCAACAGGCTAGCGTTATTGCCTATGGGAGTTATCAATCCCGCGGGGAACGGATTGCTGAGAGTAGCATGAGGGGTGAGTCCGCCATCCAGCGATGAAGCCATACTTGTCGACGAGTTGTTCACCGGGGATTCCCAAGGCGCGCCGACGAACCCTACGTCGTCCGGGAGGTAAGAAAGGCCAAAGCCTCCGCGAATCGCCGTATTGTTCAGCGGCCGAAATGAGAATCCAACGCGAGGCGAAAACAGGTCCCAATGAAGATTGCGTTCGCTCCGGGAAGTGTATGCCGAAGTGTCCACCAATGGTACTTGACCAACCAAATTCAGTCCAACCGCGCTCGAAAGTGGGTCAGGCGCGTTCGGCAACAGAACATTCATGCGATTGTGCCGTTCCGAGAATTCGCCCGGCTGTTCCCAACGGACGCCAAGATACACGGTCAGCCGCGTGTTGACCTGGAATGAGGCGTTCAAATAGAGGCCGTAATATGGTTGCAGGGCAGCGGTGAGATTCTGGTCGACAAGGCTTCCGCTCGCTGCCGCACCTGCGAGGAACGATGCGAACCCCGCTCCGCCCGATACGTTGGCTGTGTTAGGATTCTGGGCTGTGAATGCGGGGGTAAAATTGAAATACCCGCCGCCGTCATTGTCCTGCGCATAATACCACTCGATCTTCCGCGCCTCACCGCCGAATGTGAGGCTATGCTTCCCAATGGTCTTCACCACATTGGCTGACAGTGCATAGTTGTCGCTTGTATTGAGAATCGTGAGGTCCTGGCTCGTATACCCTCCAAGGTCATAACCCTGAATATCTGCGATTGGGTTCTGCCGAAAACTCACCTGGCCCGCCAACGCGGCGTAGTTCGCTCCGAAGGTCGAAAGATCCACACCGCTGCTGAGCGGGATAGCATCGTAAACAAAGCGCAAATAGGAGAGCCGGATATCGGCGACAGTCGTGCTGTTAACTGTATAGCTATCGCCCAGAACGAACTGATTTGTTGTCCAAGCAGGTCCGGGTGTTCCTGTGGTGTTATGAAATGCGTTGGCAGCCAGGTTATCTCCATTCCAATATGTGTAGCGTCCGAATAAACGCTGCTTCCCGCTCAGTGCATAGTCAACGCGGGCGTTGTACTGTTTGCCGTTTCCACCACTGGCAGGGTCGACGGAATAGTTACTCGCCGTTCCAGGCAGGTTAGGTTCGGGGAAAAAGCCCAGCAGAATTTTTGCGGTTGGATCGATTTGGCTCGGACAGATGACGTTCGCCACGCCGTTGCAGCTGTATTGAGTGCGGGTGTTGCCGCTGCCAGAGGAGATGGTAGTAAATGGGTTATAAATGTTCACTCCAAGGGCGGTCAGGTCGCCGCTCTTCATGGCGTCGGTTGGAACGGACAATATCTGCGGAGCTCCGGTACGAAGACCGAACCCCTCCCAACTGAAAAAGAAGAAGGCTTTGTCCATCTTGATTGGCCCGCCAACGGTGACACCATATTGGTTTTGCGTGAAGGCCGGCCGGGGAATTCCCGTCGCATTGTTGAAGTAGTAATTTGCGTTCAGAACTTTATTGCGAATGTACTCATACGCGCTGCCGTGGAACTTGTTGCCGCCGGACTTGGTGCTCATGTTGATAACACCCCCGGCGAAGCGGCCATATTCCGGCGTTACGTTGTTGCTGTCGACGCGGAATTCCTGAATAGCGTCCTGCGTTTCAACCAGGGCGACTGAATTGACGTAGCTGGTGTTCATGGGAGCGCCATCGATAAACGTTGCACTCTGGTTCGCAAACCCGCCGCCGATCTGGTAGTTTCCCCAGCCGTTTGGGTTCGTAAATGTTCCGTTATTCTGGTTGCCCAGCGCGCTCCCCCCTGAACTGCCTTGCGCAACCACACCGGGAGCCAGTGCGACAAGGTTCATCACGTTGCGTCCGTTCAGCGGCGTGTCCTGCACCGTGCGTCCCTCGATGACCTGACTTAGCGAGGAAGACTGTGTCTCAAGGAGCGGCTCGCCCGCCTCGACAGTAACGCTTTCGGAAACAGAACCAACTTCCAATGTGAAGTTCAGCGAGACCTCGTCTTGTACGTGAAGCGCGATTCCGTCTTTGACGATGCTCTTGAAGCCGTCCTTCGAGATTTGAGCCCGATAGACATCGGGCTGCAGCGCGTTGATCCGATAAATCCCTTGACCGTTCGTCAGTCCAGTAGTGGAAACATTGGTGGAAGTATTGACGAGTTCAATGAGGACGCCCGGAACAACTCTACCGGCCGAGTCTGTGACAGACCCGGTAACGGTCGCATTCGGGGTCTGCGCGATTGAACGGCATGCCAACGACAGTATCGTGGCGACGATTGTACTCAAAACGATCCGACGGAGCATGTGGCCTCTGAAAGTGCGTGAAGTGGTCTTCCTATCCCCTACTTGCTGATGGAGGCCCGATGTTCTCACGCTCTTCAGATTATTTTTTATGTTCTGCTCTACGGGTGATTGGGAGGCCCCGCGAGAGAAGCGAAGAGCAACTTCCGTCCTCTCGGATATGGACTGCCATGAGGGGGCTCGAGCGTAACGAAGACTGAGTCAATGCGCGACAGAACCCCTACGTCCGTTACCCGAAGCGCCCAGCGGCTGACGGAGGCGTCGTCAACATAAAATAGACCGAGGCTTTCGGGTTTTGTGGAATTAGGTCCGCGATAGCCCCAGGCTTGAAAACTTGCCAGGGCGTGGTCCCTTTCCTTTTGGGCGAGGTCAAAGGCATAGAACAGAAGTAGCTGGTGGTCAGCGAAATACACGCGGCCATACGTGCGTTTTGTTTTGCCGGACCTATCGATGTCGTAAACATCCACGATATGGAGATCGCGGGCGCCAAACAGTTCCCGCGCTTCTGCGTCGATCATGGACGACGATGCGCTTGGCGCCTGTGCGGCGCTTACGCTTGGCAGTGAGACAGATACAGCTTCCACTCTCCCCGCCCGCGATCGTTCCGACGCATCTTTGAGTTCTGCGCTGAGTTTCAGCCGGTCTTGTTGTTCCTGCGCGAGGCTCGTCCGCATACCGCTGAGTTCAGACTCCAAGCCCCTCGACCTGAGGTTCTCCTCGGAGAGTTGCTGTTCGAGAAAGGCCTGCTGTGAGAGCGACGTCTGATAGGCCAATTGAAGACGGTTCACTGCGGAGACTTGCTTGGCATCTTCTGTTCGCAAACGGCCAAGTTGTTCCTGCAAAGTCCTTTTCTCGTCCTCGGCGATGGATAGCTTCTGCTTCCATGGCTCGACGGCTGCGTAGATCCGGGAAGGGTCGAGTTGAAGCGAGTTCGATTGTGGCCCCAGAGGTTGCGGCACGCTACGCGCTCTGAATGCTAGAACGCCAACAGACACGCACAATACCGTTACGGCCGCGAGAGCCAAGGCCCAAGGGGTTCTTGCCGCGTGGTGCACGAGACGTTCGTTGCGAACGCATTGTTGACCGGCAAAAAACGATGCCGCGCGCGCGGGAATGGGAAGGTGTTTTGATCTTTCCATCACCTTCGTCAACACACGTTCCGGATTGCCGAGCTTTGGATACACTGAAGAGCCTTGGGGCGACCGATCAGCCGCATAAACCGGCAAATCGAATTTGGAAATCTTCTCGAACTCTCGCCGCAACTCGCGGCAATCGCCACACTCCGCCAAGTGAGCTTCCAGTGTCCGCTGCTCATCCGCGGAAAGCTCGCCCAGAACTGAGACGCAGCACAACTCCTCCATGTGCTTACTATCGGATTGGGTCCGCTCGAACACAGTTCGCTCCCGTTTGCCTGCCTAAATCCCAAGATTAAGTAAAGGCTTGGTGTCGATTGCTGTTTCTTCCTGGCGGCGCCGGTCCGCGGTTTCCCCAGAACTTCTCGCTGGCCGGAGCGTAGTCGCCATCGTGTTCATGCCACGATAATAGAGATTGCGCGTATTTGCCAGTGATTCCTCAAGTATGGTCGCTGTTTCCAGTAGCGTGTAACCTTCGAAATGTATCAATTCGATGGCTCGCTGTTGGCGCTCATTGAGTAGACGGAGTGCCGATTCGACCGAGCGGATCACGGTTTGGATGTTCAGGGTATTGCGATTTTCATTCGGTGCCTCTTCGCAGTACCCGGCGGTCTCGTCGAAGGCCTGAACCTTCCGAACTCCTAGACTCCGGCGCGTCATCAGTGCCTTGAAATGTGCAAATTGGCAGATCCAGGTTCTCACGGTCCCACGCGACTGGTCGTACTTGTAACGTTGCTGAAAAATGGCTAGAAACACTTCCTGTACGATATCCTCGGCCTCGCTGCCGTTGTGCAAGATTCGAAGCGCGATGTGAAAGACCAGATCGCAATAGCGATAGAAGATCAAGGCAAAACATTCCGGACAATCGTCAATTGTTCCCTCTAAAAGGGTATGGTCGCTCGCCGTTTGGGAATGATCGTGCGGCATAAAGCTTGCTCGATTGACGGACGTAGACTGGACGCTTTCGAATATGCGGCCGTTGAAATCTACCCGCTCAGTCAACGGTGTCGGATCGGTCCAGGGGAATGAAGCTTAAGAAAACTGATTCGGACACAAAATATAGTGGCGATGCGTATATTGCGTCCAATGGAATTAACGAATCGTAATGATCGGCGCTTACGATTGATTCAGATAGCCTTTCACATATCCGCGTTCAGCGGATTCATCCTTGCGCGACACATCGCAGGTTTTTTCGCCGCCACCGTCAGGAACCTTTTTCAAGGGGCAACGCAAGCAAAACTTGAGGCCTGATCGGGATTCCCGTTGCCAATCCGGAAAGCCTTCTCAGGGTAAGGGCAAAGCGGCATTGAGCGGTCCTGCTTTCCATCTGTCCGATGCGCTGCTAGGATGCTTTGAGGTGCAACGCCACTCAAGACCCAGTGGTCGATGGCATCGAGCGGATCGAAGAGAGTCGTTCCTGGACCGCCGCCGCAATGGTACATGCCAGGCACAAGAAACAAGCGCATGAAGTTGTCTGGCGAAGAGCCCAGATCCTTCCGGACCGACTCGTAGTAATCGATGCTGTCCTCGGCAGGCACCACTGGATCGGCCCATCCGTGATACATCAGGAGCTTGCCTCCATGCTGCCGGAACGCTCGCAGGTCGCTCGCAGTCGCATCGACAAAAGGTAACTTGCCCAGAGCCCGTGCCCGGTCGCGCGCAAATTGGAAGCTGCGCGGATTCCACTGCGGGTCGTCGAAGACCCAAAGCCGCCAGAATTCAAGACGCGCCGGCTCACTCTTGCCGACGAAATAAGATCCCCAGCCTGGTTCGCTGCCGGGAGGCCATCCAGGATAGAGTTGCGCCCCGGTTGAAGCATCGCGTGGACCGCGATAGAGTTCCTCAGCCTGTCGCAGTTCCGCGTCAGTCAAACAATCCTGCTGCTGGTTGACGCCGCAACGAAGCGCGGTCAGAACCGGGTGGCATTTCCGGGGATCGGCGACCACCCCATCTGCGACGCCGTTTTGCCCGCTACATGCCAGGATGACGGCTCGCGAAAGCAGAGGCAATTTCGAGACCGCGAATGGGGCTGCATTCTCCGGATGTGTTACCTGCCACGACCAGACAAACATGGAATTCAGCGAAATGCGGTTGTACCCAGGATCGCCAGCCACGATGCCGTCGAAATCGTCCGGATAGCTTTCCGCCTCGCTCAGCGCCTGCTGGCCGCCGGTGGAGCAGCCGCTGAAGTAACTATGTTGCGCCCGCCTGCCGTAGTAAACCTCGACAACATGCTTGGCGGTCTCCGCCACGACATGGGTGCTCCGGTATGCCCAGTCTCGAATCTTCTCCGGATGCCCGGCGCCAAAGCTCAGATCGTCGCCTTGATGTCCGGTATCCGAACCGGCCACCGCATATCCCCGACGCAATGCGTCCGCCATTTGAGGGAGCGACAGAGCGCTCGAATACCCGCCGTTGCCTGTGCCGAGCAGCTTACCGTTCCAATTGCCTGGCGATGGAAGCCAAACTTCTACCTGAATTTGCGAATCGTTGGTTGGCTGAATCGACGCAACAACCTTGCAATACTCCGGCGTGACTCCCGGTTGTTGGCCTGGAAACGCCAGCGAAGATTGGCCGGGTGTCATTGATGAGGCAACGATCGAAAGGCTCTGGAGACGAGCGTCCCCGGACAGTTGTTCGCACACAGATTGGTTTGCCTGAGCAAGAGAAAACGAGGATGTGACAGAAAGACAGACGGCTATCCACGCACAATGCAAAAGGAAACTCGAGTATCCGGAAAGCGGACGCGTATTTCGACTGGTCTTTGTTCGCATTTGCAGAGTCAAATTGAACCCCCTCTTTCAGTCGATTGTCAAATTTAGTTCAGGGCGCCTTCACCCGCGTTGAGCACGCACGCCGGAAAGGCGACAATCCAGATTCAAGCCAAAAACGATGGAATGGCCTGCCTGCTCCTACCTCCAGCGCGCACGAACAACGATAGCGATACCCATCCCGCCTCCAATGCAAAGACTGGCCACACCGTGCTCCTTCTTGGTACGGCGCAGGGCGTGCACCAGGGTAACGAGAACACGCGCGCCGGAAGCGCCGATTGGATGACCCAAAGCAACTGCGCCGCCGCTCACGTTCACCGATTCCGGTTGCAGCCTGAGGTCGTGCATGACTGCCAGCGACGTTGCGGCAAATGCTTCGTTCAGCTCGAACAAATCGATATCCGCAAGCTCGAGGCCGGCTCTTTTCAATGCGAACGGCACGGCGACAGTTGGACCGATCCCCATTACATCCGGTTCCACGCCGGCAACCGAATATCCCACGATCTCCGCCAAAACGGACAGACCGTTCGCCTTCGCAAACTCTTCGGTTGCAACTGCCAACAGAGCCGCGCCATCGTTGATGCCGCTCGAGTTTCCGGCGGTGACAGTTCCACAATCAGGCTTGAAGGCAGGTCTGAGCTTTTGCAACCCCTCCAAGGTCGCATCAGGCCGGACGTGCTCGTCTTCGAAAAATGTAACGGTCCCTTTCCGCACTGGGATTTCGACTGGCACAATCTCATTCAGGAAATGCCCCTCTTTCGTTGCCGTCGCCGCGCGGAGATGACTCTCATACGCAAAGGCGTCCTGGTCGGCGCGGCCGATCCGCCATCGTGCAGCCACATTCTCCGCAGTCACGCCCATATGGCTGCGCTGAAACACATCCGTAAGACCCTCGCTAAGCATGCTGTCGAAAAGCTCAGTATTGCCCAGGCGATGACCCGCTCTTGTGTCCTGGAGCAAGAACGGAGACCGAGACATGTTCTCGATGCCCCCGGCAAGGTATAGTTCCCCGTCGCCGGATTTCAGCGCCTGAACCGCGCTAATCACCGCCTGCAGGCCGCTTCCGCACACGCGGTTAATTGTTTGGCCGGGAACACTGGAGGGCAGCCCAGATTTGATGGCAATCTGACGGCCGGGATTCATCCCTCCGCCGGCCTGAAGGACGTTGCCGACAATGACATCTGAAACTTTGCCGTGCGGCAGGTCCGCAATCACGGATTTGGCGACAGCGACTCCCAGATCCACCGCGGGAAGATCCTTGAGCGAACCCATGAAGGCCCCAATGGCCGTGCGTTTTGCGGCAACAATTACTATTCTCATTTTCCACCGATCTCCACGGTTCTTCGCGGTTCCGGCGGTAGTATCGTTGCGTCTGTCTTCACCCGAACTTCATCCAGAGATACATCCGGGGCAAGTTCTACCAAGCGGAGCCCATCGAGCGTTACGTCCAGCACACAAAGGTCGGTGATGACTCGGTCGACTACACCCTTGCCTGTCAGCGGCAATATACACTCGCGGAGTATCTTGGGATCGCCATTCTTGGTGGCATGCTCCATGATCACGACAACGCGCTGTACTCCGGCGACTAAGTCCATCGCGCCGCCCATACCCTTGACCATCTTCCCCGGAACCATCCAGTTGGCCAGATCGCCCTGTTCTGAAACTTGCAACGCGCCGAGCAATGCCAAGTCGACGTGGCCGCCACGGATCATCGCAAACGAGTCGGCACTCGAGAAGAAGCTGGCGCCGGGCAGCGCCGTTACAGTCTGCTTTCCGGCATTGATTAAATCCGCATCCAGTTCGTCTTCCAGCGGAAACGGGCCCAGCCCCAGAAGACCATTTTCCGACTGCAGTGTAATTGTCATATCGCCGGGAATATAATTTGCGACGAGTGTGGGAATGCCGATTCCCAGATTCACGTATGAACCGTCCTTCAATTCTTTCGAGGCGCGTTGCGCCATCTGCTCGCGGGACCAAGCCATTACCTACGCCTTTCGAAATGTCCGTTGTTCAATTCGCTTTTCAGGGATCGGATTGTGGATTAACCGTTGCACAAAAATGCCCGGCGTATGGATCTGGTCGGGATCGAGATCGCCCGCTTCGACAACGATCTCGGCCTCGGCAACTGTCACATTGCCGCAGGTCGCAACAACTGGATTGAAATTCCGTGCAGTCTTTCGATACACGAGATTGCCATGGGTGTCGGCCTTCCACGCCTTCACCAGCGCAAGATCGGCGCGTATGCCGCGCTCCAGAATGTAAGCCTCGCCATCGAAGAGCTTCTCTTCTTTGTCGGCTGCAACAAGCGTACCAACTCCAGTTTTGGTGTAAAAGCCAGGGATGCCGGCGCCGCCGGCCCTCATGCGCTCGGCCAGCGTGCCTTGCGGACAGAACTCGACTTCCAACTCCCCGGAGAGGTATTGTCTCTCGAACTCGGCGTTCTCTCCGACATAGCTCGATATCATCTTCTTTACCTGCCGAGTCTTCAACAAGAGTCCAAGGCCCCAGTCGTCGACGCCCGCATTGTTGCTGGCGATCGTTAGCTGTTTTGCGCCGGTCTCACTGAGAGCGGCAATGAGAGCCTCGGGAATTCCACACAGCCCGAAGCCGCCGACAGCCAGCATCATTCCATCCATGACGAGGCCGGAAAGCGCTGACTGAGCGTTTCTGTACAGCTTGTTCACCGTTTCCTCTTTCCCATGCGCCCTCGAAGCGCTTCGGCCTAGGAATCTCAAATCTCAAGGTTCAGCAGTGCGTAACCTAAGCACTTCCCGTGCGTATCCAAGGCTAAGGAGCGGGTCACACCCTGTGAAGCTGGGCGATGCAATACAAAGTTCAGGGCCGATATCTTTGGCAGAGCATACCGATCAACTTGGCGATCGATCAGCTTGCAGAAGTACCCTGCAACCCTCTCCGCTGTGACTTGCTTTTCAAGTAATGCGTAGTCTTCGTCGCGATAAGCAATCAGGGATATTGTTAAGATACGTCCCTTGTCTCCCGTGCGCGTGTGCGCGATTTCCCTCAGCAACATTTCATGACTCCTCGTATTCAATGTGATGCGAAACCAGTTCGCGCGGAACCAGGGTCGAGACCATCGCGATTGTCTCTCGAATGGAGGTGGAGACCCCGCCGCCGCCAGCCGGCCCGTTGGTGTAGAGGGCCTCCACTTCACGGGGAACAATTGATGCGGGCTTGTGCGAATCGGCTCTTCCGGCCACCCGCAACCTCACTTCGTATGGTTCGCATAACATCGGCGATAGATGTTCGCCATGAATCGAGCTGACGCCAATGAAGTCGAATCGCAATTCCTGCAAAGCGCTTTTCGAAAGACGTTCCTCAAGAATCTCCTTCGCTAGCCGGGCTCTTGGCAGTGCTCCAGGACCGGCATACG
>VFSW01003907.1_pt1 | contig 22302 bp, 19 predicted proteins | sample 5358111 | NCBI WGS metagenome assembly VFSW01 (sample SAMN11554181, study PRJNA540505) | mine drainage metagenome | isolation source: sediment from site ElyBrook_90M | place: USA: Ely Copper Mine, Vershire, VT | collected 2017 | reverse complement strand
GGCACGAGCAGCTGCTGCGGTCGGCGCAGGCGGCGGCGGGGGCGCTGGCCGTCGCGATGGTCGTGGGCGGCGTGCTGGTGAAGACGGCGACGGGCGCCTTCGTGCCGCCGAAGACGGCGGTGCGCGTGGGGGGGGTCGTGGCGGCGCTGGTCGCGCTCGGGATGTTCACCCCGCGCTTCGGCCGCCTGCTCACGCCGGTCGTCGCGGTGGTGATAGCGGGCGTCTACATCGTGCTGCTCGTCGTCGTGGGCGAGCTGTCGCGCAAGGACCTGGCGATGGCCAGCGCGCTGCGCGGCAAGCGCGCGCCGTCAGCCGGGCCCTGACGGCGGTCCCCCGATGGGCGGAGCGCCGCCCGCACCGCCTCCACCGCGCAGCCCGTGCTTCTGCACGAGGCGGTGGAGGTACATGCGGTCCATGCCGGCCATGCGCGCCGCCTTGCTCATGTTGTTGCCGGCGGCCTCGAGCAGCGCGGTGAGGTAGGCGCGCTCGAAGGTGTCGATCGACGCGTCCTTGGCGATCTTGAACGGCACCGTGATGTCGGCCGCGGGGGGCAGACCGAAGCTGCCTCCGGGCGTGGAGCGGCGGATGGTGGGCCCGGCCTTCTGGAGCACCACGCTGCGCTCGATGTAGTTGCGCAGCTCGCGCACGTTGCCCGGCCAGTCGTGGCGCGCCATCTCGGTGAGCACCTGCGGCGTGAACAGCCGCTCCTGGTCGGGCACGCCCAGCGCCGAGAGGAAGACCCGGACGAGGATGACGAGGTCGTCGAGCCGCTCGCGCAGCGGCGGGACGTGCACCGTCATCACGGCGAGCCGGAAGTAAAGGTCCTCGCGGAACCGCCCGCGGTTCACCTCGCGCTCCAGGTCTCGATTGGTCGCGCTGATGACGCGCACGTTGACCTTGCGCGGCCGCGTCTCGCCGACGCGCCGGATCTCGCGCGCCTCGATCGCCCGCAGCAACTTGGGCTGCAGCTCGAGCGGCAGCTCGCCCACCTCGTCGAGGAACACCGTGCCCCCGTCGGCGGCCTCGAACGCGCCCACGCGGTCCCGGTCGGCGCCCGTGAAGCTGCCGCGCAGGTGACCGAACAGCTCGGACTCGACCAGGTTGGGGCTGATGGCGCCGCAGTCGACGACGACGAACGCCTTGTCGACGCGCGGGCTGCGCTGCCCGATCTCGTTGGCGACCAGCTCCTTGCCCGTGCCGCTCTCGCCCTCGATGAGGACGTTGATGTCGCTGGGAGCCACCTTCTCGAGCAGCGCGAACAGCTTGCGCATCGGCACGCTGGTGCCGGCGAGCTGCCCGAACGCGGGGATCATGGGGACGACGGCCTGCCCCGCGGGCGCCACCGCCCGCACGCGCACGATCGAGTCGCCCAGGGCGAGCGTCGCGTCCACCGGCAGATCGGCGTCGCGAATGCGCACGTTCTCCAGGCGCGTCCCGTTGAGCGAGCCCCAGTCGCGCACGCGCCACGCGCCCTCTTCCCGGACCATGCGGCAGTGGAAGCGCGAGACCGCGGGGTCCTGCAGCACCAGGTCGTTCGAGGAGTGGGTGCCGATGCGGCAGAGGTCCCCGTCGTAGAGGACCGTGCGCGACGTGGTCTTGCCCCCTTCGCGCTCGACGGTGAGCGACAGTCGCGGGATCGACACGGTGTCGATCAGCTGCCGCGCGGTGGCGACGCTGCTCTCGTCGCGACGCAGCCGGGTGGGGGGTCCGTCGGCGGTGGGAGGAAAGGCCGACGCGGGCCTGGGCGCGGTGCCGGGGATGTCGACCGCGGGCTGCGTCGTGCGCGCCGTCGCAGGCTGCGGCGAGGGGGTCGCCCCGAGGTTGGACGCCGACGACGGCGCGGGCGGCGGAGACGAGCGAGCCGGCGTGACCGGTGGCCGGGGAGGCGTGGGCTGCGGAGGGGGTATGGGACGCCGGGGGTTGCTCACGCGATCCCAGATTATGGCATCGAAGGGCGCCCGCGCGACCCCAACGACACACAGCCGCGCACAGACCGTCGGAGGGGCTGTAGAACGTGGATCGGCGGCGACTCAGGGACGGGAGTTGAAGGCGGCGAACGCCGCCAGGAGGAGCAGAAACGCAGCGGTGACGAGCCAGCGGCCGGCGGTGCGGCCGCGCCGGGAGCGGGCGGCTCGCTCGACGGGCCACAGGAGCGCCTCGAGGTCCACCCTCGGCACCCGGCGGATGCGGGCGACGATCGGCAGGTTTGCCTCCGAAGGAGGCTCGGCGCGCGGGAGCGCGTGGACACTCGAGATCTCCGCCCCCATCCTGGAGCGAGGTGGAGCAATTCGGATGCCCGGGCGCGGCACCCGCGAAGCGCCTGAATTCTCGTCGGCGCTTCGCGGGGTGGTTGAGGTCCATCGGCCGCAGCTGCGGTCCTCGCATCTCAACCGCGCCGCGTCATGGGCGCCAGCGTCGCCCGGTCTTACGCCTCGGCCTCGACGCGACGGCCCGGGCGCACCGGTCCCGACGCGACGATCGCCTGCCGCAGGGTGCTCTGCAGCTCGAGGCTCGCGCCGAGCGTGTCCCGCGCGCGCTCGCGTCCGTTGCCGAGCGGAGAGCCGGCGAAGGACAGATGATTGCCCGCCTTGTCGATGAGCCCCCGGGCGGTTCCGAGGTCGATCAGCTCGGTGACGGGATCGACTCCCATCCCCCAGCGGATCTCGAACTCGGCCTCGCAGAAGGGAGGCGCGCACTTGTTCTTGGCCACCTTCACGCGCGTTCGCCCGCCCACGGCCTCGTCGCCCACCTTCACCTGCCCGATGCGCCGCACGTCGAAGCGCATCGACGCGTAGAACTTCAGGGCGTTGCCGCCGGTGGTCGTCTCCGGCGAGCCGAAGGTCACGCCGATCTTCTGGCGAAGCTGGTTCAAGAACATGAGCGTGGTGCCGCCGCGGTACGCCGCCGCGGTGAGCTTGCGCAGGGCCTGGCTCATAAGCCGCGCCTGCAATCCCATGTGCGCGTCGCCCATGTCGCCCTCGAGCTCGGCCTTGGGCGTGAGCGCCGCGACCGAATCGATGACGACCAGGTCGACCGCGCCGCTTCGCACGAGCATCTCGGTGATGTCGAGCGCCTGCTCGCCGGTGTCGGGCTGCGAGATGAGCAGCTTGTCGGTCTGCACGCCGATGCTGCGCGCGTAGGCCACGTCGAGCGCGTGCTCCGCGTCGATGAAGGCAGCCACGCCGCCGCCCATCTGCGCCTGGGCGATGGCGTGCAGCGCGAGCGTGGTCTTGCCGCTCGACTCCGGCCCGTACACCTCCACCACCCGGCCGCGCGGATAGCCTCCGATCCCGGTGGCGAGGTCGAGGGCGAGGGAGCCGGTGGGGATGACCGCCACCGGCTCGGGATCTTCGTCGTCTCCCAGGGTCATGACCGAGCCCTTTCCGAACTGCTTCTCCACGGCCAGCACGACGCCCTTCAGCGCGCGCATCTTGTCGGCGATCTGTTCCAGCATGGCGTGTCTCTCTCTCTGGTGGCCCCGGTTGAAGAGAAGTGCTTTGGGCGGGGGCGTTCGCCCGAGCACGATGCGGAGAGTCGGAGGTCAGGCGGCGGCCGCCAGCGCGCCCCGGTCGAGCACGCGCAGGCCGATGGCCTCGGCGACGTGGCGGGGCAGGACGAGGTCGGACCCGTCGAGATCCGCGATGGTGCGGGCGACGCGAAGGACCTTGCCGTAGGCGCGGGCCGAGAGGGCGAGGCGCTCGACCGCAGCTGCCAGCATGCGCGACCCGTCGGGGCAGAGCGACGCGACGCGCTCGAGGTCGCGAGGGGACAGGGAGCCGTTGGCCGGGGCCGTGACCTCGCGCTTGCTGCGACGCTCTCGCTGACGAGCCCAGGCCTCGGCGACCCGGCCGCGGACCGCGGTGCTCGCTTCTCCGCGCATGGGTCCCTGCAGGGCGGCCACCTCGACGGGGGGCAGCACGACGTGCACGTCGATGCGGTCGAGCAGCGGACCGCTCATCTTGGAGCGGTAGGTCCGGATGCGGTCGAGCGAGCAGGAGCAACGCCCGCTTCCGTCCCCGAGCCAGCCGCACGGGCACGGGTTCATGGCGCACACGAGGAGCAGGCGCGCCGGGAACGTGGCCTTCGCGTACGCGCGGGAGATCGTGACGACGCCGTCCTCGAGCGGCTGGCGCAGCGCCTCGAGCGCGCTGCGACGGAACTCGGCCAGCTCGTCGAGGAAGAGCACGCCCAGGTGCGCGAGGCTCACCTCGCCCGGGCGCGGTCCGTCGCCTCCCCCGACGAGCCCGACCTCGCTGACGGTGTGATGGGGCGCGCGGAACGGACGGGCGCGAGACAGGCCGCGAGACGCCGACAGCAGGCCGGCGACGCTGTGAATCGCGGTGACCTCGAGCGCCTCGTCGTTGGAAAGGGGTGGGAGGAGCCCCGGTAGGCGCCGCGCGAGCATGGTCTTGCCCGCGCCCGGGGGGCCGATCATCAGCAGGTTGTGCGCACCGGCCGCGGCGATCTCGAGAGCGCGGCGAGCGCCCGCCTGCCCGCGCACGTCGGCGAGGTCGTCGAGCAGAGCCGACTCTGGCGCGAGAGACGGCGAGGCGGCCCGGGGCAGCGCGACTCCGCGGCTCAGCGCGTCGAGCAATTCGGCCAGCGAGCCCACGGTGCTCACCTCGAGCCCGTCGACGAGGCCCGCCTCGGCTGCATTGGCTCGAGGCACGACGGCGCGCTGCAGCCCGCGCTCGCGCGCCCCGAGCAGCTGAGGAAGCACGCCACGCAGCGGCTGCACGGTGCCCTCGAGCGAGAGCTCCCCCACGAAGAGCGTCCCTTCGAGCGACTCCCGCGGCGCGGCGCCGAGCGCACCCAGCGTGGCCGCCGCGATGGCCAGGTCGAACCCGCTGCCCGTCTTCTTCACGTCGGCCGGCGCGAGGTTGACGACGATCTGGCACTCCGAGATGTGCACGCCCACCTGCGCGAGCGCGCTCTTCACGCGGACGCGGCTCTCGCGCACCGACGCCTCGGCGAGGCCGACCAGCTCGAAGAAGGGAGGGCCGCGGCGGGCGGCCACCTCGACGCGGACGAGGTGCGCTTGGAGGCCGACGAGGGTGGCGCTGAACGCGGTGGCGAGCATGGGTGACAGGCCGCAAGAGCGAACGGCGTGCCGTCACGGCACCAGGCGTTTTCGGCTCGCCTCGATCGCCGGGGGACCGTCCCGGACAGCGCGGGGGGTGTCCCGCGACAGCGTCCGACGGCCGCGCCATCCGAGCAACACCCCGGGGCCATTCGCCGCTATGTTGAGAAGATGCGCAAGAGCCGCCTCCTTCTCGTCCTCCCCTTCGCCCCTCTCCTGGGTGCCGCATGCTTCTCGCCGGGCAGCGGCGGCAACGGACCCAACACCGGCTTCGACTCCGGCATCACCGAGTTCGACGGCACGGCCGACGCCGAACCGGATGCCTCCCCCGTCGAAGCGTCGGCCGACGTCGGTCTCGAGGCCGCGCCCATCGTGGACGCGCCGGTCGACGTGCCCGTCGAGGCGGCACCGCAGCCCATCACGGTCGTCGTCGCCGGCAACTCCGGCCCCGAGAGCGGCATCGACGTCGTCTGGGGCGACGCCACCGGCGCGGTCGTCGGAAGCCCCGTGCAGACCACGAACGGAACCGCCGTGACGCTGCTCCCCAACGTCACCATGGCCACCGTGCTGTTCGGCACCGCGGGCAACTCTTCCGCGTACACGATCATGGGCCTGCAGCCGGGCGACACCGCCTACGTCGCGGACGGGTCGGGACCGACCCCCACGGTGAACGTGACCGCGCTTCCTGCATCGCCGCCCTTCGACGCCGGAGTCGTCGACCAGAGCCTGACCATCGGCGGGTGCAGCCAGTACTTCCCGAGCGGGCTGCCGTACACGCTGCCGCTGAGCGGGTTCGGGCCCCCCTGCATCGGGCTGCAGGCCATGGGCAGCACGTTCGTGCCGGCGCTGCCGTCGCTGGTGCAGTTCTACGACGCGAGCTTCAACGTGCTGGGGTTCGCGTACGCCTCGCAGCCGCTGCTGGCGTTGATGCCCGACGACGTCGGGCTGCTCGACTACGCCATCACCGGCAGCTGGTCGACGGCGACCACGCAGCAGCTCGTGGACGTCGTCTACCCGGCCGATGCGAGCATTCCCTCCGTGAACCTGACGTACTCGGAGCTCCTCGATGGCGTGCTCACGCCGGTGCCGCAGGGCGCGGTGCCGGCCGACGCAGGCCCCGGCGCCTTCACGCTGGCGACGACGCACGTCGGCATCGCGCAAGCGGTGCAGGTCGAGGCGCTCGTGGGCAACAGCGGGATGGGGGGTGAGAACATCGCGGTCGTCACGCGGGCCCCCGCGCCCACGGCCAGCGGCACGGTGACCATCGACACGTCGCCGATCCGCATCCTGCCCACGTTCACGCAAGGAACGATCAGCGGCAGCACGCAACCGGTCGTCTCATGGACGCTGGCATCCGGCGACTTGAGCGCGGCCACGGGCGTCATCGCAGCGCTGTCCTGGCGGCAGCCGCTCGACGGAGGCGGCTTCAGCGGAGCAAGCTGGACGATCATCTCCCCCGGCACCGCGGCCAGCTCGCTGACGGCCCCGCAGCTGCCCGCGAGCCTCTCGGGCTACGCGCCCGCGGGCAGTGGCGCCGTCCTGACTGCGCAGCAGGTGGCCGTCGTGTACGGGCAGACTGCGATGCCGACCTACGCGTCCATGCTCCCCATCGCCAGCATGATCCGGGCGAACCCGTGCAGCGTCCAGACGCCCATCATGCCACCGATGCCCGGGGCGGGGACGGCCATGCTGCTTCTCTTCGGGATCGGAACCGGGTGCTGAGATTCGAACGGACGGTCAGGGGCTGCTCGTGACGTACAGCCCCGCCTGCGAGCCGGCGCAGTAGCTCCACGTGTAGACCACCTTCGACTTGTCCGCGGACAGGTAGAAGAACGCATCGGCCTGCGAAACGAGCTTCGTCACGGTCGGCGTGGCGGCCGACGTGTCGACGGCCTCGAGGTCCGCCCGTCCGGAGCCCGTGGAGTCCGCGACCCAGTTGTCGTTGAACAGGACCTTGGCAGCGGTCGTCGCGAAGCCCTCCCAGGCGACCGACCCGAGCTTGGCCGGCGTGCTCCCCGTGACGGCCATCTCGTCGTAGTCGCCGACCAGGCTGCTGTTGAGGTTCGCGAAGAAGAGCGCGTGCGTGCCGTCGGCCGTGAACGGGTCGCCGTAGACGGCGGAGGTGACGGCCGACGACAGCGGGATCGCCGTGCTGCCGGGTGCCGTGGGAGAAAGATACAGGTCGATGAACCCGGTGTTGGGGTCGAACGTCTTGTAGGTGAGCAGGTGGCCGTCGTCACCCGACAGGGCGACGAGGCCGAGGTAGCCGGAGCCCGCGTCGCCGGCAGGCAGGACGACCTGGGGCGACGGGGAAGCGACGGTCGACCTCCGGATGGACCCGCCGGCGGCCGAGTAGACGATGCTCGCGCTGTCGCTCGTGAACAGGCCGCTGCTGCCGGCGGCGTCGATCAGCGTCGAGCCGTCGGTGGCCGCCGTGTACACGTAGAAGCCTGCGGTGTTCGCGTACGCCACCAGCCCCTTGCCGTCGGTGCTCCAGGACGGGTACGCGCTGGCCGAGACGGGCGCGCTGGTCGTCCATCCCGTGCCGCTCCAGGCGGTGATCGTCGCGACCGGAAGGGAGCTCGTCCCGCCGTCCGAGGTGGGCACGCTGGTGCAGTAGGAGGCCACCGCGTAGTCGCCCGCGAAGCCGACCTGAGGCGTGCACTGCTGCGAGATGGCGACGCCGGCGACCAGCCTCGTCTTGCGGGTGCCGTCGGTCCCCGCGGCGTAGAGATCGGCCGTGCCTCCGAGCGACGACGCGTTGTCGAAGTACAGGACGTACTTGTTGTCGCTGCTCACCGCGACCCAGCCGCTCACCTGGTTGTTCGGGCCGAGCGACCCCGTGGCGATGTTCGCCTGCAGGCCGTTCGCCGCGGTCCACAAGGTCATCGCCCCGACGGACAGGCCCGAGCTCTGCGTGGCGCCGGTCCACGCCAGGACCGCGTTGCCGAGGGTCTCGAAGCCGCTGCCGTCGTTCGTGGACACCATCACGGGGGCACCCGCGTCGCCCCCGGCCGGGGCGATGGGCACGGCGAAGATCGCGTTCGCCATGGTGTCGACGTAAGCGGCATAGCCGTCGCCCGTCACACCACCCACCGAGAGGTTCGCGCCCTTCACGAGCTGGGTCCCGACGGGGAACACGCCGCCGTCGGGGAGCGTGCACTGGACGCCCGCCTCGGTGCCGCCTTCCTTCGTTCCGCCGTCGAGGGGAGCGGCGCTGTCGCCGCCACCGGCGCCGGTGTCGGCCATGGTGCCGGTGTCGGCCGTGGTGCCGGTGTCGCCCATCGTGATGCCGCTGTCGGTCCCGCCGGCGTCCGGGCCGGGGGTGGATGTGCTGCTACCGCCGCAGCCGGCAGCGAGAGGAATCGTGGAGAGACCCAGCAGGGCGGCGCACGTGGCAAGGCGGAAGATCATGAGCAAGACGCGGTAATGCAGGCCGAGGCGCGTGTCTAGCGTGGTGACACGGCAGGGGGCACACTCTGGCTCCCGCTGCCCTCCATGAACATCCTCCGCACTCCTGACGAGCGCTTTCAGTCCCTCCCCGGCTACCCCTTCGCGCCCCACTACGTCGAGGTGCCGAGCGGCGAGGGCGATTCGCTGCGCATCCACTACGTCGACGAAGGCCCGCGCGACGCCAGGCCCGTCGTGATGATGCACGGCGAGCCGTCGTGGAGCTACCTGTACCGGAAGATGATTCCGGTCTTCGCGAGCGCAGGGCTGCGCGCGCTCGCGCCCGACCTGGTCGGCTTCGGTCGCTCGGACAAGCCGGCGAGCCCCGCGGACTACACGTACCTGCGGCACGTCACCTGGATGACGGAGTGGCTGCGGGCGCTCGACGTCCGGGGCGCGACGCTCGTCTGCCAGGACTGGGGCTCGCTCGTGGGCCTGCGCGTGGCGGCCGAGAACGAGGACCGCTTCGCGCGCATCGTCGTCGCGAACGGCTTCCTGCCGACGGCACGGCAATCGGTCCCCCGCGCCTTCCGGGCATGGCGCGCGTTCGCCGCCTACTCCCCCTTCTTCCCCATCGGCCGCATCGTCGCCTCGGGTTGCGTGACGAAGCTCGCGCCCGACGTCGTCGCGGCCTACGACGCGCCCTTCCCGTCGCGCGCCTACAAGGCCGGAGCGCGCGTGTTCCCCAGCCTCGTGCCCACGAGCGAATCCGACCCGGCCGTCCCGGCCAACCGCGCGGCGTGGGACGTGCTGGGCAGGTGGGACAGGCCCTTCCTCACGCTCTTCGGCAAGAACGACCCGATCCTCGGCGGCGCCGACCGACCCCTGCAAGAGCACGTGCCCGGGGCGAAGGGACAGCCCCACGAGCGCTTCTGGGGCGGGCACTTCGTGCAGGAGGATCGCGGGGACTACCTCGCCGAGCGCATCGTCGGCTGGCTTGGGCCATAGGCCGGCTGCCCGGCGCGAGGTCCCAGCGCATCGCCGTGGCCATCGTGGGCCTGGCGTTCAGCGCCGTCATCGACAGTCGAGGCCGCCGACCACGAACATCGCGGGATTCGAGCAAAACCAATGGGTGAGCGAAGGATTGGGCGTCATGTACGAGCCGCGCAGGCAGTCCTTGCGAACGCCCAAACGAACGAAGACGTCAGGCTTGTTTTCCCAGCACGGGTGGTCGCAATCGCAGATCACCGGGTGTTCCAGATACAAGTTCACTCCGCGCTCCCGCAAGTAGGGCTCTGGAGCGAACTTGATATGCCCGCGGCCGTGGACCTCCCTCACCGACCCCTGACCGACGAAGCGATCGTTCAGCCCCCACTGATCGATCACCGTGATGCTCGGCATGAAGTACGCGGCCCCTGCCAGTGTCGTCGCGACGATGGTCCCGGGCGGGAGAGAGCGCTCGAGAACTGGGCCGATCTCCTGCGCAACCGACGCGTACCCGTTCATCTCGTCGAGCGACTGCATGTAGAAGCGCGACTCGAGCACGGTGGGCGACATCGTAGTCCCAACAGCGATACACGCGGCCGCGGCCGTGACGAAGAAGCTACGCGATGCGAGCTCGATGGCGCCCAAAGCCCCTGCGCACACGAGCAATGGCCAGTACTCCCACAGAAGGCGGTACTCCATGAAGTCGCCCCCGACTTTCGCCACGTAGATGACTTGCAGTGCAGACGCCAGCAGCGAGTACGAGAGAAAGGCGCCGCGACGCCGGTCGCGCGTCGCCGCCAGGCCGTAGGCCGCAAGAACCACGAGCACGAGCACACTGGGATAGGACTGGACGAACCTGCACACATACGCGGTACCGGCGTCGAAGCGAGTGACGTACGCGGCCTTTGCGTAATACGTGTTTGGGAGAATGGCCCCGTAGTAGGCGTACTTCCACGCGAGATAGACGCTGAACCCGCATACGGACGGGGCGAACCTCACGAGCAAGTGCCGAAGCCGTCCGCGCCCTTTGGGCATGAGGCCGGGGCGGAGGAGCACGATGGCGCCGTAAGCCGTGATGGCCAAGGCCGTGTCCATCCTCGTCAGGAGCGCTACGAGGGGAAGTGTCGCGGCCAGGACGCACGCCCACGGGCCAGGGGGAGTGAGGAGGCCGACGACGCCCAACGAGAGGATCAGCAGGCCGACGAACGACGTCTCCATGCCCGTGCCCGCAAAAGACGGAAGCCCATCCGGCAGCGCCATCAGGGATGCGAGCGCGATCGCTGGCAGGCGACGCAACGCAGACCGCGATGGCGCCCTCGCGGCCACCCATACGGCGATCACGGTCGCCGCCAAGTAGGAAGCGACGCCCAGGTTCCTGGTTACCCCGATGGGATCATGATCGAACCGCAGGGCTGCAGCTGCAACGAGCACCCACAGGAAATTGGTATAGCCCTCGACGCGTTCCCCGACATTGTACACGAGGCCTCGGCCGTGGACGAGGTTGTACGCATATCGAAAGGAGATGAAGGCATCGTCGAGGAGGACGCGGTGGCTATCCCAGCGGACGTAGGCCCACCACGCGAAAGCCACGCCCAACGCGACCACGACTGCGATCGACAGCCACGGCTGTCGCTGGCGTGCGCGCGCCATGATGCTCAGCACGCGGGCACCGTACCACGCGAAGACCTGGTGACGGCGTCCCATGCTCGAGGTCGCGGCCGTGTTCCCCGAGCGCATCGACGCGCAGGACAGGTGCGAAGGATGCGCTGTCCGCTATGCTGCGCGCACCTTGCTCGCCTCCCGGATCACGCTGCTGCTCTGTCTCGGTCTGACCTCGTGCGCGAGCGGCGGGGACGCCGGCAGTCCAGCCGAGGGTGACGACGGTGGTCCGACGCAAGGCCTGCCCGACGGCTCCGTCGGAGACTCCGGCCTCGGAGGTCACGACGCCACGTCGATCCACGACGTCGCGACGATCGACACGTCGACGGGCGGGGGCGAAGCCGGCTTCGACAGCGGGGCCGACACCGGCTCGATCTCGGACTCCGCGTCGCCGGGCGACACGGGCACCGCCGGTGACTCCAGCTCGATCTGCCCCCAGCATGGCTTCAGCGGCGCGCTCGTCACGTTCGACTTCACCGGACAGGCCGGCAGCGAGGCCTCCGTCACCGCCACGACCACGGCGCCCGGGATCACGGGCGGCGTCCTCGCGCGCGCGGCCGGGCTCTCGGCCGTCTCGGGGGCCAACTCGATCAACTCGAGCGGCTGGTCCACCGCCGCGATGGCCGACCAGACGCTGTACTACACCTTCAGCGTCACCCCCGCTGCCGGCTGCACCCTGAGCCTCGCATCCCTGGCCATCCAGACCACAGCCTCCGGCACCGGGCCCGCCCACTTCGACGTGGGCACGAGCGTCGACAACTACACGGCGCTGTCCACGGCCTACGGCGGGACATCCACGGACACGGTGACCCTCTCCGCCACCGCCGCCGGAGCCATCACGATCCACGTCTTCGGATACGCCGCGACGGGCAGCTCGGGAACGATGCGCGTCGAGGGCACGCTGTCGCTCACGGGAAGCATCGAGTGACGAGAGAGCCGAGCGTCTCGCCCGTGCTCTGCTCGATCTTGAGGATCGCGTGCTCCTCGCCGCGCACGGCGCCGCGGTTCACGATCGCCACCGGAATCCCTCGCTCCGCAGCGCGCCGCAGGAACCGGTAGCCCGAGAACACGGCCAGCGAGGAGCCCACGACGAAAAGCAGCTTCGCGGCGTCGACGGCCGCGAGAGCCTCGTCGACCACGGGACGGGGGACGCTGTCGCCGAAGAAGACGACACGAGGCTTGAGGACGCCGTCGCACCGTGCACACCCGACCGGGCGGAACGCCTCGACGAGATGAGCCGGCAGGTCGGCGTCGCCGTCGGGAGCCCCGTCGGCGGCGAGCGCGGTCCAGCCGGGATTGCGCTCCAGCAGCCGCGCCTGCAGAGCGTCCCGCGTCTCGATCGCCCCGCACGACAGGCACGCGACCTCGTCGAGCGCGCCGTGCAGTTCGACGACCCGTCGGCTGCCGGCCTTGGCGTGCAGGCGGTCGACGTTCTGCGTCACCACGCGCGTCACGACGCCGCGTTGCTCCAGCGTGGCCAGCGCGAGATGACCCGCGTTGGGCCGGGCGCTTCGCATCCGGTCCCAGCCCAGGACCGCGCGCGCCCAGTAGCGTCGCCTCACCGCTTCCGATCGTACGAACTCGGGTCCCTGGATGGGGCGGCGCGGGCGAGCGAGAGCCTCGGGGCTGCGGTAGTCGGGGATGCCCGACTCGGTGCTCAGCCCCGCGCCCGTGAGCGCCACCACCGAGCCGCCTCGCATCAGGTCGGTCAGCCGGTCGACGGCATCGGTCTCGCTCGCTTGCGGCACGCGCTCCGGAGTATGCCTTGGCCCCCCGTCGAGCGCCGTGTTACGCAAAAGGCATGGATCGTCGAGCCTTTCTCGGGGGCGTCGCCGCCACCACCGCCGCAGCCGCCGTCCTTCGCTCCGGGGTCGCCCGGGCCGACGCAGGCCTCGCCGCCACCCCTCCCGCGGGATTCTCGCCCCTGTCGGCGCCCGGCGTCGTGGTGCGCGTGAAGAAGCCGGGCTGCCTGGAATCGAACGGCATCTACCCGAAGAGCGACGACGCCAAGGCGATGCTGCAGCGCGCCCTGCAGGAGCTCACGGGCAAGGCCGACCTCGTCTCGGCCGTGAAGACGCTGGTGCACCCGCAGGACAAGGTGTGCGTCAAGGTCAACGGCATCGCGCAGCAGAACATGTCGACCAACAAGGAGCTCGTCCTGCCGTTCGTGCAGGCGATGGTCGACGCCGGCGTCCCCGCCGCGAACATCACGCTGCTCGAGCAGTACCCCGGCTTCCTGTCCGCCACGCGCATCCGCCCGAAGGACGTGCCGGCGGGCGTCGGGCTGAGCTTCCACGCGAACAACGACGCGACCATGGACTGGCGCAACATCCCGGGCGGTGGCCGCGCCAGGTTCGTCCGCGTCCTCACCGAGTCCACGGCCCTCATCAACTTCGCGCTGGTCAAGGACCACTCCATCCAGGGTTACACCGGCGCCCTGAAGAACATGACGCACGGCTGCAACGTCAACCCGCAGGACTTCCACCAGCGCCACGGCAGCCCGCAGATTGCCCTTCTGGCCGCGCAGGACGTCGTCCGCTCGCGCCTGCGCCTGTGCATCTACGACGGCTTCAAGCTGATGGCGCACGGCGGCCCGCTGTACAAGCAGCCGCAGTACGTGGTCCCCCACGAGTCGGTGTACGCGGCCACCGACCCCGTCGCCATCGACGCCATCGGCTGGGGCGAGGTCGAGAAGGCGCGCGCCGGATTCGGCCTGAAATCCCTCACGGACGAGGGTCGCGAGCCCGCCTACATCCGCGCAGCTGCGGATCTCGGCCTCGGCGTGGCCGACCCGAAGAAGATCACCCTCCGCGAGATCACGCTGTAACATTCCCAGGTAGTGGGCCAGTACGACTCCGAGCGAACCCGGGTCACCCAGATCCATCGCCAGGGGCAAGCCGAGGAGCCGGCGCGCCCGGGAGAGGCCTGCGTCGTCGTCATCTACGGCCCCGAGCTCGGCAAGCGCCTGCAGCTGGGCACGGCTCCCTTCACCATCGGTCGCTCGTCCAAGAGCGATCTGTTCCTCGACCAGGAGAGCGTCAGCCGCAACCACGCCCGCATCAGCTTCGACGGGACGCAGTACTGGATCGCGGATCTGCAGTCGACCAACGGCACGTTCGTCAACGACGAGCCCGCACGCGACCAGCGCCTGCGCGACGGCGATCAGATCCGCGTCGGCCGCTCGATCCTGAAGTTCATGACCGGCGAGAACGTCGAGATGCACTACCACGAGGAGATCTACCGGCTGATGACGGTGGACGGCCTCACGCAGGTCTTCAACCGGCGGTATTTCAACGAGGCGCTGGAGCGCGAGTTCAACCGCAGCAAGCGCTACGACCGGGCGCTGTCGCTCATCGTCTTCGACATCGACCACTTCAAGCGCTGCAACGACACCTACGGCCACCTGGCCGGCGACAACCTGCTGCGCCTGCTGTGCACCGCGGTGAAGCCTCGCCTGCGCCGCGAGGACATCTTCGCCCGCACCGGAGGCGAGGAGTTCGGCATCCTGCTGCCCGAGATCGACCTCACGGGCGCACGGACGACGGCCGAGAAGGTGCGCAAGATCGTCGAGGCCACGCCCCTGAAGTACGAGAAGGATCTGATCCCGGTCACCGTCAGCCTGGGGGTCACGCAGCTCGGGTCGAGCGACGAGACGCCCGAGCTGTTGTACAAGCGCGCCGACGAGCGGCTCTACGAGGCGAAGCAGTCGGGGCGCAACCGCGTCGTGGGATGACTACCAGGCCTGCGCAGGCCCTGCGCAGGCCCTACGGCGCGCACGGCGGCACGCCGGCGCCCTGCTGGATCCAGAAGCTGATCTGCTCGATCTGGTCGAGCGTGAGAGGGCTGAAGTCGGTGGCGGGAGGCGCCCCCGGCATCATGGGGAAGGGCATCTCGCTGCCCGTGACGTAGTTGGCGAGCGTGGCGCGCTCGGCGGCGCCGATGTCGCTCCAGGGCTGCGAGTGCAGGTTCACCGTCGGCGTGGGCGAGAACGGCGTGCCGAGCATCAGCTTGTAGATCATCCAGCTGGTGCCGGGCGCGCCCTGGCCGCCGGTGCTGTCGACGATGGGCATGTCCAGCCCGAACTGATTCGAGGGCGGCTCGCTGACCGACCGAGGCCCCTGGTTGGATTCCACCGATACCCGGCCGATCGCGGTATCGAGCACGCCCTGCGACGTGTCCAGGCGAAGCCCCACGGCGGGTGAGGTTCCGCCGTGGCACGTGGTGCCCGAGCAGGCGGTGCGGAAAATGGGCATGACGGAGCCGCAGAAGTCGATTGGCTGGCCGGGGGCAGGCGGAGCTCCCGCCTCGCTCCCGGCGTCACCGCCCGTCGCGCAGGTGCCCGAGACGGGAAACTCGATGAACGGCTGCGTGGACGGGTCCAGCGGGGCGCCGTCGATGGCCTGCAGCCAGCCCAGGCCGCCGTTGTTCTGGGGCGTGGCCACGTAGAGGCGGAAGCTCTGGCAGGGCGGAAGCGGCGCCAGGGTGTGCAACGAGACGCTGCGCGCGACGGGGTCGTAGACGATCGCCGGGACATCGTAGCCGTTGCCGGAAAGGTCGGTCAGCACGAAGGTCTGGCGCGTGACCGTGATGGGCAGCAGCAGCCGGTCGAAGAACACCTCGATGGGCGCCCCCGAGGCGAGCGGCTTGTCGGGCCCGATGTTCGCGCCCACCAGATGGACGCTCGAGCCGGTGGGAAACGAGGGCTCGTCGGTCTGGCTGCCGAAGTCGCAGGCGGCGGCCAGGGCTGCCAGCGCGATCAGCTCTCCGAGTAGAGCTGCAGCTGCTCGCGGACGACTTCCTCGTTCACGCCGGTGCGCAGGTGGTCCTTCAGCACGTCGGCCAGCGTCAGCAGCAGCTCGTCGACGCCCTTGTCCTCGATGAGCTTCTGGAGCAGCTGCCGGGCCTCGCGGCTGTCGTCCGTCCGCAGGAGCTGGCGAACGGTCTCCAGGGAGATCTCGCCCTGGAAGTCCAGGTACATGTTCTCCAAGAGGTAGCGCACGAGCTCTTTCACCGTCGTCCTCCAATTCGCAAGGGATAGGTTCATATCCTCCGGCGGGCGACCGTTGCAAGGACGTTTCGACGTGAGCCTGCGAATCTCCAGCAGAAATCGTCAAAGGAGTTGATTTCAGCGGCATTGGGCCAGGACTCCGTCGCCGGGCTCGTGGCAGACGAGGCAGGGCCGCGGGTTTCGCCGGAACTGGTTGGCGCAACCGCCGAGAAAGCCGTTCTTGTGGGGGTCGAAGCCCGCGCCGATGCCGGTCCCGCCGTGGCACGTGACGCAGTCGCGCTCGGTGTGACAGCTCACGCACTGGTTGAGGTTGCGCTCGGCCTCGAAGCCGTGGTGGCCCGGCTTCATCGGCGGGTCGCTCCACACGTTCTTGGGGGGGTGGAAGCGGGTGCTGTCCCTGGCGCCGGGCGGGCTGGACTCGGCGACGCCGACGCGCATGTGGCAGTCGAGGCAGAAGCTCTGCTCGCGGTGGCAGCTCTGGCACTTCTGCGTGCCCATGCGCGCCTCGACGGGGTGCATGTTCAGGTAGTCGTTGGGGTGCACGCTGCGCGGGCGCACGCGGCCGTCGTGGCAGTCGGTGCAGAAGTCTTCCTTGTGGCAGGTGGCGCAGAACTTCGAGTCGTCGGCCGCGACCTGCTTGTGGCGCTCGATGAAGTCGGGCGTGTGCTCGGCGTTGTGCAGCCAGCGGGGGGGCTCGAGCGTGCCGCTCGCGAACATGGTCTTGATGCCCGTGCCGCGGGCGTCGCGGACGTGGCAGACGTCGCAGGCGCTCTTGGCCTCGCCCTGCGACGCCGTGTCCGACATCTCATGGCAGCGGAAGCAGCCGGCCATGCGCGGCAGCTGGTCGCGGGTGGCGAGCTCGAGCTGGTCCACGCCGCCGTGGCACTGCGCGCAGCCGATGTTCCGGTCGACGTGCGCCTTGTGGTCGAACTGGAGGTTGGCGCGCGGCAGCTGCAGGGGCGCCACGGCGTTGCCGTCGCCGGGCTTGTAGCCCTGGTGGCAGAAGACGCACTGGCCGGTGGAGTCGTCGCCGGCCTTCACCGCATCGAGGTTCTCGTGGTTGGTCCCGTGGCAGGAGTCGCACTCCTGGCCGCCCGGGACGAGCGAGTCTTGCGAGGAGCGGCTGCGGTAGGCGGCGCCGTGGCAGGTCTTGCACGTCAGGCCGATGGCCTTGCCCACGTGCGCCTGGTGGTTGAAGCGCAGCGTGATGTGCTGGACGGGGAAGATGACGTCGCTCGGCCCGTCGTCGGGGTCGTCGGCGCCCTCGGGCAGCAGACGGTGCGGCACCTTCTGATCGCCGGGCAAGGGCGAGAGGCCGTGGACGACCTCGGGCCCCTCGGCCAGGGCGACGGGCAGCACCGCCAGCATGACGAGCAAGGGCAGGAGCGCGAAGAGCCGCTTCATTGGCCCACCGCCAGGGAAAGCATCAGAAGAAGGCGTATGCGCTGCCCCACGAGCCGGTTCATGTCGTGCTCGAACTCGAACATGGTCTGACAGCGCGGCGCGAAGCGGTAGCCCACGCCGAGCACGTAGTTGAAGCTGGTCGCGTCGCGGTCGGGGCGCAGCTTGTCGTCCCACTGCCAGACGCCCGTGCGCACGCTGGTCACGTAGCGCGACTCGAACACGTGCTGCCCCATGACGTCGGCGCCGACGCGATCGCCCTCGTCACCCCAGTTGCCCGCGCCCCGCAGGGTGACGAGCGTGGCGCCGGTGCGGTAGCGCCCCGAGACGTTGGCCCCTTCGTCGAAGGGGTGGCCGTTGCCCGGGAAGATGTCGAGCGAGGGCGCGTAGTTGGTGTACGGCGCGTAGTTGCTGCCGTTGCCGGGGTTCATGGGCGAGGTCTGCACGCTGTAGACGCGCAGCTTGCCGCCGCCCGCGACCGAGATGTGGTCAGTGAGGTCGGCGTTGGCGCGCAGGCCCACGTCGTTCATCGGCTCGCCGGCGAAGAAGTTCCAGATGCTGTCGGCGTCGAACGTGGGCACGTAGTAGTCGTAGTCGGCGCTGACCGTCACCTTCTTGCCGATGTAGCCGTCGACGGTGGCGTACCCCTGCGTCGCCTCGTCGTTGTAGAAGTCGTAGACGATGCCCGCCTTGACGCCGCCCCAGTCGTGCAGGTTGGCGTCCACGGCGTAGCCGAGCTTGTCCGACGAGATGCGCGTGCCGTCGTAGACGACGGGTGAGTAGAGGCCGCTGGCGAACTCGCTCGTGTTGGAGGCGCCGGTGTCGTACACGCGGCGGTAGGTGAGGCGGCCGTGGAGCCAAGTCACGCCCGTCGACTCGATGGCGGCGCCGTAGGCGGGCGCCAGCGACGCCGGCTGGAACTGCGGGTAGAGCGAGGCTGCATAGTTGGTGCGGTCGCCGCGCCACACGCCGTCCGACTCGAAGCGCGAGGAGCTGAGCGCCAGGCCGCCGCGCTGCTCCAGGCCCCCGTACGCCTCGACCTTCACGAACCAGGGGGTGGTCGCGCTCACCTCGGCGCCATCGAACGACCACCAGCCCAGCGCGTCGGTCACGTACTGACGGCCGAGCTTGAAGCCCAGCCAGCCGTGCAAGAACCGCCGGCCTTCGAGGTAGCCGTACATGATGTCGACGGCCTGCTGCGAGGCGTCCGGCACCAGCAGCTGCGGGTTGCCGGGATCCACCGTTCCGCCGGACATGCCGTAGTCGGCGTCGTAGCGCACGCGGGCCCGGAAGCTGAGCTCGGGCACGGTGGGGTCGCCGGGCGCGGCGGCCTGGGTGCCCAGCAGATCGTAGGCGCCCACGCCGAGCATCGTGGTGAAGCGGCGGCGCGACAGCAGCGTCTCGCCCGTGGGTGAGCGCAGGTCGTACGCCTGCGCCGCCGAGTCGCTCGTCACCTCGACGTCGGCCGCGAAGGCGGAGCTGGCGGCGGGCAGGACGGCCCCGAGGACGACGACTGCGGGAAGAGCAGGCCGTCGCACGCGTCAGGCCTTCGTCGCGCCGAACTCTTTCTCCAGGCGATCGTCGAAGGTGTCGGCCACGGCGGCGAGGTGGCGCACGGTCTGCTCGACCTCCTCCGCGCCGAGCCCGTCGGCCGGACGCTCGCTCACGGCCACCACGCGATCACCCACCAGCCCGAACGCGGCGTTGGCCAGGCCCCCCGCGTTGATCTCGAGCAGGCGCCGGAACAGCGCCCCGTGCTGCGCCTTGTCGGCAGGAAGCGTGACCACGGGCGAGGCCACCCGCAGGAAGGTCTCGTCCTTCTCGTGGATGGTCACGGTGACCAGTACGGAGGCGCTGCCACGCTTGAGCGTCCACGCGGCCTGGCTGTCGCTCGAAGGGCCGCGCGTCGTCGCCGGATCCAGGCCCAGCTTGGCGATCGTCTCCTCGACGAGCTTCTTGGCGTTCTCGAAGTCGTTTTCCACGGGCCCCAAGGATCGGTGGCCCCGCCGGCCGTGTCAACGAGTGAGCGCGCGAGCGCGCCGAATCCCGCGCGGGCCCTGCTTGACCCTCGAGCGCGCCGGATGGCACGCTAGGATGACAGGGCGCCGGTTTTCCCGTTCGCCGCCCCCGCCCCCATGTCCGACAGCCAGCAGCGGTATCGCGTCGTCGAGAAGCTCGAATCCGGCGGAATGGCGGAGGTGTTCCGCGCGGAGAGCGAGGGCCTGCAGGGCTTCCGCAAGCAGGTCGCCATCAAGCGCGTCCTGCCGCACCTGTCGTCGAAGAAGAAGTTCATCTCGATGTTCCTCGACGAGGCGCGCCTGTCGGCGCAGCTCTCGCACTCCAACTGCGTGCAGGTGTTCGACATCGGCGTCGGCGACAACGCCTTCTTCATCGTCATGGAGTTCGTCGACGGCGCGAACCTCAAGTCGATTGCCGACCACATCAAGAAGAGCGGGCAGGACTTCCCCGTCGAGCACGCCGTCTACCTGTGCCTGGAGCTGTGCAAGGGCCTGTCGTACGCCCACGAGCTCACCGACCCGCAGGGCGTGCCGCTGCACATCGTCCACCGCGACATGTCGCCGCCCAACGTGCTGGTCACCAAGCACGGCGAGGTGAAGATCGTGGACTTCGGCCTGGCGAAGGCCAACAGCCAGCTCGAGAAGAGCGAGCCCGGCATCATCAAGGGCAAGTTCTCGTACCTGTCGCCCGAGGCGGCGATGGGGCAGGAGGTCGACGCGCGCACCGACGTGTTCGCGGTCGGCATCATCCTCTGGGAGCTGCTGGCCGGGCAGCGCCTGTTCCTGGGCGACACCGACTTCCAGACCGTCAAGCGCGTGCAGGCCGCGCAGGTGCCCAGCATCTCGTCGATCAACAAGCGGGTGCCGCAGGATCTCGAGAAGATCATGAACCGCGCGCTCGCCCGGGATCCGCAGGTTCGCTACACCACGGCGCGCCAGCTGGGCCTGGACCTGTCGAAGTTCCTGTTCCGGTTCGGCGTGCCCGTGAGCACCTTCGACGTGGCGCAGCTGGTCCAGGGCGCCATGAAGGAGCGCCAGCGCCACCGTCCCATCCAGGCGAGCATCATCGACAAGCTCATCGAGGAGGCGCTCTTCGAGTTCACGTCGCTCACCGACGACAAGGGCGATGGCGAGGGCGGCGGCGCGGCGGCCGGCAAGCCCGTCGTCCTGCGGTCGAAGCCGCCGGCGCCCGCGGCTGCTGGCTCTGCGGGCTTCGTCGACGTCGGCTCGTGGATCGACGAGATCGCCAAGGGCGGCCGCACGGACGACGACGCGCTCCGTGCCTCGCTGCCCCCGGGCCTGTCCGAGGGCAACCTGGCAGCGCTCGAGGAGGACGAGCCCTCGGCCCCCTCGCCACCGGCCATGAAGGCGGCGATGTCCCGGCCGCCGCTCGCTGCGCCCGTGCCCGCCACGCCCAGTTCGAGCGGTCCGCGCAGGCCGCTGGCCGTGCCCACGCCTTCGGAGCCGATGGCGACGGAGAAGGCCGGCTCGGGCGCGAAGATCGGGGTGCTGGTGGCCCTCGTCGTGGTCGCCGCGGCCGGGGCAGCCGCGTGGTTCACGCACCTCATTCCGCACCCGTGACGGGCGCGCGGGCGCTGGGGCTGCTCGGCGCAATCGCCGTCGCTCTCGCCTCGTGCGCGCGCCACGTTCCTCCGGCGGCTCCCCTGCCCCCTCCCCCGGCGCAGGCGCCCTGCCCGGACGGGATGGCGCTCGTGCTCGACCGTTTCTGCATCGACCGGTGGGAGGCGTCGCTCGTCGAGGTGGACGGCGACAGGCCCTTCTCGCCGTACGTCACGCCGGCGGGCCATTCCGTCCGTGCCGTCACGAGGCCAGGTGTGACGCCGCAGGGCTACATTTCCCGCGACCAGGCCGTGGCGGCGTGCGAGGCGTCGAGCAAGCGGCTGTGCACCGAGGACGAGTGGGTGACGGCGTGCCGCGGCGACCCGCCGCGCACCTACCCGTACGGCGACACGCGGCGCAAGGGAGCATGCAACGACTCGGGCATCTCGCCCCTGCACGTCTATTACCCCGAGGCGCCGACGACCTACCTGCCGGGGCCGATGAACGACCCGCGCCTGAACCAGGCGAAGAACACCGTGGCGCTCACGGGCGCGTTTGCCGACTGCACCAACGGCTTTGGCGTCTTCGACATGGTCGGCAACCTCCACGAGTGGGTGATGTCGGCGACCGGCACCTTCCGCGGCGGCTACTTCCAGGACACGCGCATCAACGGCGAGGGCTGCAGCTACCGCACGACCGCCCACGCTCCGGCCTACCACGATTACTCGACGGGGTTTCGATGCTGCGCGAAGGTCACGAGGCCGTGATTCGCGGGCGCGGGCGCGAAGGCGTCGATCAGGTCGGGAATGACGGGCGTCCAAAGAAACCAGCCGACTACGGGTGCGTCATCCAGCTCCCGGCGGAACAGTAGCTCTGGTCGCCGGACATGGTGCCCGTGTAGAAGCACTCGGTCGACGGGATGACGCGCACGGAGTTGCAGCACCCGACCAGGTTGGTCGTGGGGCAGCTGGCGACGACCATGCCGCCGAGGCCGGCGCCCGTCGTCGAGGTGCACTGGCTCATGAGCTGCGAGGTGGTCTCCAGGCCCCCCGGCTGGAGCTCGTAGCAGGACTGGCCGGCGACGCTGGGATCGTTGGCGATGAGGCAGTTGACGTTCCCGCCGGAGCTGCCGCCGGACCCGCCGCCGCTGCCGCTGCCCGATCCGCCGCCGCTGCTGCCGCCGGAGCTGGAGCACGCGC
>VFSW01003906.1_pt1 | contig 22306 bp, 18 predicted proteins | sample 5358111 | NCBI WGS metagenome assembly VFSW01 (sample SAMN11554181, study PRJNA540505) | mine drainage metagenome | isolation source: sediment from site ElyBrook_90M | place: USA: Ely Copper Mine, Vershire, VT | collected 2017 | reverse complement strand
CCAGCGGCTGGATCCGGCCCAGTTGCGCCGGGGCGCCCGGTGGATCAATAAAAAATGTTGAGTTGATGTCCGTAAATCGGAGTGGTGGCATAACTGGGATCAAACAAAGTGTCCTGGCTGTAATTATCAGGATCGGCATCGGTCGGATCAAACGGGTAATTGCAGTCACCGGACAAAACATAGACCGAGGGAAGGCGGATGTTTTTCAGCACGACACTGGCAAAAATTCCCGCTTCCATATATGGGGCGCGGGCTCCCATGAAATAATCGATCCGAGATTTCTCGAACAATTGGGACACCGATGGGCAGCAGAGCACGTTCGTGTTGTTGTAATAGGGCATTACGGGGCCAAGCCAGGGCGGCGGTGTGCTGCTGGTCCAGGGGACCGAGCCGTGCGGCATCGGCAAATAGGAATGGTTATCATCGGCGTACATTTGCAGCGCAACGCCTAATTGTTTGACGTTGCTGGCGCAATTGATGGTTAACGCACTGAGCTTTGCGCGGCCCAATGAGGGCAACAGTAGCGCGGCTAAAATGGCAATGAGGGCGATCACCACCAGCAATTCAATCAGCGTAAAGCCAGTTACTTTGGCGCGCATGGCTTATTGACGGTGATGACGCCGGCCTTATTCACATGCAAAATGCGCATTGGGCGCCGGGTTCGGCGGATTCAAGAAATTCCGGGCGTTCGCTGTAGGTAAGCCTTCCACGCAACCTGAACCGTTGCGATCGGAACAGGCTTGATCAGGACAAGCAAGTTTGCCCTGAAAGTTGCCTTCTAACAGCTAGGCCGGGGAGGGCCACGCAGACCACTCCGCTGCCTTTCCTTCCCCTTAACAGGCGCATGGCGTGTGACGTGCTGAACAGTTACTAAGTTCGTTTAGGCAAAAAAGGGGCAAATATTGCCAAGGACTGTTTGGCGCATCGCTTCGGCTAGGGCTTCAATCGAACTGGCGCGTAAATTATACGCTTATGCATGCGCGCTGAAGACCGGCGCGGCCAGGAAATCTGGCTGCGCCGGGTCAATGTCTTGATGAGAAAAACGCATCAAAGAGGCCGGCATCCGCTCGCGCTTCTTCAATTAAGGAACCAAACATGAATATGACTCGAATACTGGCGGGACTGTGTCGCTGGACGGCACGGATCATTGGCACGTTGCTGGTGTTAATAATCGTGGCTTTGGCGATCGGGGAAGGCGTGCCGAATCTCTTGACGCAAGCGCCATCGGTACAGGTTGGTTTTTTCGCACTGGCCATGACCGTGATTGGCATTCTTCTGGGATGGCGATGGGAAGCGGTCGGCGGGGCGATGTCGCTCGCCGGATACTCCCTTTTTATAGGCGACCTTAGATGTTCCAACAGCGGATTGACGGAATTCATTGCGACCCTCGGCCTGCCGGGAGCACTTTATTTGGCCAGTGCAATTCTACGGTTAGATACAGAAGACAATTCTACGATTCGATATAGAGGAACTCCAGCGTCCGAGCACAGCAGTGTGAAACGATACAAAGCGCATTGGGGAGAATGGCTGACCGTTACGTCATCGCTGCTCACGGTTTTGTGTCTGGGTATGGTGATTGTTGCGCTCAAAAAAGGGGGGCTGGTGTCGTGGATAGGCGCGGTGTTGGTCGTCCTGATGGCCGGCTGCGCACTCTTCACCATCCGCGGGTACACGGTTACTCCGGACTCCGTTCTGATCCATCGCTTGTTCTGGGCGACGCGCGTGCCGTTGGCCGGATTGGAAGCCGCGTGGTTTGAACCACGCCCGATGCGTTGGAATCTTCGATTTGGAAATGGAGGTTTTTTTTCATTTACCGGGTTTTACAGGAACAAGTTCTTTGGTCCGTACCGCGCGTTTGCCACTGATCGGCGGCTCAACGTGGTCCTGCAGCTTGCTGATCGGACAATCGTGGTTTCACCGGTTGGGCCGGAAGATTTTGTTGATGATATTCTCGACATCAGCCACGCCGCCTCTCGCCGTGCTTCGCAATCCATTCATTGTGGAAGAAAAGGAAGCCGCGCATTTAATCAAGCGCGGCAAGACGGTCTCGTGCGCGATTTGCAAGCATGACCACCTCCTATCACGCGCGGTCCCGCGCGCACCCGGAATGATGTTCTGGCAATCGGACGAAGCCAACAGAATTGTATTTCGCAGCGCCAGATGTTTAATTGCATTTTTGGAAGGGCTGCGATTTGGACAGATCAGCGACTCATTTCAGCGGCTCAGTTCATTACTGTCCGGATGGACCAACTCGTGTGCGTCGTTTAGGATGCTCTTGCTCTGGGTGCTGAAGGCCGGGCCGCTGGCCGCTTCGGGGAAGGACGGGTGCGTGGTCAATAGCAGGACCGCCTCCTTGTGGGCTTTGGACTTGCTCTTGCTCGCGAACAGCAGGTTCAACAATGGAATGTCACCGAAAAGAGGGGTCTTGTCGCTGCTCGCCGTGCCGAGGGCCTGCGCAAAGCCCGACAACACGACCGTCTGCCCAACCCTCGACATGACCGAGGTGCCGGTCCTGAATTCGGTGGTCGTCACCTGCCCTGGGCCTGACACCGCCGTGCTGACTTCCACGGACAAGTCGGTCAGAACCGCATCCCTGCCCTGGACGGTCGGCTTGACCTTGATGATGACGCCGTAAGGGATAGGCGCCAGCCCTGCCGCATAGATGGTGCGCCCCTGCTTGAAGGCCACTTCCTGACCGCTGGCGCCGCTGATGTGCTCCTGGTAAATGCTCTTGCAGTTCGCCGCCGTCAGGGCGGCGTTGACGCTGTACGTGGCCGTGGCGACCAGATTGAGGCCGGGCCGTCCGGTGTTGGCCGCCGAAAAACTCGGACTGAGCGTGATGTTATTGTCGAAAAGGTTCTGGCCGAAGGAGGAACCGCCGCCCCGGTCCACTTCCACAAATTGCAAGTCCGTCTCGATCATCACCTGGCGCACCCACAGAAAACTCTTGACGTTGGGCGCGCGCAACTTGGCTTTCTCGACGGCTCGAGTCATGTCCCCATCGCTGAACACCACTCCGTCCAGAACCGCAATGTCCCCGGCGACTTCCACGTTCACCGTATCCAATCCCATATCACGCAGGTCCCTCAGAATCCCGCTTTTGATCTCTTCGGCCATTTCCGGCTGGTCGAACGCGGCCAAGTCAATGACCGCCCCGGGATAAGCCGCCTCGACTTTCTTGATTTTTTCACAGCCGGCTTGTGTTTTGATCTTGCCTTCAAAGACGACCTTGCCGCCCACATTCTTGATTTCCAACCCCGCCACGTCGGACAACAACTCCTTTATCTGATCCATCGTTCCCTGCGCCTCGGCGCGCACCGCCACCGTATAGACCAGATCCGGCCCTTGGAGCCGTTGGACGCGCAGTTCGCTGGCTCCTTCAGCCAGCCCGAGCACCAGCGCCGCCCGCCCGTCATCCTGCGGCCGCGCGCAAATAACCGTGTCGCTGCCAATGATAATCTTGCGGATGCCATCGGGCACGGCGATTTTGGCGCTGGAACCTTTGATGACGGTCAATTCCTGCCCGCGCAAGGCCGAAACGGTCAAGCCGGCGCACAGAAACAGCAGAAACATAATTCGCCTGCCGTGCAAAACGGTGAGCGACCTTTGTTTACAACTGTTCTTTGTTTGAGAATGATTCATTCACAGTGCCAGCGTGAATCGGGCAACTAACGTTTGGGGGCCAAGCCCAGAACGAGGCGCGCACGCCCGACAGCCACGATAACCAGGACTCCAAAACTCGAACTCACAAGCAGTTTTGACGTTAGAAAGCCTGCTGATATTCAGTAAATACACTAATCTTATTTTGCGATTCGCAAGGCAAAAAGTGAGAGCCCCCGACAATGTTTTTATTGTCCGGGTGACGCGCGAACGGGGTTGTATCTGGATGAGAGAAAGAACTTCGGCGAACTCTAATTCCAATTTACGTTCAAAATGAGACTAAGGCGCGCCGGAAATTCTGTCTCTGGCCACACAGCCCGCAAGAGCGGGCAGCTTGCATCTTTTCTGACTCGAGCGAGGCGCATATCCGCAGTGATCTGCAGCGAGCGAGCAACGAAGCCAGAAGCTCAAGGACCAGGCGAATTAGTCTCATCTTCAGCGTGAATTGGAATAAGCGCCACCGCCACGGCGAGCGGCCCGTTCGGATTGAGCACCGGTTGGGTGGCAAGCCGCGAGCCGCAGGCGGCACGAGGCATCGCCGCCGCGAGTTCGCCCTCGAGAATTTTCTTTGCTGATGCGACACCGGACGCGATGCGCTCGTCCGTCACCGGGGCCGAACCTTTGCGGATGCCGAGCTTGTGCAGTTCCAAGTGATCAAATTTTTTGAAGCCGGCGAGTTCGAGCGTGTGCCGCGCGCAATTTAGCGGACAGCCGTCCACCACCAGAATGCGCTCCGCGTTTTCCGCCTTTGAAAGCAGGCTTTTCACACGGCCGCCGATGCCGGCGAGGCAGGACATCTGCGCCACTCCGTCGCATGTGAGCTGGCGCGCGACGCGGTCGGCGATTTCACCGGCGTCCGAGCAGCCGGAACAGGCATAAACCACGGTGGCCGGTTTGTTTGGCGCGGGAGAATTTGAATTGTCGTCATTCATAAAACTTTTTGTTTCTTACAGGAAAATTATCGCTCACTGCGGCGAACGCCGCCTTGACCTAAGTCAATAAGTTGCACTTTTCATTGCGGGCTATGAATTGATCGAAATCCCGCCTGCATCAAAAGCCTCGCGCGGTTGGTGCGCAAAAATGACGGCATGAGAATGACTGCTGAACAAGCCGGATCAGACACCTTTGCCGTCACGCCTCATTTTTTAAACTGGTTGGCACCCTTCTATTTCTTTGATGTAATAGCCACGTTGGTTGATGGCCTGCTCGGCTTCCGCCGAAGCCGATGCGTTCGGATACCGAGCCCCAGGAACCTTGAAAATCTGATTGATGGCTCGCTCGATCTCCGCCGAAGCCGATTCTATGTGACAGAACTCGCATTCCCTGGTGGTCAGGGTCTGGCCTTCCTGGCCAACACTCTTTAGATATTCGAGGCCGAAGCCGAGCACCCGTTCGTGCGATTCGCCTTCGGGCACGATAACGTCAAAGTGCATCGTTTTACCATCCTTCTTCACCACGTAGGTGTCATAAACAGCAACTTTCATAATTTCACCTTTCCATTTTCGCACATTTTGGGTTTCGCGGCTATGACGCGGCGCCCGACGTGTTTCATTTTCTTTTGCTCATCTCCGAAAACATTCCAGCTCGATCCGGTTCACTGAACACCTGGTCCATCATCGGATAAAGAATGCTCTCTTCCTTCTGGTTGTGTGGACATAGCACCGTTTCCAATCCCATCTCCTCTTCGTCGGTCTCAAAATTCTTCTCCGCCAGTTTCTGGGCGATCGCGTCCAGATATTTGCGAATTTCCCGGTGTTCCAACCGCATGACGCCCGTCGGACCATCCTGAAAACCGCCAAATTTTTCCTCGAAAGCCGGGAACAGAATTTCTTCTTCCCAGACGATACGTCTTTCCAAGCCGGCCTTGAACTCGTGAAACGTCTTTTCGGCGCGCCGACGATCGGCGGCCTTCAAATCTTTGAATTTATGAAACAACTCGTCCAGGCGTTGATGATCTTCGGTGTAATGTTGGTTGATACTTTGTGCCTGCATTTCAGCCTCTTAATTGAACAAGGCATTCGCCTTGCTCGTTTCATTCCTTGGTCCTCCCACGCCGTGAAATTCGTGAGACTTGGTTCCAACCAGGATGATCGCCGCCATGTTTGAGCGATATTTCACAAAAATTCGGCGCATGGCCAGGACGCGCCGGCGGGCTTCTTTGTCCCGAAGAAGATTTGTGACGAAGCGCAAGGCGCCCCACAAACCTTCGTCTTGAATCAGCCGGTCCGGTTCTAGCAATCGCATGGGACGGTGAACTTCAGTTCGCACTTTAAACCCTTCGGCTTCTAAAACGGCGCGCCACTCGGTTGACGTCAGCGGTCTGGCCCCAACATGGATCGTCCGCGAAAGAGCCTGTTCGATTTCCAGTTTCATTTTGTCATCCAAATCGTCCGAGACGAGACACAATTCGTGGATTCCGTACCGCCCGCCCGGCTGCAAAAGCCGGGCCGCCTCCCGCACGATCTGACGTTTCTGCTCGGTTCCTTGCATCGTCAGCATCGCCTCGCCGTAAACGACCGTGGCTGACCGGTCCGGCAACGGCGCTTTTGCGGCGCTGCCTACGAGACATTGCTGGTGCGTGCCGGCCAGCAAATGACGGACGCGGACTGCGGCTGCCTCATCGTCCTCGATAGCCGTGTAGGAAGCCGGATGCAAATTCAGGGTCATCTGCGCGGTCACGCCCAGGCCGGGAGCAAATTCCACCACGGCGTCGGATGACTGGATCGACAGGGATTCCAGCAATCGCCGCGTCAGGTTCAACCCTCCGGGCCGCAACACTCGTTTGCCGAGCCGGACCAGCAGCCAATGTCCCGGCATTTTACTGGCCGGCAACTCGGCCCCTGGCAAGGCCATATTATCCGCGATCTGCATTTGTCATCCTTTCTCATTCGATATTCACGGAGGAGCGAACCGCCACCGGATGAAGCAAATCACCGCATCTCATCCGGCGGGATTTGCGATTCAACCTTTCACGATCATCCCGTCTTCTGTCTTGCCTAATGTACTCCACTTTTGCCGCCGATCTTTGACCCAAGTCAATGTTTCTGGGTTTCCGCGAGTCGATGGCCGGCGGGTTCCTCGGTGGTGGCCAAACTTTAAAAATGCTCAAACCCAGGCTGCGGATTCGACCTTCGGCAAGGAGAGCATTCACGCTTGTCGAATATCAGAGCGCTGTGGCCTCAATCGGGTCGGAATCCTGGATATTCACCGTGGGGGGAAAATGACGAATGTTTGACCCAGGTCAAAGCGCGAACCAATTCCAGCGGTTATCTTGAACGCATGAATGAACGACCACTCATTGATTCCGGGCGCGAAAAAATCCTGTCGCTGCCCGCCGAAACGCAATACGCGCCCAACGGCATTGTCAGCCGCACCCTGCTGCGCACCGCCAATTCACGAACCGTGCTGTTCGGTTTCACGGAAGGTCAGGAATTAACGGAACACACCTCAACCCAGCACGCGCTGATTCAGATTTTATCAGGCACATGTGAGTTCTCCCTGGCGGGTGTGCCGCGAAACCTGAAAACCGGCGATCTGTTGTATATGCCGCCAAATCTCCCGCATGCGGTGAAGGCAACAGGGCAATTCTCCATGCTGTTAACCTTGTCCAAGCCAGCCCGGATTCCAGATCCCGCGCCACAAATTCAAACTGTATTGGCTGCCCAAGCCTGAACGGCTTTTCGCCATGAGCAACAAGACCATAACCTTGGACGTGCGCGATGACATTCGCAGCGGACGCGAGCCGTTTTCAAAAATCATGAATGCCGCCGCCGCACTGCAGGCGGATGAGCGGTTGCTGGTGATCGCTCCTTTTGAACCTGTGCCGCTGTTTCGTGTCATGGAAAAGCGGGGCTTTGTTCACAAGGGACAGGCGACCACATCCGGCGATTGGGAAATCCTGTTCGCGCGCCAGGCAGACACACAATTAACGGAAGCCGTCTCGACCTGTGCCCCTATTGACTCGCGCAATGGAGCCGCATCCCGTCCGGCGCAAGTCGTGGAGGTGGATGCGCGCGGGCTTGAGCCACCGCAACCGTTGGTCAAAATTCTCGAAACCCTGGTCGCACTGCCGGCGGGCGCGGAACTCCGCGCACGCACGGACCGACGGCCGATACACTTGCACGCACAACTGGAAGAACGCGGCTTCGCCGCGGCAACCGAAGAGCAACCCGATGGAAGTTTCCTTACCCATATCCGCCGTTAATCCGCCAACATCGCGTCCAGTTGCCGCCGCGCCGCTCTTTGGGGCGAACGCGCCCTCGGTTGCGTTACCGCTGATGTTCATCCTGACCGGTTTGCTGGCGTTGTGCGCGGGCATTGCCTGGCTCGTGCTCCAGCCCGGCATCCTTGCCATCTACCACTACAATCAAAATGTCATCGCCGCGACCCATCTGTTTGTGCTTGGCTGGATTTGCTCAGTCGTCATGGGAGCGATGTATCAACTGGTGCCGGTCGCCCTTGAAACCAAGCTCTACAGCGAAAGACTCGCCCGCTGGCAATTCGCTTTTCATGTTGTCGGTTTCGTTGGAATGGTCTGGATGTTCCGGGTCTGGAATATGAAACAAGTGGGGCATTTCGGTTCCGTGCTGGCGGTGGGCGCCGGCCTCTTTGCCTATAACATCGCGCGAACCCTGTGGCGCGCGCCGAAGTGGAACGTCACGGCCACGGCGGTGAGCGCCGCGCTGGCGTGGATTTCGCTGACCATCATCCTGGGCCTTTCCATCGCGACGGCGAAATCCATCAACGAATATGAATCTCCCTCGTTCCCAAATGGAACCGCGGGCGTGATCGTGCATGGATTGAAGTTCGTGGCGGGATTTCTGACACCTTTTGGGGCCATCAGCACGATGCACGCCCATGCGCATCTGGGTGGCGTGGGTTTCTTCATGATGCTCATCGTCGGGGTGTCCTACAAACTCATCCCGATGTTCACCCTGAGCGAAGTGCGGAGCCGGGGGCGCGCAGTTTGCAGCGTCGCTTTGCTCAACATTGGCCTGGCGGGTTCGTTCGTGACGATTCTGCTGAACAGTCCACTGAAGCCGGCTTTTGCCCTGGCTGTCGTTGCGGCGCTGGCGATTTACGGTTGGGAACTGATGGCCATCCTGCGCGCCCGCAAGCGCCGCACCTTGGATTGGGGCATCAAATACTTTTTGACAGCCATCGCGCTCCTGTTGCCGCTGTCGGTGCTGGCGGTGGCACTCTCCTGGCCGGGTTTGCCACGGACCACATTTACCGGACAGCTGGAAAATCTTTACGGCTTCCTCGGGCTGATCGGTGTGATCACGTTCGCGATCATTGGCATGCTTTACAAAATCGTCCCCTTTCTCGTCTGGTTCGGCCGTTACAGCCGGCAAATCGGACGCGCCCAGGTTCCCGCGCTGGCGGACCTTTATTCAGCCCGGCTGCAAGCGGCGGGGTATTGGGCATATCTGGCCGGACTCGCCGTAACGGGCGGAGCCATCGTTCTGCCCGACGAAAGAGGGATCCGAATCGGTTGCGGTTTCCTGGCCCTGGGCGTGATGACTCTCGCGCTCAACTTGGGCCAGATGCTCGCTCATTTCTTCAAACCAGCACTCAAGCCGTCCTCCCTGCCAACCTCAACCGTAACAAAACCAGCATGACGACAAACGGAATTACCGAAGAGGCCATACTTGAAACCTTGCGTCAGGTTATTGACCCGGAACTGGGCTGCAACATCGTGGACCTGGGTTTGGTTTACAGCGTCTCCGTCACGGGCCAAAAAGTGACTGTGGTGATGACGCTCACCACCCCCGGCTGTCCGATGCACGAAAGCATCCGTTGGGGTGCGCAAAATGCGCTGCTCAACCTCGCAGAGGTGGAGGAAGCCGAAGTTGAAGTGGTCTGGGACCCGCCGTGGCACCCCTCGATGATGACCGAATTCGGACGGAACGCCACCGGCGTCGGAACTTTTTAACATGAACAAAAATACATCAACTATGAACAAAACAATGCAAACCGAAAATCTAATCGGACCGGATCAAGTCATGGACGTGCGTCCAATCCCCTGTTCGGTGAAACACGGCCTGATCATTCAAACATGGCTCGACCTTCCGGTCGGCGGCTATTTCATCCTGTTAAACGACCACGATCCGGTCCCGCTCTACTATCAATTCTCCGCCCAATGGCCGGGGGCGTTCACCTGGGAGCACCTTGTCAAAGGCCCGGATGAATTTCGGGTGAAAATCACGAAGTTAAAATCCATGACCGCTGTGTCCGCCCCGGCGCCAAGTTGCTGCGACGGCTCCTAATTCCAATCTGCCTTCGCCGTTGATTGAGAAACTTGGGTCTGAGGGCTTCGCCTCCAAAGTAGAGCGCAGTTCGGGCGCGGATTGGATGGTTTACTTTTGGCATGAAGATGGTTGAATCAGCCCCGCCATGTCGCTCATCGCCGGTGAACTGAAAAGGATCGGCATTACTGCCACACTGCGAAGCTGTCGGCTATTTACCGGCCTGCCTTCGCAGGACCTTGAAAACATTGCGGATGTCACCGTGATAAAATCTCTGGCCAAGCGGGAATACCTCTTTCACGAAGGATCCCCGGCCGTCGGCTTTTATATTGTGCAACGCGGTTCCGTCAACGTACACCGGGTCAATGCGGCGGGTAAGGAGCAGATCATCCACGTCTTTCGCATGGGTGAGTCCTTTGCCGAGGTGGCGTTGGCTTCGGACAAGGGTTACCCCGCTGACGCCCGGGCGCTGGAAGCAACCCAGGTGTTGCTCGTGCAGAAGGACGGCATTTTGGCGTTGCTTCGGCGACAACCCGAACTGGCCTTGCGAATGCTTGGTTCCATGAGCAGCCACCTGCGGATGCTGGTCGGTCAACTCGAAGACCTGACCCTCAAAGACGTGGAGACCCGGTTGGCGAATTGGCTTATCAAACGATGCCCGAATCTGCAAAGCGAGCAGCCTGTCCGGATTCATCTCATCATGGCCAAACGTGTGCTGGCAGCGGAATTGGGCACAGTCAGTGAAACCTTGTCGCGGACTCTGGCAAAATTCCGGGAGCAAAAACTTCTGACGGTCGAGGGCAAGACCCTTGTGGTCCTGTCGCCGGCGAAACTGAATGCTCTCTTGCGGCGAAACCTTGGAGAATAGCCAACGAATCGGCGACGACAGTCACTGAGCAAGTTTTAACGGTTTTTGAACCGCTCCGGACCAAAAGCCGCGATAAACACGAGGATGGTCATCCCGTGGAGGAAACAATCTCAAAACGTTTAAATGGCGAATTCGATGGCTGGTGTTGGATTCCACGCGTCGGCCTCAAGTTCAAAGAGGAGATCGTCGCGGCAGATGCCGCACTGCGCCGCGATGACCGGCAGCGAACGCAAGTCCCGGGCGAGGCGCCAAGCCGCAAATGCCGGAATGTCGGCCCGATTCTTGAAATAGGCCGTGGCGCGGGTGATGTCGGAGAATTCAAAGCCGCGTGAAACCAATATGGCTTCAACCACTTCCATTGTAAGATCGATTTGTTGGTCGACGTTTCCCGGCCATAACGTCCGGCCGCCAGGAGCAATGCTGGCCGTGCCGGAAATCAAAAGGCGGCGGCCGTGAAGTGAAGAAATCTCCATGGCGCGGCTGAACGAACTGCCATAGGCGGGTGCGGGACATTGCAAGGGGGAAGGAACCTCCGCAATCTGCGCGGATGGGTGGAGCGGTTGCAGCGCCCAAGCGCCAGCCACCAACGCGGTTCCAGCCGGATTTCGGCCGGAGATACCTGTGCTGGCCGGCAACGATCCGGTGCGAAATTTGATTCGCGAATACACTTTAGTCCTGGCCTCGTTGAATGCGCCGTACCACGAGAGAAGGTGATCGAGGTAGAACCAGGTCCGCGCGACATCACCCAGCGAAAAGCCGGCTTGTTCGAGGGCTATTTCCAAATTTCCCAGTGTTTGCCGGAGTTGATCATGGCGCGAGGCGGAACACCGATTTGGCCCCAAGCCGCCCAACAAACAATGACGAACCGCGCCCTCTTCGAACACAGAACCGACGACACGACCGTTGAGCGTGATCGGGTTCACCCGGCCGGCACTGAAAGCAAACGCCTGCATGCCAGCGATGGGATGGTCATCGCACGCGGCTCCTTCCACCCAGGTGACCGGCCAATCAATCCGGCCGAAAACCCGCCGCATGGCTTTGTCCCCCGCCGGGTGGGCGCTGACAGAACCGAAGACCATCAAATTGGCCAGCGTTGTGTCCGAATCCTTCAGCACCAGCGCCAGCCGGCTGAACATCTCCATGATCCCTTCGCGGGGCAGCGGTTTGACGGTGAAGGAGAATTCCGAGCCAGCCGCCAGTTTGGCGGGATCGTCGGTTTTTGAAAGGATGCTCGAACCAGCCTTGGCGAATGGAAACAAATTCATGACGCTGGATTGGACGACGGCGCTTTCAGAACGGTTACGAAGCACATCGAAATTCACGAACTTTTCGTCAACCATAAATTGCGCAACTTCACCGCAAGATACGGTGTGCTTTTTTCGCATCCATGCGGGTGACCCCAGCGTCTATGGATTATATTATATAAGTGCGGCCAAAGCGGCCGCTGTCACACAGTGAAAACGCTTTTGATCATAGGCGGCCTTGTCCTGGCGGCTTTCAGCGGAATCCCGGCGGAGGAACGGCCTGCGGGCGCTTTTGAAAGCGCCACCACCCTGACGTCTAAAAATCCTGTTGACGAGATCGTTTTCGCCCGATTGAAAGAGTTGAACATTCCGCCGGCGCGTGTCTGCTCCGACGCGGTCTTTGTCCGCCGCGTCTATTTGGATGTCATCGGCACTCTGCCGAAAGGGTTTGAGGCGGAACAATTCGTGCTCAACCTTGATCCGAACAAACGTCGCGCCTTGATTGATCGCCTGCTGGAACGGGACGAGTTTGCCGATTACTGGGCCATGAAGTGGAGCGATCTTTTGCGGGTCAAGTCGGAGTTTCCGATCAATTTGTGGCCCAATGCCGCGCAAGCCTATCACCGCTGGATCCGCAGCAGCATCAAGGTCAACGTGCCGTATGATCGGTTCGTCCGCCAACTGCTCACTGCCAGCGGCAGCAATTTTCGTGTCCCGCCGGTCAACTTCTACCGGGCCTTGCAAAACAAGGAGCCGCAGGCCATCGCCAAAGCCGTCGCTTTGACGTTCATGGGCACGCGGGCGGAGAAGTGGCCCGCCAACCAATTGTCAGGCATGGCGGCCTTTTTCTCCGAAATCGGCTACAAATCTACGGCCGAGTGGAAGGAGGAAATTGTTCTCTTCGATCTGGCAAAGACGACCAACCACCTGGCCCAGTCGGCGGCTTTTCCAGATGGGGCCCCGGTTTGGTTGTCGCCGGACCGCGATCCGCGGGAGGTTTTTGCCGATTGGCTGATTGATCCGAAAAACCCCTGGTTCACCCAAAATATCGCCAACCGTGTCTGGTCCTGGCTGCTGGGCCGCGGCATCATTCAAGAGCCGGATGACATCCGCCCGGACAATCCGCCGTCTGATCCAAAACTCCTAGCTTTGTTGGAAAGGGAATTGATCGCGTCCCATTACGACATCAAGCACCTCTTCCGCCTGATCCTGAACTCGAAAACCTACCAACTCTCCGTGCTGCCCGCGACGGACAAACCCGAAGGCGCGGCCCACTTCGCGTTCCATCCGTTGCGCCGCCTGGAAGCGGAGGTTCTTATTGACGCTCTGGATCAGATCACCGGGACAACGGAGAACTATTCCAGCGCCATCCCGGAACCGTACACCTTCGTTCCCGAAAACGTGCGCTCGATTGCGTTGCCGGACGGCAGCATCAGCAGTGCTTTCCTCGAAATGTTCGGACGTCCGCCGCGCGATACCGGCCTTGAATCGGAGCGCAATAACCGCCCGGCGGCCGACCAGCGCCTGCATCTCCTGAATTCGAGCCACATCCTGCGCAAGATAGAACAGAGCTGGATGGTGCAAAACCTGGTGCAATCCAACAAAACCTCGCGCGAGGTTGTCACCGCGATGTATCTGGTGATTCTTTCGCGCTTTCCAACGGGAGAGGAATGGAAGATTGCGGAAAATTATTTCCAATCCGGCAAGGTGAGCAAACGTGAAGCGACAGTGGATCTGGCTTGGGCGTTGATCAACACGACGGAGTTTCTTTATCGGCACTGAATCGAATGAAAAAGAAAGGCAAAGCGAGAGTATGAAAATGCAACAAATTGCGGATGGCGAACCGTTTAAACCGTATTCCGACGCCCTGATTTCACGCCTGCGCGACACTGCGATCACCCGGCGCGAGGCGGTGCGGCGCGCCCTCCTTGGCGCGGGCGGCTTGCTGCTGGGCCACCACCTGAGTTTGCGCGCACTGGCGGCGGCGCCATCGCCCCAAGGCAAAGCCAAATCGGTCATCCAGATTTGGATGTGGGGCGGGCCGTCGCATCTGGACACCTTTGACCCCAAACCGGAGGCCGGCTCCGATTATAGCGGTCCGCTGGACAAGCCGATCCCCACCAACGTGGACGGAATGCGCATCTGCGAACTGATGCCTCTGCTGGCCAAACAGGCCGATAAGTATTCCATCATCCGCAGCATGACCCACGGCAACAACGGGCACGAAACGGCGTCTTACATAGTCCAAACCGCGCACCCATCAGGCGGACGGGATGTCTATCCGTGCGCCGGTGCCGTGGTTTCGCTGTTCAAGGGGTACAACGCGGACTATCGCGGATTGATTCCGCCTTACATTGTGCTGACCGAACCACAGGGACGGTTTTCCGAGGCGGGCTTTTTGGGATCGCGCTTTCAACCCTTCGCCACAGGGGGCGATCCCGCGAAAACACCTTTCGCGGTGGAAGGCGTGGTGAGCGAAAGCATTTCCGAACTGCGCCAAAGGGAGCGGCGCGAGTTGCTGCGCCAGTTGGACAAGCTGGCTCATGCCATGCCGGGCAACGCGGAACTGGCCGCCTCCGCGCAAGCTGAGAAAGAGGCGTATGACCTGATCTTGGGCGATGCGGGCAAGGTGTTCGATCTGGCTCAGGAGAAGAGCGAGTTGCGAGATCGTTACGGACGCAACACTTTTGGGCAATCGTGTCTGGTGGCGCGGCGGCTGGTGGAATGCGGCGTTCCTTACGTCACCATCAACTACAAGGGCGGCTGGGACACGCACAAGGATAATTTCCAAACCATGCGCCGCAGAGTGCCGGAAATGGACAAAGGCATGGCCGCTCTGCTGCAGGATTTGGCGGACCACGGCCTGCTGGACAAGACCATCGTGTGGTGGGGGGGCGAGTTTGGCCGGACGCCCAAAGTCATGTGGGAAGCGCCATGGAATGGAGGGCGCGGCCATCATGGCGAGGTCTTCTCCGCCGTGGTCGCCGGCGGCGGATTCAAGGGCGGCCATGTGATCGGCTCTTCCGATGCCAGAGGGGAAGAGGTGAAGGCGCGGCCCGTTTATCCGTGCGACCTCCTTGACAGCATGTATGAACTGCTCGGCATTGATCCCAACGGTAAATTGCCGCATCCCCAAGGCTTGGATGTCCGTGTGACGTCCTCCGCCGCAGACGGGGTGAGCCGGGGCGGGCGATTGAAAGAAATCATGTAAGAACCTTTTGGCCATGACGCAAATGACAACCCTGTTTCGAAAACATTTCCTCTTGACGCTGGCGGGCGCGCTGGCGGTGGCCATGACCTTGCAAGGCCAGCAGGCATTCACCCCGCATATTGGCTATGTCTTTCCCGCCGGCGGCCGGCAGGGCGCTTCGTTCCAGGTCAAGGTGGGAGGGCAGTATCTGGCGAACGTCACCAACGCGTATGTTTCCGGCGCCGGGATTCAAGCCGGCGTGGTCGATTACGTCAGACCACTCACCCAGCAACAGGTCAACCAATTGCGACAAAAGCTGAAGGCACTTCAGGAGAAAAGAGCCGCGGCCCAACTTGACAACAGTGCGCCCGCTTTGACCACCGCAGACATGAAGATGATTGCCGAAATCCGCGCCACAATCGCCCAGTTCCAAAAAAGATCGCTCAATCCGGCGATTGCGGAAATCGTCACGGTCAAAATAACCATTTCTTCCAACGCTGAACCAGGCGAACGGGAGCTAAGGCTGGGTACGCCGATGGCCTTGTCCCAGCCGCTGGTGTTTTGCGTCGGCCAATTGCCCGAATTCAACAAGCCCGCTCCCCCCATTGACAGCGAATCCAAGGCCGCCAACCGGCCGCGAAATGACAATGTCCAGAAAGCCGCCGCACCCGTTGAATCGCGCATTTTGCTGCCGTGCGTGGTCAATGGCCAGATCATGCCCGGCGGCGTGGACCGTTACCGCTTCCCGGCGCGCAAAGGGCAGCGGTTGGTCATCGCCGCGACGGCCCGGGAACTGATCCCGTATCTTGCCGATGCTGTTCCCGGCTGGTTTCAAGCTGCCCTCTCGCTTTACGACGCGCAGGGACATGAAGTGGCGTACGCGGATCACTTCCGTTTCCATCCTGATCCTGTTCTCTTTTACGAAGTCCCCAAGGCCGGCGAATACGTTCTCCAGATCAGAGATTCCATTTATCGTGGCCGCGAGGATTTTGTCTATCGCATCATCGCGGGCGAACTGCCGTTTGTCACCGGGCTCTTCCCGCTCGGCGGCCCGGCGGGCGCTCAAACCACCGTCAAGCTGACAGGTTGGAATCTTCCCGCCGACGAGCTGACTCAGGATGACAGGAGCGTGGCGCCGGGCATTTATCCGCTCTCCGCGCACACGGAGAAAAATGTTTCCAACCACCTTCCCTTTGCTGTGGATACGTTGCCGGAATGTTTCTCGCGGAACGCAAACCATTCGCAGGCCGCCGCCCAACCGGTTACTCTTCCCATAATCGTCAACGGGCGCATTGACCAACCGGGTCAATGGGACGTGTTCCGCCTCGATGGCCGTGCTGGTGACGAAATCGTCGCCGAAGTTATCGCGCGCCGGCTGGATTCCCCGTTGGATTCCGTGCTCAAACTGACCGACGGAGTCGGCAAACAACTGGCCTTCAATGACGATTACGAGGACAAGGGCGCCGGGTTGCAAACGCACTACGCGGATTCCTATCTCCGTCTCACTTTGCCGGCCACTGGCGCCTACTACCTCTATCTGGGCGATGCGCAACATCAGGGCGGCCCGGAATATGCCTATCGTCTGCGCCTTGGCCCGCCCCGGCCCGACTTCGCGTTGCGCGTCGTGCCATCCAGCCTTACTGTGCGCGGCGGCATGTCTGTGCCCTTTACGGTCTATGCCCTGCGCAGGGATGGGTTTTCCAACGAGATTACACTGGCTTTGAAAGATGCCCCGGCGGGATTCACCTTGAGTGGCGGCGCCGTGCCGGCCAATCAGAACCAAGTGCGGCTTACCCTCATGGCTCCACTGCTCTCCGCCAAGGCACCCTTCAAGCTCGCCATGGAAGGACACGCGCTGATCCAGAAAAAGGAAGTCGTTCATCCGGCTGTCCCGGCTGAAGATATGATGCAAGCCTTCGCCTACCGTCATCTCGTTCCGTCCAAGGAACTGGAGGTGTCACTCTTGGACCGCCCCCAGTTCAGATTCGCCTTGAAGATTCTTGATCCAACCCCCGTCAAAATCCCCGCCGGTGGAACGGCCGAGGTGCGGGTAAGAACACCCGGGCGCGCGTTCACCAACAATTTCCAGCTCGAATTAAATGAGCCACCGGATGGAATCTCCATCGCGAGCGTTGCGCGGGAGGACATGGAAACGAAAATTATGCTGCACACCGATTCGGCCAGGATCAAACCGGGAGTGACAGGCAACCTGATCGTCAACATCATGGCCAAGAGGCAGCGGGCCAATGCGGCTGCGGGAAAGGCGCGGGGAAATCAGCAGCGCGTTGCGCTGGGCTCACTGCCTGCCATACCGTTCGAAATCGTTGCCCCCCGGTTGTTGGCCAGGTGAATTATCAGCGGACTTTGAGTTTGAGAGCCGCCTGGCCGGGATTCTCGAACGGTCCGGGCGTTGGATTTGATTTGTTCCTGCTCTTGCCGAAGTAATCGGTGTTGATGCAAATCGGCGTGCCGTCCGGTTGTTCAAAGGGAAGATTCGGGATGATGGCCCGGCCAAGCAGTTTGGTCGTCACGGTTTTGTGTGTTCGCCCGGCTTTCCAGGCTGGATCGAAGTTGATGTCAAGATAGTAGCCGTCAGTTTCTTCGACCAGCTTGGGCGCCGGATCAAACTCCGGCTTGACCAACGGCGCTGTTTCAAACTTGGAAGGCTTGGCGCCTTTGAGAAAGACATTGCCGTCCATGGCCACGGGCGATGCCTCAGAATCGTATTGACTCAAATCGGCGTGTTGCACGAACACATTGTTGTAATAGCGATCATCGCCGCGCGGATTGTCATGGAATCCGGCCAAGGCGGTGGAGTGTGCCTTGTGAAACGGGGTCTGGCGGGCGTCATACGCGCTCACATTTACCGCCCCGGCGCACAAGTTATGGACCAACGCGGCTCCGCGCGAGCGGCTCTCAAGCGTACGCGCCGAGAGGAAAATATTGTTGTCCACCAGGATCGGCCCGTGATCCACTTCCAAGAACATGTCGTAGCCAGGGTTGTCATGGAAAAGGTTGCGCGAGACGCGCGCACCCTGGCCCATCCAGTCCAGCCACAGGCCGCCGCAGCCGTGATAAATGTGGTTCTGGATGATTTGCACATCAATGCCGCCGTGCAACTTGATGCCCGCCATTTCCATGCCGCCGAACAATCCCCGCACATGGATTTCGTGGATGGTGTTGCCGGTGATGACGCTGAAGACGGCGCCGAGAGAGCCGACGATGCCCGTTTGTTCGCAATGCGAAATGTCGTTGTCGCGCACGATATGGCTGCCGATTGTCTGCTTGTTCCAGCCGTTGGTGAGGGCGCGTTTGATGGTGGCGATGTAGCCCTCGGCGGATTCCGACCGGTTGTCCCACTCGTCGCCGTATTTGCCCAGCGCGATGCCACAGCAGGTCGAGTAACTGATGACGTTGCTCTCGATGATCCAGCCTTTGCTCCAGTGCGTGCCGACAACGCCAATCTGCTCGGCGGTCGGCGGCGCCCACGGCGTGGCAGCGTCGCGCAGGGTGAACCCGCGCACGGTGATGAAGTTGATGCCGGTTTTTTCCGGATAGAAAACCGTCCGGCGTACATTGATTTCGACCCGTTGCCGGTTCGGATCGATGCCCTTGAACTGCGCCCAGATCGTGGTGTTCGCGTCCTCCACTGTGGCGAACCAGAGCGGCGTTGCGGCGGTGGGTTTCAGGACATCGTCCAACTTTGCCGCCTCGATCAGCCAGTCGCCGTTCAGATAAACGGCGCCGGTGTGCGGGGGGGGGTTCCGGGCCCTGAACCAGTCGCCGTGGATAAGATCGTTGTAGGGATTAAAACCGCCGAAAAACGAATTTGGCAGCGTCGCTTTCCAGACATTATCCTGAACTTCCACCCAGTTGGTGACGACTTCCGATCCCTTGATCTGAACCTTCTCGCCGGGGGCGGCTTGATAGACGATGCGTTTGCCGGCGGATTTGCCGCCGCGCGGCGGACTGACGCGTTCACGGTAAACGCCGGCATGAACGGTGATGACATCGCCCGGCTGAGCGAGATCGGCGGCATGTTGAATGGTGCGGACCGGAGCGGACGCGGCGCCGTGGTTGGTGTCATTTCCGCTGACGGAAACGTGAAACTCAGCGGCATGAATTGTAGTGGCAAGGGCGCCAGCCATTATGAATTGAAGCAAAATTTTTGTCATGATTTCAAATGCCGCATCTGATTGAATCGCAGGCCCCCGTTGAAGATAGTTGCCGGCTCGCGGGAAGACGCACCTTCTTTTGGCAATTCCTTGCCTTAAGTTGAACAATGAAAAAGATGTCCATAAGACATAATACGTTCTAAATTCCTGGCGAGCATGAACCCAAGAATATTTAGCTTCGCTCATGCAATCTGGTTTTCATTTTCAGGTGCCTGGCATGTTCGCGGCGCAGCCCAACCCCCGCTTCAGGCAGGCATCCTCCCGGAAGATTGAAACGTCCTCCGGGCAGTCGCCGCCGGCGATCTGGAGCAAGAGGATGGCTTCGACGAACTGGCCCTCGATGAAGCCGCGCTTGCGGGACTTGAGTTGGACGTTGGCGGCGACCAGGCCGGGCAGGTTGAGCGAACGGCAAATCGGAGATGCACCGGGGGCGACCGTCCCGATGACCGTGACTGCAAGTGGCGGAGCCGACGGTGGATAAAACAGGCAATGTCACCAAAGGGTTCCAAAATGCTGTTCAATTTAAGGCAAAGATTTGCCAAATAATGGTGGGTAATCTCACAGCCCGATCTTTAGCTTTGACCCTGTGTCTGCGATTCAATCAGTTTATGGAGAAATTATCTGCCTTGGGTTGATCTGCTGGGCTTGGGTTTGCTGCATCTCCGCGCACGCCGAAGCTAAATTAGTTTTCCAAAGCGGCGTTCCCGCGCCCAAGGAAACTCTGACTCTGAGAGCCGAACCGCTGGTTTTTTTCAAACGCACGCCCGATGGATTGCAACGGGCGGTGAAAATCTCGATTGATAGTTTGGAAAGTCGCGGCGCCCCGGCGGAACTGGTTTGGAATTCAAAAGCCGGTTCCGGTTCGCAAAAGTTTGATTTGCATTTTGGCAAAAACGAAGTGTCGATCATCGTGCCGGACGTGGGTCAAATCGAACTGGCGCTCCGAACGGCGCAACGGGAAATCAAAACGCCGGTCAAATTGCCGCCCGCGAAAAAATGGCTCGTTTTCATTGTGCCAACCACGCATACCGACGTCGGTTACACCGATTTGCAGGAGCGCGTCCGGGTTCGACACGCCAACAACGGCCTGCGCGCGTTGCAATGGCTCGACCAATATCCGTTCCTCAAATGGAACTCCGAAACCTATTGGCAATTGAACGCCCTTCTGGAATTGCATCCCGACAAAACCGACGAAGTCTTCGAGCGCCTGCGCCAAAAGCGATGGGGCTTGTCCGCGTCTTACGCGAACATGCTGACCGGCCTTTGTTCCCACGAAGCGCTCAATCGCTACACGCTCGACGCGCGCAACCTCGCCCGGCGCGGAGGGTTCGATCTTGATTCGCTCATTTTGGACGACGTGCCGTCGGCCATAGGCAGCCTGCCGATGGTGATGGCAGATTCGGGCGTTAAGTATTTCATTGAAGGCTCGAACAAAGACCGCGCGCCTCACGTCGGCAACGGTTTGAAAAATCCGTTTTATTGGGAGGGCGCCGATGGTTCGCGGGTGCTTTCCTACATTAGCTACAATCCCGGTTACGCCGTCGCGGGTGATTTGATTCGTAGCATGTCGCAGGCGATGGAGCAATTGCCGCCGTATCTCGCCCGGTTTGAAAGACCCGATTATCCCTACGACGCCGTGGTGGTGAACGGCGCGTACAGCGACAATCGGGAAGTCGAGCCGTGGCTGCCCGAAGTGATCCAGCAATGGAACGCGCAATGGGAATATCCCAAATTGATCGCGGCTCTGCCCGGGGATTTTTTCGGCCACATCGAAGAGAATTTTTCCAACGACATCCCGGTTTTGAAAACCGATTTTGGCGGCTGGTGGGAAGACGGCGCGGCGTCCAGCGCGCTTGAAACCGCGCTGGATCGGCGCGCTGAAGAACGAACGGTCACCGCCGAAATGCTGCACTCTCTTTCCGCGGTGCTGGCCCGCGGCGCTTATCCCAAAACAAATTTTGACAATCTCTGGCATAACATTCTTCTTTACGACGAACATACCTGGGGCGCGGCCGTCAGCATTTCCCAGCCGGACGCCGAACAAACCGTCAAGCAATGGGATGTGAAAAGCACCTTCGCGCGCGACGCCGACGCCCAATCGCGCGCGCTGCTGGCTTCCGGCATGGATGAATTGGCGGCGATGATTCCGCCGGCGGATTTGGTTGTTTTCAATCCACTCGCATGGTCGCGGGATGATTTGGTGAAGACCGAGAAAACCGGTTCAGTGAGGGATATTGAAACGAAAAAAACGTTTCCATGCCAGGCATTGCCCGAAGGCGGAAGCTGCTTTTTGGCCGATGATTTGCCTTCCATTGGTTATCGGTCCTATCGCAACGGGGCGTCCGTTGTTTCGCCTGCCGCGCAGGACGCCGTTCAATTCTCCGGCAATGCCATGGAAAACGAGTTTTACCGGGTCACACTGGACCCGAAGACCGGCGGCATCGAGTCGATTTACGACAGGCAAATCGGGCGCGAACTGGTGGACAGCGACAGTGAATACGGATTGGGGGAATTGATTTATGTCACAGGCGGCGAAGGCACGTATGCCGTTCACTCCGACCTGAACAATCTGCCCCCGCCGAAGTTCAAGTATCATCGCCAGACCGGCGCCGGCATCCAACAAATCAACGGCCCGGTTTTTGGCGAACTGACCAGCCACGCCACCGCTGAGAATTTCCCCGACGTCACCCTGCGCATCCGGCTTTATCACGGATTGAAGCGGCTGGATTTGGTTTACGAATTGGACAAAACCGAAACAACCGCCAAGGAAGCCGTCTATCTGGCTTTTCCGTTCGCGATGGACGCCGGCAAGGGCGGTCTGTGGCTCGAATACCCGGACGAAATCACCGAACCGCTCAAAGACCAGCACACTTCCGCCTGCCGCGACTGGTATGCGGTGCAACGCTGGCTGGCGGAATCGG
>VFSW01003905.1_pt1 | contig 22307 bp, 21 predicted proteins | sample 5358111 | NCBI WGS metagenome assembly VFSW01 (sample SAMN11554181, study PRJNA540505) | mine drainage metagenome | isolation source: sediment from site ElyBrook_90M | place: USA: Ely Copper Mine, Vershire, VT | collected 2017 | reverse complement strand
AGTGCAATTATCTTTTTCTACTCAGGTCTCCTAAATTCTACGTTACCAAAAATTTAGTGAACGATTGGAAGCCGCGTACCGCATGCTTTCCATTTAGTATGTACGAGCCGTTGATACACGGTTATTCACAGCAGCATCATAGTGTTATGCTGATTTTGTAATAGTCAAATGTCGTGTTGGTGATAGTGAATTTCCTGGCGGCTGGCTTGGTTAAAAATGAAAAGTCAATATTTTGGCTAAGCGGCCTGAATATTTGAAGATTGCTTATCCCTTGGCAAAGCTGCCTGGAATACCAGCATTGGCAATGATTTGTAAAATGAGGGTAAAATCACTCGCGTACTAATTTACCGCGAGATATGTGATGGAAGCCCAGCCTCAGAACATACAAAGAATACTTGTTATAGGTGCAGGGCGCGGCGGTACGGCAATGCTCGAGCTTTTTGTCGAAGATACCTTGATTGAAATTGTCGGTATCGTTGATGCCAATCCCCAAGCGCCAGCGCTGGCAATTGCGAAAATACTCGGCGTAAAGAGTTATACCAATCTTGGCGATGCAATCGAGGCAAGTAGGCCTTGTCTTGCTTTCAATCTCACCGGTGATGAGAGTGTCTCTGCTTATACCGAGTCTCAGTTGGGCAATGGAAATATCATCGGTGGTTTCCAGGCGCGCTTTATCTGGAATTTACTGACGCGCCTCAAGAAAACAAATGAACAGATCACCAATTTAGCACACCACGACAGCCTTACAGGGCTACCCAACCGCATCCTGTTCTACGATCGCCTCAACCAGGCAATAACAAGGGCACGTCGAGACAAAGCATCAATCGCGGTTCTGTATCTTGATCTTGATGGCTTTAAACTCATCAACGATGCTTTCGGACACGATGCGGGTGATACGCTGCTGCGCGAAACAGCCAAAAGAATAATGGACTGCGTACGAGATTCAGACACGGTGGCACGCATGGGTGGCGATGAGTTTACGGTGATCCTCGGTAACATGCATACAACAACGAACAGCAAAGATCGTGTGGCTAAAAAAATTGTAGATGCCATCTCTCGCCCATTTATGATCAATGGAAAAAATTGCTCGGTAAGCGTCAGTATTGGCATCACTCTCTATCCTGAGCATGGAGAAACAGCAGAACAGCTGGTAAAAATTGCCGATGCCGCCATGTATCTCGCCAAACACAGCGGCAAGAACTGCTTTCGCTTCGCTGGCGATTGACCGCCGGATTAGTGGCGCAATGGCTGCGCATGGAATTTACCGGACTTGCGTTTCGTAATGGATTCAACCGGAAGTCCGCGATATTCATCTTCCCGAAACAGCTCGCCGACCCCACGTTGCGTGTGTAGTGCCATTGTCAGCAGCTAACAGCATGCGTTTTAATTGTTTCGGTCTCAATTGTGTCATCACCCCGGTGACGCAAGGATAAGGGCTGAGAATCTAAAGTTGAGAAGATGGATATGATCGCAGATTTAATGACCGGTGATAAATTGCACAGCCTGAGCTCCTGATTACATTTCGTAGTCAGCCAGCACCTCACCCCTACGTTCATAACCATTTTCCAACTTCCGCAAGCTGCACGTCGCGTGACTAAGCTTGACGAGCCGCTTTCCGCCAGCGGACGTTCGCGAGTAGAATGGCTGAAGGTTATTTGTTGACGTTTAAAGTCACTATTCATGGATCCGTAAATCCCTCGTCTTCAGACGGTAGGGTTTGATCTTCGTTCTATATAACGGATCATTGATAAAGCACTCGTTTTTGAATTTCACGTCAGTCGTCCGAAGAATGACTGACGGCGACTTCTAGTCGTGGCTTTTGAACCCACCGCTTTTAGGCGGTGGTTGTTCAAAGTTATCAGACGTAAAAGCCAATTTGGAGAGACTGCAACTTTGGAAAAATTACCCAATCAGATTGAACGTGCTTTGCAAGTATTACGCGCGGCCAACCAAGCGCTTGAAAAAAACTCAGTTGAATTGGAGTTACTTGAAAGCATTTGTCGTATTGCTGTTGAGGTCGGCGGATACCGTTTCAGCTGGGTGGGTTACCTGCTTGATGATGAAGAAATACAGTTCGTTGCCAACGCAGGCTATCACAGCGATTATCTAAAAGAGATACTTACTGGATGGGGAGCAGTGATCGGCCAAGGGCCTGCCAGCATGGCGATCAGCTCATCAGCAGCTTTCGTTGTTCAGAATATCCAAAATAATCCCGATTTATGTCCATGGCGCGAACAAGCGTTGCAATATGGTTATGAGTCGGCAATTGCATTGCCGCTCCTCTGGCGAGGTGAATCCTTCGGTTGTCTGACTATTCTCAGCGCAGAGCCTGATTCATTTGATAAGGCTGAGGCAGATATGCTTGGCGAATTAGCCACTTCTCTATCCTCTGGCATCAGTGCGCTTCGCGCCAATATTCAAAGGGACATATCTGAAACAGAGTTCCGTACTGAGCGCGATACACAGGAAGTGCTGCGCAGAATATTATCACTGTCATTGGAAAAAATTCCTCTGGAAGAAAAACTGGATCGCGTGCTTGAATTGCTGTTCAATATCCCCTGGCTGGCACTGGAACGTAAAGGATCCGTTTTTCTCGTGGAAGGGCAATCGAATACCTTGCGTCTTGTCGCAAAAAAATACTTGGCCCCTGTACTAAAGGATAAGTGTGCAAGTGTTGCTTTTGGCAACTGCCTCTGCGGCAGGGCTGCTGCATCGAAAAAACTGATATTTCACAATCACGTCACGGAAGATCATGAAACCAGATTCGAAGGCATGCCGGATCACGGTCATTACTGCCAGCCCATTCTTTCAGCTCAAGGTCTGGTCGGCGTGCTTAATCTTTATGTTTCGGCAAGCCATACACCCAAACCGATAGAAGCACCGTTTTTAAGCACGGTTGCCGACACGCTGGCCGGGCTCATCGAGCTGGAACAGTCAAAAATGGCGCAACAGCGTTTGAATGCCATATTGGATGCCACCCCTGATCTTGTGACCATCACCGATGCAGAGGGGAGATTCCTTTATTGTAATGATGGTGCAAAAAACATGTTTGGCGACAAAGATGATTTTTACAAGCAATCGATACACAGCAGTTACCCTGAGACGGTCGCCAGACTATTCCTGGAAAAGGCCTACCCAGCAGCGATGGAAACGGGAGCGTGGGAAGGCGAAATTACGCTTAACAGACAAGATGGTGGGCTGTTGCCTGTTTCACAATTGGTGATTGCGCATCGTGATGTATCCGAAGGAGAAGCCATCTATTTCTCAACGGTCGCCCGTGACATCAGAGACAGAAAGCGCGCAGAGATAGATGCACAAACTGCGGCATTGCGCGAGAAGAACTTTGCCAACACCCTGATCAATAGTCTGCCAGGCATTTTTTTTATCATCGATGTCAATGGTCGTTTAATGCGCTGGAACAATAATTTCGAACTGGCGCTGGGATATTCTGCGAATCAATTGCGCAGGATGACGTTGCTGCAACTGGTGACTGCTGAAGATCATGCAAGGATTGAGTCTTTCAGCAACGATGCGCGCAAATTAGGCAGTTCATCGATCGAGGTCTATCTGCTTAAGTCTGACGGTAGCCACACACCATTTTTTATTAGCGGCATCAGGATCGATGATTCTGATACAGATGCGTCGATTGTTGGCACAGGCATCAATATCACCGAACGTAAGACGGCGGAAGAAAAAATCCGCCAGTTGGCCTTTCATGATCCGCTCACCAACCTGCCCAACCGGCAGCTTCTGTTGGACCGGTTACAGCACGCATTGGCATCCAGTGTTCGTGGCCATCAGGGAGGCGCGGTGCTGTTCATTGACCTGGATAATTTCAAGAGCCTCAATGACACCTTAGGGCATGCCATGGGGGACTTGCTGCTGCAGCAAGTTGCAGAACGGCTGGTTGCTTGCGTACGCGAAAGTGACACCGTGGCGCGCTTAGGCGGTGACGAATTCGTGGTGATACTGGAAGACTTGAGCGGTCAGCCTATTGAGGCAGCTGAGCAGGCAGAAGTAGTTGGCGAGAAAATCATTACGGCTTTGAGCCAGATTTATCAGCTCAACACACATGCATTTCGCTGTTCTGGCAGTATCGGTGCTGCCGTGTTCAATGAAGATACGCATGATTCGGAAGAGCTGCTAAAACAGGCTGATATTGCTATGTATCAGGCAAAAAAGGCTGGTCGCAACACGCTGCGCTTCTTCGATCAAAAGATGCAGGAGGTGATCAATACTCGTGCAATGATCGAGGGAGAATTGCACAGTGCAATCGAGCAGCAACAATTTGAGTTGTATTATCAAATCCAGGTAGACAGCTTGCGCCGTCCATTAGGAGCCGAGGCATTGATACGCTGGAATCACCCTGTGCGTGGCCTGGTGTCTCCCGTCCAATTTATTTCACTGGCAGAAGAAACTGGACTGATACTGCCTATGGGACTATGGGTGCTTGAAACGGCTTGTGCACAACTCAAGGCATGGGAGCATGATGAACAGACACAAAATCTTGTCATGTCGGTGAACATCAGTGCCCGACAATTTCATCAAACTGAATTTGTGGAGCAGGTGAAATCAGCACTAACGCGAAATGCTATCAATCCTGCTTTGCTCAAGCTGGAGCTGACAGAAAGCATGTTACTGGATAACACCGAAGATACCATTGCCACCATGAATGCGCTAAAAGCCATCGGTATCCAGTTGTCGCTGGATGACTTTGGTACTGGCTATTCATCCTTGCAATACTTGAAGCTGCTGCCGTTAAACCAAATCAAGATCGATCAATCCTTTGTGCGCAATATTGCCACCGATCCCAACGATGCAGCTATCGTGCAGACCATCATTGCGATGACAGAGGCGCTGGGTCTGGACGTAATTGCAGAAGGCGTTGAGACTGAGGCGCAGCGTGAGTTTCTTAATTTGCGTGGTTGTCCGTCCTTTCAGGGGTATTTGTTTGGAAGGCCCGTACCGATTAAACAGTTTATGGTGTCACTTGACCAATTATCGGAGTGAAAATTTTTAACGACCGCTATCTGACTTACAATATTGCGTCACCACGGTCAGCAAAGTGCCGATTGTGTTGAAAAACTAGTTTTTGGACCGAATCGAAAAAATTTTAGCCTCATAGAGAGCTTTAATGATTTTCGATACGGGAGGGTATTCCAACCCTTATTTAATTCAACCTAGAACCGCTAAACTGCACGTATGCATGTAAAGATGTCCAATTATCCGATGCATCTGCAATTCGCGAAATTTTCGAGGTGCGCGGAAAATTAGTTTTTCAACACAATCTGCCACAAGCGGAACTTCGAGTCCCTACTTAAATTTGCCTTAATATTGAGCATCCGGTAAATGGTGGGTTCCTGCAAGGCTGAATCAATTGCCTGATCGGAAGAATGTAACAATTTTTTTGATAAACGATAAGGCAAGATCTAGCTCAAGTTGGCACTAATTTATGCCATCTCAAACGTCATTCAAATATTCATCTTACTGTTTAATAAACTCGTTCAGTCCTGGTTTTTCAATAACGACTCTTAATGACCAAACGCGCCAGTATGATTGTGCTAGAATTCACGCCGCTTTGAGGTGCTTACCCATAAACAGGTAAGTTAAACGGGAAACAGGTGAGATGCCTGTGCTGCCCCCGCAACGGTAAGTGAGTGCGGCTTCGTCGATATACCACTGTGCGCAAGCATGGGAAGGTGACGAGGCAAGACTTGCGAGTCCGGATACCGGCCTAATAGCGAGGAACAGGAGATGCTGCGGGTGGCGCATCAGAAAGTCTACTGTATACGTTGCATATGTACGGGTAATCTTTCAGATATTATTCATTCGCAGCATTTCCTGAATTTTATTGTTTCAGCGGGGACGCTTGGAACTTGATCAGGAAATCATCATGAATAAAAAAATAATCACCCTTGCGCTGTTCGGTGCGATCACTCTCACACAAACTGTATTTGCAGATACTCCGGATATGGAAGAGATCGTCGTCACTGCCACGCGCATGCCGCAGGCGCTCAACAAGTCTATAGCAGACACCACGGTACTGAACGAACAGGATATAAAAAATTCCGGCGCGCCGGATGTGGTGACGCTGCTGCGTTCTGTGGCCGGTATTGAAATTGCACAAAGCGGGGGGATGGGTGCGACTGCGAGCATCTTTATGCGCGGCACGAACTCAAATCAGGTGCTGGTGTTACTGGATGGCGTGCGCATCGACTCAGCCACGTTGGGTACGACTGCTCTTGAACATATCATGCTCGACAGTATCGGCCGCATCGAAATCGTGCGCGGCAACGTCAGCAGCCTGTATGGTTCGGAAGCCATAGGCGGCGTGATCCAGCTGTTCACCAAACAGGGACATGGTGCGCCCGCTTTCAACGCCAGTGTGGGCGTGGGAAACGAAGGTACGCAGAAGATGTCAGCGGGATTTTCAGGTGCCGTTAATGAAACCTCGTTCAGCGTGAATGCGGGGCGTGTCAAGACCGATGGTGTGTCTGCAATAAATCCGCTGCTCATGCCAAATGCTAATCCCAACAAAAATGGTTATGACAACAACACGCTCGATGCGCAAATAAAACAGACTATCAACGCGGATCATGCGCTGACAGCATCGGTGTATAGCACGCGCGGAAACATCTCGTTTGACAATGCGTATGGTTTGCCAACAGACACTAACAATATGCTGGAGAGTATTGACAAGCTGTCGTTGGCATCCGACGATCAGATCAATGATCTATGGCACAGCCAGTTGCGCATGTCGCAGGGCATCGACAATAGCCTTGATTACACCAACGGCGCGCAGGTCTCGCGCTATCAAACAACGAACAATCAGGTTGCCTGGCAAAACAATTTCAAGGTTGCAGAGGGGCAGCAACTGAGTATGTCTGTGGAGAATCTGAACCAGGCAGTAACCTCCAGCACACTTTTTTCGCAAACCAGTCGCAACGTGAACAGTTTTCTGGGCGGTTATGTGGGAGAATACGGCGCTCAGCAGGTGCAACTGAATATGCGTCAGGATCGCTACTCTGATTTCGGCATTGCGAATACCGGCTTGCTGGGATATGGGCTGTCCTTTGCGAACAACTGGCGTGCGACTGCCAGCGTCAGCAACGCCTTCAAGGCGCCGACCTTTGACGATATGTACTGGCCATTGGCATTTGGTTATCAGGGTAATCCTAACTTGAAGCCGGAACGTTCGGTAAACAGGGAAGCCGGACTGCACTATGCTGCGAACGGTCAACGCGTGGATGCCATATATTTTGACAATCGCATCAACGATTTGATAGAACTCAATGCCGCTTATACCACGGTGACCAATATCAGCCAGGCACGAATTACTGGTCAGGAATTAAACTATTCGGGCGAGTTTGGTGATACCCATTTGAAAGCCAGCGCGACTTTCCAGGATCCGCGCGATGCTGTCACTGGTCAGTTGCTTCCGCGTCGCGCCAAAGAGTTCGGTAATCTGGGCGTGTCGCATGATTTTAATGCGCTGAACCTGGGCGCGGAGGTGCGTTACAGCGGTGCGCGTCAGGATGTGGATATCAATGGCAATACGGTTAGTTTGTCTGCCTATCAGTTGTTAAACCTGACAGCACGTTATCAGATCGACAAACACTTGAATCTGTTGGGCAGCGTAGAGAATCTGTTCAATCGCAATTATTCAGAGGTGTACGGCTATAACACGCCGGGGCGCACGCTGTTTGTAGGTTTGAACTACCAGCAGTAATTGTTACGGGAACACGCGTTGTGATAAGGTGCGCGTGTTCCCTCTTTAAAAAGGAGTTGCATGATGAGTATGATACAAAATAAGTCGTTCGTGTATTGCGCCGCGCTGATCGCCTTGATGGCAGCGACCCGTATGCACCACTTCGGAAGTGCAATGCACTTGCCTGACGCATCGCTGGCCGTGTTTCTGCTGGCGGGATTTTTAGTTGCCAGCCCGCTGTTGTTCGGCGCGTTGTTGCTGGAGGCAGGATTGCTCGATTATGTCGCGGTTGCGCATATGGGCGTATCAGATTATTGCGTGACATCTGCCTACTGGTTTCTGATTCCGACCTATGCAGTGTTGTGGGTTGCAGGCCGTGCCTATGCCAAGCACCATCAGGATACGCTGCGCAGTCTGGGGTTGTTTTCAGTCATCTCGTTCGCTGCGGTCAGCGCAGCCTTTTTTATGTCGAACGGCGCGTTCTATCTGTTTTCCGGGCGCTACCCTGACATGAACATGAGCGAGTACGCTTCCCGCGTCGCACAGTATTATCTGCCTTATGTTACCAGCGCAGCGATTTACCTGGTTCCTGCTGTTCTGCTTTATGTTGTTTTCAAGCTCGGGACAAATCAGGCGAAACATGCCGGATAACAGCGAACAGCACAGCCGTCGCATGGCGCGAAAAAAAGCCGTGGTGGATGCGGCGATTGCCAAGGCTGATCAGGACAAGGGGCTGTTGCTGGTGCTGACCGGCAATGGCAAAGGCAAGTCGAGTTCCGCATTTGGCATGATCGCGCGCAGCCTGGGTTATGGTTACAAGGTGGGCGTTGCGCAATTCTTGAAAAGCCGACGCGACACGGGAGAAGAGAAATTTCTGGGCAATCAACCGAATGTTGAGTGGCATGTGCTGGGCGATGGCTTTACCTGGGATACGCAAAACCGCGATGCGGATATCGCGACAGCTCTTAGTGGCTGGGCTGTCGCGCAGAACATGCTCAGCGATGAGTCGCTGCATCTGGTGGTGCTCGATGAGCTGACCTATCTGCTGAAATACGGTTATCTGGATGAAAAACAGGTATGCAATGATCTGGCATCCCGACCTGTCACACAGCATGTAGTGATCACGGGACGTGCTGCGCCGCAATGTCTGCTGGACATGGCCGATACGGTGAGCGAAATTCAGGATATCAAACACGCCTTTCGTGCAGGCATACGCGCACAGCCTGGCATAGACCTGTAAGCATGGTTGCGTGTCCGGCACTGCTGATTTCTGCACCTGCCTCAGGGCAGGGTAAAACCACCGTCACCTCAGCAATCGCAGCCTACCATCGCAGCCAGGGAAGACGGGTGCGCGTATTCAAGACTGGCCCCGACTTCATAGACCCGACCATCCTTGAAGTTGCATCGGGTGGACGTGTATATCAGCTCGATTTGTGGATGGGCGGTGAAGCACATTGCCGCGAGTTGCTCTACAGGGCGGCTAGTGAGGCTGACCTTATACTGATCGAAGGCGTGATGGGGTTGTTCGATGGCAACCCGTCCAGTGCTGATCTGGCAAAAAAATTCGGCATTCCAATACTTGCGGTGATCGACGCCAGTGCGATGGCGCAGACTTTTGCGGCAATGGCCTGCGGACTGTCGCAACTCGATAGCGAGTTGCCGTTTTATGGTGTGGTCGCAAACCGGGTTGGGAGTGAACGCCATGCACAGATGCTCACTGAACGATTGCCGAAGACGCTGAAATTTTGCGGTGCGTTGCCGCGCAGTGCTGAGATCAGCCTGCCCGAGCGACACCTGGGGCTATTGCAAGCGGCAGAATTGCCGGACATAGAGCAGCGCATCGCGCATGCTGCGCACCTGTGGTCTGAGCAGTGCGACACCGGTTTGCCGTCAGCGGTTGAATTTTCTGCACCATTGGCACCAGTCAGCGTGGATGAAAGGCTCAAAGGCGTGAAAATCGCCGTGGCGAAGGACGCTGCCTTTTCATTCCTGTATCGGGCGAATCTCGATGTGCTGAATGCGCTGGGCGCTGAGTTGTGTTTCTTTTCGCCACTTGAAGACAGTGTCTTGCCGGAGGCGGACAGTTTGTATCTGCCCGGCGGCTATCCCGAGTTGCATCTGCCAAAACTCGCGGCGAACGCGGCGATGCTTGCTGCCATACGTGCATATCATGCACAGAATAAACCCATTCTCGCCGAATGCGGCGGCATGTTGTATGTCTTGCAGACGCTCACCGATGCACAAGGACAATCAGCGAATTTGCTGGGCTTGATGGACGGGAGCGCCGTGATGCAGAATCGTCTGAGCGCACTCGCGCTGCAAAGCGTAACGCTGCAAGAAGGCACGCTGCGCGGGCATACCTTTCATTATTCAAAAGTTGAAACAGGCATTGCTCCTGTTGCCCGTGGCGCGTGTCCCAACGGCAACAAGACCAGCGAGGCGGTGTATCAATCTCAGCGATTGACAGCGTCCTATATTCATTTTTATTTTCCGTCCGATCCATTGGCGGTGGCTTGCCTGTTTTTGCCATGAGCCATCGCTATTCAGATGCGGATCGGGAAGCGGTCTATCGCGTGATCCGTGAGCGGCGCGACATGCGCCACTTCAACAGTGCAGCGATACCGGATGAAATTTTGCAGCGAGTGCTGCAAGCCGCGCATCAGGCACCCAGCGTCGGGTTGATGCAGCCCTGGCGTTTTATCCGTATCACGGATAGCGCATTGCGCGAGCGGATACACGCGCTGGTCGACGCTGAACGGCATGCGACGGCAGAAGCTTTGGGCGAGCGCGATGCGGAGTTCATGCGCCTGAAGGTGGAGGGCATACGCGATTGCGCAGAACTTTGGGTGGCGGCGCTGATGGACAGGCGCGAGGAACACATTTTTGGTCGCCGCACTCTGCCTGAAATGGATCTGGCCTCGGTTGCATGTGCGATCCAGAACATGTGGCTAGCGGCGCGCGCGGAAGGATTGGGCATGGGCTGGGTGTCGCTGTTTGACCCTGAAAAACTGGCCGCACTGCTGGGTATTCCGGAAGGCGGCAAACCCGTTGCGATACTTTGTCTCGGACAGGTCGAGGAGTTTTACGCAGCGCCTATGCTGCAACTGGAAGGCTGGCGTACGCCACAACCCTTGCAGGAAATGTTGTTTGAAAATAGTTGGGGAAGCATTGGTGCCGGTACTTAGTCTTTCTGTACCGCTGGCGGTGATGATGGATCATCTGCTTGGAGAGCCGGTGCGCTTTCATCCGCTCTCAGGGTTCGGGTATCTGGCCAAGGCGGTTGAAAAAACCGTCTATCGCGCAAATTATCCCCGCGGTGTGTTTGCGGTTGCTGTGCTTTTAATACCGCTTGTGCTGGCTTCATTTTTTCTGCAACGTATCGCCGTATTCGATATTATTTTTTCCATTGTTGTGCTGAATTTTTCGATCGCGCCGCGCAGTCTTCGCGAACATGCAATGCGGGTTTCAGATGCGGGTGATCTGTCTGCTGCAAGAGGCGCGGTTGGCATGATGGTGAGCCGCGACACCAGCCAGCTTAACGAAGCAGGCGTGTCGCGCGCTGCAGTGGAGTCTGTGCTGGAAAATGGCAACGATGCGATCTTTGCCGCGCTGTTCTGGTTTGTGGTGGCGGGTGCGCCGGGCGTTTTGTTGTATCGCCTTTGCAACACGCTGGATGCAATGTGGGGTTATCGCAATGAACGTTACAACAAATTCGGCTGGGCGGCAGCAAAACTCGACGATGTGCTCAATTACATTCCGGCGCGCTTAACCGCCGCAAGCTATGCGCTGATGGGAAATGTCCGCAGTGCATTTTTCTGTTGGCGACTACAGGCTAAAGCATGGGATAGCCCGAACGCGGGCCCTGTGATGGCGGCAGGTGCTGGCGCTTTGCAGGTAAAGCTGGGAGGTGCTGCGATCTATTGCGGTGTGCTGGAACAGCGACCGGACTTGGGTTGCGGATCGGTTGCAGCGCGTGCCGACATCGCGCGAGCGGTGCGTCTTGTGCAGCACACGCTCTACCTTTGGCTTGCAGTAATTTGTGCAGGCGCCTGGCTAATCGCGGGATTCAAATATGGCGCTTGAACACGGAGGCCGCGTGCGTGCTGCGGCGAAGCGTTACGGTATCCCTGTGAATGACTGGCTTGATCTTTCGACAGGCATCAATCCCGATGCGTGGCCTGTGCCTGTATTGCCAGCTGATCTGTGGCAGCGTCTGCCCGAGGATGAGGATGGCTTGGTTGAAGCGGCTTCAAATTTTTACGGTACATCGCATTTATTGCCCGTGGCAGGTTCGCAGGCGGCTATCCAGACTTTGCCACGATTACGCAAGCCGTGCCGGGTGGCGCTGGCAGCGACAGCTTATGCGGAACATGAACGCGCCTGGCAGCAGCATGGACATCAGATAATCCATGATGAAGAATTGCTGCAAAGTGATGCCGACGTGGTGGTCATTGTGAATCCGAACAATCCGACCGACAGGTTGTATGGCGCAGCCGAATTGCTGGCGCTACATGCTCGATTAGCTCAGCGCGGCGGCCTGCTGGTGGTTGACGAAGCGTTCATGGATGCAACGCCGGAATATAGCCTTGCGCCATACTGCCCGATGGAAGGACTGATCGTGCTGCGCTCCTTGGGCAAGTTTTTTGGCCTGGCCGGCGCGCGAGTCGGCTTTGTGCTGGCGCCGGAAAATATTTTGCGACAACTTTCCGAACTGCTCGGTCCCTGGCCGATTGCGACCCCTGCGCGTTATGTTGCAAATTTGGCGCTTTGCGACACCGCATGGCAGGAAAAAACACGCGCAACATTGCAGGCTGCAAGTTTGCGCCTGTCGGACATGCTCGCCCGGCATGGCTTTGCACCCAGTGGCGGAACCTGTCTTTTTCATTGGGTGAAGTGCGATGATGCGGCAAGTGTTCATCAAGCTCTGGCAAAGCAGGGTATTCTGATTCGTCTTTTCGATGCGCCAGCCAGCCTGCGCTTCGGTCTGCCGTACGGTGAAAAAAACTGGGCGAGGCTGGATGCAGCATTAAGCGGAATAAAAAGATGAATGCAATTACGGTGATGGTTCAGGGTACGACGTCGGATGCAGGCAAGAGCACGCTGGTTGCAGCGCTTTGCCGCTGGCTGGTGCGGCAGGAGGTTGCGGTGGTGCCATTCAAGCCGCAGAACATGGCGCTCAACAGTGCGGTAACTTTTGATGGCGGAGAGATAGGCCGCGCGCAGGCGGTGCAGGCGCAGGCGGCAAGACTGCAGCCACACACCGACATGAATCCTGTACTGTTAAAACCCAATAGCGACACCGGTGCACAGGTCATCATACAAGGGCGCGCGATCGGCAATATGAAAGCGCTGGAATATCACGCCTACAAAAAAACCGCGCGCGCCGCAGTGCTTGAGTCCCACCAGCGTTTAAGCGAGCAATACACAACCATCGTGGTGGAAGGCGCAGGAAGTCCGGCAGAAATCAACCTACGTGAGAATGACATCGCCAATATGGGATTTGCCGAGGCTGTGGACTGCCCCGTGATCCTGATCGCGGACATAGACAAAGGTGGGGTGTTTGCACATCTGGTTGGCACCTTGGCTTTGCTATCAGAGAGCGAGCAGAAAAGAGTGGCAGGTTTTGTCATCAACCGTTTCCGCGGCGACATCGCGCTGTTGCAGTCTGGTCTGGATTGGCTTGAACAATACACCGGCAAGCCCGTGATCGGTGTTATTCCTTATTTGCACGGGCTGCATCTGGAAGCTGAGGATGCAGTGCCTGTTTCTTCCAGATTGAAAAATGCTGAAGGCAAGCTGCGCATCATCGTTCCTGTGTTGCCGCACATCAGCAATCACACCGATTTCGATCCGTTGCGCCTGCATCCGCAGATAGAATTCAGCTATATTCCTATAGGTGAGGCGATCTTGCCTGCGGATCTCATTATTCTGCCGGGCAGCAAGTCGGTGCGCAGCGATATTGAACATTTGCGGCGCGCAGGATGGGCGGATGCGATACAGCGCCACTTGCGTTACGGTGGCAAGCTCATCGGCATTTGCGGCGGATTGCAGATGCTGGGGCAGTATATCCACGATCCGCTGGGTATCGAAGGAGATGCTGGAAGCAGCGACGGTCTTGCTCTGCTGGAATTTAGTACGATGCTGGCGCTTGAGAAGCAGTTGCGCAATGTGCGCGGCACGTTAAATTTTGAGGCAGCAATCGTGACAGGCTACGAGATACATGCAGGCATTACCAGTGGCGCGGCACTGAATAGACCGGCCATGCAGCTTGAACGCGACGGTGAGATCTTTGCCGATGGTGCGATCTCCGGTGACGGAAAAATACTTGCCACATATCTGCATGGTCTGTTCGAGTCGCAAGCTGCGACTGATGCGCTGCTGCGCTGGGCAGGACTGACGGACGTTGCGACACCCGATTATCATGCGCGCCGCGAGGCTGATATCGACAGGCTCGCCGATGCAGTTGAAATGCATTTGGATGTCGTGCAGTTGCGTTCCTTATTCGGTCTGGGAGAGAAAGTTTGAAAGAGCTCATATTGGGCGGCGTGCGTTCCGGCAAGAGCATGCTTGCTGAACAGCATGCGACAGCTTCGAGTTTACCTGTGGTATATGTTGCGACTGCCAAGCCTTACGACGAGGAGATGCGCTCCCGCATCGCACATCATCAGGTGCGCAGGCCTGCTCACTGGCAACTGGTCGAAGCGGAGTCGGATCTTGCTGCGGTGTTGCAGCGAGAGGCCGCTGTCGGACGCTGCATACTGGTGGATTGCCTGACATTGTGGCTGACACAATTGTTGTGCGATGAGGATGGAGCAAAGTTACAATTGGAAGTCTCCGCGTTGTTGAGTGTACTCCCCGATTTGCCCGGAAAAATTATCCTGGTCAGTAATGAGACCAACATGGGAATTGTTCCTATGGGTGAATTGTCTAGGCGTTATTGTGACGAAGCGGGCCGCCTGCATCAACAATTGGCGGTTATCTGCGATCAAGTGATTTTAATGGTGGCAGGTTTGCCACTTATGGTGAAAAATACCTGTTAATTGTGATCTCAAGTAGTTTAATAATTTAGGAATTATTATGGAAAAGAATTGGTTTTTGCAACCTTGTGTCGTATTGAATGAAACGGCTCGCGCACAGGCACTGGCGCGTCAAGACCAACTCACCAAGCCACCTGGCGCATTGGGGAAGCTGGAAGAAATCGCCGTACAATTTGCAGCCTGGCAAGGGGTTGAGAAGCCAGATATAAATCGGGTGCAAATCAGTATTTTTGCTGCTGACCATGGTGTGGCAGAAGAAGGTGTGTCTTTGTTTCCGCAGGCGGTTACTGCAGAAATGGTACGTAACTTCGCACGTGGTGGCGCCGCGATCAGTGTGTTGGCGACGCAACTGGACGCAATACTTGAAGTGATCAATCTTGGTACGGTGTCATTTGTTGAGCCACTTATGAATGTGCGGGATGAACGTATTGCAGCAGGAACTGAAAATTTTGCCAAACTGCCGGCAATGAGCAGCAATCAATGCAACACGGCCCTGCTTGCCGGACGCAATGCTGTACTGCGCGCACAACAAAATGGCGTGCAATTGTTCATTGGTGGTGATATGGGTATCGCCAATACCACCTCGGCATCTGCAATTGCCTGCGCGCTATTGCAGGCCCCGTCAAGTCTTTTGGCAGGGCCCGGCACAGGGCTGGATAGTACGGGGGTAATTCATAAAGCGAAAGTAATCGAACAGAGCCTAGCATTACATCGCTTACATCATGACAATCCAATGGAGGTTTTGCGTTGCATTGGTGGTTTTGAGATTGCAGGGCTATCTGGGGCATATATTGCAGCAGCTCAGAAAGGATTGCCGATTCTGGTAGACGGGTTCATCAGTTCTGTTGCAGCCTTAGTTGCTGTGCGTATCAATCCGACCGTACGCAACTGGATGTTGTTCGCGCATACCTCTGCCGAACCCGGGCATCAGCTTGTATTGGATGAGCTGGCAGCCCAACCCTTGGTGCAACTTAACATGCGTCTTGGCGAAGGCAGTGGAGCTGCCGTGGCCGTCCCGCTCTTGCAACTTGCATGCTTCTTACACAGTAAAATGTCAACGTTTGCTGAGGCTGGAGTCAGTGGGCAAGGCTGAACCCGTCCTCATCACCGTGTTGCGTCACGGTGAGGTAGAAGGACGTGCACAAGTGTTACGCGGAGTGGGTAATGAGGTGTTGAGCCAACAAGGCTGGGTACAGATGCAGCGCACATTGACTAAAGTTTCAGATACGCCATTCGATGTTGTTGCCTCTTCGCCGTTACCGCGTTGCTATCAATTCGCTGCTGCTTATGCAGCACAAAAAGGGCTATCTCTACAGCAGATATCTGCATTCCGGGAATTGAATTTTGGCATATGGGAAGGGTTTACTCCAGCTGAGGCAGAGAAGCGTAATCCGGAAAAATACCTGGCGTTTCGAGATTCATTGGGTGAACATGCACCACCTGAGGGTGAGTCACTAAACCAATTGCGTATGCGAATTGCACAAGGCTGGCATAACTGGCTTGCAACTGAGTGTGGGAATCATCGCTTGCTAGTTACGCACGCTGGAGTAATGCGTGCGCTACTCATGGAACTATTTGGCTTTACTCCCACGCAAGCTTTTCAAATCGCTTTGCCAGAAGCCGCATGTCTACGAATTTCCCATCTACAAGGGAAAAAACCGTTTCTTCTTTCACTTAATTAATGAGCATTGTGATGCGTGGTTTAATTTTAGCTATCCAGTTTTTAACCCGACTTCCAACGCCGAACGTGCGAAATTTTGAAATTTCCGAATTACCGCATTACGCGCACTGGTTTCCTTTAGTGGGCATACTCATCGGTGTTTTGCTCACAATCGTATTATGGCTGGGAAGCTATATAGATCCCTGGTTGGGCGCATTGCTGTGTTTGTCAGTGTGGGTTTGGATTACAGGCGCTTTACATCTTGACGGATTGGCTGATATGAGCGATGCGATGGGTGCCGCGCACCGAAACCGTGAACGATTTCTGACTGTGTTAGCAGATCCGCATCTTGGTAGCTTTGGTGTAGTGAGCTTAGTTATTCAGCTGATGACAAAGCTCGTATTGCTGATGCTCTTGGCGCGCAGTGGACAATACTGGGGGGTGCTATTTATTCCCGCTTGGGCACGTTGGGGGACGTTAGTTTGGGCGCGACTCCCCACGCTTAAACCCGGTTTAGGCGAACGTTTTGCTTGGCAGATCACTTTGCGCGCAGTATGGGTATGGTGCACACTGCTTATATTATGCAGCTTGTTTTCACCCGTGCTGTGGTGCACGCCATTTTTGGTTTTGGCATGGCGCGAATTTTTGTTGCGCCGACTGGGTGGTATGACGGGTGATTTGCTTGGTGCAGGCGTTGAAGTAGTTGAAAGCGGAGCTTTGCTATTACTGGTTTTTCAAGCGAAAATAGTTTTTTGATTTGGCATATTCATTAAGCCCACCAATATTTCGAGTATTGTTTACAATCAACAGATTTTTCACTCTAATCAAAGTATGTTTTTTATTCAGGCTAAAGTTGCACCTAACATTTGGATCCCTATCGATGAATTGTCTTCTGAATTAGTTGAGTTTCAATTTGGCTATCCTTCAATAATTGAAGCTAGCAAAGCCAAGGGGAAAATCAAGAATTACCTGAAGGCATATGATCCAAAGAATAAAGTTCCTATACGTATTATCAAGATGGAGTAAACAACGTAAGCCGCCACTACTTTGGCACTTTGATGCCGTTTTAGGAAGTGGGCGTCCATTCCATTAATTCGCTTATTCATAAACTGTAGTGATACATTCATATATGTAGTATTATCTACTAATGAATATGCTATCCATCATTCTTTCGTTGCCGACCGAGAACGCCACAGCCCGACAACGCATCTGGCGGGCGCTCAAGGCTTCAGGCGCGGCGGTGCTACGCGACGGCGTGTATTTGATGCCTGAGCGCGACGATTGCCGTGCCACGCTAGACGGTTTGGCGGCTGATGTACGCGAAGGCGGTGGGAGCGCGCTCGTGTTGCGCGTTGAAGAACCTGAAGGGGTGAACTTTACCCTCCTTTTTGACCGCAGCGATGACTACGCCTCTTTGATGGCCGAGTTCGGCCAGGTACGGGGAATGCTGACTGCTGACACAGTGCTGGACGCGCTTAAGCAGGTACGCAAGCTGCGCAGGTCATTTGCCGCCTTGTCAGAAATCGACTTTTTCCCTGGTGAGGCACAACGCCAAGCCGACTGTGCGTTGCAAGAATTGGAGTTAGCTTGTGCCCGCACCTTGTCGCCAAATGAACCACAGGCTATTGGCGGCGTCATTGCCAGTCTGCGTCTTGCCGACTATCAGGGACGCACTTGGGCAACCCGGCAACGCCCATGGGTAGATCGGTTGGCCTGCGCCTGGCTGATCCGGCGATTCATTGACCGCCAAGCGCGCTTGCTTTGGCTGGGGAGTCCCGCCGATTGTCCGTCCGACGCCATCGGGTTCGATTTTGACGGTGCAATGTTCAGCCATGTCGGTATCCGCGTCACGTTTGAGGTGCTGGCCGCCAGTTTTTCGCTGGAACAACCTGCCATCGTTCGGCTGGGGCAGTTGGTGCATTTCCTCGATGTAGGCGGCGCGCAACCGTCCGAAGCGGTTGGCGTGGAAAGCGTGCTGGCGGGTTTACGTGCAGCCATCACCGATGACGACCAATTGTTGATCGCAGCAAGTGCTGTTTTTGATGGATTAATTACGAACTTTGGATATATACAATGAAATTTCTGGCAGACGCTTTTAACAGACGCACTAACCTTGTATTTTTTTCTGTTCTTCTGATACTCATGCCATTAAAGGCATCTGCATTTTGGTTGTTGGGATTTTCTTCTGCGGATACGCTGCCCTCTGGTGGATTTGGTGCGATTGCCGGTACGGGTGGGCAATTGTCACGAGTAGGGACACCTGCGAAAGATAGTTCAACAGCTTTTATTCCACACGCAGGATTTAGAATCGGCGTGTCAGATGACGTAGATCTTGGCTATCGTTTAGTACAGGTTACCTTGCCTTTTTCTAGCGTTGGCCCTACATTAGGCAGCGAGATCGATGCGAAATACAGATTGACTGCACCATCTGAAGCAACTCAATTCGCTATTATTGGCGGATTAGCATATGCGAATCTCGATATTTCAGGGCAATCAAAAGAGGCATGGGGTCCTGGTATTGATCTAATTGGCAGCCGTGTCCTTACAGAACAGTACACGATATTCTCTGAGCTGCGTTACGTGGCTACAAACATACCAACCGCGCAGGGAGGTGCCGGCGCCAATTATTTTACTGCTGGTGGAATAGGTGCTGGCGTCAAAATAAAACTGACGCAGCAGACGAGTCTTGTTCCAGAGATCGGACTATTCCATATTAATGGGGAGATGCTTGGCATGCCGGCAAATGGTACTGCTGTGCAAGTCGGCGTGATTCTCTCCATGCGTATCTGGTAAAAGAAGATGTGCACTTCGATTCTGGTCACCCGACATTCGCCAATGACTGCGTTTTGGCAGTAGACATTCGAAATTTAAAGAAGCGGACATTCCCGCAAGCTGATCTAAGCACTTTTTAAACGAGCCGTCACGGTCCGCATTGGCCGAGAAGTGTGCCTTCATGGTAACCCCAACGGTCGGCAGTGTCTCGGAAGGAGGATGACCGTACAGTGCTCGGCTTTATGTGGGCGCTCCAAATAAGGCCGAGAAAAGGGCAATATTTAATGCCGAAGTTGATGGCACAATAACGGGCGCAGAGAAAAGAACAGCGCTTGTGCAGTTACGTTAATTGGCCTGGAACTGACTCAACAACTAATTCAGGAATTGGCGCTGGCTTAGGCTTCGATATACGTGGTTTCCGTACTGCTTTTGGGGCGTCCTGATTGACTGGCTCAGCAGGCTTGGCAATAATTTTAGGTACATGGACTTTTGGTTCCGCCTTGGGAGCAGTTTTAGCTACTGCCTTTTGCACTATTTTGGCAGGTTGTTTAGTAGCTTTTTTTGTTCTTGTAGTTGTCTTTATAGCAACCTTTGGAACAGGATCTACAGCAGCCTTTGGTTTAACTATTTTTGGTGCAGGCTTTGCCTCCCATGCTCGGGGAAGTGCGGTTTGGATGGAGGAAAACTATCACCTTTAGGCGGCGGTATGGTTTTGGCTTGCGGGAATACCAGCAGCGGGAGTTGATTTGCCATTATTTATGTTTTACTTGAGTCATCGGTTTCCGAAGATGATACTGGGGACAAACGTTTTTTCCACTGCTCCAACTTTAGTTTGGTAATTTGTTTCGCATCGTCTGTTTTTCTGTCGAGCACTGCACGGCGCACCACACCAAGACACAGCTCTTCCACATCGGAAAAATTCGATCCAAGCAGATGTTTTGCTAAAGTTTCTGGTGCATAACCGAAGTTGGTTTGCGTCCGCTGACTGATGGATTCAATAAACTGAGTTAGTTGCTCACGTGTAGGGGTAGAAAGTTCCCCGTCTGAATCATCACGGGGATTACATCCTTTGTGGTTAGGTTACCAACGAAGGCGATCGCCTGAAGCTTTTCGCCTGCCTCCAGAAAGCCCCTTGCCTTGTCGATCAGCGAACTGATGATGTCCATGTACGCTTGCGGTGGAGTGCTGATGGGTGCCTGACTCATTTTTTCCTCAATACTTGCCACCGGTCGTGCAGACCGGGGAATGTGCGGTGATGTTCGTTTTGGATTCTGGTGTGTGTCACTTGCCGGACATGCCTTTGGCAATATCGTACTCGCGTTGCAACCCCGAGCCGCAATCCACCCTCGGGTCGAACAGCGCCATGCCAACGTGCATATAGCAAAGGAGTTACAGGCCGGAAAAATCCCCGTCGAGGTTGGTGAGCGAATAGCGCTTCAATGGATTGTTGATTTCCAGTCCTGTCTCACCCAGCTGCGCAATTTCCATGGTCACACGTCCGACTTGTTCGCGCGGCATTTCGGCGAACCGCTTCATGGCGCCCATCATGTACTCGACCGCATCCGGGCGAAGCCCGTCATCCACAACCTTTCTGAGATCCGATTGTCCCGCCCGATTTAAAATCTGCCTGGCAGTTTCCGCGAAATTAGAATCTGGAAACCGCTTCACTACATCCTTGTAAACCTTCTTCGCTTCCTCGCGGTGCGCATCTATCGAGTCGAGACAGTGCGCCAATCCCATCAAAACTGCCGGGTTATCTGGCGCCAGCGATGTGGCCTGACGAAAATAGGGCAACGCTTCCACATACTTTCCAGCCCGAGCCAAGGTCGCAGCGAGGTTTTGTTTGATCAGGGCATTGTCCGGCTGGATTTTGGCTGCCGCCTTGAGCACAGTTTCAGCTTCATCGTAGCGCTCAAGTTTGGAGAGCGAAACACCGATAGCAACAGCAGCGTTGTCGTAGCTCGGATCGAGGTTGAGACATTTGTTCAACGGCACCAGAGATTCCTCGACACGATCAAGTTCCGACAGTGCCACGCCGTAGTTAAAACAGATGTCGGGGTCATCGACCATGCCATACATGGCTTCCAGCCCAGGCAGCGCGTCTTCGATATAGCCGTGATGGAGCAGACCAAGCAGATAGGTTTTTGGTTCAATGCCTTGCTGTGGCACTGCTACAACGCGCACCATCCCGTCACCAACCACAACCGCTGCAGTCCAACCCTTTGAGGCGTACTTCATGGCGTACTGCATGATGACAGCTTCCTCAAACCCGGAATCGGTGATTGCCGGCAAGCCTGGCAGATCGAGTGTGGCAAGGGCGCGTTGGAAAATTTCTGGTGCTTGATTAGACATATACGATGGCTTTCAGTAGTACGTAAAACGAGTCTTTGATTTGATATAACAGCATGAACGTAGCAACTTTAGCGAGGTTCTTGAAGTCATCATAGACAGTCGGGATCTGCTGGAGGTGCGATAGTACCCGAAACGATTTCAATTGTAAGGTGCATTTCCTGTGAATGTTTTCTGTGAGTCTCCGATGGAGAATCGACAACAGTTGGTTACTGACGCCGTTTACAGTTGAATTTCCGCTTTTCTCATTCGCCAAGGGCAACGAGGGTTTAAGGCAGTATTTAGCTGATGTAAAATGCCGCCACACACTTCCACCTAACAAATAATGACACGCTCAGAACTAATTGAACGCCTTGCCGAATTACACCCTCAACTCAAAACAAGTGACGCTGAACTGTCAGTTAAGTTGATCCTTGATGCTTTGTCTAATAGCCTAGCCAAAGGTGGCCGTGCCGAAATTCGTGGCTTTGGTTGTTTTCAACTGAATTACAAGCCACCGCGCACAGGCAGGAATCCGAAGTCGGGGGTGAAGGTTGCTGTACCTGCCAAATACGTTCCCCATTTCAAGTCCGGCAAGGAATTGCGAGAGCGGGTAGATGAAAGTGAAAAATGACATCCACAACCAAAAAAGTTAAAACCAAACCGTCATGGGTTGAGGTCAAAGTGAAGCTTGCCGATTTTGACCATGCAGGACCAATCCAGATTGTCGCTGACTGAGGCACCTAGCCTGAATATTGCATAAATAGGGCGAATAACACAATAAGTATTTGATATAATTGGA
>VFSW01003904.1_pt1 | contig 22310 bp, 19 predicted proteins | sample 5358111 | NCBI WGS metagenome assembly VFSW01 (sample SAMN11554181, study PRJNA540505) | mine drainage metagenome | isolation source: sediment from site ElyBrook_90M | place: USA: Ely Copper Mine, Vershire, VT | collected 2017 | reverse complement strand
TCGCGGCGCTCGAACAGCGAGCGCGTGGCCGACAGCCGCAGCTTGTCCAGCTCGTCGTTGACCGTGGCCTCTTTTTCGATATACACGTCGCCCGAGGGAATGTAGGCCTCCGGCTGGTAGTAATCGTAGTAACTGACGAAGTATTCGACGGCGTTGTCCGGGAAGAAGGACTTGAATTCGTGAAAGAGCTGCGCGGCGAGCGTCTTGTTGTGCGCCAGCACCAGCGCCGGCCGGGCCATGGCCTCGATCACCTTGGCCATGGTGAAGGTCTTGCCGGAGCCCGTGACGCCCAGCAGCACCTGGTGCGCCTCCCCGTCGCGCACGCCGCGGACCAGATCCTCGATGGCGGCGATCTGGTCGCCCTTGGGGCTGTAGTTGACCGCCAGGCGAAAGCTCATTGCATCATTATAGGGGTCGAGGGCGTAGGCGCACCGCCAATGGTACAATCCCGAGCATGGTGCGCACCGCATTCCGAACCGCGCCGGTTCTCGGGGCACTCGTCCTGTTCGCCCAAACCGCGCCGCCACCCACCCCTAAGAAGCCCGTCACCGGCACTTACGGCACGGTCAAGGTCACCGACGATTACCGCTGGCTGGAGAACTTCTCCGATCCCGCGGTGAAACAGTGGGCCGGCGCCCAGAACGCCGCCGCGCGCGCGTTTCTCGATGCGCTGCCGGAGCGCGCCCCGCTGGCGGACGAATTGCGCCGCATCCTCCAGCCCGCCGCCGCGCGCTATTTCCCCATCGCCCAGCGCGGCCGCCTCATCTTCGCCATGAAGAGCGACCCGCGGCATCAGCACCAGTATGTCGTGACCCTGACTTCGGTCGACGACCTCGCCGGCGAGCGCACCGTGCTCGATCCCGATGCCATCGATCCAAAACACCTCACCGGGATCGACTTCGCCGTGCCCTCCGTGGACGGCCGCTACCTGGCCGCTTCGCTCTCCACCGGCGGCAGCGAGAACGGCGGCCTGCACGTCTACGAAACCGCCACCGGCAAGGCCCTCGAGGACGTGATCCCGCGCGTGAACTTCGCCACCGCCGGCGGCGGCGCCGTATGGAACAACGACAGCTCCGGCTTCTACTACACCCGTTATCCGCGGGAAGGCGAGCGCCCCGCCGCCGACATGGACTTCTTCCAACAGGTCTACTTCCACAAGCTGGGCGACAAGCCCGAAAACGACCGCTACGAAATCGGCAAGGACTTTCCGCGCATCGCCGAAATTGCCCTGGTTGCTTCGCCCGACAGCCTGTACATCGGAGCCGGCGTGGCCATCGGCGACGGCGGCGACCATGAGTACTGGCTCCTCACCCCGGGCCATCCATGGCGCAAGCTGGCCACCGCCGGCGACCAGGTGAAGCAGATCGCCTTCGGCTACCACAAGGATCTCTACCTGGTTTCCAAACAGGGCGCGCCCCGCGGAAAACTTCTCCACATGGATGTCGCCGAAACCATCGATCAGGCCAACGTTCTCCTGCCGGAGTCCGCTACCGTCATCGAGTCCGTGGCGCCCACGCGCGACGGCCCGCTGGTGAACGAACTGGCCGGCGGCCCGTCGGAAATACACTTCCTGCCGGGCGATGGGACTCCCGAAAAGGTCCGCGTCCCTGCCGTTTCCAGCGTGGATTGCATGAATCTGGACGGCACGGGACCGGTCTGCTACGTGGGCGGCTACCTGGATACGGGCGGCTACTTCCACTTCGATCCGCGCACGCGCAAGCTCACCCCCACGGCGCTGCGCGTTGCGCCGCCCGTCCCGCTGGAGGGCTTCGTGGTCTCGCGCCGCCTGGTCCTTTCCAGGGATGGAACCAAGGTGCCGCTCAATATCATCCATCGCAAAGGGATGGCCCTGGACGGCAGCCATCCCACGCTGCTCACCGGTTACGGCGGATACGATATCAGCCTGGCGCCCGGCTATCCCCGGCCGCTGGTTCCCCTGCTGCGGCGCGGCGTGGTTCTGGCCGAGGCCAATCTGCGCGGCGGCGGCGAGTTCGGGGAAGCCTGGCACGAGCAGGGCAAGCTCACCAAAAAGCAGAACGTGTTTGACGATTTCGCGGCTTGCGCCCGCTACCTGGTCGCGCGCAAGTACACCAACCCGGCAAAGCTGGCCATCATCGGCGGCAGCAACGGCGGGCTGCTCATGGGCGCGGCCTTCACCCAGCATCCCGAGTTGTTCCATGCGGTGGTCTCCATGGTGGGCATCTACGACATGCTGCGCGTGGAACTCTCGCCCAACGGAGCCTTCAACGTCACCGAGTTCGGAACCGTGAACGATCCCGCCCAGTTTAAGGCGCTGTATGCTTACTCGCCCTACCATCACGTCAAGGACGCAACCCAATACCCGGCCATTCTGCTCACCACCGGCGATAACGACTCCCGCGTGGACCCCATGCAGTCGCGCAAAATGGCCGCCCGCCTCCAGGCCGGCGGGACCAGGCAGCCGGTCCTGTTGCGAACCAGCAGCGGCGCCGGCCACGGGATCGGCTCCTCGGTGGACGAGCAGGTGGGCTTGTGGACCGATATCGACGCGTTTCTTCTCCACGAGCTGGAAGTGCGGCCGGCCGCTAACGGTCCGGCGGCGGCGCGATAAAGTAAAATTGGTGCATGTCCCTTCGTCCCATCAAGCGGCTCGTCAAGTCCAAGCCGGCTCTGGAGGGCGCCGGCGTGCACCTGCGCCGCGCCTTCGGTTTCGGCAATACTTCCGATTTCGATCCCTTCCTGCTGCTGGACGATTTCCGCAATGACGTCCCGGAAGACTACCTGGCGGGCTTCCCGTGGCATCCTCACCGCGGCATCGAGACCATTACCTACGTCCTCGCCGGAACCGTCGAGCACGGCGATAGCATGGGCAACCACGGCGCCATCGCTTCCGGCGACGTCCAGTGGATGACCGCCGGGCGCGGCATCATCCACCAGGAGATGCCCAAGGGCGACCATGCCGGCCGCATGCACGGTTTCCAGCTCTGGGCCAATCTCCCCGCCTCCCTCAAGATGACCGAGCCCCGCTACCAGGAAGTGAAGGCGGCCGATATCCCGGAAGTCACCGACGACGACGGCACGCACGTCCGCATCGTGTGCGGCAATTTCTGGGGCGCGGCCGGCCCCGTCGATGGCATCGCCGCCGATCCCATTTACCTGGACGTCTCGGTCCCCCCCGGCAAACGCAAGAAGCTCCCAGTAGAGACCAGCCGCCACGCCTTCGCCTACGTTTTCGCGGGAGCCGGTAAGTTCTGCAACGCCTCCGAACCCCTGGATGTCCCGACCGAGCCCGTCGGTTGGGCCGACACCGCGCCGCCGCGCGAGGCCGACAACCGCTCCCTCGTGCTCTTCGACCGCGGCGATGAAGTCGAGGTGCAGGGCGGCGAGGACGGCATCCGCTTCCTGCTGGTTTCCGGAAAGCCGCTCGGGGAACCCGTCGCCTGGTACGGGCCCATCGTCATGAATACCCAGGAGCAGCTCCAGCAGGCCTTCAGCGAGTTGCGGCAAGGCTCCTTTCTGAAGTAGCCCCCCATGAAGACTCTCACCATTGCCGTGATCGCCGGGGATGGCGTGGGGCAGGAAGTCGTCCCCCAGGCCAAGCGCGTGCTCGAGCAGGCCGCGCGCAAACACGATCTCACCTTCGCGTTTCAGGACTTCGAGTGGGGCGCCGCGCACTTCTTCCGCTGGGGAAAGATGATGCCCTCCGGCGCGCTCGATCTGCTCCAGTCCTGCGACGCCATCCTGCTGGGCGCCGTGGGCCATCCCGACCTTCCCGATCACACCACCCTGAACGGCCTGCTGCTGCCCATCCGGCGGTCCTTCGATCAGTACGCCAACGTGCGGCCGGCGTATCTCTATCCGGGCGTGAAATCGCCGCTCGCCGGGCGCCAGGGCGGCCAGATCGACATGGTCGTCGTGCGCGAAAATACCGAGGGCGAGTATGCCCAGGTGGGCGGCTCCGTCTACACCGCGCAGCCGGAGGAGGTCGCCATTCAGACCTCCGTATTCACCCGCCGCGGCATCGAGCGCGTGGTGCGCTATGCCTTCGAACTGGCCATGAAGCGCGCCAAAAAGAAGCGCGTCACCTCGGTCACCAAGTCCAACGCCCAGGGTTACAGCATGGCGCTGTGGGACCGCACCTTTCAGGAAGTGGCCCTCGAGTTTCCCGCCATCGAAACGGAATCGCTGCTGGTGGACGCCGCCGCCATGAATTTCATCCGCCGGCCCGAAAGCTTCGATGTGGTCGTCGCGTCCAACCTGTTTGGCGACATCCTCAGCGACATCTCGGCCATCATCGTCGGCAGCATGGGACTGGCGGCCAGCGCCAACCTGGACCCCCTGCGGCGCTATCCCTCCATGTTCGAGCCGGTGCACGGGTCGGCCCCCGATATCGCCGGCAAAGGCGTGGTCAATCCGCTGGCCGCCATCCTGAGCGCCTCCATGATGCTGGAACATCTGGAACAGCCCGCCGCCGCGCGCGAAATCGAGCAGGCCGTGGCCGCGGTCCTGGCCGAAGGCAGGGTGCGCACGCCCGACCTTGGCGGCACGAACGGCGCCCGGGAGGTGACCGATGCGGTCCTCGAAAAGATGGCTTAGCATAGGCTTTCTGGCCGCGTCAACGCTTATGGCCCAAACCAGGTGGCATCATCGCTACGCCGTGGTGAACGGCGTGAAATTGCATTACGTCGAGCAGGGCAAGGGCGAGCTGATCCTGTTTCTGCACGGCTTCCCGGAATTCTGGTACGAGTGGAAGGACCTGGTTCCCGAGTTTGCCGGGGATCATCACGCCGTGGCCCCGGACATGCGGGGCTACAACCTGTCGGAGAAGCCGGCCGCGGTCGAGCAATACCGGGTGCCCCTGATCGTCGAAGACATCCGCGCCCTGGCCGTGAAACTGAAGACGCGCAAGTTCATTTTGGTGGGCCACGATTGGGGCGGCGTGATCGCCTGGGCCTTCGCCTCGGCCCACCCCGAAATGCTGGACAAGCTCATCATCGTGAACGCGCCGCATCCCGCCGTGTTCGCCCGCGAACTGGCCCACAACCCCGCCCAGCAGAAGGCCAGCGCCTATTTCAATCTCTTCAATTCCCCGCAGGCGGAAACATTTCTGGGCCAAAACGATTTTGCCACCCTGCGCGCCCTGATCCAGCCGTGGGCCACCCCGGACGCCGTGAAGGAATACGTGGCTAACTGGCGCCGCGGGCTGACCGGCGGCCTGAACTACTACCGCGCCGCGCGCCTGCGCTCGCCCGTGGACGGCGGCCAGGCTCCCCCGGACAACGCCCTGCCGCCCATGCAACCTGTCGAAACCCCCACCCTGGTCATCTGGGGCGAGAAGGATACGGCGCTGCTCACCGGCAACCTGAACGGCCTGGACCAGTACGTCCGGCGCCTGACCGTGCGCCGCGTCCCCGGCGGCTCCCATTGGGTCATTCACGAAAAGACCGCGGCCGTCATCGCGGACATGCGCGAGTTTCTGGCGCAGCCGTAGTGACGGCCATTCGAGAGCGCCGTGAAGCGATCCTGCGCGCCGCCGCGAAGCCGCGCACCGTTTTGCGCGAATTCCCCGGAAGACTCCGCTCGCGACGGTGCTTCCCATCGCCTTGTGTTCACCACGGTCAACTCGGCGGATCGTCCGCCAGTTTCCCCGGGGCAAGGTGCTATGATCCCCTCTTATGGCCAAGATTCATGCCGCCGCATTCCTGTGCCTCGCCCTGGTGGTCTGCCTGATCGGCGGACCGGCGCCGGGGCCTCGCAAGTTCTCCTCGTTCGACCCCCAGGTGAACCTCCTCCTCGCCAAAATGACCCTCGACGAAAAGGTCGGCCAGATGACCCAGCCCGACCAGAGCTTCCTCAACAGCGACGCGGATATCGCGAAATATTACCTGGGATCCGTGCTCAGCGGCGGCGACTCCGACCCCAAGGAAGGCAACAGCCTGGAGGCCTGGACCAACCTCGTCGACCGCTACATGCGGCGCTCCATGGAGACGCGCCTGGCCATTCCCCTTCTCTACGGCGTGGATGCCGTGCACGGCCACAACAACATCCTCGGCGCGGTCGTGTTTCCCCACAACATCGGGCTCGGCGCCGCGCACGATCCGGCGCTCATGGAAAAAATCGCCCGCATCACCGCCCTGGAAGTCCGCGCCACCGGCATCAACTGGGCCTTCGCGCCCTGCGTCGCCGTGCCGCGCGACATCCGCTGGGGACGCACCTACGAAGGCTTCGGCGAAGAGCCCGAGGTGGTGCGCGAGTTGGGCGAAGCCTCCGTGCGCGGCTTGCAGGGCGCCGGCCTCGCCGACCCGCTGGCCGTGCTCGGCTGCGCCAAGCATTACGTGGGCGATGGCGGCGTCTCCTACGGCAGCAGCACCATCGGGCCCAAGCTCCTGGACCAGGGCGACACGCGCCTGGATGAGCGCACCCTGCGCGCCATCCACCTGCCCGGCTATGTCACGGCCATCCGCGCGGGGGTGGGTTCCATCATGCCCTCCTACAGCAGTTGGAACGGGCTGAAATGCTCCGCCAACCGCCGCCTGCTGACGGAAATTCTGAAACAGGAGCTGGGCTTCGAAGGCTTCCTCATCTCCGATTACGGCGCCATCGACGCGCTGCCCGGCGATTACAAGCACAAGATCGCCGCGTCCATCAACGCCGGTATGGACATGGTGATGGTGCCGCAGCGCTACCAGGAGTTCATCGCCAGGTTGAAAGAAGCCTCCCAGGACGGTACCGTGCCCATGGACCGCATCGACGACGCCGTGCGCCGCATCCTGCGCGTGAAGTTCGCCATGGGGCTCATGGACAAGAACCACACGCGCCTGGCCGACCGCTCGCTGTGGCGGCAGTTCGGATCGCCCGAGCATCGCGCCGTGGCGCGCCAGGCTGTGCGCGAGTCGCTGGTGCTGCTCAAGAACGGCCCGCGCGCGCTGCCGCTATCGAAATCGGCGAAGCGCATCCACGTAGCCGGCCGTAGCGCCGACGACCTCGGCAACCAGTGCGGCGGCTGGACCATCACCTGGCAGGGCCACAGCGGCGCCGTCACGCCGGGCGGCACCACCATCCTGGCCGCCATCCGCAAGGCCGTCGCGCCCGGAACCCAGGTGACCTTCGCGGAAGACGGCCGCGGCGCGGCCGGCGCGGACGCCGGCGTGGTCGTGATCGGTGAGACACCCTACGCCGAGACCGCCGGAGACCGGCGCGATCTTTCCCTCGCCGCGGAAGACGTGGCTGCCGTGTCCAATATGAAAGCCGCCGGTATCCCGGTCGTGGTGGTGCTGCTCTCCGGCCGGCCCATGATCCTCGGCGGCGTGCTGGACAAGGCCGATGCCCTGGTTGCGGCCTGGCTCCCCGGCACCGAGGGCGATGGCGTCGCCGACGTCTTGTTCGGCGACTACAAGCCCGTGGGTAAACTGACCTTCTCCTGGCCGCGCACCATGGCCCAGGTGGCCGTGCACCGCGGCGATCCCGGCTACCACCCCCTGTTCCCCTATGGCTACGGATTGAGTTATTAGCAGACCCATAGCCCGCCGTCCTTTCCTGCGATTTTTCCCGTATCCCGGCACTACTTCCTTATCGGATGGAGACGCTGGAGACCTGGATCGCCGTAGCGCTGGTGTCCCTGGCCGTGTACGTCCTGGTCAGCGGGCTGGACGACCTGTGTCTGGACGCTCTCTTTGTCTATCGCTGGCTGGCCCTCCATCTGTTCGGAAAGCCCTGGTTTCGCTGGCCCACCCAGCAGGCCGTGGACAGCGCGCCGCGGCGCCGCATCGCCATCTTCGTGCCCTTGTGGCACGAGCACGCCGTCATCGGCAGCATGCTGGAACGCAACATCCCCGCCACCCTGTATCACGCGGCGGAGTTCTTCGTGGGCGCCTATCCCAACGATTGGGAGACACTCGGCGCCGTCCGCCAAGCCTGCGACAGGTTTCCGCGCGTGCACCTGGCCTTGTGCCCCCACGACGGCCCCACCTCCAAGGCCGACTGTCTGAACTGGATCTATCAACACATGCTGGCCTACGAGGAGCGCCACGGCGTGCGCTTCGACCTCGTAGTCACCCACGACGCCGAGGACGTCATCCATCCCGAAGCGCTGCGCTGGATCAACTACTTCGGCGGCCATTACGACATGGTTCAGGTGCCCGTGCTGCCGCTGGCCACCCCCTTGCGCGAGTGGGTCCACGGACTGTATTGCGACGAATTCGCGGAGTTTCAAACCAAGGATATCCCGGCGCGCCAGACGTGGGGCAGTTTCCTGCCCGGCAATGGAGTGGGCACCGGCTTTTCCCGCGCCGTGCTGGATCGCCTGGCCGCCTTGCACGCCAACCGCGTGTTCGATCCCGTGTGCCTCACCGAGGATTACGAAAACGGCTGGCGCATTCACGCCATGGGCGGACGCCAGGTCTTCGTGCCGTTGCGGCGGGAGGGCGGCGGCCTGCTGGCCACGCGCGAATACTTCCCCGGCGCCTTCCGCGGCGCCGTACGCCAGCGGGCCCGCTGGGTGACCGGCATCGTGCTGCAATCCTGGGAACGCCGCGGATGGCGCGCTCCGCCCCGCCAACTGTATTGGCTGTGGCGCGACCGCAAGGGCATCCTCGGCAATCTTCTGACGCCCGTCCTGAACCTCATGTTCCTCTACGGAGCGGCCACCTGGGGCGGCAGCCAACTCACCGGCCGGCCCTGGCCGCTGGCCTTCCGCCATCCCGCCCTGGTGTGGCTGTTCCAGGCCACCTTCGCCCTCTCCGGTTTTCAGATGGGCGTGCGCGCGCTGTGTTCCCGCCGCATCTACGGCTGGCGCTTCGCCTTGGGCGTGCCCGTGCGCACGCTGCTCGGCAACTGGCTGAATTGCGCCGCTACCGTGCGCGCCCTGGCCCTCTACGCCGCGGCGAAACTGCGGGGCCTGCCGCTGGTCTGGATCAAGACAGAACACGCCTATCCCAACCCCGCCGCCCTGGCCGCCGGGATCCGGCCCCTCGGCCAGATCCTGGTGGGATCGCAATTCGTATCTTCAGCCGACCTGGAGGACGCCCTTGCCCATAAAGCCGCGGGCGAGCGCCTCGGCGAATACCTGGTGCGCGCCGGCAAGCTCAGTGAGGCGGAGTTGTACGTGGCGCTGAGCCTCCAACAGAACCTGCCCCTCGGCAAGCCCCAGCCCGCCGAGATCTCCGAGCCCGCCACCCATGCCGTGCCGCCCGAAGTCTCCCGGCGCTGGCGTGTGTTGCCCTTCCGCGTGGCCGCCGGCCAGTTGTTCGTGGCCGGTCCCGAATTGCCCTGCGCCGAGATGACCCAGGACCTCCAGCGGCTCTCCAAAATGGCGGTGCGCTTCCACCTGGTCACCCCGACCGAATTTGAAGAACTGGCGCGCGCCTACCTGGCTTAACCAGCCCGCCGCTTCACGAACAAAACACCGCCACCTTGGTCACCGTACGGTACCCCATGCGCCAGTACAGATTGAAACCCTGCGGCGTGGATTGCAGAATCGTGCGCGTCAGGCCGTGCTCCCGCCGCGCCTCTTCCAGGGCGTAGCGCATCACCGCCTCGCCGTACCCGCCGCGCCGCCGCGCGGGCAGCGTGGCTACGTTGTAAACGCCCACCGCGCCGCCGCCCACCACCGTCGCCGCCGTCGAGACCGGTTCGCCGTCCACGTAACCTACGTAAGCGGCGAAGTCCGCCCAGATCCCGTCGCTGTCGAAGACCTCGCAAAACCATACCGGCGGCACGTTGAAGCATGCCGATCCAATGGCGCAGAAGGCGTCCTTCACCGGCCCCGGGGAGACCCGCCGCACCTCCATCCTGGGAAGCGCCCGCGCGGGCGGCGCCACCTCTTCGGCGAACATCCCCGGCAGCTCCACCGCCTGGAACAGGTTGCGCTTGCGCAACACCTGCGCCAGCCGCCGCTCGGTGCGCCCCTCCAGCCACCCGTGGCAGATCCAATAGGCCCAGCGCTGCCCGCGCGCAGCGAAGTGCACCGCCGCCTGCGCCACCCGCCGGTCCAACTCCGCTTCCGACGAAACCGCCGCCGAGAGGAACGCCGTATTGAACATCTGGAACGTCACGCCGGCCGAGGCGATCGACACGCCCTCCATCTCCCGCAGTTCACCCGCCGGCCGGTTCGCCGCCACCACGCGGAACGACTCGCGCAGATTGGTCTCCACGCACTGGAACTCCATCCTCTTCCAGTATCGCGCGGCCCATACCCCCCGCCGGAACCGGCCGCCCGGCTGGATTTGGCTTGATTGGTGCGATAGCTGCCGCAGTGCGGCCACCGGCGTAATCGGCGGATATCGAAGAGCAGTTTCACCCCTTTGGCGCATGCCTTTCCCTGGAACAGACTTGAACTCCTCGACGCTGAGGCCCGCCTGGTCGATAACGGTGGCTAGGGTTTTGCGTCTGAGGTCCCGGTTGTGATACGCGACGGTGACGCGGGGGATTGGGCGATGAGGGTGCTTAAGGATGTGCTGGGAGCCGGTGTGTGATCTATGAAAAACCCGGCTCGTTCAAGGGCGCGGATGACTTGTTTGAGTTTGACGACGGGTAAACGCCGGCTCATGCTGGCGCATTCGACGCTTCACGGGACAGCGACTTCGATCTCTTCTTTGACCGGTTCTTCGCGCAGCGTGATGTCCTTGGGGGCGGGCGTTCGGTCATGGGCTGCCTGGTTGAATCATAGCCGGTCCGATAAACGCCGCCGCGACCGCCGCGCCGATCTGTGTCTTAATAGTAGGTTGCCCCCAGCCGAGCAGCAGCGTCCCACTCGCGTCCGTTACTGGGTGGTGGTGTTCGCCGTGACCCTGGCAGTGGTCACCTACATCGACCGCGTCTGCATCTCCTTCGCCGCGCGTTTCATCCGCGCGGACCTGCGCCTTTCCGAAGTCCAGATGGGCTACGCCTTCTCGGCCTTCGCCTGGGCCTACGCGCTCTTCGAAATTCCGGGCGGATTTCTCGGCGATTGGATGGGCGCGCGCCGCGTCCTGCTGCGCATCGTGCTGTGGTGGTCGTTCTTCACCGCCGCCACCGGATGGGCCTGGAACTTCGCCTCCCTGACGGTCACCCGCTTCCTCTTCGGCGCCGGCGAAGCCGGTTGCTTCCCCAACCTCACCAAGACCTTCACCACCTGGCTTCCCCACCACGAGCGCGTCCGCGCCCAGGGCATCATGTGGCTCAGCGCCCGCTGGGGCGGCGCCTTCACGCCCCCGCTCGTCTACCTCGCCATCACCCGCATGTCCTGGCGCCACGCCTTCGAGCTGTTCGGCGCCCTCGGCGTGCTCTGGGCTCTGCTCTTCTACGCCTGGTACCGCGATCATCCCCGCGATCACCGCGGCCTGAACGGCGCCGAGCGGCGCCTGCTCCTGCCCAATGACGCGCTGGCCGCCGGCCACGCCCATGTGCCCTGGCGCCGCCTCGCCGCCTCGTCCCAGGTCTGGCTGCTCTGCGCCCAATACTTCTGCTCTTCCTACGGCTGGTATTTCTACATCACCTGGCTGCCCACTTACCTCAGGGAAGCCCGCGGCCTGCACCTTCGCGACAGCGCCCTGCTGGGCATTCTGCCCCTGTTCCTGGGCGGACTCGGATCGCTCGCCAGCGGCTTCCTCGCCGAGCCCCTCACCCGCGTCACTGGCAGCGTCTTGCGGACCCGCCGCCTGCTGGCCTACGCCGGCTTCAGCGGCGCGGCCCTCATGCTGGTCGTCTCCACCCGCATGCACAATCCCCTGCCGGCCATGATCGCCATGGGATTGGCCAGCTTCTGCAACGACCTGGTCATGCCCGGCTCCTGGGGCGCCTGCATGGATGTCGGCGGCCGCTACGCCGGCACCGTGTCCGGCGCCATGAACATGATGGGGAATCTCGGCGGCGCGGTCTCCCCCACCGTCATCGGCTACATGCTGCGCTTCACCCGCAACAACTGGGATCTCACCTTCTACGTCTCCGCCGCCATTTACCTGGTGGCTGTGGTGTTGTGGCGTTTCCTCGATCCCGTTACGCCTATCGAGGAGCCCGCCGTCACGCCGTCTTAACCAGCTCGACTTCCAGCGTAACCTCGATCTCGTCGCCCACGGCGACGCCCCCGGTCTCCAGCACCGCGTTGTACGTCAGGCCAAACTCCTTGCGGCTGATGCGCGCCACCGCTTCCGCCCCGCGCCGCGTGTAGCCCCACGGATCCTTGATTTCCGGCGTCGGACCCGCCACCCGCATCTCCACCGGGCGCGTCACCCCGCGTATCGTCAGATCGCCGCTCACGGTGTAGCCTTCGGGACCGTCCGGGGTCACCTTCGTGGATTGAAACCGCATGGTGGGATGGTTCGCCGCATCGAAGAAATCCGCGCTCTTCAGGTGCTTGTCGCGGTCGGGCTCGCGCGTGTTGATGGAGTTGACGTCGATCTCGGCGGTGACGCTCGAGCCCGCCGCGTTGGACGGATCGAACTTCACCGTGCCGCTGACCTTGGTGAACTCCCCGCGCACGTTGGCGATCATCAGGTGCCGCACCTTGAAATGGGCGCTCGAATGCACGGGCTCGATCGTGTAAGTAGAGACGGCCGGACTGGCCGCGGGCGTTGAACTCATGGGAATCTCCTCCCCTTACAGATGCCGGACTCCGCCTTCCGGTCGCCAGCTTCGGTAACCGGCATGCGCCGGTCCCGCCTGCTAGAATCTGCTGTAGCTATGACCAAATACGGCATCCCCCTTCTTTTCGCCTTCTGCGCGGCCGCCGCGCCGGCGCAGACCCCCGCCTGGAAACAACTCTTCGACGGCCACGATCTCTCCGGCTGGCAGCACGTCGGTCCCGGCTCCATGACCGTCGAGAACGGACTCATCCAAACCCATGGAGGCATGGGCCTGCTCTGGTGGACCGGCGGAAAGATCGGCAACTCCGTCATCCGCGTGGTCTACAAAATGCGCGACCACAACGACAACTCCGGCGTCTTCGTCCGTATTCCCATCGAGCCCCGCGAGGAGTGGATGCCCGTGCATTACGGCTACGAAGTGCAGATCGATAACGAGCCCGAAAAGGTCAACGAAACCGCCTGGCATGCCACCGGCACGTTGTACTCGCAGACCCTGGCCATGGCCCGTCCCGGCAAGCCCGGCCCCGAGTGGAACACCATGGAGATCACCCTCGACGGCCCCCGCACGGTGGTCTTCGTGAATAAGGTGAAAGTGACCGACTACACCGAAGGCCAGCCCGTGCCGCCCAAGAAATTCAGCTTCGAGCCCTTCCGCGGGCCGCGTCCCCTGGAGGGCTACATCGGCCTGCAGAACCACAGCAATAACGACATCGTGTTCTTCAAGGAAGTCGCGGTCCGCCCGTTGAAGTAGGCGCGGGCGAGTCGGGCGCGGCCTCTCCATGCCGGCCCGCGCCCCCGGCGAACCGCCGCGCGCCGGCCCCGCTCTCGCCGCTTTCGACCACCGCCAGACCGCCCCGGAATTCGTTCCGCATGGCCTCTTCCGCGCTCAGCGGCCACTGCTGGTGGCAGGAGAGCCGGTCCGCGCGCAGGCACATCTGCGGGAAGCCCGCCAGCGTGCGCGCCAGTTCCACCGCCGCGTCCAGCGCCTGCCCCGGCGCCACCAGGCGGTTGGCCAGCCCCATGCGCAGCGCCTCGGCGCCGGTTACGCCCCGCCCCGTCAGAATCAAATCCAGCGCGTGGCTCTGCCCGATCAACCGCGGCAGCCGCACCGTTCCCAGGTCGATCAACGGCGCCCCAAACCGGCGGCAGTAAACCCCCAGCACGGCATCGCTGGCCACCACCCGCAGATCGCACCACAAGGCCAGTTCCAGGCCGCCCGCCACGGCATGACCTTCAATGGCCGCGATCACCGGCTTGGAGAGCAGCATGCGCGTCGGCCCCATGGGACCGTCGCCGTCTTCGCTCAGCCGGTTGTGCCGTCCGGAGGCGATGGCCTTCAGGTCCGCGCCCGCGCAGAACGTCCCCCCGGCCCCGGTCAGCACGGCCACGTCCAGCGCCGCGTCCGCGTCGAATTGCCGGAACGTGTCCGCCAGCGCCGCGGCGGTGGCCGCATCCACCGCGTTGCGCACCTCCGGCCGGTTGATCGTGACAATCAACATCGAATCGCGCCGCCCGGTCTCCACCGTTGCCATGTTCAGTTCCCCTGCCGCTGCCGGAACCAGGCGATCTCGTCCCGCAGAGTCTCATCCAGCGGGCGGAACGTCACCCCCAGTTCCCGCACCGCCTTCGCCGAGCTCATGTCGTAATCCTCCTGCAGCGTCTTGATGGCCTCCGGCGTCACCAGCGTGGGCGCGCCCGTCACCCGGCTCACGAATTGGGAAACGTGCGCGAATCCCAGCATGGCGCGATACGGCAGCCGCAGCCTCGGCGCCGCCACGCCGGACACGCGCGCCAGCGTCTCCAGGATCTCTTTCAGCGTCACCGGCCGTCCCGCCACCAGGTACCGCTCGCCCGCCCTGCCGCGCTCCGCCGCCCGCACCACCGCGTCCGCCACGTCTCGCGCATCCACCACCGACGCGCGTCCCGGCGGGGCGCCCGGCAGCTTCCGCGCCAGGAAATCCAGCACCATGCGCCCGCTTCCCGTGGGACCGGTGTCGCCCGGACCGAACATCCACCCCGGCAGGATGTGCACCACCGGCATGGGATGCTCGCGGTTCCATTCCACAATGGCCTCCTCGGCCAGCAGCTTGCTCCTGAAGTACAGGTTCTCGTGCGTGCGCCGGCCCGGCGGCGTGGACTCGTCGCTTACCCGGCCCGTCCGCGGCGGGCCGATCAGGCCCGACGTGCTGATGTACACCACCTTCCCCACGCCCTGGTCCGCGCACGCCTGCAGCACATCGCGCGTGCCGTCCACGTTGGTCCGGTACAGCATGTCCCAATGCTTGCCGGGCCCGTAATACTCCCGAAAATACGCGGCCGCGTGCACCACCAGTTCGCATCCGGCCAGCTCCCGGGCAAATCCGCCGGCGTCGCTCAGGTCGCCCCGCACCACGCTTACGTCCCCCGGCCCGTACAGCCCCGCCGCCTTGGACGGATCGCGCGCCAGCGCCTTCACCGCGTGGCCCGCCGCCAGGAACGCGTTGACGATATTGCCGCCCAGCAGCCCGGTCGCCCCGGTCACGAATACGCGCATGGACCTATATTACCGGAAGCGCGCCCCCGCCCCGGCCGGATGTAAGCTGAAGTTGTGGTAGTTGCCGGACGCCAGAAATCCATCGCCTTCTTCATCGCCCTGGGCGTCGGCCTGATCTTCGTCGTCGTGCTGCTCTACGTCGGCTGGGTGCTGCTCAACTGGCGCCACGGCATCCTGCTGGTGCTCGGCGCCCTGCTGATGGCCGCCATCGTCAGCGGCGTGGTGCTCAATACCATCTTCCTGGTGCGCGAGATCCGCCGCAACGCCCAGCACGACGCCTTCATCAACGCCGTCACCCACGAGCTCAAAACTCCCATCGCCTCCATCCGCCTGTACCTGGAAACCCTCCAGACGCGCGAGGTGGACGACGCCCGCCGCGGCGAGTTCTATCGGATCATGGTAGAAGACTGCGAACGCCTGCTGGGCACCATCGAGCAGGTCCTCCGCACCGGGCGCATCGGGGCCACCAGCCGCCGCCTCAACGTCACCCGCATCGATCTCGGCGGCTTGATCGAACAGTGCCTGGAGCGCGTCCGCACCCTGCACGGGGTCACCCCGGAAGCGCTCGCCTACCGCCCCGGCCCGCCGGTCACCGTGGTCGGCGATGCCGACGAGGTCCAGGCCGCCGTTTCCAACCTCATCGATAACGCCGTGAAATTCTCCGGCAGCGACGTGCGCGTCACCGTCGAGACCGCCCGCGTCGACGGCGGGTACGTGGCCCTGCGCGTCATCGACCACGGGCCGGGCATTCCCAAAACCGAGTTGAAGCGCATCTTCAGGCGCTTCCACCGCGCCCCCGGTGCACTCGCCGCGCGCGTCAAAGGCACCGGCCTCGGCCTCTACATCGTGCGCTCCGTCGCCAAGCGCCACGGCGGCCGCGCCTGGGCCGAGAGCGAGGGCCCCGGCCGCGGCGCAACTTTCACCCTCCAGCTTCCCACCGTCAAATGAGCCGCATTCTGGTAGTCGAGGACGAACAGCACCTGGCCGAAGGCCTGCGCTTCAATCTCGAAGCCGAAGGCTACCAGGTGCGCGTGCTCGAGAACGGCGAAGCCGCACTCGCTGCCCTAGCCCCGGAATCGCCGCCCTTCGATGTGGTCGTCCTGGACGTCATGCTCCCCGGCATCGACGGCTTCGCCGTGATGACCCGCATGCGCCAGGCGGGCCAGTTCGTCCCCACCCTGATGCTCACCGCGCGCGGCCATCCCGACGACGTCCTGCGCGGCTTCGCCGCCGGCGCCGACGATTATCTCACCAAGCCCTTCGAACTGGCCATCCTGATCGCCCGCATCCGCGGCCTCTTGCGCCGCCGCGAGTGGCTGCGCGCATCGCTCAATCACGCCGGCGGCGGCCCGCCCGGCGACGCGGACCAGGTCTTCACCTTCGGCGGCAAGTCCATGCACTTCGACAAGCTCCAATTGCACGTGCGCGGCCAGGTCTTTCCCATGACCCTTATGGAGGCCAACGTCCTCCGCTACCTGATCCGCCACGAAGGCAAAACCGTCTCCCGCAAGGCCATGCTGGAAGAGGTCTGGGGTCTGCACGAAGACACCGATACCCGCGCCATCGACAACTTCATCGTGCGCCTGCGCCGCTACCTCGAGGACGACCCCACCCATCCCCGCCACCTGCGCACCGTGCGCGGCGTGGGCTACCGCTTCGTGGCCGCCCCGCCTGCAACCTAAGTGGGGCAGCCAATCCTGGCTGCGGACTCGCTTTCCAGCCCGTCCCGCCACCCGGACGATACTTTATGATGAGATCTGCATGCTGTCTCCCGGCCAAATCCTGCGCGTGGGCCTCACCGGCGGCCTGGCTTGCGGCAAAACTTTTGTGGGAGAGGCCCTCGCCGCCCAGGGCTGCCACCTGCTGCAGGCCGATCAACTCGGCCACCAGGCCCTCGCCCCCGGCGGCGAAGCCTACGCCTCCGTGGCGCGCGCATTCGGCCCCGGCATCCTGGCCCCGGACGGGGAAATCGACCGCCGCGCCCTGGCCGCCCAGGTCTTCGCGGACCCCGCGCGCCTCGAACTGCTCAACAGCCTCGTGCATCCCTCCGTCGTGCGCCGCGAGGAAGAATGGCTGGCCCGCGTGGCCGCCGCCGATCCCCATGCCATCGCCGTCGTCGAGGCCGCCATCCTCATCGAAACCGGCAGCTACAAGCGCTTCGACAAGCTCATCGTGGTGGTCTGCACCGAAGAACAGCAGGTGCAGCGCTCCATGAAGCGCGACGGCGCCGCCCGCGAGGAGGTCCTCGCCCGCCTCAGCCGCCAGATGCCCCTCTCGGAAAAACGCCGCTTCGCGGATTTCATCATCGATACCTCCGGCCCCAAAGAGGAAACCCTGCGCCAGGTCGCCACGGTCTACCAAAGCTTGCGGATAATGAAATTATGAGAATGCGACCCTTCGTCTGGGCCGCCGCCATGGTGGGCGGCTTCTGGTACCTGACCTCGGCGGCGCACTGGAACCCCGGCCGCGTCTTCCAGCCCCTGCGCCAGACCGGAAGGCTGTGGACCGCGCCCGGCGCCGCCCTCTCGGCCGGCTTTACCACCGACGAAAACAACAGTATCGAGATCTACAAACTGGCCCGGCCGGCCACCGCCAACATCACCAGCATCGTCTACCGCGAGGATTTCTTCTTCCAGGTCTATCCGCAGGAAGGCACCGGCTCCGGCTTCATCGTCAGGCCGGATGGCCTCATCCTGACCAATAACCACGTCGTCTCCGGATCCCAGCAACTCACCGTCACGCTGGCCGGCGACAAGCGCCAGTACAAGGCTCGCGTGCTCGGCACCGACCCGCGCAACGACCTGGCGCTCGTCCGCATTCAAGCCGATCACCCGCTGCCGTTCCTTAAGCTGGGCGATTCCGACGGCCTCCAGGTGGGGCAGAAAGTGCTCGCCATCGGCAATCCCTTCGGCTTCGGCGGCACCCTCACCGTCGGCGTGGTCAGTTCGCTCGGCCGTACCTTGCAGCCGCAGGAGGGGCGCCGCCTGGAAGATATGATCCAGACCGATGCCGCCATCAATCCCGGCAATAGCGGCGGGCCGCTGCTCGATTCGCACGGCGCCGTCATCGGCATCAACACCGCCATCTACGGCCCGCAGGGCAACATCGGCATCGGTTTCGCCCTGCCCATCAACCGCGCCAAGGCCATGCTCGATGAGTTCCAGGCCAAGGGACGCGTCACCCGGCCTTACCTGGGTATCCAGACCATCTTCATATCCGGCGATATGGCCGACGAACTGGGCTTGCCGAATGAGGGCGGCCTGCTCATTCAAGTCGTCGAGGGCGCCTCCCCTGCTTCCGAAGCCGGTCTGCACGGCGCTACCCGCCGGGCCATCGTGGGCGTCTACCAGATCGGCATCGGCGGCGATTTCATCATCGCCCTGGATGGACAGCCGGTGCAGGGCAACGATTCCCTGCAGCGCGTCCTCAATCGCAAACGCGTAGGGGATATGCTGGACCTCACCGTCTACCGTGGCGGGCGCACCCAGCACGTGCGCGTGAAAGTGGGAGAGGCGCCCCAAACCCTGTAGCCAGTCGTGGGGCAAACAATCCTGGCTGCGGACCCCCTCTCCAGCGGGTCCCGCCGGCGCTACGAAATCGAAGCCGTGCTGCCGGCCTTCGGAGTGTTCTTGTTCTTGCTGCCCGGCGGCCTGCCCCGCCGTTTGGCTGTGATCTCGGCCATCCATGAAGGGGGCCGTCCCCGCCTTCGGCCGCGTCCCCTGGCCAGACGCTCCAGGCTTAAAATGGCTTCTTCGATTTGCTCCCGTTCCTGCCGTAATTCCGCCAGAATCTTGGCGACGTCCATTCTTGTCTCCCGCGCGGGCGTGGTTTTTAATTGCTTGGCCCGCCCCATGACGCAAGCGTGCCAAAATCCACACGACACCGGCTCACACTCGTTTTAACTTAATATGCGGCACAATATCAAGTAGCCGCACATTATTTCGGGCGAAAAGAGTAACTTGAAAGTACCGAGTTCCAGCCGCTCAGTCAGCCTCAGGTTCCGCGCTTTGCATGGTCCAGCGGTTGCGGTTCCATGCGTTCAAGGGGTGGCACAGCAGTTCTTGAACTTCTTGCCACTCCCGCATGGGCAATAATCATTGCGGCCGATCCTGGGCGCCGCGCGAGGTGGCGGGGGCTCGCCGGCGGGGCCGCGGGAGAAGATCGATATCCGAGAGATCTTCGGGTTGGTGCGGTTCGATACCGTTGATTCCCTTCCAGTGGTGTCTTTCACAAAGCGCGACGATCTCTTCGCCTTTGGGCATCGTCCACACGCGAACTACCGCAGGCAGTTTGTCGGAGATCCCAGCTTCGCCATCGTGGATTCTCCTTGAGAGTATCGAATCCAGCCTACCGGCTTGCCCCAGGTTCCGCAATCTTCATGGTCAGCCTGTCGCCGCAAAATGATAATGTCCTATTTGCGCAAAGTAGAAATGTCCTGTTGACGGCTCCAAGCTGGGGGGATGCCAGAAGGACAACTACTAATGACACAAGCCGAACGGGACCGCCTGGTGGCCCTGAAGAACGCGAAGAAGAAGCTGATCACACAGAAGGAGGCAGCCGAAGAACTGGGAATCACGGAAAGGCACGTGCGGCGTCTGCTACGGGAGCTGAAGCGGCGTGGGGACCAAGTGGTGGCACACGGTCTGCGAGGGCTTCCCTCCAACCGCAAGATCAGTGCGGATACCGAGCAGGAGGCGGTGGCGATCCTGTCGCAACCGGTGTACCGGGGATTCGGGCCGACGCTGGCGGCGGAGTACCTGGCCGGGAAACACGACATCGCGGTGAGTCGGGAGACGGTGCGGGGATGGATGATGGAGGCCAAGCTGTGGCGCGGGCGGAAGCAGCATGTGGAGGAGATTCATGAGTGGCGTCCGCGGCGTAGCCGGGTGGGCGAACTGGTGCAATGGGACACGAGCACCCACGACTGGCTGGAAGGACGAGGGGAGGAGATTTATCTGATCAATATGATCGACGATGCGACGAGCCGCTGGTTCGCGCGCTTTGTGGCCAGCGACTCGACCGTGGAGAATATGAACCTGCTGGAGAGGTACGTGCAGAAGTATGGGCGGCCGCTGGGTTACTACACCGACAAGGCGTCCCTGTTTCAGACTGCGGTGAAAACGAAGCGGGATGGGAGCCGCGCGGGAAAGGAGCGGGAGGAGTTGCCACCGACACAGATCGGCCGGGCGTTGCAGGAGTTGGGAATCGTCTGGATACCGGCGCACAGTCCGCAGGCGAAAGGGAAGGTGGAACGCGGATTTTTGACCGCGCAGGACCGGCTGGTGAAGGGCATGCGGGTGGCGGAAGTGAAGACCTTGGAGCAAGCCAACCACTACCTGGAGACCGAGTTTCTGCCCTGGGTGAACAGCACGCTGGCGGTGGCGCCGGCCCGCGCAGACGATGCCCACCGGCCGCTGGAGAAGCATCACGACTGCGCGGCGATTCTGAGCTTGTGAGTCAATATGCGCAGTCAACCCCACCTCACCCACTGGACTGAGCCCAAATTTGAGACACAGGCGGAATTGCACACCTGCTGCTGCCTGAAAAACCCTTGTAGCATAATCCGCCGCGATCCATGCTGCGGGTATGTCCGATCACGGCTTTCTGCTCACCGCCGAGGCCATTCGCCGGCACTTGGCGGCCATGCCTCATGACCTGTATCTGATTCGTTTGATTCACAATCAGACCCGGCAACCACTGCCGGGGAGGCGCCTGTGGAGCGCAACGCAACTGCTCCGCCCGGCCACTATCGCGTTTCTCCGCGCCCACAACCGGGAAGGATACGACATCTACATTCACCCTGATAGCTGGGACCAAAACGCCGGCTATGTTCTGGTCGACCTGGATGGCGCCGCGATCGATGTGCTGTATCGAATGCGCCGAAATGGGCATGATCCCTGCCTGGTAGTTCAGACCAGTCCCGGCCACCTGCAAGCTTGGGTGCAGGTTCGCCGCGGCGCGCTGGAACCGTGCCTGGCCACCGCCGTGGCCAAACTCCTGGCCTGCCAATACGCCGCTGACCTGGCTAGCGCCGACTGGCGTCACTTGGGCCGACTGGCTGGTTTCACCAATCGGAAACCCAGCCATCGTGATCGCTTCGGCCGCCCTCCTTGGGTCAGGATCCTGCATGCCCGTGCCGGGCTGGCTCCCAACGCCGATGCCCTGTTGCAGTCTGCCCGCGACCGGATACGACCAGCCTGGCCGGCGGCCCATACATCTGATCCGACGCCGACCGCGCCGGCATCGATCACCGCCGCAGACGCCGCCGCCACCTATCGGAATTGCTTGCGCCGATGGCGGATTGCCGAGCGTTTCGGCTCGCCCGACTGGAGCATTGTCGACTTGTGGGTGGCCAGCCATCTTCTCCGTCGCGGCCTTCCCATGGCTGAGATAGCTGCCGTCCTCCAACTCGGCAGCCCTCAGTTTCCCCGCCGTCATGGCAACCCCAACGACTACTTGCGTCGCACCTTGGCACGCGCCGCTTTTCTCCCCGCAGGGGGCCCTGTGTGATCCTCGCTTCCCTTCACGCCACTGCATCCGGCTTCACCTCCTGGCTCCGCGGCAGCAGCAATGCGGCTGGCAACATGGGCCTCCGGCTCTGCTCGAATTCGACCGGAGATTGGTACTGCAAAGCCGAGTGCAGCCGCGTGGTGTTGTACACCTGCTCGATGAATTCGTGAATGTGGAGCTGCAGTTCTGCGAAATCCCGGTATGGCCGGGCATCGATTTCTTCTTGCTTGAGGGTTTTGATGAAACTTTCGCACTTGCCGTTTTCCCATGGCCGCCCCGGCCGGCTCATGCTGAGCGTGGCTCCGATCTGCTCCAGGCGCTGTACATACTCGCTACACGCGTACTGGCTTCCACGATCAGAGTGATGTACCAGCCCCGGCGAAGGCTGACGCATCCGGATCGCTCCTTCCAACGCCGCCAGGGCCAGTTGGTGGTCCAAGTTCCTGCCCAACGCCCACCCCACCACTTTCCTCGACCAGGCATCCAATACCACCGCCAGATATACGAACTCTTTCTCCAGACGAAGGTAGGTCAGGTCCGCCACCCAAAGCTGATTCACGTCGCTCAGCTCCAGGTATTGCGCCAGGTTGGGGAACACCCGGTAGCTGTGCGCCGATTCGGTGGTGACCACAAATTTCCGCCGCCGCACCGCCAGTAGATTGTCCCGCCGCATGAGGGGGGGGGCGGGGGGGGGGGGGGGGGGGGGGGGGGGGGGGGGGGGGGGGGGG
>VFSW01003903.1_pt1 | contig 22313 bp, 21 predicted proteins | sample 5358111 | NCBI WGS metagenome assembly VFSW01 (sample SAMN11554181, study PRJNA540505) | mine drainage metagenome | isolation source: sediment from site ElyBrook_90M | place: USA: Ely Copper Mine, Vershire, VT | collected 2017 | reverse complement strand
CGCCAATGCAGCGCGCCACGCCAAGACCTTGCGTGCAAAACTCCATGACGCATTGGCTGGGCTGGTCGACGGCAGGCGCTCGGTGACATCGCACAAGCCGCGGGTCAGGCGCAGACTCCTCGCCGATTCGCCGCCGTTGTGCAACATGGCCTCCAGCCGAACAAGACGGGCTGCAAGTGCGGGCAGGTCATTGGGCTGGGCGGCGACGATGGCGCGATCAAGACTGCCCTCGCGCTGGCAGCTTGCATACACGTCCCAGATCCCGAGCCCGCGCGCGAGCATCGTCTCCAGTCGCCGCGCGTAGGTCATGGCGCGCAGGTCAACCTCGAACAACTCCGACAATAGTGGCCAGAATTGGTTGCGAGGGTGGGCGTAATACTCCCCGGCGTCGAGCGACGCCCTGCTCGGAAAGCTTCCAAGCACCAGCACGCGGGTGCGTGCGTCCACCACCGGCGGGAGCCCCTCGAGGCGCGGGGATTCAGCCGCCGTGGCCAGGCGCCGCTGTTGCGTCATTGACGAGTCGTCGGGCATATGCCTTTATACTTCTGGATGCTGCGGGTGTAGTTCAATGGTAGAACGGCAGCTTCCCAAGCTTCATACGAGGGTTCGATTCCCTTCACCCGCTCCACGCGCTCCCACTGTGTTGTCTGCCACCCCCCGGCGTTCGCGCGTGGGTTCCGGTTGCTCCGATGTCAATTCCCGAATCCCCTTCGCCATTGCGGGTCATTCGCAGCTTCGTGATGCGCACCGGGCGCACCACCACCGGCCAGGCGCGCGCTTTGCGGGAACTGGGGCCCCGGTTCATCGTTGCCCCAACCGTGCACGTACCGGACTGGGACACCGTGTTCGGACGCCACGCGCCACGCGTGCTCGAGATCGGCTTCGGCATGGGCGAGGCGACGGCGGGTATCGCCGCAACGCACCCCGACCGCGATTTCATCGGCGTGGAAGTCCATACCCCGGGCGTCGGTGCGCTGCTGTTGCGCATCGAGTCGCAAGCGCTGCCCAACCTGCGCATCGTCCAGCATGATGCGGTGCACGTTCTCCAGGACATGATCGCGCCGTCGTCATTGGCGGGACTGCATGTGTTTTTCCCCGACCCCTGGCACAAGAAGCGCCACCACAAGCGCCGCCTGATCCAACCGGCATTTCTGGCGCTTGCTGTCAGCCGCCTTGCCCCGGGTGGCCTCATGCACTGCGCCACCGACTGGGAGGATTACGCGGCGCAGATGCTTGACGTTCTATCGGCACAGCCCGGGCTGGTCAACACCGCCACCGGCTACGCCCCGCGTCCGGATTGGCGGCCACCGAGCAAGTTCGAACAACGCGGCCTGCGCCTCGGCCACGGCGTGTGGGATCTCGTCTTCAGGCGAACCTGAACGGCCGCCGCGCCTGGCTTCCCGCAGCTCAGCCGAGGCTGCTGAGTGCGCCGTAGACACCCAGGCCGGCCGTCAGCGTCACCACGCCGAGGACGACCCACAAGTACCAGCCCCGCAGCCGATGTTCGGGCGGAAGCGCTTTGACCGCCAGCGCAACCAGAAAGCCCAGGACCAGGGGAAGCAGCAGGGCGTTCATCACTTCGACACCGACCGATAGCGCGACCAGATTCGGCACCAGAGCAACGATCAGCGCTCCGCCGACAACCCCGACGGTGAACACCACGTAGAACCATGGCGCCTCCATCGGGTGATGTTCCAGGGAGTGCTTGTATCCCGTGACCTCGCCAAAACCCCATGCCGCAGCGAGCGCGACCACGATGGCCGCAACCATCGCCGCGCCCAGAATGCCAAGACCGAACAGCGTGTGCCCCAGGGTCTGCCCCAGCACCGGCGTGAGTGCCTGTGCCACCTGCCCCACGGTGTCCAGGGGCGGGCTGCGGTGACCGCCCCACAGCGTGGCAGCCGCGACCACCAGCACCGAGGCCATCACCACCTGTGTGATCAGCGCGCCCACCGCCGTGTCCCAGCGCGCCGCCGCGTATTGCTCCGGGAGCAAGCCCTTGTCGGCAACGGCCGACTGCTGATAGAACACCATCCAGGGCATGATGACGGCACCGATATTCGCCGCGACGAGGTACCAGTATCCATGATCGTGCAGAGGCAGTGACGCCATCCCGTGGAGCAGCGCGCGGCCATCCACCGGCGCGCGCAGTGCGACCCAGATGAACACCAGCTCGAACAAGCCCAGCGCGATCGCGATGCGTTCCACCCGGCGATAGCTGCCGGTCCACACTACGACGAGGAGAAACGCGGTCGCCAGCGCAAGGCTGGCGCCGCGCGGCACTCCGAAGAGTTCACCCACGCCCGCCACCCCCGAGAACTCACTCAGCAGCGCGCCCACGGTCGCCACGGCAAGACCGCCGACCGACACCCATGCCCACGGTGCGCCAAAGGTGTCGCGGATCAGCTCTCCGTGCCCCCTGCCCGTGAAAATTCCAAGCCGAACCGTGAGTTCCTGCACCACGTACAGAATCGGGACAAGCAGCAGTTGCAAAACGAGGAGTTGGTAACCCCATTGGGCGCCACTTTGCGCCGCGGTCAGCACACTGCCCACGTCGGTGTCGGCAAGCATGACGACCAGCCCCGGGCCGAGAACGGCAAGAAAAACCTTCCAGCGCGCAAGTTTTGGCGCGTTCCCGGTAGGCAAGAGAACGGTTGGCGAACGCATCTGGTAGCGGAGCGCTTTTGTCGTGAGATGAGTTTGAATGATAATCGTTCTTGATTGTCACCGCGATACCAGCCAAAAATTTTCATCCGGACGCGCGCGGGGAGCGATTTTCCCGTTGCTGGATCAAAGCGCGCCGAACTTCCGGGCCGATCGGCGCGTCAGGGCCGCGTCACGGCTCCGCCAGCCTTTAGAATCAGGGGCTGGACACCATTGCCACCTCAACCCACTCGCACGCTAAGCCATGGACTTCGAACACGCCCGGTTCAATATGATCGAGCAACAGATCCGCCCCTGGGATGTGCTGAATCAGGACGTCCTGGATTTGCTGGGCGCCGTCAAGCGCGAGAATTTCGTACCAGAGACCTACCGCAACCTCGCTTTCACCGACATGGAAATACCCCTGCCCTGTGGTGAATCCATGCTTGAGCCGAAGCTCGAGGCGCGCATGCTCCAGGCTTTGTCGGTTCGCAAGAACGAGTGGGCGCTCGAAATCGGTACCGGAAGCGGCTACGTCGCGGCCTTGCTGGGTCATTGCGCGGCGCACGTCATGAGCGTTGAAATCCACGCCGAACTCGCCGACGTCGCGCAACACAGGCTGCGCCAGGCAGGCGTGGCCAATGCCACCGTGCAGTGCATGGACGCGTCGAAACAACTTCCCTCGGGAGAATTCGATGTCATCGTGCTGTCCGGCTCGGTTGCATCCATTCCTGAAGCAGTGGTTGCCCGTTTGAAGCCAGGCGGCCGCCTCTGCGCCATCGTGGGTTCCAAACCCATCATGCGCGCGCAACTGCTCACGCGGACAACAAGCGGAGAGACCACCGTGGTCGACCTGTTCGACACCGTGGCACCGCGCCTGCACGGGTTCCCCGAGGTACCACGTTTCCATTTTTGAAATATTTGAAGGAATCATCGATGATCCAGAACTTCACCGTCAGCGAACTCAACGACTTGCTCGATAACAAGCCGGCGGAGCTGGGCAGCTGGCAGGTTGTTGACGTGCGCGAACCCTGGGAGCTCGAGCGCGCGTCGATCCGCCACCCGAACTTCCAGTCCAGCGCAATCCCCATGGCCACGGTCCCGCTTCGCCTGCAGGACATCGATACATCGCGAAACGTCCTGGTGATGTGTCGCAGTGGTGGACGGAGCATGCAGGTGGCGAATTTCCTGGTTCAGAACGGCGTGCCCAAGGTATTCAACCTTCAAGGTGGCATCACCGCGTGGTCACGCGAAATTGACCCTTCGGTTCCGACGTACTGATCATCCGGCCAACGCATCCACCACCCACGCGGCCTGGATATCCGCCGCGCCCCGGTGATCCGCGCAAAATTGCAGCGCTGCGTCGTGCGCCGCAGCGCGGGCCTGGGGTTCGTCAAGCCAGGACTGCAACCGCGCCCAGACCGCAGCCGCATCCGCGGCCGGCACAACCGCTCCCGCCTCCACACCCAGCGCCACGGCCTGCGTGAAGTTGAAGGAGTGGGGTCCGATCACCACCGGGCAGCCTTCCGCACAAGCCTCGATGAGGTTCTGCCCACCCAAAGGCAGCAGGCTGCCGCCAATGAAGGCGGCGTCGGCCATGGCGTAATAGGCGGGCATTTCGCCGAGGCTGTCGCCAAGCCACACCTGTGTCGTGGCATCGGGTAATCCAATGCCACGACGCTGCACGCGCAAGCCGCGATCGCGAAGCAGTGCTTCCACCGACGCCATGCGCTGCGGATGACGCGGCACCACCACCAGCAAAATTCGTTGGAGCAACGGCGCCGGCATGGCATCAAGCAGCAGAGCCTCCTCGGACACACCGCCCTGCTCGCGCGTCGACGCCAGCAGCAGCACCGGACGGATGCCAGCCGCCGCGCGCCATTGTCGGCCAAGTGCCTGCAGCGCTGGATCCGCAGCGCGATCGAATTTGACGTTACCCGCCACGCGCACATTGCGCACACCGAGACGGCGAAGCCGCTGCGCGTCGGCATCGGTCTGCGCCGCCGCACCGCTCAGCGCACCGAACGCCGGGGCGGCGAGTCCCGACCAGCGTGCCCAGCGCGCCGCGCTGCGCGCCGACATACGCGCATTGGCCAGCAACAGTGGGACCTGGCGCCACACGCATGCATGCGCCAGGTTGGGCCACACCTCTGTTTCGATCAACACACCGACATCCGGCCCGAAGTGCGCGAGAAATCGGCGGCATGGCTGGGGCAGGTCGTAGGGAAGCCAGGCCTGCGCGTCGCCCGGGCGCAGTAGCGCGACACCCGCCTCTCGTCCGGTCGCCGTCATGTGCGTGAGCAGCAGTCGCACGTCGGGACGCGCGCGCCGCAGTGCCTCGATCAGCGGCTGGGCCGCGCGCACCTCGCCAAGCGAGACCGCATGCAACCAGACCAATGGCCCATTCCCGACAGGACGCGCCGCGTACAACCCCAGGCGCTCGCCGATGTGGCGGCCATACAGGGGTTCACGGCGAGCGCGCCAAAACAGCCGCGCTATGATGACCGGCAGCAGTAGCGCAAACAGAATTGAGTACAGTGTCCGGCTCATGAGACCGGGCGCTTTGCGCGGCGCCTGCACGCGCAACCATAGTCGCCCTGCGCCGTCCCCGCACGCTGGACGGAAGAAATACGGACAACAGCGGGCAATATGCACATCCTGATCGTCAAAACTTCGTCGCTAGGCGACATCGTACACGCGCTGCCGGTTCTCACCTACCTGCGGCGCGTAGCTCCGCAGGCCCGTATCGATTGGGTCGTCGATGAGGCCTTCGTCGAACTGCTTCGCCTCAACCCCAACCTCGACACCTTGTTTGTCGTGCCCCTGCGGCGGTGGAAAAAGTCACCATTCAAAAGCGGAACGTGGCGCGACATCGGCCAATTCTTCGCGCAATTGCGTACACGTCGCTACGACATCGTCTTTGACCTCCAGGGCAACCTCAAGAGCGGCGTGCTCTGCGGCGCCGCGCGCGGCGCGCGCAAGGTCGGCTTCGCCGCGGAGCACGTCCAGGAGAAGGCCAGTCTCCTGTTCACGCGCGAGCGCGTCGCCTTCGCACCGGAGGATGAACACGCCGTACAACGCTACCTCCGCGTCGTGGCCAGCATCCTGGGGGCACCATCCGACCCGCTGCGCGACCTTCCCGCCATCGCAACCACGCCCGACGATGACAACCACGCTGACGCCGTACTGGGTGCCACCGCGTCGCCACGGATCGTGTTCCATTGCGGCACGTCGTGGGCCAGCAAGCTGTGGTCCGAGGCCGGCTGGATCGCGTTGGGACAAGGTTTGCAGCGCCACGCCCCCACCGCGTCCATCCTGCTGACCTGGGGTGATACGTCTGAACACATCCGTGCCCAGCGGGTTGCGGCAAGCATCGGCAACGCGGCGCGCGTGCTGCCTCGCCTGGGACTCAAGGAATTGTGCGCCGTGTTCAAACGCTGCGACCTCATGGTCGGCCCGGATACCGGGCCCGTGCACCTCGCCGCAGCCTCGGGGACGCCGACCGTCTCCCTCTACCGCTGCACCATCGGGGCGCGCAACGGCCCCTTCGGAGCCTTCCATCGCACCGTACAGGCGCCAATGGATTGCGCACGCTGCTGGAGCGGCACCTGCTGGCGCGATGCCGAATGCACCGCCAGCATCACACCGCAGGGCATGCTTGCCGCCTGTGTCGATGCCATCGCCACCGCGTCCGCGTCCAAACCCATCGTCTGAAATGTCCGCACCCATGCATCCGGCCCGGCGACTCTCCATCGTCCAGGTCATCACCCAGGCGCGCTTTTCGGGTGCCGAGCACGTCTGCCTCAATCTCTGCGTTGAATTGCAGCGTCGCGGCCACACGGTCACGCTCCTGTGCAAGGATGCGGGTGGCTATGCCGAGGAAGCGCGCCGACGCGGCCTGCACGTGCATACGCCTTCCATATCCGGCAAGCTCAATCTCGTCGCGCCTTTGCACATTGGCGCCATCGCGCGGCGCGTACATGCCGACATCATCCACAGCCATCTCTCGACCGCCAATCTCTGGGGCAGTCTGGCGGGACGGATGTTCGGCATCCCGGCCATCGGGCACATCCACGCCATCAACACGTTTTTCTATTACCGACGCAATCGCATCAACCTGACGTGCTCCGAAGGCGTGCGCCAGGCCATGCTGACCCACGGCGCCGACGCCGACACGACACGCGTGGTGTACAACGGTATTGCCGAGGAGCGACTGCAGGGGTTGACGCCGCCCGACACCATGCGCGCGAATCTGGGCATCACACCCGCGGCGCAGGTGGTGGTGTGCGTTGCTCACCTCACCGCGCGCAAAGGTCAGATCCACCTGCTGCGAGCGCTCGCCCGCTTGCGCCCGCAATGGCCGGACTTGCACTGCCTGCTCGTCGGCGTGGGCAATTTGCGCAGCACCCTGCAGCGCAATGCCACGGAGCTTGGAATTGACGACCGCGTGCATTTTCTTGGATACCGCCGCGATGCCGTTTCCATCCTCCAATGCGCGGACGTTGTCGCCCTCCCCTCGATCGCCAAGGAAGGCTTGGGCCTCGCGCTGATCGAGGGCGCGCTGCTCGGCAAGCCTGCGCTCGGAAGCGCAGCACCTGGCATCGATGAGGTCATTGCCAACGGCGAAACCGGCTTGCTGGTTCCGCCGGGTGACGATGCCGGTCTGGCGGAGGCGCTGCAGACCCTGCTGCGGGATGCGCCGCTGCGCCAACGCATGGGCGAGCAAGGTCGGGCACGCGCGGCGCGCATGTTCACGGTCGAGGCGATGACCGACGGCTGCGAGGCTGCCTATGCCGAGGTCCTGGCTGGCACGCAACGCCTCAGAACGGGAGCTTGAGTTCGGGAGCGAGCGCGTGCAGAACCGCACGGAACTCACTTTGGATGCGCGCCAGGGCTTCAGGGCTTTGGCCCTCGAAGCGCAGCACCACGCACGGCGTGGTGTTCGACGGTCGCGCCAGACCAAACCCGTCCGGATACTCTGCACGCACGCCGTCCATGGTGTGCAGCTGCGTCGCCCCGGGAAAGCATCCCTCACGCTGAAGACGCTCGCACAACAGGAAATTCTCGCCTTCGGCGGTCTCGAGCTTCAATTCCGGGGTTGACACCGAATCAGGCAGTGCAAGCAACGTCGCTTCAGGGTCGGCCACGCGCGCGAGTAATTCCAGCAGACGCGCGGCGCTGTACTGGGCGTCGTCGAAACCGTACCAACGATCCTTGAAAAAGATGTGGCCGCTAAGTTCACCGGCCAGTGGTGCATTCACCTCCTTCATGCGCGCCTTCATCAACGAGTGGCCCGTGCGCCACATCATGGGATTGCCCCCATGGCGAAGCACCCAAGGGCCGAGGCTGGACGTGCATTTCACATCGAAGATGATCGGCGCGCCGAGGTGGCGTGCGAGGACATCGGCGGCGAACAACATCAGCAGGCGGTCAGGCCAGATCACGTGCCCGTGTTTGGTCACCACGCCGAGGCGATCGCCGTCACCGTCGAACGCGAGCCCGAGTTCAGCGTCGGTCTCGCGCAGGATGCGCTTGAGGTCCTCGAGGTTGCGTGGATCCGCGGGGTCGGGATGATGGTTCGGAAAACTGCCATCGACCTCGCAAAACAAGGCTTCCACCTCACAACCGAGCATGCGCAGCAAGCGCGGCACAAACGCGCCGGCGACGCCGTTTCCGCAATCGACGGCGACACGCATCGGCCGCGCGAGACGCACATCGCTCTGAATGCGCAGCAAGTAGTCCTCGACGATACTCGCCTGACGCAGGCTTCCCGCGCCGGTTGCATACTGTCCATGCTGGGTGAGCGCACGCAGGTGGGCAATGCCATCGCCGTGCAATGCTTCTCCAGCCAGCACCAATTTCAGTCCGTTGTACGCGGGCGGGTTGTGGCTGCCGGTGATCTCGATACCGTTGGGCACGCCCGAGGTGGCGCATGCGAAGTACAGCATCGGCGTGGCGTTCATGCCCAGATCAACGACATCCAGGCCACCCGCAAGCAGCCCTGCCGTCAATGCCGCGGCAAATTCGGCGCTGGAGTGCCGACCATCACGGCTGACATTGACGGCAGACTCACCCTGCGCGCGCGCCGCTGTAGCGTAAGCGCGTCCAATGTGTTGGCAGGCATCCATGGTGAAATCAACGCCAACCACGCCCCGAACGTCGTAGGCCTTGAAGATTGAAGGAGCGAGTTGTGCCATGGGCTGTGTTCCATGCATGCCATTCACGTCAGCGAGCCGAAGTGGAATCTCGCATCCCCGGCTATTCTATGGACCATGACCACGTACCTCATCGGTGACCTTCAGGGTTGCGACGACGCCTTCGCGCGCCTGCTCGACGATATCGCCTTCGAGCCACGCCATGACCGATTGATCGTTCTTGGCGATGCAGTGAACCGTGGTCCGGGGTCTCTGCAAGCGCTCCGACGCCTGATCGCCTTGGGCGACGCCGCCCAATGCCTGCTCGGCAATCACGATGTGCACCTGCTTGCCGTCGCCCATGGGGTACGGCGTACCCATCGCAGTGACACGCTCGATCCCATCCTGCGCGCGCCGGACCGCGATGCCCTGCTCGACTGGGTGCGCCGACGTCCCCTGGCGATGTTTGAGCACGGATGGCTGCTCGTGCACGCGGGTGTCCTGCCGCAGTGGAGCGTCCAGCAGACACTTGAACTCGCGCATGACGTCGAGCAGGCGTTGCGCGGGGACGCTCTGCCATCCGTCTTGCAGGATCTGTTCGGCAACCAACCCGATCGGTGGAGCGACGCGCTCCGCGGGCCCGAACGTTGGCGCATCACCATCAACGCGCTCACCCGAGTGCGTTATATCGATTTGCGCAGCGACCCCGCGGGGAGCATCGATTTTCACGTCAAGCAAGCTGCGGGGAACGCGCCGCCCGGCCTTGTCCCCTGGTTCGCGGTGCCGGGACGCGCCACCGCGAACACGCCGATCGCCTTCGGTCACTGGTCCACGCTGGGCCTGCACTGGACCCATCGCGCGCTTTGCCTGGACAGCGGCTGCCTGTGGGGCGGCGCACTCACTGCGGTGCCGCTCCCCGACGCCACGCAGCCTTGGGTGCGTGCGATCTCCAGACCCTGCGTGCGCCTGCGAGAGCCTATGCACGTCGCGGCCTGATCAGACCTTGGCCCAGCGCGCAACGCATGATATACTTGCCGTTTTGCATAATTTCGAATCCTTAGTGGAGTGCTTCATGGCACGCGTCTGTCAAGTTACCGGCAAAGCGCCGATGGTGGGCAACAACGTTTCCCACGCGAACAATAAAACCAAGCGTCGCTTTCTTCCCAACTTGCAATACCGCAGGATTTGGGTCGAGAGCGAAAACCGCTTCGTGCGCCTGCGCATCTCGAACGCTGGACTGCGCCTGATCGACAAGGTTGGCATTGATGCCGTCCTCGCCGACTTGCGTTCCCGCGGCGAAGCCTGAGCACTGATTCCCACAGGAGCAATACACCATGGCGGCCAAAGGCGGACGTGAAAAGATCAAGCTGGAATCCACTGCGGGAACCGGCCACTTCTACACCACCACGAAAAACAAGCGCACCCATCCGGAGAAGATGGAACTGAGCAAGTTCGACCCAGTGGCGCGCAAGCACGTTTCCTACAAGGAAACCAAGATCAAGTGATCGCGCGGGTCGCGGATACGTCGTCCGCTCCCGATACGAAAAACCCGCCTGAACGGCGGGTTTTTTTACGTGCGTCGTTTGCGGCGAGCACATAGCAAAAAGCCAGCTTGCGCTGGCGGACATAAAAAAGCCAGCTTGCGCTGGCTTTGAATCGGCGGGCGTATGAATCCGCCCGCTGATGCCAATTACTTGGACTTGCTGGCGGCGCTGGCCGGCGCAGCGGCCGAAGCCGGAGCAGCAGCAGAGGCAGCCTTCGAAGCGGCCGGGGCGGCAGCGGAAGCAGCCTTCGAAGCGGCCGGGGCGGCAGCAGAAGCAGCCGAAGCAGCGGAAGCGGCCGGGGCGGCTTCTTCCTTCTTGCCGCAAGCTGCAAGAGCCAGCGCGGCGATCATGGAAGCCAACAGGATGGACTTTTTCATTTCTTTCCTCAAAGCGTCAATCGATACGAGCAGAAAAACCGGGGGTACGACGAAATTACGACGAAAACTCAAGCCGAAATCTTAACGTAGAACTGGCAAGCCTGGGGGCCCTCTCAAGTTCAAGCACGAAGTATAACGCGGCTTGGGGTTTGCCCGGGTACGCAACGGCGCCCCCGGGCCAGATGTTGCGTTTCGTTCACAATCCAGCGATTGTCGGCGCAAATGCCGGCTCTGAAAGCTCCCATGCTGCGTCGAAAGCGGTCCTTGCCGCATGCAGCGCCGGCCCCTCAACCCAGGTCGCCCGCCACGCTCGCGCACCGCGCAGGGAAACCAGGCCACGCGTGCCGGTGAGAATTCCTTCCGCGGGCTCTGTCAACCCCGACTCGATCGCTCGACAGATGACGATATGCGCGAACCGGACCCGCCATTGCACGAATCGCGGCGATCGTGCCTGCACGACGTCAAAATTTCTCGCGAGCATGCGAACACTTGGCGCGCGACGCGACAAGGCCCACCGCGACAAGCCATCCACCACGACCGCGTCATCAATTGGCCATTGCGCATAATCAGGGCTGTAGAGGCACATGACCGCATCGGGTGCGCTCAGCGCCGCGCGCAGGGCGTCTCTCCACGCGCGCCACCCCTCGATCAATGTGGGGAGCGGCGACCCGACGGCCCCACCCGCACGGTCATCGTCCATCGTCAAGCTCCTGGAACCACCCACCCCTGCGTGCACCAGTCAAGCAGAAGAGCCCGCTCCGCATCGCTCGCACGCCCCCATGCCGCCGCATCGAGCACACGTCGATCAGCGAAACGTCGCAATAGCGCCGAGCGTGCCAGTGCCGCCGGAACCTGCTCGCCGTTGATGGTCAGCACATGCGCGGTGTACAGCATGCGGCTGCGCCGGTCGAGTCGCAGGCCGCTGCGTTCGACGCACTGGCGCAACCGCACACCGCCTTGCGAGGCGGGTTCAAACCAGACCTGCTGCTTCGGCTCGGTCAGCAGTTCGGCAAGTGCGGCCTCGAACTGCCGCGAGCCGGGCTTGAGTCGTGCAAACGCGTCGCGCAGAAAGTCGACCATGGCAGCGGGCACACGCGCGGGGTGCAACGCCACTCCGTCGTCCATCGTGCCACGGTCTGAATAGCGCGGTCCCGCCGGCAGCTCATCAGCAAGCTTCCACAGCAACTGCCGGAGCAACTCGTCTGCGGGCGGAGCCCTGAACCCAACCGAATACGTCATGCATGGTCCCTCTGCGATCCCGTCATGGCCCCAGGCCGGCGGCAGGTAGATCACGTCTCCGGGTTCAGCGACCAGATCCATGTCGGGCTCGAAGAATTCCAGCAACTTCAGCGGCTGGTCGGCGCGCATGCGCCGGTCAGGCACGGGCCCGAGCCGCCAGCGCCGGCGCCCCTCGGCCTGAATGAGAAACACGTCGTAGTCGTCGACGTGCGGGCCGACACCACCCTTGTCACTCGCCCAGGAGATCATGATGTCATCCAGCCGCGCGTCGGGGATGAACCTGAAACGATCGAGCAAGGCGTTGACGTTGTCGTCCAACAGATTCATGCCCTGGACCAGCAGGGTCCAGGCCGGCTGCTTCAACGCCGGAAAGGCACGCCGTGTGAAGGGGCCGTGGGCCAGGCTCCACGTCTCGCCATCGCGCCGAACCATGCGCGATTCCGTATCCTGGTCGCCCGCCAGCGCGAACAGTTCGGCACGGCTGCGCAAAGGCCGGAAGCCCGGCATCCCCTGGCGCAGCACCAGGGGTTTGCGCTGCCAGTAGTCGCGCAGGAAGCGCTTCAAGGTGATGCCGTGCAAAGGCCACACTGCGTCCATCGCGTTGAGAGTCATGCGAATCGGGTTGAGGTGATGACGATAGTCCCATGACCACCGACGCAAGCAGTTTAGCTTTTGCCCGGCGTGGCGCTAAAGTGATGGCATGCCAGCCGGCCTGGCCCCTCATCGACCTGGACAGGAGACGCCCGATGCAAGCCGCCCAAGATACCGTCGTCACGCTTGCCTGGCGCCTGACCGACGCGCAGAACGACCCCATTGCCGACGACGCGGAAGGTACGGACTTCTATGTGGGCGGTGCCGACCTGCTGCCAGCCATCTCGCGCGACATCATTGGCAAGAGCATCGGCGCCCAGGGCCAGTTGCAAATCGAGCCGCACGACGCTTTCGGTGACTACGATCCGACGCTGCTGCGCGTCGAGGACCGGGCGCTGTTCCCCGATGCCATCGAGCCCGGCATGCAGTTCGAGCATCTGCCCGCCGGATGCGCCCCCGGCATGCCAGACGTCGTCTATCTGCTGACTGACATGGCGGATGGCAAGGTGGTGCTCGACGGCAATCATCCGCTCGCCGGCATGGCGTTGCGGGTGCACTACACCGTGCTGGATGTGCGCGAACCCGACCCGGACGAACGCGAGGCGCAGAGTGCCCACCTTGACGACATCGATTCCGGAATGTTCATCACGCCTTGACGTCGATCAGCCGCCTGCGCGGGCCACGGCGCGAGTGGTCGATCCACGCGCGGCAGCTCCGGTGTCTCAACAGTCTGTCAGTGGCCGCCGCCCAGGTAGGTTGCGTGGATCTCCGGCGACGCCAGCAACTCGGCCGCCGCGCCCTGCAGCGCAACGCGGCCGTTTTCGAGCACATACCCGCGGTCAGCAAGTTTCAAAGCCATGCGCGCGTTTTGTTCAACGAGCAGAACCGTGACCCCTTGTTCGCGAATGCGACGCAAGGTGCGGAATATGTCGCGCACGATGATCGGCGCCAGTCCCAGGCTCGGCTCGTCGAGGAGGAGTAATTGCGGTCGCGCCATCATTGCACGCCCGATCGCCAGCATCTGTTGTTCTCCGCCAGACAAGGTGCCGGCGAACTGCGCGGCGCGCTCCTGCAATCGCGGAAACAGCGCATAGACCTGGCGCTGCGTTTCGCGCGCCTCCCCACCCGGTCGCGTGTAGCCGCCCAGCAGCAGGTTCTCGGCGACGCTCAATGTGGGAAACACCCGCCGCCCTTCAGGCGCCTGCGAGACGCCTGCGCGCACGATGCCGTCGGCACCCACGCGCGCGATGGACTTGCCACGCAGCTTGACGTCACCAGCGTGGGCGCGCAGCAAACCGCTGATCGTGCGCATCAGCGTCGTCTTCCCAGCACCATTGGCTCCCAGCAACGTGACGATTTCGCCCTGGGCGACGCGCAGGCTCACGCCCTTGAGCGCCTGGATATGGCCATAGCGCACATCCAGCGCGTCGATCTCGAGCAGATTCATGCGCCGCCTCCGACTGTGGTGTTCGTGGAAATGTCCTCTTCATCGTCATCCCGGCCGAGATAGGCCTCGATGACCTGGGGGTCGTTGCGGATGCTTTCGGGGTCGCCTTCGGCGATTTTTCGCCCGAAGTTGATACACACGATGTGGTCCGTCACGTTCATGACGACGTTCATGTCATGCTCGACCAACAGCACGCTGATGCCTTGGTCGCGCACAGAGAGAATGGTGCGATTCAGCGCCGCGGACTCCTGATCGTTGAGGCCGGCCGCTGGCTCATCGAGAATCAGCAGCTTCGGGCCAGCGATCAGTGCGCGCGCCAATTCGACACGGCGCTGCACGCCGTACGACAGCGAGGCGACGTCCTCGTACGCGACCGATTCCAGATCGAGGCGGCGCAGCACTTCCATGGCCTGCGAACGCAGCTGTATTTCCTCGCGGCGCTGCGCGGGGGTGCGCAGCAATCCCTGCCACCAATGCTGCCGGGTTCGCAGATGCAGACCCGCCAGGACATTGACCAGCACGCTCTGCCCCTGAAAGAGGCGGATGGTCTGGAACGTTCGAAAAATACCCGCCGCCGCGATGCGGTGCGGCGCGTAGCCGGTCATGTCGCGTCCCTCGAAGACGATGCGCCCTTCGGTCGGCTTGTAAACGCCAGTGATCAAGTTGAATGCGGTTGTCTTGCCGGCGCCGTTCGGTCCGATCAGGCCAACGACCTGGCCGCGTCCGACGGAGAACGACAAGCCACCCACCGCCTGCAGACCGCCAAAACGGATGCCCACGCTGTCGAGGCACAACAACGCGTCCTTGCCTGGTGCGTTCATGCGCCCTCCCGCAATTGCCGCGCGCGCGGCCAGATGCCCTGCGGGCGCAACACCATGACCACCACCATCGCGATGCCGAATACGAAATAGCGATACTGTGCGAACCCACGGAACGCCTGCGGCACGACGAACATCAGCGCCGTGCCGAGCAAAACCCCCGGGATCGATCCCTGGCCGCCGACGAGGACGATCGCAAACAGCGTGACCGATTCCGTGAAGACGAAGGCACCGGGACTGACTGCCGCCATCAGGGTTGCGAACAGCGTTCCGCCGAAACCCGCCAACGCGGCTCCGAGGGCGAACGCCAGCACCCGGTAGGCACGCGTGTCGATGCCCATGGTGGTCGCCGCCAATTGGTCATGCTTGATGTAGGACAGCGTGCGTCCGAGGTGCGAGCGATCAAGGTTGCGGATCAGCACCAATGCCGCGGCAAAAGCAACCCAGTCGAGCCAGAACTGCGCCGAAGCGGTCGACAATTGCCAAGGCCCGATGGCCGGGGCTCCAATACCAAAAATTCCATCAGCGCCACCGGTGATGCCCCCGACGTTGTTGTTCAGAGCGAGCACGTAGATCGCGTTGAAACCGATGGTTGCGACGAGCAGATAGTCACCGCGCAGCTTGACGATCGGCGCCGAAAGCACAGCGCCCGCCGCAGCTGCGGCGATCACCGCCAGCGGCCACGTCGCCAGGATCGGCCAGTTGAACTGGGTGTTGAGGATCGCAGTCACGTAAGCGCCGATGCCGAAATACACCGCATGGCCCATGTCGAACATGCCAGCGCGGCCAAGGACGATATCCTGGCTGAGCGCGACGATGGCATACACCGCAAACAGCGACGCGATGAAAATCCAGGCCTGGTTCAGGACCAGGGGGATCGCGAGTCCGAGCACCCATAGCGCCGGCCCGATCCAGGGCTGGCGCAACCTTTCGAGCTTCTGTTTCATGGCGTTCATACCTTTTCCGCGACCCTCTCGCCGAGCAGCCCGGTGGGGCGCAGCAGCAGGATGCCAATCAGCAATGCGAAGGTGATCGCCTCCTGCCACGAGCTGGATACGAAGCCGGCTGCAAACGCATTGAACAGACCTAACAGAACCCCGCCCAGCATCGCCCCGGGAATGTTTCCAATGCCGCCGATGATGGCCGCGATGAAAGCGCTCAAACCGTAGGTCCAACCCATCGTGAAGTACACCTGCCGGTAGTAGAGGCCGATGAACAAACCGCCGACCGCGCCGATCGCCGGCCCGATCAGGAATACGCTGAGGATGACGCGGTTGACGTTGATACCCATGAGTTTCGCCGCATCCTGGTCGCTCGCGGTGGCGCGCATCGCGGTGCCGAAGCGCGTGTGATGAACAAACCAGTACAGCACCCCCATGAGCAGCGCGGAGCCGCCAATGATCAGCACTTGCACGAGGTCGATGCGAGCGCCGCCAAGCGTCCACTGCGTTGCTGGGAGCAGATTGTTCGGGAACACGCGGAGTTGCGGGCCCCAGATCAACATCAGCCCATTCTCGATGAAAAGCGAAGCTCCCAGTGCTGACACCACAGCCGACAGCCGATCGGCCCGCCGCAGTGGCCGATAGGCCGTGAACTCCAGAGCGATGCCGGCGAGGCCCACCACCACGGCGGCGGCGATGAAGGCGCCGCCGAGCAGCAGAAGCTGCGATTGCCCGGCGCTGGCGCCTGAGCCCAGCGCGACGAGGCCGATGTAGGCGCCGAAAATACACAGGTCGCCATGTGCGAAATTGATCAGCCGCAACACACCATAGACCATGGTGTATCCGAGCGCAATCAGCGCGTAGATTCCACCGACGGTCAGGCCGTTGACGAGCTGCTGCAGCACGGTGCTCAGCATGAGCTTGTCTCCTTGTGGAGGTCAGCGGGACCAAAGTCCGTCAACCTCTGCTGATTCCTGGGCAGGTTGTACCCCCGCGAGACGCAAGCCGGCGTGAGGCGCCGGTGAGCCCACCGCGGCGGGCAACAGGCCCGCGGGGCGGCGGCGATGCCGCTGCCCCTGACGGCGTGCAATCAATGCCCGACAGCGGCGGCCGGATAGGTGATCTTGTAGTTGCCGTCGGCCATGACGTCAAACGCGACGTAAGGGCTGCCCGTGCGCTCCCCGACTGCGTTCCACGAGAACGTCCCGGTCAGGCCTTCGAAATTGCGCAGCGTGTGCAGCGCGGGAACAAGCTTGGCCGGTTCAACGCTTTTGATGCGCTCGGCGGTCGCGATGACGGCACGCAGGCCATCGGCATTGGTCAGCGTGAAAATGCTGGGCGGCATGTGGCCATAGGCCTGGTTGAACTCCTGCAGGAATTGCTTCGCTGCCGGGTAAGGCAAGTTCTGGGGTGCGGGAACATTGATGATCACGGCACCTGCTGCGGCGTTGCCGGCAATTTTTGCAAAGGCGACGTTCTGGTTGGCGTCACCGCCGATGAAGACTGCCTTCATGCCCAATTGGGCCATCTGCGCCTTGATCAGGCCACCATCGGTGTAATAGCCCGAGAAATACACCGCCTGCGGCTTGAGCGCGGCAAGCTTGGTCAGCACCGGGGTGTAATTTTGCGACCCGGCAGTGATGTAGGCCTTGTCAAGAATGGTGATCCCGGCTTTTTTCGCGTCGGCAACCACGGCGTCCGCGAGACCATCGGCAAAACTGGAGTGGTCAGTGATGACGGCCACCTTGTGCAGGCCACGCGCTTTCAGATAGCCAGCGGTGAACTCGGCCTCGGCACTGTTGGGAGGGGCATTCCGGAAAAATGTCTTGAACCCGCGTGCGGTCAGCTCATCGCTGGTACCGTCGGAGGTCTGCACCACATTGGCACGCGCGTAGATCGACTCAGCCGCCAGCGCCGCACCGCTGGTGTAGCTGCCGATGACCGCAAGCACCCCGGCATTGACCAACTGACGCGCGCAGATCGCCGCTGGAGCCGCTTCGCCCTGGTCGTCGCAGACCTGCACCGTCAGCGGGTGGCCGAGCAACCCGCCCTTGGCGTTTTGCTGCTTGACCAGAAGTTTGACGGCATCCGCAATCCCCTGGCCTTCGTTCGCATACTGGCCGGTAATCGGCGCTTGCACACCGATGATGATCGGGCTGGCGGCTTGCGCTGCGGTGTAACCAGCAGCCATCAAGCTGACCAGCAATATTTTTCCAAAGCGTTGCATGATGCGTCTCCGAATGAGCGTGGTTGTCCCGCACACGTCTGGTGCGGTAAAACCTGGAACATACATTGTGGGATGCCGATGCGCCTATAGGTAACACCTCTCAAAACGTAAAAAGTGACACCGAAATACAACGTACTTTACTTTTAACGCATAAGGTGCAACCATCGGGCGCTCCAAAGCAAGAAAGGTGCAACCATGGCTGTGGCAACGATCGGTGTGAAACTCGATGAACAGGTTAGGCTCCGCATCAAAACAGTCGCGCAGACCCACGGTCGTACGCCACACTACGTCGTCAAGCAGTTGATCCTGCAGGGGCTCGAACGTCTTGAGCGCGGGCATGCGCTTGAGACCCCGGACGTCGATGACGGTGAACTTCAGCCCGCGCCGCTGGCTGCGCCCGACGCCGCGGTCGTTCCGTTTCTTGAGCTCGCGCAGGATGTGCAACCGCAGACCGTGCTGCGCGCGGCAATCACTGCTGCGTATCGGCGCCCCGAGCCGGAGTGCGTGGCAGCGCTGCTGGAGCAAGCGGCGTTGCCGGCGCAGTTGTCGGCGGCTGCGTCCGACACGGCGCGCGCGCTGGCTGATCGGCTGCGTGGCAAAAAGCGCAGTGGGATTGTCGAAACATTGCTGCAGGAGTATGCACTTTCGAGCCACGAAGGGGTTGCGCTGATGTGCCTGGCCGAAGCGCTGTTGCGCATCCCGGACACGGCAACGCGCGACGCACTCATTCGCGACAAGATCGGCGCTGGCGACTGGGAAAGCCACCTGGGCGGCGGACGTTCGCTGTTTGTCAACGCTGCCACCTGGGGCCTGCTCTTGACCGGCAAACTGACCGCGACCAGCAGCGAGGCGCGCCTGACGTCCATGCTCACCCGACTGATCGCGCGTGGCGGCGAGCCGATGGTTCGCGGTGGCGTGAATATGGCCATGCGATTGATGGGCGAGCAGTTCGTGCTCGGCCAGACCATTGCCGAGGCTCTTGCCAACAGTCGCAAATGGGAAGCCATGGGGTTCCGTCACTCGTACGACATGCTCGGCGAGGCTGCTCTCACGGCGCAAGACGCAACACGCTACCTGCGCGATTACGAGCAGGCAATCCACGCGATCGGCAAGTCCGCGCAGCGCCGCGGCATTTATGAAGGCCCGGGCATCTCGATCAAGCTGTCGGCCCTGCACCCGCGCTATGCGCGCGCGCAACGCCAGCGCGTCATGGAAGAACTGCTGCCGCCGCTCCAGCAGCTGGCACGTCTGGCGCGCAGCTATGACATCGGGTTGAACATCGACGCCGAGGAGGCCGACCGACTCGAGCTGTCACTGGATCTGCTGGAAAGCTTGTGCTTCGACCCGGCGCTGCAAGGATGGAATGGCATCGGCTTCGTGGTGCAGGCTTACCAGAAGCGCGCACCCTTCGTGCTCGACTTCCTGATCGACCTGGCACAACGCTCGCGGCGGCGCCTGATGGTGCGCCTTGTCAAGGGGGCATACTGGGATTCGGAAATCAAGCGCGCCCAGCTCGACGGTCTGGAAGACTTCCCCGTGTACACGCGCAAGGTGCACACTGATGTGTCGTACCTGGCATGCGCGCGCAAGTTGCTCTCGGCACCCGACGCTGTGTTCCCGCAATTTGCAACACACAACGCGCACACGGTCGCGGCCATCCACGCCATGGCCGGTGAGAACTTCTACCTCGGCCAGTACGAGTTCCAGTGCCTGCATGGCATGGGCGAGCCGCTGTACGAGGAAGTCGTCGGCGTCGCCGCGCTGAACCGGCCCTGCCGCATCTACGCGCCCGTCGGCACGCACGAGACCTTGCTGGCGTACCTGGTACGTCGCTTGTTGGAGAACGGTGCAAATACCTCGTTCGTGCACCAGATCAACGACCCAAAACTCAAGATCGACGACATCGTCGCCGATCCGGTCGATGTCGCGCGCCGCATCACGCCAATCGGTGCGCTGCATCCCAAGATCGCACTGCCACGTGCGTTGTTCGGTGCCACGCGCGAAAACTCGGCCGGCTTTGATCTCAGCAATGAACAACGCCTGGGCTCGCTGGCCGCGGCCGGGCTGGCCGGCCTTGAGGTTGAATGGCGCGCAGGCCCGCTGCTGGCGGATGGCGAAGCCGAGGGTCAGGAAACACCGGTACGCAACCCGGCCGACGTTCGCGATATCGTCGGCCACGTCGTCGAGGCGGATGCCGCACTGGTCGACCGCGCCTTCGATGCCGCCCTGCGGGCAGCGCCGGTGTGGCAGGCCACGCCTGCCGCCGAGCGAGGTGCCACTCTCCGCCGCGCCGCCGAGCTCCTCGAGGAGCGTTTGCCACGACTGGTTGGTCTGATCGTACGCGAGGCAGGACGCTCGCTGCCGGCCGCGATCGGCGAAGTAAGGGAAGCGACCGACTTCCTGCGCTACTACGCCTCTCAAGTCGAGACGCGTTTCCACAACGCTGAACACCGACCGCTGGGCCCGGTGGTGGCGATCAGTCCGTGGAACTTCCCCCTGGCGATTTTTACCGGGCAGATCGCGGCCGCGCTGGCCGCAGGAAACGTCGTGCTGGCCAAGCCGGCGGAGCAAACGCCCCTGATCGCCGACGTCGCAGTACGTATTCTTCACGAGGCTGGCGTTCCCCCTGGCGCGCTGCAACTGCTTCCCGGCGACGGGCGGGTCGGGGCCGCGCTGGTGGGCGATGCGCGTGTGCGCGGCGTCATGTTCACAGGCTCGACCGAAGTTGCCCGTCTGATCCAGGCCCAGCTCGCGACACGCCTGGATGCCCGCGGCCTGCCAATTCCCTTGATCGCGGAAACCGGCGGACAGAACGCCATGGTCGTCGATTCGTCGGCGCTCCCCGAGCAGGCGGTGACGGATATCCTGGCCTCGGCGTTCGATTCGGCTGGCCAACGCTGCTCGGCGTTGCGGGTCCTGCTGGTGCAGGAAGATATCGCACCACGCCTGCTCGATATGTTGCGGGGCGCGATGTCCGAGTTGCGCATCGGCCGCCCGGACTGCCTCGACACCGATGTCGGCCCCGTCATCAGCGCCGAGGCGCGCGACGGCATCGCGCGTCACATCGCGGCGATGCGTGCGCGTGGCTGCGCGGTGCACGCCGCGGTACTGCCTGACGAGACCCGCCACGGCACCTTCGTCGCCCCAACGTTGATCGAACTCGACACATTCGACGCGCTCGAGCGTGAAGTTTTCGGCCCCGTGCTGCATGTGCTGCGCTATCGCAGCGACAAACTCGACGCCGCCATCGCGTCGATCAATGCCCTCGGGTATGGCTTGACCTTCGGCATTCACAGCCGCATCGACGAGACCATCAACCGCGTCAGCGCCCGCATCAGCGCGGGCAACATCTACGTCAACCGCAACATGATCGGCGCGGTGGTCGGCGTGCAGCCCTTCGGGGGCCACGGCCGCTCGGGCACGGGTCCCAAGGCCGGTGGACCACTGTACCTGCGTCGCCTGATCGCGCCGGGCTGCGGGCCGTTCCTCCCGACGGGCGGCGCCCAACCCGAGCTGGAGGCACTGTGCAAAGCTTTGCACGGTCAAGAACATGACAGCGCGCCATTGCAAGCCTATGCGCTGTCGGCGCCGTTACGTGCGGCGACCACACTGGCGGGCCCCGTGGGCGAACTGAACCAGTACCTGCTCGAAGCGCGCGGGGCGGTGATGTGCAGCGCGGACAGCGTCTCCGGCTTGCTGCGTCAGGCCGGCGCCGCGCTGGCCACAGGCAACACCGCGCTTCTGGCAGGGCCGCACGCATCGGCGGCGCTTGCCCACGTGCCGCAGTCGCTACAGGCGCGCGTGCGCGCCATCAGTCCCGATGACTTGCCCGACGCCGCGCTCTATGACGGAGATTCTGCAGGCTTGCTTGCACTGCAGGGAACCTTGACGGCTTATGCGCACGCGGTCGTTCCGTTGTTCGCGCTGCCGCGTGGCACCCTGGCACAGGGAGACTATCCACTGGAGTTGCTTCTGCGCGAGCGCGCAATCAGCGTCAACACCGCGGCAGCCGGCGGCAATGCGAGTCTGATGACCATCGGTTGAGACCTTGTCGGCTCGACGCCGACGACCTGGAAAAAAACAAAGGCCGCACTGGGCGGCCTTGTTCATCGAATCGAGCTGGAACCTGGAGCGAATACTCTCCAGATCTGCTGTCAAGTTGAACCCTTGACAGGGTTTAACCTGGCGTCCCCTAGGGGATTCGAACCCCTGTTATCGCCGTGAAAGGGCGGTGTCCTAGGCCTCTAGACGAAGGGGACAGGACGTCTTCAAAACACAAGCACAATCGTTGAAAGCCTTGGTGGAGGTAAGCGGGATCGAACCGCTGACCTCTTGCATGCCATGCAAGCGCT
>VFSW01003902.1_pt1 | contig 22313 bp, 22 predicted proteins | sample 5358111 | NCBI WGS metagenome assembly VFSW01 (sample SAMN11554181, study PRJNA540505) | mine drainage metagenome | isolation source: sediment from site ElyBrook_90M | place: USA: Ely Copper Mine, Vershire, VT | collected 2017 | reverse complement strand
GCGGGCGAAGCGTAGCGCGGCGATGAAGGCGGCGTGGGCGCGACGTAGCCGGAGATGCTACGCCTGCGAGTCTGGCACGCATCTGCTTTGCGACGGGGACGGCTGCCGATGCCAATGCGCCGATGAGCTCGACATTTCGCGTTTTACAAGCCAAGCCGCCAAAAGGGGGAGAGAGAGCGATGGAGATTGCGATGGGAGACCGGATCGACGATGCCTTGACGGTGCGGCTGCTGATGGCGTGGCTGGATTTGCGCGCGGGAGAGTTGGCGCGGGAATTGGGGACGACGCCGGCTGCCGTCTCGCATTGGCTGACGGGGAAGGGGCGGCCCGGGGCGGCCATGGCGGAGGCGCTGCTGGCGCTGGCGCAAAAACATGAAATCACCTTCACCACCGCGGGAGTGCCTATGCCGAGATACTTGCTGGATGGAAACGGAAGGATCCGATGAGCGCCGAGCAACCGGAACTGATCCCCGATTTGCCGCCGATACCGAAGCGGCGCGGTCGCCCTCGAGGGCGGAACTACAAGGGCCCGAAGGAGCCGCGCATCGCCAACGTAGCACGGCAACCTGGCAGGGCGCTGGAGCCGATCGTCAAGGAGCAGATGAAGCGGCGAATTGTCGATGGGTTGGTGCATAAGACGCTAGACCGTATCCTTGTGGAGAACCCTGACCTGCCGGGGCGACGGATGATTGCGCGTTGGATGATGGAAGACACGGGATTCAGCCGAGAATGCGTGATTGCGCGGCAAGAACATGCGCAGGGCCTCCTGGAACTGATCCAGACGGAATTGCTGGCGGCCAAGGACCGCAACGAGGCCTACGCCGCCCAGGTGAAGGCGCAGCATTTGCAGTGGTACGTGTCGAAGATCTTGCCGCAGATTTACGGCGACCGGCTGGAGATCGATCACAAGGTGGAGCGGGTGATCCTACCCCCTAACCCGCAGGACCTACCGGAGCTAAAGCAGCCGACGCTTGCGGGGCTAATCGAAGCGAGCACGATTTTGCCGGGGACGGCGAGGCCGACGGCGGAGGGATGATGGAAGACGAAGAGGTTGGATTGCCGAGCGCGGAGGACTTGGATGTCGCGGCCAGGGAAGCGGAGACCGCCCAAAAGACAGGGGCCGCGGAAACGTCGAAGACGACGCCTGGAATGGACCCCGGCATGGGGTGCAGGCGACATGGGATCGCGGATTGTCCGCTTTGCTCCGGCGATATAGCGCTAGGGACGGGATGGGAATGCTACTAGACGGCCAATTCGATCTGAGGCACTGGGAACCGACGCCGAAGAACGCGCGCATCCGGATGAGCCGCGCGCCGAACCGTCTGCGCGTGGGCGGCACCGGCTCGTCGAAGTCCTCGGACGCGCTGATGGAGGCGGTGCAGAGCTATTTACTCTACTGGGACGGCCTGGCGGCGCTGTGGCTGCGGCGCAACTACGGCGATCTGGAGCGCTCGGTGATCCGCGACCTGCATGAATTCGTGCCGAACCAACTTTTCACGTACAACAAAAGCGCCAAGGTGGCGACGTTCTACAACAAGAGCACGCTGACCTTTGGGCACATGGACAACAACTCTCAGAGCGACCTGGCGCAATATCTTTCGGCGGCGTTTCCGCTAATCGTGATCGACGAATGCGGGCAGATTGCCGGAGAAGCCTACAGTTGGCTGTCGACACGGAACCGGCTCAACCCAGGCTGCAAGCTGGGGCCGAGGGGCACGCTGCCCACGCCGGTGATGATTACTTGCACCAACCCCATCGGCGCGCACTGGCCATGGTACCGGGCGCAGTTCGTGGAAAAGCGTCCCTGGGAAATCCCGGAGGGCGCGACCCGGGACGAAGCGGGACGATATTTCACCGATCGCGATGGGCAGAAAATCTGCATTTACGATCCGTCGGATTGGGAATATGTCCATACCACGCTAATGGACAATCCTCACCTGATGAAGCGCGATCCGACGCTCTATCAGCGGCTGATGGGATTGCCGAAAGACCAGCGGGAAAAGCTCCTGTTCGGCAACCTGAATGCCGTCAGCGGGCAGTATTTCGATTGCTGGGATCCGGACGTGCATGTGGTGGACCTGCGCACCGATCCGAGCGCGATCCGCTGGGAGGCGCGACAGCCGAAGTGGATTGGAATGGACGCGGGCCGAGCGCATTATTCGGCGGCGTTTTGGTTCACCCGCGCCAAGGTGCGGCCCAAGCTGGGCGGCGAGTGGCAGGAAAAGATCGTGGTCTACCGCGAGCGGGTGGAGAAAGGCAAAGACCATGCCTGGTGGGCCAACGAACTGCGGCGCTTGAGCGTGAATCGCTGGGAAGGGTACGATCGCGAGAACAAGCCTGTGACCCGCGGGAAGTTGGAAAAGATCGACGCGATCTGGTATAGCCACGAGCAGTTCGCGATGCGGATGGAAGCGCACTCGCCGGCCGAGGAGTTTAGCCGGCTGCTGGCGGCGAAGGGACTGCCGGCGGTGACGCGAGGGACGCGGGACCGCAAGGGAAGCGCGTCGATGGCCTACAACCTGTTCAACCGGCATCAAGTGGCGATGCTGGCGGAATGCGAGGAGCTGGCGCGTTCGATTCCCAGCCTGATGCGGGACGAGGCCGACCCGGAAGACGTGGTGAAGCGAGAAGATTCCGACACGACGCAAAAGGCCGACGACTGCTGGGACGCCTTTCGGCATGGTTTGTATGGTATGGTATCGGGCAGGGCCGAGACCTACGAGGACCAGACGCGCACCATGGCGGCACAGCAGGTAGACCCGTTCAAGCGGTGGTTCCTGGTGGCGCAGAGGCAGCGGCAGCAGGCGGAGACGCGCGTCCTGGTCCCGGACTATAAGCCGGTGTGGATGAAGGAGCTGTGATGCAGCCGGAAGTGCGATTCGTGCCCAAAGCGAGGCGGCGGAAGTTTCGCATCGTGAAACCGATGGAGCATCGGCTGGACCCGCTGGAATATATTTCCCGGCAGGGAACGGTGCGACGATGGGAGCCGAAGCGCGCAGGCGGAATGTCGGCGCGGCAAGCGCGGAAACAGCGAAAGGAGGCACGGCGTGTGGATTGGGAAAGAGACCTTGGACATGGCGCTGAAGGCGGCGATGGCACAGTACGCAGAGTTGCGGCTGGAGGCAGAGAGACTGAAAACGGAGCTGGAAAAATTGAAGGCGGCGAGGCAGGCTGACGCGCTGGAGTTGGAGTCGGGACGGTTCGCCCTGAAGGTGGCGCAGGACAGGATCGCGCAACTGGAGGGCCAGCCGAGAGTGGCGAAAATTTTGCCGCCCCCGGTGCCGGATTGGGCGAAGGAAGTGGATTGGAGCCGGGTGGAGGGAGCTCCGGAGCAGCTATGACCTTCAAAGCCAGCGACGGCAAGGAATTCCAGCATGGCGGCCAGTACCGCAAATACCAGGACTGGCTGGAGACGGAAGCGAAGGCCCCTACGGGCCGGAACCATGAGCAGGGCGTGAAGGACCATGGCTTGCCGAAGCGGGTCATCATCGACAACGAAGGCAACGGACGGCATCGAGTGACGATGATCCATGCGGACGGCGAGAAATCGACCAGCGTCCATCCCGAAGCCTACCGCGCCATGGATGTGGCCAAGCAAACCTACGTGCCGCCGCCGCCGGAAGCCATCGAGACCCACGCGCGCAGCCGGGTCCATCCGGTGGGCGAAAAGGAAATCGGACGGATCCGCAAGGAAGACGGGGAAGAACCGGCGGAAGCCGAAAAGTGAGGGGGGAAGGGCGATGTTGGAGCGAACGTTGAAGGGCGGTCCAATCAAGGCGCAAGGCATTCGCGGGCAGCAGGTGGACACGCCGGAGGCGGGGAGCCGGGAGTCGCGGGCGCCGCGCGATCCAAACGCCGAGAATGGGCGCGGATTCGTGAAAAACTTCGCCCGCAAGGGAGCGGCGACGCGCAAGCCGCAGGAGGAGGCGATGGCGGAGGGGTGGCGGCTGGGGCCGCTTGCGCGGATGGGGATGCGTCGGCTGCGGGAACCGGGCTTGAAGGAGAAGGGGTTCTGAAATGGCGCTTACAGGCTCGGAGAGCCCGATCGGAACCGGGAAAAGCGGCTATGCGCCGCCGTCGCGAGGACCGTTTGCGTGCGCGAATTGCGTGCATTTTAGCTGGCCGAGTCACTGCGACCATTCGGAAGTGATCGCGGACGCGAACGATGGGGAACCGGGACTCAGCTTGAACAGAAACGGCTCGGCGCGGGTCGAGCCGGGAGGTTGTTGCAACGAATTTCGGACAAAATAGGCTGCGAAACGCGGAGGCGGAAAGGAAATCGGACGATGGCAGGCAAATGGATCCAAAACGCGAGGCAACGCATGGAAAAGAAGGGCACCGTGGGGAGTTTCACGCGGATTGCCAAGAAGATGGGCATGAGCACGGGCGCGGCGGCGCGAACGATCATGGCCAACAAGGAAGACTACTCGGCAGCGAAGGTCAAGAAAGCCAATTTTGCAAAAAACGTCGCCAAATAACGTAAAACGACCGCGACATGGAATCGATTAGGAAATTGAGGACACGGCGATGGCGACACAAGCATGGACACACTCGGTCAATCCCTATCCTCCAGGCTCGGAGATCGTTTTAGACCACGACGACGGGCCAGGGCACGAGGAAGACGAAGACAAGATGCCGCAGTTCGATCCGGGCGAGTTGGCCCCGTATTGGGCGAGCCCGCACGAGCCGGCGCAGCTCTCGGACGAAGCCGAGAAGGCGCTGCTGGCGCTATGCGACCTGGTGGGCAACAAGGACGTGGCGGCGCGGCGCTGGGAAGTGGAGCAGAGCTGGGAAGCGCGGCTCTACGACCGGGGCTACCAGTATCTTTTGCCGCGCAAGGGCGGCGGATGGGTGATGCCGCCGTTCGCCACCGACTACAACCGCGCGGGAAGCCGGAAAAACGGGCAAAAGTGGTATGGCTACGAGACCAACATCTACACCAGCTACGGCGAAATCCTGACGGCGGCGCTGACGCGGGACATCCCGGAAGTGCGCTTCGAGCCGCAAGACCCGACCAGCGACGCGGACATTACGACGGCGCGGGCGGCGACGAAGTACGCGCGGCTCTTCAATCGCGCCAACGATCTGCTGGACCTGCAGCATCAACTGGTGTACTACCTGCGCAACGACGGTCGGGCTTTGATTGTGGTCGATCATGTTCTGGACGCGCAGCGATTCGGGCGGCAGGAATTGCAGGAGCCGCTGGTGCCGGAGAACTTGTACGGCGCGACGGAGCGTCCGGCGATTTGGCTGGTGCGCCATGGCGAGACCGAAGCCAACGCTGAAGGCAAGGCGCGGGGACGCATGGAAGTGCCGCTGGACGAGCGCGGCGAGCGCGAGGCGCAGCGGGCGGCGGACTGGCTGAAACAGAAAAAGATTGCGGCGATCGTCAGTTCTCCGGTGGAGAGGGCTTTGGAAACGGCGCGGGCGGTGAGCGATTCGACGGGCGCGCCGGTGGAGATGGACGACCGGCTGGCCAGCCTGAATATCGGCAGCCTGGCCGGAGGCGACGGACAGACGGTGCAGGGGCAGGTAGAGGAATACGAGCGCGACCCGAACCGGCCCATGCCGGACGGAGAGAGTTTCGCGCAGTTCCATGCGCGGGTGGAAGAGGCCTTGAGCGAGATGCTGGATCGGGCGACGCCCGACGCTCCGCTGGCCATCGTGACGCACGACTCGGTGATTACCGAGATTTTCCGCTTGCTGATGGGCAGCGATATCCCGATCGGCGGACAAGTGCCGCCGGGCGGCGTGGCCGCGGTCGAACTCAATCAGGACGGGAGCTGGGCGGCGCACAATGCGTTTCCCGCGATCGCGCCGGAGCCGACGCGGAGCCGGACGCGGGGAATGCCGCGAGGCCAGGAAGTGGCCGAGGTCTACGGCAAGCTGGAACATAAGCTGCCCATCAACGCGATGACGCTGGGGGACTGCCCTTTCGTCCAGGTCAGCAAGGAATACGATTACGCCTACGTGAAGGGGATGTTCGCGGAGAAGGCGGACAAAATCCGCCCTGGCTCCGCGGGCGCGGGGGAAAACGAGCTGGACCGGATTGCCCGCATCAACGTAGCCCTGGCCCTGGAAGCAAGCTACGTGACCGGCGACTCGATGGTGCGCGACTGCACGGTGCAGCGGACATGGTTCCGTCCGGCCATGTTCATGGAAGTGTCCAACAAAAAAACGCGGGCGGAATTGTTGAATGCGTTTCCGGACGGATGTTTGGTGATTGTCGCGGGCGAGGCCTTCATCTTTGCGCGGCAGGAATCGATGGACGACCATTGCACGCTGGTGCAGGCCTTTCCCGGCTCCGGGATGAACCGCCTGTCGTTGTGCTCGAAACTGTTGAGCGTGCAAAAGCGGGTGAACAACTGGATCGACCTGCAGAACGATTACTTTATCCGCTGCGTGCCCCAGCGATGGTTCAATGTGGCCCTGGGCGATCCGACGCAGATCAAAGAGCAGACCAGCGTGCCGGGGGCCATGATCCCATACGACGCCAGCGGATTGCAGAACCAGGCGGCGACGGGCATCCCTCCCATCTGGGTGGAACCTGCCCCGCAGCAGAATCCGGCGATGCCCGACATGATCCAGCAATTCATCAATCCGCTGGCGCAGTTGGTGAGTGGAGCGCTGCCGAGCCTGTTCGGGGCGCCATCGAACACGGACGCATCGAGCGGGATCGCGGTGGGCATCCAGCGAGACCAGGCGCTGGGGCGGCTGGGAACGCCATGGCACGCGATGCAGGTGGCAACGGCGCGGTATTTCAGCCAAGCGGTGCGGCTGGCGGCGCGGATGCGGACGGAGCCGCTTTGCGGCATGGATGGCGACACGGCGGTGCGCGTGGAGATCAGCGAACTGAAGGGACAGGTGCAGGCGTTCCCGGAGAACAGCGCCAACTTCCCGGAGAGCTGGGTGCAGAAACAGAGCCGCTACCAGATGTTGCTGAGCGAGGCGACAAACCCGCTGGTCGGACAGTTCTTAAGTTCGACGCCGCTGAATCTGCGGACGGCGGTCCATATGGCGGGGATCGATGGCCTGGAGATGCCGCAGGCGGACGCCTGGGAGAAGCAGGTGGGGGAAATCGAAATCCTGACGCGGCAGACGCCGACGCCGAACCCGGCGCAGCAGCAGGCGATGCAGGCGGCGCAGGCGATGCAGACGGAGTTGGCGGCTACGACCATGCAGGGAGGACAGGTCGCTCCCGAAGCGATGCAAGCGGCGGGGCAGGCGATGCAGGCGGCGCAGGCGATGCCTCCGCTGGCGAGCTCGGTGCCGGTGGACAAGGACTGCGACGATCATGCGACTGAGATGGCGACGTGCTTGTGGTGGCTGAACTCCCCGGCTGGCCGGGCGATGAAATGCGGCAGCCCGGAAGAAAAGGCGGGATGGCTCAACGTGAAACTGCACATGCTGGCTCACAAGGCTGACGTGCAACCGCCGATGCCGCCGGAGAAGCCGCCCTCTCTGACCATCAATTTCCGCGATTTGCCGCCCGAGGCGGCGGCGGCCGTGTTGCAACAGTACAAGCTGCCGGTACAACCGCAAGCCGTGGCGCGGGACCGCGTGGCCAAAGAGGCGTTGAAGCATCCGAAGGAACTGGGTTTGGTCGCACAGACGGAATAAGGGGGCAGTATGGACGGCTTGGAACTCGACGTGGAAATGCCGCTGGAAACGGAAGGCGGCGGTTTGTTGAGCGATATTGGCGGAGAAGAACGGGCCGAACCGGCAGAGGGCGGGGAAGAACCGCTCGAAGCGGCGGAAGGCGGAGAAGAACCGGCCGAACCGGAAGAGGGCGGCGACAAGGGAGACACGGCGGCGCAGACGGCGGCGCGCAGCGACAAGACGCGGGCCGAGGTAGTGCGATTTCTGCGCGAGGGGCGCACCAACGAGCAACTGAAGCCGGTGTACGACGCGATCAGCAAGGCGTGGTACCGCGATCAGGAGTACTCGGCGCTGGGCGATCTGAAGGACTTGCGCGGGCTGAAAGAGCAGGTGGACATCCTCGGCGGTCCGGAGGCGATCGGACGGCTGCGCGACCTGGAGGTGAGCGTCGAGTCGATCGACAAGATGGTGGATGCAGGCGATCCGCAGGTGATCGAGGACATGTTCTCGGAAAGTCCGGAGGGCATGAAGAAACTGATTCCGGCGGGTCTGGACAAGTTGCGTTCGGTCGATCCTCAAGCCTATGCGGCGGCCTTGACGCCCCACCTGGTGCAGGCGGTGACGGCGAGCGGGCTGGGAGAATGGATTGCCAGCGCGCGGGAGCTGATCGACGCCGCGTACAGCGCCAAGGACCCGGAACATGCCCGGTTCTACATGGAAAAGGCATTTCGCCAGGTAAGCGGCGTGCAAGGGTGGCTCGATGGGCTGGGAAAACCCTCAGCGGGGCCGGGCAGCGGCCCTGGCCCGGGGGCGGCTCCGGCGATGGCGGCACCCGGCGCGGAACGTGGCACGAGTGGAGCGTCCGCTCCCTCGGCTGCCCCGGACGTGAATGTGGAAGTGCAACAGCAGTTGGTGCCGTGGGCGAAGACGGAGATCGAGCGAGCGTTGAAACCGCTGATGGGTTCGTCGAAGCTGGATGCAGCCAAGCTCAACGACATTGTGAGCTTGACAGCGGCGGAGATCGACCGCAGGCTGTCATCGGACGAGACCTTTACCGGGAACCTGAAGGCATGGCAGCGGACGGGGAAAGCGGAATCGATTCTGAAGCAGGCACAGGCAGGAATTCGAGGCGTGCTGGCCGCCAGCGCGCGAGCGGTGTGGGAACGCCACGGCACGGCGACAAAACCGGGAACGGCGCGGACAGCAGCTCCGCGGACCGCCCCGCCAGCGCCGCAGCCGCAGAACTCGGCGCGAGGCCAAACGCAGAACAGGACGGCGATCCTGGTGAGCCGGAAGCCGGCGGACAAGGACTTTGCGCCCGGCCAGGATATGATCGATGTGTTGATCCGGCAGTCGGGCACGTTGAAGGATGGCCGCGTGGTGCGGTGGAAGTAGATTGACCGGCGACGGAGGGTTCGCAAGGAGGCAATAGCGATGGAGGAAGATAGGGAAGGGATAGCGATGGAGGAAGATGAAGACACGAGATGCCACGCGCGGGCGAAACAGCGCGGGCAGCAGACGTTTACGCTGGTGGAGCAGGACCGGACGAGCCCGCGCACGATCCTGTTCTGGATTGGCGAAAATTTCGAGACGGCCTCGCAAGAGAAATTGCGCGACGCCTTCGAGATGGCGCTGCGGATGCGGGAGTTTTCCGGACGGAAGTGGGCGGACTGAGCAAAGCGCTTGACAGGCGGAAAGAGTTTGTCGTATTGTGCGGACAGCGAACCAAACAGCGTGGGAATGTACGGGCCGCAACCGCCCTTAAACCAGACGGCTTCCCAGGCTGACAATCCGGCCAACAACCAAGGCAAGCTCAAAGCCTTTCACAACGGAGCGGCACGGACAAGCGACTGAAATCAACTTCAGGAGATTGTCATGGCGAACCCCCTTGTGGAAACGGCCGTCGAAGCGATCGAGCTTGACGCCTTCTCAAAGCGCATCCCGGACCTGGTGCCGCACGACGAAACGCTCTACGGCTACCTGAAAAGCAATGCGACCACCATCCCCATCAGCAATGTGACCGCGGCCGGCGGCGTAACGCGGCCCTCGTTCCGCATCCCCTTCCGTGCCCAGGCGGGCGCGGCCATCAGCCAAGGGACGGGCAACGCCGATTCGCTGGGACGCGGCACGGGTTCCCAGTGGGCGGCCTTTGCCTTGAGCCCAATTTTCTTTTATTCCACCTGTGAAATCAGCTTCCTGGCGCGCATTTCGACGGAGGGCGCGAAGCGCGGCCTCTTCAACGTGCAGGCGCAGGAACTGAAGAACACCTTCACCCAGGCGACCCAGGGCCTGGAGGCGCTGCTGCAGGGCGACGGATCGGGCACGCTGGACCAGATCCCGGCGACAGGCACGGTCACGATCGGCCCTCCGGGATCGATTGCCGGGCTGAATAATGCCTTCCAGTTTCAGGACCAGCAGACGGTGCAGGTCTTTCCGGCGATCGGCGGCACGTCGCGCGGCTCCTTTACGATTTCCTATACCGACCCGGTCACGCAGACGGTGTTCTCGACTGGCGCGCTGCCAGCGGGGACCACGAATGGCGATTATCTGGTGGTGAACGGCACCAGTGGCGCGGCGGGAGCCTCGATTCTAGGGCTGAACGCATGGCTGGTGAATTCGCCCACAGGTTCCATCGGCGGCCTGCTACGGCAGAACTTCGGCAACCGGCTCTCCACGCCGGCCATCAACCTGAACGGGGCCAGCATCACGTTGAGCACGGGGCTGCGGGCGCTGACATTGCTGTTGCGGGCGTTGGGTCCAAAATCCGAGGCGGTCAAACGGGCAGTGTGGTACTGCGGGCCGGACCAGGCGATGCAGATGGCCGAGCTGTACCTAAACTCGATTTATTCCGAGACCAGCCGCAACGCCGGCGACGTGACGCCCGACGTGGCCAAGCGGGAATGGCCGAAACAGTATGCCGGGCGCCCCGTCCTGGTGGGTATGAACGCTCCTCCGGGAGAGCTGAAGCTGTTCACCGCGGACACGCTGTATTTGGGCGAATTGCTGCCGCTCGAGCTGTACGATTTCGGCGGCGGCATCACGTCGGCCCCGGTGCCGGACATCGTGAATGGCGGTTACCTGACCAGCACCATGTTCGCGTATGTGAGCGCACTGAACCTGGCCGACAGCAATGTGCGGGCCGCAGTGCGGGTCGACAATGCAGCCCAGCCGACCATTTAAGACGGAAGCCCTCGGGGATTGGCAAAAAAGAGCCGTCTCCGTGGGCGTTGCCGCGTGGACACGAAAGGAAACCCAGTGGAGGCGCTGAGGTTGTATCAACGAGAACTGCGGCTGGCTGGCGGCACGACCGCCAGCGGGCAGCCGCGCTACCGGATGCACTGGACCGGCGACCCGATGCCGGGATTTCCCAACTACAAGTTTGCCGCTCCCACCGAATGCTGGGCGCTGCTTTGGTGGGTGGACACGGACAGCGAACAGCCCGACGCGGGCGGAGGCTATGCGGTCCTGCAGGCGTTTTACAAGCAGATTGGCCCGGAATTCGTGCCCACGATGCCCGATACGATCGGGTTGAACGCCCAGGTGGTGACGATGATGGCCCACGAGGCGGAACGTCATCGGCACGATTTTGGCGAGGCGCGGAGGCGGATGCTGCAGCGCCAGAAGGACGCGGCCGGGAAGGCAGTCGAAGGGAAGATCAGCGAGGTGTTGCAGGACGCGGTGCCGCAGTTTCTGGGGGCGACAAGTTTTGGCAATGGCAACGCATTGCCGACGGTGGTGCAGCGCAAGGTGGAGCAGATTGAAAAAAATCTGAGCGTCAGCAACGCCTGGGCGAAGCGCATGGGAAGGGGTCCAGGAACGCTGAAGATGGAAAAGACCTCGGAAGCCGATGCCTAACGAGCCTGTCCATTTGGCGCCGCGCAGGACATGCAGTTGCTGCCAGCAATGGAAGGCGGATTGCACGCGGTGCGTGAGATATGGGCGGGCCTTCGATTTCTGCCAGGACTGCTGGATGAAAAATTTTGAGGCTTGCAACGCGATCGCCCAAGCCGCAACGCCGAGAGAGGTCGCGCCGCTGCCGTGGGGCTGGACGGACCTGAGACCGGAAAACCGATAGGGAACGAGAGGAGAAAAAACGATGGGAACGCAAGCGCAGGTCCTGAGCAAGAGCGAACGAGGGATGGCGGAGGAACAACGCCTGATGCAGCAAGCCAACTCGGCAGGCATCATGCTGACGGATTTTTCGCAGGACGCGAACCTGAACCGGAAGCCGGACTATTTCGTGTATGTCTACTCGATTGTGGCGCGGCGATTTGAAGTGAAGCGTCCGCCGACCTTCCCGTTCATCGTGTTCGAGCCGTGCTCCCCGGACGAACAGTACAAGCTGGTGGGCACCTTCCCGTCTCCGGTGAACGAATCGATCTGGATGGAAGACCGGAACTTCGTGACGGGCATCTACGGCGAGCGTTTTGTCATGGGCGTGCTGAATCCGGGCGGCGCGAACGTCGACCGGCCCGACAACACGATGGACAACGAGGCCTCGTGGTCGGCCGCGACCTCGGACTTGACGCGTCGGGGCCTGTTTATGAGCCTGCACAAGCCGCCGAAAGCGGAGGAAGTGCAGGCGTGCCGGACGAAGATGGAAAAGCATTATCGCTGGCTGCTGCAACAGGGCGACCAACTGGAGAGGACGAACCGCGCCCGCGAGATCGGGCCAGAGCACCATCTGGCGGCGGAACATTTCGGATACAAAGCGAATTGGCATTACGTCCAGACGGCGCCGACGCCGTGCCCGAATTGCGGCGAGCTGGTGCGGACAGGTTTGGCCTATCATATCAACCCGGCAGGCGCGGTGTGCGTGCTGGATTGGAAGCGGGCGGTGCGGGCAGGCGTGAAAACGATGGAGGATGTTCCGGAAAACGAGCGCTGGGCCGGATAAGACGAAACGAGGTAGAACGTGCCGATCACACCCCCGGGGACGCCGCAGGTCTATCCCAGCATCGAAGACGTGATGGTGCTGGCGCGTGTCTTCCTGAACGACACGCTGGGTCCAGGCGCGGGGAACGCGAGCCAAGCGGCAAGCACGGAAGCGTTGCAGGTGACGGCCCCGGCAGGCGGCAATTTTTCGGTTCCCCATGGCCTGAGCGCGGCCCCGCTGTGGATATCCATCCTGATGACCTCGGGGGGCGCGATCTGGGCGCAGACCCCGGCCTTCGATGCAACCAACATCTACTTGAGCGCCAGCGACGTGGGCGTGACGGCCCAGGTGACCGTGGGGACGGCGCTCGCGGGGAACGGTCCCGGCGTGGTGAGCGGGGGGATTGTCTTTCCCGATTCCGCCCCGGAAGCGCTGCCGCTGCTGAATGCCTCGATCGCGCAGTTCCAGCGCGACCTGTGGAACCGCAGCGTGCCCACCATGGTGCGCGAGCTGGTGATCCCGTCGATCCCGCCCATCAACTCCAACCTGGGACCCGGCGCGCCGAACGCTGCCGTCTGGCAATCGCTGGGCTACACGGGTTTCAACGATGGGTTGGTGCAATACGCGAACATCCTGCTGCCAGCGGACCTCTTGGTGCCGATCAAGGTGTGGTATCGGGCCAGCGGCACCAATCTGACCTTCTGCGAGATGAGCGAAGCGGCCGACGGCTTGCAGTCCATGTACCAGGCGGGCACGCCGGGGGACTGGGAATGGATGGGCGACCAGATCGGCATGAACGGGTCGACGCAAACCATCGATCTGCGCATCCGCTATCTGGGGACGGTGGCCTATTATGCCTCGACCACGCCTGTCGCCGCGTTCCCCAACACGAAAATCCCCTTTCGCGACAGCGTGCAGGCGCTGGCGTATCGCGTCGCCTACGATTTTGCGGCGGCGCGGGTGCAGAGCGGCGGGGCGAACGATTTGCTGGCGAACTATCAGGCGTGCGTGGATGGGATCGTGCAGCGGCAGGTGCGGCGGATGCAGCATGTGATTTACGAGCGGGATGCGTACGGTTCCACGGGCGATGTATTTGGCTGGTTTGGATAGTTGTGTAAAAACGAGATATGTTCCACGTGGAACTTGGGGTAAGGAGAACGAGTGGCGCGGATGAATCTAGCCATGCCGGGACGACAGGTTCCGGTGACGCGGTTCGGGGGTCTGTTCACCCTGGCGGACCCGCGCGACTATCCGGCGGGCGCAAGCTGGCTGGCGCAGGATGTGGACTTTCTGATTGCGGGCGTGGGGCCGAGGGCCGGGCTGACTTCGGCCATCGGCTTTCAGGGGCCGCACGGACAGGCGCAATGGTTCGCGGAAGCGATGCTGGGAGCGACCTGGACGCTCCTCGCCCAAGACACGCTGGGGAACCTTTGGGACCGCCTGCTGGACGCCGGCGGACCGCTGGCCCCTTTTTATAGCGGCATCCTGAACGGAGCGCGGGCGCTGGGGTTCGCGGCCAACCTGCGGGAGTATCTGTGCCTGAGCAACGTGTCCAACGTCGGCGCCTATCCATCGTTACCGACGGCAGGGACGGTGCAGGGAACGGACCAGCCTCGGCAGTACGACGGCACGTACCTGGACCGCATCTCGCAGATGGGCCCTGGCGTGGGCCCGACGGTCGCGACAGTCGAGAGCGCCGACACGCCCTCGGCCCCGACGCTTTCCAGCGTGGCCGGAGGAGGGCTGCCCGCGCGAACGGCCTGGGTGGTGGTTTCCTACCAGACGGCGGCGGGCAGCGTGGTGCCCTCGGCGGAGGCGAGCATCCTGCTGGGCGCGAACACGCTGCTGGTCGTAGATTCCCCGCCTGGCGCAACCGGGGCGACCGGGTGGAACGTCTACGTGAGCGAACAGGAGGCGGGAGCGGAGACGCAGCAGAATACCGGCGCGCTCGCTATCGGGACAAATTGGACGGAGCCGACAGGAGGGGCGACGACGACCGGGGTGGCAGCCCCGGTGGCGCAAGTGACAGCAGGCCCGCGCTACGCGGTGGTGTTCTATTTGACGCGCAGCGGCTATCTGACGCCCGCCTCGCCGCCGACGGCCTTTACGACGACGGCCTCGACGGTGGGCTTGACTTTTTCCAACCTGTGCATCGGGCCGGCCAACGTGCTGCAGCGCATCCTGGCGTGGACGCCGGCGAACGCAGCCATTGGGGGCCCGTATTACTATGTGCCGGGGAACGTGAGCGACGAAAACGGGAACGCGATCCAGGCCAGCATCGTGGCGGACAATATCGCCACGACATTGACGATCAACATCAGCGACCAGGTGCTGGCGGCGGGGATCGCGGTCGCGACCCCAGGGAACAACCTGTTCCAGGCGCGCGAGCTGGGCGAGCCGGTGAAAGGCGTGCAATATGCGGGACGCACGTTCTTCATGGGGGCGCGCAACAAGGTGGACCAGTTCCTGAACACCACCTTCGACGGCGGTTATGCGGGCGACAATCCCGTGTCCGGATGGACCGCGCAGACGCCGGACCCCGGCGTGCTGCATGCGCTGGTAGCTTCGCCCATCTTTGGATTCAGCTACCACTTTACAAACGGCAGCGGTCATGCGGTGAATCCAGCGCCGACGGCGGCGAACCTTGCGAGCCTCGACATGCTGGCACAGGGCGCGGCGCAGACGGCTTTCGGGACCCCGATCCTGGTGCAGGGACGACGGTATGGCGTCCGGGCGACGGCGTGGTCGCCTTCCGGGAACTCGACCGGGCAAGTCTGGATTGGTCTGGCCAGCGTCTCGGCTGGCTTGATGGAGACGTTCGCCATCGAGGCATCGAGCCTGACCGCAACGCCGCAGGAGTTTATCGGCCCGATGGGCGCGCCGGAGCGCTGGAACACGCTGCCCTCGGACCTGCAACTGGTGACGATCCCCGTGGGCTGGCCGGCCGGAGCGGACCTGGAGATCGACCGGATTGAAATTTTCGATTGGGACGAGCCGGTGCTGCAATCGCAGGTGATGGCCAGCTACGGCGAGCAGCCGGAGGCCTTCGACGGCGTGACGGGATTGTTGGACATCTCGAACTACACCACCGACCCGATCACCAACATTTTCCGGTTCTTGAATCTGCTCTACATCTGCACCGGATCGCGCTGGTTTTCGACCCAGGACAACGGCACCACGGAGCCGGACGGGTGGACCATCTCGGAGGTGTCGAACGCGGTGGGATGCCTGGGGCCGATGGCCGACGACGTGGGCGAGGAGTTCATGCTGGCGGCGGACTTGCGGGGCGTGTGGATCTTCGACGGCGGCAGCCATGTGAAGCTGTCGCAGGAAGTACAGCAGTTGTGGGACGCGCTCGACTTCTCGCTGGGAAGCGGATTCTGGCTGAAAAACGACCGTCACATGCAGCGCGTTCTGCTAGGCTGCGCCATGGCTACGCCAGGGCCCTGGACGCGCTTGCCGACCGCTGTCCCGACGCAGAACAATCTGGTGCTGCTATGCAGCTATTTGACATTGGCGCCCGGATCGGCCATCGCCATGAGCCCTGGAGTGGCAGTGAGCATGTTTACCGGCGACCTGCTCTGGCGCGAGGGGGGACGGAAGTGGGCGGTATGGTCGATTCCGGCGTGGTATGCGGATTGGGTGGTGCAGCCGGACGGGTCGGAGGATTTGTGGCTGGGCTCGTCGGCAAAGAGCAAGATTTACCTTTTGGATGCGACCAACGCCACCGACGACGGCGCGCAAATTCCCGAAGCCTATGGGACCTCGAACTTTAGCGGCCTGAGTGACGAGCAACAGCTCCAATTGGGAAGCGTGCGCAAGATGTATGGGCCGCTTTCCGTGCTGATGGACGTGGTCGGGCAGTTTGTCCTGACGGTCTATCCGGAAACGAACCTCAATCCGAATCCGGTGGTGTTGCCGCCGCTGGGGGGCAACAGCCCGGCGCGGGGCGACTCGTTTTTGCCCATCAGCGTGGGCGCGAACCGGGTCTTCCTTCTGTTCGAGACGGCGGGATTGACCTCCGCGGGAGCGGCGGTCCTGGAGGTGCAGGCGGCCGCGCCGGGGAATTTTACGGTGCCGCATGGCCTGGGAAAGGCCCCGCTTTGGCTCTCGCTGCTGCCGACCTCCGCGGGAGCGATTTGGGCGCAGACGCCGGCCTTCGACGCGGTGAACCTGTATTTGACGGCCAGCGACGCGGGCGTGACGGCGGAGGCGCGGATGGGACAAGCGGGGGCGGGAGCGGGAAGCAGCTTTACGCTGCGCAAGATCGTGATGGCGGCGCAGCCGCATCCCAGGGTGCCTGTGACCGGGAGGCTGGGATGAGGACGCGGCGATGGGAGGGGAGCGATACCGGCGAGATACGGGCGATCCATCACCAGATGGAGATCGGCTACGCCCTCCCCGACGTGCATTCCCCGCTCTTTGGACTGAAACGGATTCTGGAGTCGGATACGGGCGACGTGATTGGCGGAGGCGCCATCAAGCCGGTGGGAGAATGTTTTTTATGGGTTGCGCCGGATCTGCCTCCGGTCCTGCGCGCGCGGGCCTTTTGCCGGCTGGCCGGGGAGGCCCGCGAATTGGCCGCGAAGTCGGGGTACGACGAGTTGAGCGCCTGGATCCCGCCCCATATCCAGACGATGTTTCAGGGGGCGCTACGGCGAAGCGGATGGACAGCGAGTCCCTGGCCGAGTTGGAGCGTGAAACTATGAAACGGACGAAGCCGATGTGGGTGAATACGCGGATCGTACTCGATATGGAGACCGGGGCGGTGCTGGAGCGCGAAGGCTACGAGTATCGCGGGCCCGTGGCCTTATGCGACCGCAGCCTGCAGAACCAGGCGCAGACGAACGCGACGAATTACGGAACGTCCGCGACCGGCCTGAGCAGCTACATGACTCCGCTGCTGGAGAGCTGGGCCGGGGGAAATGCTCCCGGCTACGGGCAGGGCGGCGTGAACCAGATGACGGCGGCGGCGCAGACCGAGGCGGGCGCGGCCAGCAATCAGCAGCAACAGCAAGGGCTGTTGCACGCGCTGCGTACCGGCAATGCGGCGGGCGTGGGGGCGGAAGACGTGGGCGCGGCAGTGGGCGCGGGACAAAACCAGACGCAGGCGGTGCAAAACGTTCTGAGCCGGAACGCGCAGTTGAAGGCGCAACAGCAGACCGGGGCCATGAACATGCTGGGCTCTCTGTATGGAACGGATGTGGGCGCGCAGACCAACAACCTGAATACCGCCATCAACGCCGGTAACAGCGGCTGGTTCCAGAACATGCTGGGATTTATGAATGCGGCGGGGAGCGGGATGAGGGGCGCGGGCAGCATGGGCGCGAGCTTCGGAGGCTGAGGGAAACGCGATGGGCACGAATTTGGCGGCTTTGTTTGGAACGCAGCCAGCGGTGCTTCCACGGATTGGGAGCGGGGATGCGCCGAAACTAACGCGGGCGCAACTGGCGGCGCTGGCGGCCAGCGCGCCGCCGCCGGTGTTGCCGCAGGTGGGGGGCGCACCCGTGGCGTTGCAGTCTCGCGCCGCGGCGACGCCGTCGGCATTGGCCGCGCCGCCCGCGGCAGTGTTGCCCAAGGTGGGCGAACCGTCGGCTGCCGGCGCTCCGAGCCTGGGGCGAGCGGAGATGTCGTCGCTGGCTGGCAATGTCGCTCCGCTGCTGCCGCCGCTGGGCACGGCGCGGGTGACGAACCCGCTGGAAGATCAAATGGAACGCGAACAGGCCTTGGTGAACAAGGACTTGACGCCGCGCACGCCGTTCCATGAGCTTTCCGGCATGGGGAAGGTGGGCCGCGTGCTGGGCACGATCGGACAAGCGGCGGGAACCATGTTCGCTCCCATGGCCATGGCGGTGACTCCTGGCACGGCGCTACACCAGGCCATGCAGACGCGGCACGACATGAAAGAGCTGCAGAATCTGTCCGCCCTGGAAGATCGAGCGCAGCAGGAGGGCCGCGCCAACGACGAAATGGGGTTGAGGATGGCAGCCGTCCAGGGTAGCGCCGCGCCGAAGAGCCCATGGGCGATGCAGCCGGGAGAATTCAATTTGCACGGGGAGCCGGTGGGCCTGGAACGGAACACGGAGACGGGCGAATACCGCGTGGCGGCCTACCCCGAGGGGGTGACGCGAGAGACAAAGCCGCCGAAGGAAGCTACCGATGCTTTCGACCAATGGATGCGCGATCCCCAGGACTACGAACGATTCATGGGCGCGATGGCGAAGATCAAAGGCGGAGACAAGGGGCTGAAGGGGGCGTATGGCGGATTCGGGCCAGCGTTCCTGGCGTATCGAATGCTCGACATGGCCTACAACGACAATCCAAAGCTGTTGCCGGTCCTGTCTCCGTTGATTGCCAGGATGCTGGCGCAACCGGGGGAGACGCCGGAACAGACGAATGCGCTTCAGAGCACAATCGGCGCGCTGCCGACCGGGCAGCCAGAGAACGCAGGCGGAGAAGCGATCGGGTTACGGATGCCGGAGAGTCCCACGGGAGCGACACGAAGCCGCGGGCAGTTTGCGCAGTCCATACTGCCCGATATGGGAGAAGTCGAGCAACAGATCAAGGCGCTGGGGCCAGACCTCGGGCCTTATCAGGGGCGCTGGAACGAGTTCTATCAAGGGAAGCTGGGGGCGGATGCGCCCCAATATGCGGGATTGCGCAGCTCGCTGCATAACATTGCGACAGCGTGGATGCGGCTGCATGGCAACTCCGAGAAGACGATGAACGATTTCTTGCAAACGCTGCGCACCGCCCAGACCCCGGACGACTTGTTGGCTGCGCTGGGCTCGATTGAGAGCCAAGCGGAGCATTACGTCGGCGAGGGCGCGGGCCGACCGGGACAAAAGATGGGCGGAGCGCCGTGGGCACCGCCGCAGGGAGCGCCGAACGCGCCGAAGACGGACGGACAATTCCTGTATGCGGACGGCGTTCCCGTGGCCAAGAGCGAAGGCGGAAAGTGGGTGCAGCCGTAATGCCAAACTATACGATCGGCGAAGCGCCAAAAACGAAATTTACGATCGGAGCGGCTCCCACGCGGCCAGGGACGGCGCGACCGGCGGAGTTGCCGGCGAATTCCGGGGTGGTGGACGTGGGACGCGGGGATCGGCTGATGCAGGACGTGGGCGACCTCGGCGCGGGCGCGCTGAAGGGCGCGGGCCACACGCTGAACACGTTAAGCGGGCTGACTCCCTTTGAGAGACCGTTCGCGCCGGAGCAGTTGACGCCCACCAACATGCCGCAAACAGCAGGGTACGGCGCGGAGCAGGCAGGAGAATTTATGCTGCCTGGGCTGGGCGAGGAACGGACGGTGGGGCTGCTCCCCAAAGCGGAGGAAGGGTCGTCCCTGCTGGCGCGGATGGCGCGACCGGCGGCGCGGGTGGGGTATCAGGGATTGACGAGCGCCCTGGTGAACCGCGCGCAGGGCGGCGCATTCGGAGCGGGCGCGGGCGCGGGGGTACTGGGGGGCATTGGCGGCGAGGCCATGAGGGCCGCGGCTCCGTCCTTGTTTGAGAGCGGCGTGGGTACACGGATGCTGGAGCGCGGCGGCGGACGCACCGGCGGCGCGGTGGGGCGCGCGGGGCTGGAAGAGACCACAGGGTGGACGCCGCGAACGGTGAAAGCCTCGACGGGGAAACGGATCGGCTCGTTGTATGGAGAGCGCCAGGCAGTTTTGGAAGGGGCGCACGAAAACCCGGCGTCGTTGCGCGGACCGCTGGACCTGCTGGGGGGCGAGATGCGGCGCGCTGGGCCGCTGCAGGAGGGTGGCATGGAGGCGGCGGGGCTGCATGGCGAGTTGCAGGGGATGAGGGATTCGCTGCTGCGCGGCGACGTGAGCGGGGTCCCGATCCCGGAGGAAGTGACGCCGGCCGCGCTGGGGCGGTTGCAGCAGGGCTTCAGCCGAGAGCACCTGGGGTGGAACCCGACTCGCTCCGACGAGGCGGAAGGGGCGGGGCGGCGCGCGTATGGGTTGATGTCGGAGGAACTGGAGCGGACGGCGCCGGAATCGACGGCGCTGAATCGCCGGATCGCGAACCTGCTGCCGGTGGAACGCGGGGCGCAAAGGCGGTTGCTGGGGCAGCCCCTGGCGCAGCGCGTGATGGGCAGGATAGGGGCGCATACGGGGGCGCTGGCGCTGGGCGGCGGCGTAGGCTATGCGGAAGGCGGGATGCCCGGAGCGGTGGCCGGAGCGGCCGGAGGCGCGTTGGCTCCGGAACTGCTGTGGAGTCCGACGGCGCAGATTGCCGCATCTCGGCTGCTGTATCGCGCCGCGCCGAAGTATCTGACCCCGCTGGCGGTGGGCGCGGGGCTGCAACTTGGCCGTAGCCAAGCGCAATAAGTTCGTGTAGCATCGGCACAGCCGGAGACGCCGCAGGTCGCGAGGAGCGAGAGCGATCCGGAAACAACCGAACGGTTTCCCGAGGAGGGTACATCCATGGCGTTACCCACGCTAACTACCAATATCAATCCATTTCCCACCGGCAAAGACAAATTGCAGCACAGCCAAGTCTACAAAGGCACCGTGGCCCTTGGGGCTGGGGGCGAGTACCAGACCCTCGGCTTGCCCTGGTCGCTCAGTGGCAGCGAAGTCCTGAACGTGGCGGGAATCAACTGGGCGGAGATGTATTCGCCGTCGACGGGATTCACCTACCGCTACGATCCGGTGAACAAGACGATCCGCATCTACGAGCAGACGACGGTGGCGGGGCCGCTGGTGGAGTTGGCCAATCTCGCCGCGGTGACGGCGGACACGGTCTATTTCCGGGCGGAATGCGCCTCGTAAGCGCGGGAGCGTAGCGTGGCGAAGATTCCGGCCATCTCGTTGTCGCGGTATTATGCCCAGTTCCGCAGCCAGCCGGGCATGAACTGGGCGGCGCTGGCGTTGCAGGAAGTGGAAGGCAAGCTGAACCAGATTGGGGCGGCGGTGAACGCCGCCACGGTGGTGGGACCCCCTCCGCAGACGGCGCGGGCAGTGGGACGCGGCAGCGGAGCCGGCGGCATCACGCAGTTGACCGGGGACGTGACGGCGGGGCCGGCCAGCGGAGCCACGACGGCGACGCTGGCGGCGAGCGGGGCGACGGCGGGCAGCTATACGAATGCCGCCATCACGGTGGACGACAAGGGACGGGTGACGGCAGCGGCCAGCGGAGAAGCGCTGACGCCGGGAACGGTGCTGAAGGAGACATTGAGCGCGGCCCCGGCGGCGGGTGGAACGTTCCAGATTGCGCATGGATTGGGCGCGGCCCCGGCGAGGATCTCGATCCTGATGACCTCGGCGGGATCGATCTGGGCGCAGACGCCGGCATTCGACGCCACGTACGTCTATCTGGACTGCGCGGGAGCGGCGACGGCGGAGATTGCGGTGTTCGTATGAGGAGCGCGATGAGCGACAGGGGAAGGAAGCGGGGATGGGGCGCGGCGGCAAGCCTCCTGATGCTTTGGCTGGCGGTCGGGGCTGCCTGGGCGCAGCAGCCGCAAACGCAGACGGCGCCGATCTTCGACGTGAACGCGAAATATACCCAGGGAGTGGGGCCGGGATACTGGCCAACCTCCGGCACCGGCCTGACGCTGAACCTGACGGCGGGGACGGCGAACTGCATGGGCGCGATCGAGACCTACGGCGGGGGCACGCTGGCGCTGACGGCGGGGACGGTGAATTACATCTATCTGAACACGGCGGCATCGTGCGCGCCGGCCGTGAAAGCGACGCCATTCACGACCTACGATATCCCCATCGCCACGGTGGTGACGACCAGCAGCGCCATCAGTACCTTGACCGACGATCGGACGATCTTTCAGCAGGGGGGAGGATGTCCCCAGGGAATCTGCATCCTGAACA
>VFSW01003901.1_pt1 | contig 22315 bp, 21 predicted proteins | sample 5358111 | NCBI WGS metagenome assembly VFSW01 (sample SAMN11554181, study PRJNA540505) | mine drainage metagenome | isolation source: sediment from site ElyBrook_90M | place: USA: Ely Copper Mine, Vershire, VT | collected 2017 | reverse complement strand
TTCCTCCAGCCAGGAGTTGTCTCCGCTTGTCCGGTATGCCTCAACACACGCGGCCGCACGGAGAAAAATCGCCGAGGGCCTTACCACGAGCCTTTGCCGGATTTCCCGGCGCTGGCCGGGGCACCGACAGAGCCCGCCGCTACAGCGTTCGATGAGGTCTCAGGGGAATTCGGATGGCTGGGCCTGACGCCGATACCGGGTTCAACTTTCGTGCCGCGGGCGTGGCCTTCCCCGGCGGGCGCGGGATCGGAGCGGTGCAGCCCAAATGGATAAAAGGACTTGCCTCTTTTCGCAGAGAGACGGTTCTTTACATCGGATTTCTTGATGAGGCTCATCGAAGCTCCAGTCGACCCGTTGTGTACCTGAAAGGTGCTCGTCTGGAGCAAAGCGCGGAGAGCTGAAGGCGAGGGAGAAAAGAAAAACTACTTACTTGACTATACGCCGAAAACGCGGGTCTTACGAAGGATGGTCCTTTCGAACTGTAGCTGGCAAAAATGTCGTCGTGGATGGACGCGTTTCCATGGTGTTCATGGCCCGACCGTCAGAACATAAAGATTGTTGACAGGCGCATCGATCGCCAGAGAACCAGGGACAAGAGGCAGACGGAAACGAGACATTCTTGCGATTTCCAGGTCACTGGGGTAACTTCAGCTGCTTATTGATCACGCAGCCAGCATTCGACCTCTGGGAAGACTTACTGGAATAGCTGCCCTATACATCTCGTAAAGTATGCAGATTCCTGAATCACAGCAAGGGCCGTGTAGTAGTAATGGCGCGGGCTTCAGTTATCTGTGCAGGTAATCATGTGTTTGTATTAATTCGTCCGCGATGGCCTTGTCGCGAAAGCGCAGCAGCATTTCCGGAGGGACAGGAAGCGCGCGCAGAAGGGACAGAGAGGCCGGGTGCCGGGCTTCGCCCAGTTGTCCAACCGGCAGGGTTTCGACGATCGAACCTTCGTGCAGCACCGCGACGCGGTCGCAGAGCCGGATGACGGACGTGAGGTCGTGCGAGATATACAGAAGCGTCATGCCATGCCTGCGATTCAGGCCCCTCAGCAAATCCACAATCTGCGACTGTGTGACTGGATCGAGGGCGCTGGTTGGCTCATCGGCGATGATGAGTGCAGGCCGGTGCAGAAGCGCAAGCGCGATAAGGATGCGCTGTGCCTGACCTACGCTGATCTCCCGCGGCCGGCGGCGGAGGAAGTCCTCATCGGAAGGCAGCTGCACTTCGGCCATCAGTTCGCGCACCCGTTCGCCGAGGGCAGCCCGGTTCCGCACTTTGTGCGCCTTCCAGGCTTCCTCAAAATGACGCTGCAGGCTGATGGCAGTGTTCAGAGCGGTCATTGGGCTTTGCGGGATCAGCGCGACTTCCTGGCCACGAAGGCCCCGCAGCTGTTTCTCCGAGAGTGTCAGGAGGTTTTGCCCGCGCAGCAGCACTTCGCCGGATACACGGCCACCACGCCAGGGAAGCAATCCCAGCAGGGACAGAACCAGAGTGCTTTTCCCCGCTCCGCTCGAGCCAACCAGGCCCAGGATTTCTCCCTGCTGCAGATCGAAACGAATCCCGGAAAGGGTGTTCTTTCCCGAATAGCCAGCGGACAGGTCAACGCGCAGGAGGGTCTCGTCGTTCATCGCGCCCCCTGCACATGGAGCTGTTCGACATTCCACGTCAGTTGCGGTTCCAGTACCGCGGGCTGCACGCCCTGCAACTTCGGCGACATCGCTACCAGAGCATTTGGATAGACAAGATAGATGAAGGGCTCCTCGTCGGCTACGATCTGCTGCACGCGATCGATGTCCTTCTTTCGCTCGGCATCCGTTGCGCTGGCCGCCTGGCGATTCATCAAACGATCGATCTCCGCTTCCCAGGGGGTGGCCGGTGTTTTTTCGGCGGGATTCCACTGGTGGTTGGGCGAAGAACTCAGCCAGATGTTCAGCATCGCGTTCGGCTCGGGATCGACGTTCTCAAGGCCGAGCAGGCACGCTTCGTAGTCCTGCGTATGCATCAGCCGTTCGATCAGGGCGGGAAAATCCAGGGTCACCACAGTGACCTGCATGCCCAGAGACCCAAGGTCCTGCTGAATGAGCGTCGCCATTTTCGCGCGTGCCGCGTTACCGGAATTGGTCAGGATCGAGAACTTCACCGGATGGCCAGTGCGATCCACGAGCACCGATCCCTGCATGCGAAATCCAGCCGCAGCGAGGCCCGCTTTCGCCGCTGCCACATCGGTGTGCGGAGCGGTGAGCGAACGGTTGTACCAGAAAGAATTCGCCGGGGAGATGAAGGAATACGCTGGCGTGGCATGACCCAGATACGCGATGCGCGCCAGGTCGGAGCGGTGGATGGCCTGAGAAACCGCAACGCGAAAGGCGCGATTCTGAAACCACGCCTTCTCCCACGCAGGCAGCGGCGAAGCAGGGCTTTGGTTGAACCACATCTGCTCCGTGTTCAGAGATGGGCCGAGGTCGCGGACCATGCCGGGCGCTCTCTTGCGCAGCAGTTCGAAGTAGTCCGGGGGAAGGCTGTCGATGAGGTCGTAGTCGCCGCGCTGCAGCAGCCGAATCTGCTGCTCCATGTTTTCGAGGATGTCGAGGCGGATGCCGGTGGCGTAGGGCAGGGCGTTGCCGGCGCTGTCTTTCAGGGTGAAGTGCGGATTACGGCGGAGGCGAACAAACTGCGAGCGCCGATAGTCGGAGAGAAAGAAAGGCCCTGAGGTTACGCGTGCTTCCGAAGGGCGGTTCGCGGGCTCGATGGCGATCTCGTCGAACACTTTGCCGATGGCGATCACACGCTTCGGCAGATGGACGACAACGGTCGCGTCATTGGGCGCGTCCACCGTGACCCCGCCAGCTGAGCCGAATACCTGCGCCACCGGAGCCGCTGTTCCCTCCAAAACAACCCGGCGCAGCGACCAGACGACGTCGCGCGCCGTCAGCTGGCTGCCATCGGAGAACTCGAGGCCGCTATGCAGGGTAAAGGTGAGGGTCTTTCCATCGGGTGAGACGTTCCAGCTTTGTGCCAGCTCGGGTTCCACGTTTTGCGTGAGGCGATTGAATCGCAGCAGAACGCCGGCGGTAAGATAGCGCACGGTTTCCGATTCCTGGTCGTCCACTTTGGCGGGATCGAATGTCTTCGGGTCGTAGCCGATGGTCCAGACCAGTTCTCCGGGCAGGCGCGGCGCAGCCTGCGCTGCGCAAACGACGGCAGGAGCGAAGGGCAGCAGCGCGGCAAGGCAAACCAGAACACGGCGAGAGGGATGCATGGGTTCAGGCCTCCGCGGCCACTCCTTCCAGAAGAAGCAGGACCACGACCAACAGGATCACGGGAAAGTAGACCCATCGCGTCTGCATCAGCATGGGCGAGTTATTGAGTTCGAACAGCATCCCGCCCCAGGAGGGCAGCGGTTCGCCCACGCCCAGGCCGAGCGCGCCGAGATTCGCTTCGGCCATTACAAATGCAGGAATGCTGATGAGGAACTGCGGCAGGAGCAGCGGAAACAGATTGGGAATGACGTGACGCATCACGCTGGGTCCGTTCAGGCCCGCAGCGCGTGCATACAGCATCCAGTCCGACGACTTCAGATGCAGCGCGCCGCGATAGACGGCGCGTGCACTGGCCGGCCAGCCCAGCGCCGCGAGCACCAGAAACGTGATCGTTGCCGAGCGCGCGGGCGATGTGGTCAGCGGTAACGCCGACCGCACCATCATCAGCAAAAACATCCAGGGCAGGGCGAGAAAGACGTCGCAGACCAGCATCGCTGTCCAGCCCACGGATCTGCTGCCGAATGCCGCCAGCGTCCCCACGCCTGCCGCCGCGGCCGTGCTGACCGCAGAGGCGGCGACAGCACCGGCAAGACTGAGCAGAAAGGCCGCTGCTACGCGGACCAGCCGGTCGCGTCCCAGGGCATCGGTGCCGGCCGGGTGGCTCATCGACGTGCCCGCCAGCGTTGCTTCGCGGTCCTGATGTGCATAGCTTGTGCCGGGCATGCACACCACGGCCGAGGCGGCTACGATCAGGCCTGCCAAAAGCCACAGAACGGGACGGCGCAGCTTCATGCGTTGTTCCATTCCTCTCTGCGAGACGAGCCCATCCCGGTCCACGTGACCGCAAGCGCCATCAGGATCATGACCGCGAGCAGCACCGGCAGGTCGCGGTTCAGCGCCGCGTTCCATGCCAGTTCACCGAGTCCGGGAACATTGAAGATCACTTCGACGGGAACCAGAGCGCTGAGCGCGGTCACGATGGAGAGAGAAGCCAGAGCGCCCAGCTGGGGCGCCAGCGCAGGCGCCAGATGCGCGACCAGCAGGCGCATTGTGCCGATGCCCTGGGCCCGTGCCTGCAGGACATGGGGTTCGAGCCACGCTTTGCGCAGGGTGTGGTCGAGGAATTTGAAATCGCGCGCGGCGAGCAGTAGCGCCATCACCAGCACCGGTCCTCCGCTGTCGGCGAGCAGGCAAAAGGTCGCCAGCGCCGCTGTCGGGATGGCCAGAAGAATCGTCGCCGGAGCCCGCCACAGCAGCGAGGGATTGCGCCCCGCACTTGCAATAAGTGCCGCACAGATCGCCAGGAGCCAGGCGAGACCGATCCCGCGCATCAGCAGACCGGCACTCACAGCGATCCGGGGAGCGATCAGTTCCGAGACCGGAACTTCATACTGGCGTGAAGTGCCGAAGTCGCCGCGCATCCAGCCGCCAACCTCCGCGCGAACCATCTGGCCAATCGACCGGCTTTGTGCCGCTTCGGCTGCAAGCTCGGAGCGCGCTTCGACCGCATAACGGCTGTCCATTTCTCGCGCGTCGCTCAGGTATCCCGGCGCGCAGCGAACAAGGATCGTCGATCCGAGAATCACCAGCAGCACGATGGCAACGGTTCGGCCGAGCCAGCGCAGGGCGGAAATCGCCGGCCTCATCACGTCGGCGACCCTGCCAGAACTGGATCTACAGCGATGACAGCCGGCTTCTGTTCCGTGTCGGTGCCACTCGTCGCGCTTTGTGTACTGGTCGGATCGACTTCGAACCCAGCTCCGGGAGCGGTGCCGCGCTCAATGAAGATGTCCGTCCTGAGCGGCTCCATCTCGCTGATCCCCTGGCGCGCCAGCGTCTCCAGTTGCGGATAATGCTCTTCCAGCAACTGCACGATGGCGGGATCGAACTGGATGCCGGCCCTGCTCCTGAGGAACGCCATCGCCTCTTCCACCGGCAGGGCGCGGCGGTAAGGACGATCGGAAGCGAGTGCGTCGAAGCAATCGACCGCAGTCAGGATGCGTGCCCCGATCGGAATCTGCTCTCCCTTAAGGCCGTCCGGATACCCGCTGCCGTCCCAGGCCTCATGATGCGACCGGACGATCGGCACGACCGGATACGGGAACTTCACCCGCCCCAGGATGTCGGCCCCCACAACCGTGTGGATCTTGATCTTCTCGAATTCTTCCGGAGTGAGCTTGCCCGGCTTATTCAGGATGTGCTCCGGAACCGCCAGCTTGCCGATGTCGTGCAGAAGCGCCGCAATGTTCAGAGCCTGCATCTCAGAGGGCTCGAGCTTCATGAACTTGCCCAGTTCGGCGACGTACACGCGGACCCGCATGAGATGTTCGTGCGTGCCCTCGTCCTTCGCTTCGATGGCCATCGAAAGGCCCTCGATGGTGCGCATATACAGCGCTTCGACCTCCCGGATGTACTGCTCGCGATTGCGCACGATTGCCATCTGCGCGCACCAGGCCCTGTACACCGTGTAAACCAGCGGAATCAGCAGCAGCGAGGTCAGCCACCCATACCGCATACCGATCACATCCGCCAGGACCGCCACCATGGCGCCGACCAGGTAGAAAGGCAGATACCAGAGAAATTCCTGCCGCCAGAGGGTGAACGGCGACGTGTCCGAAGACCAGCCCAGGACTAATGCCAGCGGGACCGTGTTCGCCAGAAAGTAGGCGGTCGCCGCGAGCGCCAGCACCGGCGCGCTCTCCGAATGCACGCGCATGACGCTCGCAAACGTGAGCCACGCAAGCGCAGTCGCGGTGGTAACGTTTGCAACATTGAACAGAATCTGAACGATCGTGAACGGCTTCACGACCCGGAATCGGCACTGCGCGATGACGCTGCAAGCCGCAAGGCAAACCGCCTGCTGCGGAGAAAGCTGCAGAATGCCAAGAAAGATGAAGGGAAAATTGACTGACATCGTCCCGTCACTCTTTGGCATGGTGACCTTCATGCCGGAGCTGAGAAGGATCGCCGCCAGATAGACGAAGAAGTGCATCCACTGCTGTTGAGGGTGTCCCCGAACCACGAACAGGCTCGCGATCGCCCCAGCGACGACAGTGCAGACGAGCGCCTTGACGCGAATCGGCACGATTTTGTACCTCAACGGGCTTCAGCGCGGCGGACATCCGCAACAGAGAATCCCTTGCGCATTCCCCGTGGTCACGCAAAGTTACGTTCCGCTCAATGGTAGCGGGGAGAAGTGTTAGCCCCAATGCGTCTTTAGTTGCAATGGGATCGTATAAACCCCTGAGAATCGTTCCACTTGATCCAAAACGGAACGGTTGGCGCATGGAAAAGCGGTTCCGTGGTTTGGGTCGGATCCGAATGGCTGGATGACCACAGTGTCTGCAGGCCTCACGGATGGCGGGATTCATGCCACGGTCCACATTCTCCGGCCTCATTGGGTTGTTCGCAAGGGCGTCTACCAGCGATTCACCTTGATTCTCACAGCTCACGCGGAAAATGTAGTGACTACGGTTACTTATTCGTTCTTCCATGCGTTGTTGCTGTCCGTTTCTCGTCCATGGATAGCACGCGCGTAACCACCAGAGGTGGTGCTCTTCGTAATTCCACTATCGAAGGATGGCCGCGCAGGTACTCGGGACCTAACATCCCTTTAGTCATCCGATGAGCGTGCCTGCGCTCTTCGGGACGGAGATACAAAACTAACAGGCATCGATTGACCGGCTGACCTTGTAGAACTCGGCACCCGAGCGTTGTTGAGAGGATCTGATGATGTCACATAAATTTTCGTTGAAGAAGCTGCTCTGGTTATCTTCCCTGGCTTTCTCCTTACCGTTAATTACTTCTGCACAGCCCCCTAATCCAATCGCTGCCGGCAACCCCGGCCACTCGAAAGTCTCACCGGACGCCGCAAAAGCCAACCCGTTTTCCGTCGTCCCGGTCATCATTCAGTACAAGCAGGATCCGGGAGCGGCGCAGGATGATCAGCTGAGGCATCTGGGCGGCGCCACCGCGAAAACGCTGCACTCCATTCATGCGAAGGCGGCGCTGGTGCCGGCCAGCCAGTTGTGGAAGCTCGCGGCTGATCCCAATGTGTCGTACGTCTCGATCGACCGTCCGGTGCATCCTCGTGAAGCCGTCGCGATTACGGCGCCCGACTATACCTATCAGCCGGTGAACGCGCCGGCGGCCTGGTCGAACGGCGATTTCGGCACGGGCATCGGTGTGGCGGTGATCGACAGCGGCATCACCGTGCTGAACGATCTGCAGAGTTCCAGCAAGGTGCAGATTCCCGGAGCTCCTCCGATTCCGGCGCAGCAGCCCATGCCGGGGTCGCATGGTCGCGTCGTCTACGCGGCGACGTTCGTGCCGAACACGAACACGGGATCGGATCAGTTCGGGCACGGAACCCATGTGGCGGGGTTGATCGCCGGCAACGGCAAGAGTTCGACGGGCAACCAGTACTCGACGTCGTTCTATGGCATCGCACCCAACGCCAACCTTATCGATCTACGGGTCCTCGATGCCAACGGAGCGGGCACGGATTCTTCGGTGATCGCGGCCATCGAGCAGGCCATTGCTCTGAAGGATCAGTACAACATCCGCGTGATCAACCTGTCGCTGGGACGGCCGATCTGGGAGAGCTACACCCTGGATCCGCTATGCCAGGCGGTGGAAGCCGCGTGGAAGGCGGGCATCGTCGTGGTGGTGGCCGCAGGAAACGATGGCCGCGATCTGGCCATGAACCCGATGGGATATGGAACCATCAACGCCCCGGGCAATGATCCCTACGTCATCACCGTTGGCGCGATGCGCACCATGCAGACGCCTGCGATCGGCGACGACCTGATCGCCAGCTACAGCTCCAAGGGCCCATCGTTCATCGATCAGGTAGCCAAGCCCGATATCGTGGCGCCGGGAAATCTGGTCATCAGCCTGAAATTCCCTAACGACGGTCTGTCGGTGAATAACCCGACGTTTGCGACGCCGAATGCGTTCTACATGAACAACGGCGCTCTGGCGAAGACCTCGAACGATTATTTTCCGCTGAGCGGGACCAGCATGGCCACGGCGGTGACCAGCGGGGCGGTGGCGGATCTGTTGCAGGCTGATCCGCAGCTCACACCGGATCAGGTGAAGGCCCTGCTGATGGTCAGTGCCAACCGGAACAATTTTCCGACCGGGAGCAGCGTTTTCGATCCCGCAACGGGGAACACTTATTATGCGCAGTACGATGTGCTGACGCGCGGCGCCGGTTATCTGGATCTGGCGGCGGCGCTCAACGCGGCCAGCAGCATGAGCATTCCGGACGGAACCGCCATGTCGCCGCTGGTGCAATACGATTCGACCACGAACAGCGCGTATCTTGTGGCCGACCAGACGGCGCTGTGGGGCAGGACCGCGCTGTGGGGCCGTGATGCCATCTACGGCAGCAGCTCATTCCTGAGCAGCAGCACAGCGCTCTGGGGCCGAGATGCCCTTTGGGGTTCGTCCAATCCAGACGCATTCACCGCCCTGTGGGGCCGGGATGCGCTGTGGGGCTCAGGGTCGCCGTTCGCGGCTTCGGTGTTGTGGGGCTCGACCGATCTGGACGGCTCCACGGCCTTGTGGGGCAGAACTGCCTTGTGGGGAAGGACCGCGCTGTGGGGAACCGGCGTCCCTCTGGAACAGTAAGAACCGGGGAGCGAGCGGAGCACCAGAATTTGGCTGCTCGGCTCGCTCCTTGCCCGGCCGAAATTCGCGGCTGTGGCGAAGCGCTTCGGCGAGTAGCAGTGCAGCCCAATCCGGCCTTTCGTTCGGGCGATCGGCCGGCCGAAGTTCGTGATGACCTTGTGCCGCCCAACTCCAGCTTGAGCAGCATCCCGTTGGCGAGCCTGTCCCTCCGAATGCTACCCTTTTGACAGCGTGATCGGACCCGCTTCACTCCGTCGCTTCGGCTGCTGCGCAGGCCGGACAGCAGCACAGCCCCGCAGCGGCTCAAGGTGATCGCGCGACCATCGGTGCATGATGGATATCGCTGATTCTAAAAGTGGCCCCGTAGCTCAGGTGGATAGAGCAGCAGTTTCCTAAACTGCGTGTCGGAAGTTCGAGTCTTCCCGGGGTCACCACGACTCCTGCCGCAATCCTGGCTCTAATGCCCGCCGCGTATGGCCAACAGGAAGAAGACCACGATCGCCACCGCGAAAAGGATGAACGCGAGGAGAAATCCTCCGATCACGAACTGAGCGGTGCGCTGCTGCTCCGGGCGCGGACGCGTGATGCCGAAGGTATTGATGAAGATCTCCGTGAGCCATGCGAGGAACTTCATCGTGCACCTTTTCGGATTTCTGCGAAGGTGTCGCGCTGTTCGCGGCTCATATGCGACTCCGTGCGATGGCGTCGAGAATGCCATTGAGGAAGTCGATGGATTCCGGGGCGGAGTAGCGGCGCGCGATCTCGAGTGCTTCGTCGATGACAATCGGCGCCGGTGTCCCGGGAAAGCCGATCAGTTCGGCGATGGCCATGCGCAGCAGGTTGCGGTCGACGGCGGGCATGCGGATGAGCCGCCAGTTCTTCGAATGCTGCTCGATGATCCCGTCGATCTCGGAGTTGCGCGCCGTAGCAACGCGGAACAGATCTTCGGCGAAGCCTCGGGACTCGGGTTCGACCTCCTCGCGCGCCTGCCAGAAGGTCTTGCGCACTTCGTCCGGAGTCTGCCGGCCCACATCTCCCTGGAAGAGCATCTGCATGGCGAGTTCGCGGGATTTGCGGCGCTTGCCGACGAGGGTCATGCTCGCGGCTCCGCGGGTGCCGCTGCGATTTTGGTGTGGAGCGAGGCCATTTCGATAGCTGCGGCTGCAGCTTCGAAGCCCTTGTTGCCACTCTTGAGGCCGGCGCGGTCGAGTGCCTGTTCCAGGTTTTCGCAGGTGAGAACGCCGAAAGCATGGGGAACGCCGGTGTCCTGCTGCGACTGACCGATGCCGCGCGCGACTTCGTTGTAGATCGCCTCGTAGTGGGCGGTTTCGCCGCGGATGAGGCAGCCGAGGGTGATCAGGGCATCGAAGCGGCCGGTTTGCGCCAGCTGGCGGGCGGCGGCGGGGATCTCCCACGAACCAGGCACGCGCGCGATCTCGATGGCTTCGCGGCGAGCGCCGCTGCGAAGCAGGCAGTCGAGCGCGCCCTGGAGAAGACGGTCGGTGATGACGGCGTTCCAGCGGGCGACGACGATGGCGAACTTCATCTCGTGGGCGCTCTGGGCGCCTTCGAGCGCGATGGGCTTGCCATGCAGGGGTTGCTGGCGCTCCCAGAACGCAACGGAGAAGCCGGGGATCGGCTCGACGGTGAAGAGGCGCGACTTCCAGTGTGTGTCTTCGATGGAGGTGATGCGCGTCTTCGCGACGTCAGCTCCGGCGCTCTTTTCGAGCCAGTGCGTTGCCACCTGGTGGACTGCATCGAGCGAGGTGACTTCGACGAGGAGGTCGGTCGTCAGCGTGGGAAGCGTCCCGTCGATGAATTCGAGATTGCCCAGAGGCGCGAGAAACGGGCGGCCTTTACTGGCTGCGCCTTCGCGGTGAGGAGGTTTGTCCCAACCGCGTCCCGGCTCAAACCCCAGTGCCGAAAAAAAGCTCACCAACTCGTCGAACTGAGCGGGGGAGGGCACCGGGCGAATCAAAGTGAGGCCCTTAATCATGCTTTGAGGGTATCAGGGAGGTACGGTTCAGGCGGGGCGTCGGGCACCGGTCGCTTGCGCGGAGAAAAGCGAAGGCAGGGAAGCCGCGGATTACGGTTTCCCTGCCTTCCGGTTGTATCTGTTTTCACTGACGGCCAGCATTGTTGGCGGAGCCGGCTTGCCAGCTCCGGCCTGGGCGTTATTCGCTCTGGATGCGCATACCGTAAAACGAGCGGTAGACGAAGAAGAACGATACGAGGAAGAAGACCGCGGCCAGCACGTGGGTCAACATCGGGTTGGTGGTAGACAGTTTGACGGCTAACTCGACAGCGAGCAAGCCAAACAGTGTAGTGAACTTGATGACCGGATTGAGAGCCACGGAGGCGGTGTCCTTGAAGGGATCGCCGACCAGGTCCCCCACCACGGTCGCCTCGTGCAGTGGCGTACCTTTTTCGTGCAGTTCGACTTCAACGATCTTTTTGGCGTTGTCCCAGGCGCCTCCGGCGTTGGCCATAAAGATGGCCTGGTAGAGCCCGAACATGGCGATGGAGATCAGATAGCCGATGAAGAAGAAAGGATCCAGGAAGGCAAAAGCCAGCGCGGCAAAGAACAGCGAGATGAAGATAGTCAGCATCCCGCTTTGCGCGTAGCGAGTGCAGATGGCCACCACCTTTTTGCTGTCTTCGGTGGAGGCTTTCTCTGCCCCTTCAATTTTCATATTTTGCTTGATGAATTCCACGGCACGGTAGGCGCCGGTGGTGACCGCCTGGGTGGCAGCTCCGCTGAACCAGTAAATGACCGCGCCCCCTGTGATCAGGCCGAGGAGAAAAGGAGCGTGGAGAAGAGAGAGCTTGTCGACGTTTGCGGTGAGGGAGTTGGTGAGCGCCATAATGGTGGCGAAGATGAGCGTGGTTGCGCCGACGACCGCGGTGCCAATCAGCACCGGCTTGGCGCTGGCTTTGAACGTATTGCCCGCACCGTCGGCGGCCTCCAGCATTTTCTTGGCGCGTTCGAAATCGACCTCCACGCCAAACTGCTTCTTCACGTCCTCGCGAACACCCGGCTCGTTCTCGATCAGCGACAGCTCGTAGATGGACTGCGCGTTGTCGGTTACCGGTCCAAACGAGTCGACGGCGATGGTCACCGGTCCCATGCCGAGGAAGCCGAAGGCTACGAGGCCAAAGGCGAACATCGGCGCCGCCAGGATGATATTGCTGAATCCGAGGGTGCTTACCCCGTATCCAAGGGCCATTAAAAGGATGACGGCCAGGCCGAGGTAGTAGGCGGAAAAATTCCCGGCGACAAAGCCGGAGAGCAGACCGAGAGCCGCTCCACCTTCCCTGGCCGACGCTACCACCTCTTTCACGTGGCGGGCCTCGGTGGAAGTAAACACTTTGACCAGCTCAGGGATCAGAGCGCCTGCCACCGTTCCGCAGGAAGTGATGGTCGCCAGTTTCCACCAGAGCGTTGGGTCGCCACCCAAAGTGGAAAGCAGGGCATAGGTGACCGGGTAGGTGGTGGCAATGGTGACGAGGGAAGTGATCCAAACCAGGGAGGTGAGCGGCGATTCGAAGTTAAATTGCTCAGCTTTGCCGTACCTCGCTTTGGAGATCAGCCCGTTGATGTAATAGCCCACAACTGCGGCCACCAGCATGGCCACGCGAACCGCAAACAGCCATACGAGTAATTGCACGCCGGAGACAGGATTCTTTGCGCCCAGAACGATAAATGCGATGAGTGCGACCTGAACCACGCCATAGGTCTCGAAACCGTCGGCCGTCGGACCGACCGAATCGCCGGCGTTGTCGCCGGTGCAATCGGCAATCACGCCAGGGTTACGGGCGTCGTCCTCTTTGACGTGGAAGACAATCTTCATCAGGTCGGCGCCGATGTCGGCAATCTTGGTGAAAATGCCGCCCGCCAGGCGAAGCACAGCGGCGCCCAGCGATTCGCCGATGGCGAAGCCGATGAAGCAGGGTCCCGCATAGTCTCCCGGAACGACGAGGATGATGATGAACATCATCAGCAGCTCGACGGAGATCAGCATCATGCCGATGCTCATGCCCGACTTCAGCGGAACGCTGAAAGCGCGATACGGATTCCCACCCAGCGAAGCCCACGCGGAGCGCGAGTTCGCCAGCGTATTCACGCGGATGCCGAACCACGCGACGCCATAGCTGCCCGCCATGCCAAGCACGCTGAACGCAAGGATGATGATCACGCGGGCCGCGCTGAAGTGCAGCAGTGCGGCGAAATAGACCAGGATCACGACCGCAATGAACGACCAGAGCAGCAGCAGGAACTTCCCCTGATGGAGCAGATAGGTCTTGCAGGTCTCCCAGATGACCTGCGACACCTCTTTCATGGCGCGGTGGGCCGGCAGGCCCTTCAGGTGAACGTACATAAAGAGCCCGAAAACCATGCCCAAAATGCAGGCCAGAGGCCCGAACATGAGCAGGCTATGGCCGTTCATGCCGAGAAATTTCACGGTCGATAAATCGGGAAGCTGCAGGTTGGCTTCGCCGCCGGCCGAGTCTTGTGCAAAAGCTGCGCCCTGACCGAGCAGCATAAGTGTGGCCATGACGCCGGCGAATCTGGCCCAGCGTCCCGAAAATAGTTTGTTCTTCATCCACCCTCTCATGAACGACTGCACCACAATGAGCGACAAGGCGCTCACAGCAAGAAAAAACCACACCCAGGCGTTAGCCGACACACACCCTCCAGAAACGTTGGTCTAAGCTCTCCGCGTCCGGTGCCCCGAGCGCGCTCAGGAACTGTATCACGGGAACAGGAGAGCTTAACAGACGATTCCAATTCTGGCATGTGATGGGGAATACAGGCCTTAGATAGTGTCAACGGCACGGTACGATGGTTACCCGGCGGGCGGAGGCACCAGGGTCCGGGCAGCGATTGGCGGGGCGCAATCGGCCCTCAGCGGACCAGGACAACGTCCAGAAACCGCGGCCCATGGACTCCGCGGATGCGCGTCATCTCGATGTCGGCGGTTGCCGATGGCCCGGAGATAAAGGTAAGAGGATGCGTGGCGAATGACGCGATCCGATCGATGGCTTCCGGCACGGTTTCGACGATCTGCTCCGCGCGAACGACGCACAGATGGCGATCGGGCAAGAGAGTAAGGCGGCGCGCGCCTTCGCCCGGACCGTGGGTCAGCACGATGGATCCCGTGAACGCGATGGCGACTGCGCACAGGGTTACGATGCCGTCGCAGGAATTCAGATCGTCCAGGCCGGCGGCGCGTTCGGGGATGAACGCGAAGTCAGCGGGCAGAATTTCCGCCGGCAGGCCGTCGGCAGCGATGATTTTTTTCTGGTTGTGCTCTCGCAGGATGGCGCCGATGGTTTGGGGCAGGGAAGCGGCATCGGCTTCTACGACGTGCGTGTCGTAATCCTTCAGACGTTCCTCGAACAGGTGCAACCGCGCTTCCGCATCGAGGTGCCCGGCGCGCACGTAGGTGCGCGGGAGCGCCGCATACTCCGAGGCCGGATCGGGTTGGGATCCGACAGCGGAGCGGACGCGGTCGAGGATGGCGGCGCGCGCGGCAGTCAGGGGAGAGGTCCTCGGCGAGTCTGCGAGCGGTGCGCAGCGGGGGCGAGGGGGTTGCGCCGGGCCCCGACTTTTCCCGCCGCTTCCACCACTCGCGGAAGGTCTGCGGCGGCAGCGCGCGCAGATCGCGCACGCGGGTCCAGTTGCCGAGCAGGCCGGGCAGGTTGCGCATCCATCCGTGCGAGACCAGCGGCCACTGCGCGATGCGTCCCAGGCGCTGGGCCGCTTCGAAACGCGTGCGGCTGGTGAAGATCATCGCTGCCGTCTTCATCGCGAGCGCTTCGTGGTCGAGCGCCGACTTTTGCTCGCGCACGACACGGCCGCGCAGGTGGATGAGCACTTCGGGGATGTCGATCTTCACCGGACAGACTTCGTAGCAGGCTCCACAGAGGGAGGACGCGAAGGGCAGCGACTGGCCGTGCCGCATTTGTAACAGCTGCGGTGTCACAATGGCGCCGATCGGGCCCGAGTAGCTCGAGCCGTAAGCGTGGCCGCCGGTATGCCGATACACCGGGCACGTGTTCAGGCACGCTCCACAGCGGATACAGTTGAGGGTATGGCGCGCCTCTTCGTCGGCGAGGATGCCGGTGCGGCCGTTGTCGAGCAGGACGACGTGGAAATGCCGGGGCCCATCGCCGGGGTGCACGCCGGTCCACAGCGAGTTGTAAGGATTCATGCGCTCGCCGGTAGCTGAGCGGGGCAGGGTTTGCAGGAAGACTTCGATGTCCTGGAAGCGGGGGATGATTTTTTCGATTCCGGCGAGCGAAATGAGCACGTTGGGCAGCGTCAGGCACATGCGCCCATTGCCCTCGGACTCGACGATGCAGACGCTGCCGGTTTCCGCGATCAGAAAATTTGCGCCGCCGATGCCGATGGGCACGCGCAGGAACTTCTCGCGCAGATAATGCCGGGCCGCCGCCGTCAGGTCTTCAGGCTTGTCGCTGAGGCCGGGGAGGTTCATGCGCTCGCGGAAGATTTCGCGCACCTGGCTGCGGTTCTTGTGCAGGGCAGGCGCCACGATGTGCGAGCCCTTGTCGTTGCCGAGCTGGACGATCACTTCGGCGAGGTCGGTTTCGTGCGCGCGGATGCCCTCGCGCTCCAGCGCCTCGTTCAGCCCAATCTCTTCCGAGGTCATCGTCTTGATCTTGATAACTTCGTTGCTGCCGTACTGCTTCACCAGGTCGACGATGATCCGGTTGGCCTCGTCGGCATCGCCGGCCCAGTGCACGTGGCCGCCTGCGGTGGTGCAGGCCTTCTCGAACTGCTCGAGATAGTGGCCCAGATGACGCATGGTGTGCGTCTTGATGTCGCTGCCCGCGGTACGCAGTTCCTGCCAGTCGGGAGTCTCGCCGACCACAATCGCTCGCTTGCGCTGGATCACGTCGGTCGCATGGCGGACGTTTTTGCGCAGCTGTGCGTCTTCCAAAAGCGGCAGAGCGGCCTTCTGGAACGAGGGTGCGCGATCGGCCTCGCTGACGCGAATCGTCATACGCCGGCTCCTTCCACGTCGCTCTCAGTGGGCGCGAGAATTTCGGCAATGTGCGCCATGCGAACGCCAGCCCGCGCCCGATGCAGGCCGCCGAAGATGTGCATCAGGCATGAGGTGTCGACCGCGGTAACGACTTCGGCGCCGGTGTTCTCCACGTCCTTCATTTTGTCGGCCAGCATGGCGGCGGAGACGTCGCCCATCTTGATGGCGAACGTGCCGCCGAAGCCGCAGCAGAGATCGATGTTGGGCAGATCGACTAAGTCGATGCCCCGCACGTTTCGTAACAGCCGCAGTGGCGTATCGCCGAGGTGCAGGCTGCGCTGGGAATGGCAGCTGGCGTGGTAGGTCACCCGATGGGGGAAGTAGGCGCCCACGTCTTCGAGTCTGAGCCGATGGACCAGCAGTTCGGTCAGTTCGTAGACGCGCGGCAGCAAATCATCGACAGCGCGGGCAAGACCGGGATCGCCCGTCTCGGCCGCCATCTTCGGATAGTGGTCGCGCATCATGGCCACGCACGACGATGACGGCACGCAGACGGCTTCCGCATCCTTAAAGATATCGACGAACCGCCGCATGAGCGGCATCGCTTCCTGCTGGTAGCCGGTGTTGTAGTGCATCTGTCCGCAGCAGGTCTGCTCCGGCTCGAATTCGACGGTATGGCCGAGCCGCTCCAGCAGCCGCACCACGGCCTGGCCGGTGGCGGGGAAGAGGGTGTCGTTATAGCAGGTGATGAACAGCGAGATGCGCAACGTGCGGCTCCGGAGTGTCCTCATCATCCCACCACATCGTCGGCGGTGAAACAAATTCTGTACTGGAATGCGGTACGTGCGGGTACTGCCGGGCATCTGCCTGCGAGAATAAAAGTGTGTATCCAGTGTGTATAATAGGGGGAAATTGAGAGGCGTGCAGGCGCAATGGACAGCCGCGAGATCGTCCGGAAGCTGCTAAAGGACGGATGGTTCGAAGTTGCCCACGTCGGGAGCCACAAGCAGTTCAGACATTCAACGAAATCTGGACGGGTGACAGTCCCAACGCCGCGGAGAGATGTACCGCTCGGAACGCTTCGCAGCATCGAAAAGCAGGCCGGAATCCGCCTGCGCTGAAGGAATTGTGAAATGGAATACATCGCCTATCTGCACAAGGACGCGAACTCCGATTACGGTGTCAGCTTTCCGGATTTTCCCGGGTGCATCACTGCCGGATCGACTCTGGAAGAGGCGCGGCGCATGGCTGCGGAGGCTCTCTCCGTGCACATTGCCGGTATGCAGGAGGACGGCGCGGCGATTCCCGCCCCCTCGACGCTGGACGATTTGCGCGGCGATCCAGCCCTGAAAGATGCGGTGGCATTTCTGGTGGAAGTGACGGAGCCGGAGAAAACCGTGCGCATCAACATCACGGCGCGTGAGAGCGAGATCGCTGAGATCGACAGCCGCGCCCGAGCCGCCCGGCTTAGCCGCTCTGCCTATATGGTGCGGCGATCCCTGCAGCCCGGGGGATTCATAACCCGCAGGACGGCTTCCGTGAGCGTCGCCTCTCACCCAAGAACCAGGACTTCAAAGTAAAAAGCCAGTTCGGCGTGGGAAACCAGAGCCGTTGGTAGCTTCTGCTACATTGTTCTCGACCCGGAGAAATCCTGTGGGTCAGGGAGAAAGCCAGTGTTTCTGGGAATGGATGTGGGCACAGGCGGCACGCGCGCCGTTCTGGTGAACGAAAAGGGGCACGTCATTGCCGAAGCCTCGGCGGAGCATCAGCCATTTCGCGTCCCGCATCCCGGCTGGGCCGAACAGGATCCCGAAGACTGGTGGCGCGCCGCACAGGAGGCCATCCGCGCAGTTCTAACCGCTGCCAAAGGCGCCAGCGTCGACGCGGTCGGCCTCACCGGACAGATGCACGGCGCTGTCATGCTCGACAAGGACGGCAAGGTGCTGGGACCTTCGCTGATCTGGTGCGACGTGCGGACGGAGCCGCAGTGCGAGTGGCTCACGAATCAGTTTGGCGGTGGCGATATAGGTCGCAAGAAGCTGATCGAGCTGACGGCCAATCCAGCGTTGCCCAACTTTACCCTGACGAAGCTCCTCTGGGTGCGTGATCACGAGCCGGAGATATTTTCGAAGATCGCGCACATCATGTGTCCTAAGGATTACGTGCGCTATCGCCTCACCGGAACGTACGCCATCGATGTCCACGAAGCCTCCGGCACACTGCTCCTCGATGTCACGAACCGCACGTGGTCGAAAGAAGTGGCGAAGGTTGCCGGCATCCCGGAGAACTGGCTGCCGCAGCTGTTTGAGTCGCCGGAGATTTGCGCGAAGATCGGCGAAGAAGCCGCGCAGCTGACCGGTCTGAAGTCAGGAACTCCCGTCGCAGCCGGAGCGGGGGATCAGGGCGCGGGCGCGGTCGGGATGGGCATCCTGCAGCCGGGTTCGGTCTCGGCGACGATCGGGACTTCGGGCGTCGTCTTTGCTGCCACCGCCGCTCCGACCAAGGATCCGCTGGGCCGCCTGCACACTTTCTGCCATGCCGTCCCAGGGCGGTGGCATGTGATGGGCGTGACCCAGGGTGCGGGTCTTTCGCTGCGTTGGTTCAAGGAGACGCTGGCTCCCGACCAAACCTACGACGACCTCACCGCTGCCGCCGCAAAGATCCCCGCCGGCAGCGATGGCGTGCTCTGGACGCCGTATCTGTTTGGCGAGCGCACGCCCCATCTTGATCCAACGGCGACGGCGGCGTTCGTCGGCATCACTTCGACCACGACCCGCGCCCACCTGACGCGCGCGGTGCTCGAGGGCGTCGCGTACTCGCTGAAGGACAGCTTCACCCTATTCTCGGAACTGGGCATTCCTCTCAAAGGCGTGCGGCTCGGCGGAGGCGGCGCGCGGGGCCCACTCTGGCGCGAGATCCAGGCCAACATTTACGGCTATGCCTGCGAGCGGCTCACGGCAGAAGAAGGCGGAGCCTTTGGCGCGGCGCTGCTGGCTGGCGTCGGGGCAAGGCACTGGCCCGATCTCGAAGCCGCCTGCGCCGCGGGGATCACGGTGGCCGAGACGATTCAGCCGAAGCCGGACCTCGTCCGGCGCTATGCTCAGGGGTATGCGGGCTTCCGGCGGGTCTATCCGGCACTGAAGGGCATTCGCGGATAGGTCTCCCTCCCGCAGGCACTCGGGATAGCCTCGATCATGCTGCAGATCGTCAAATTCGCAGCGCTCACCCTGAGCATTCTGTCGCTGTGCCTGCTCCTGGCGCATGCGTTCTTCGTGCCCGGGAGTCCGTGGGGGGATCGGCTGCTCGACGCGCTGGGGACGTTGGGCCTCACCGGCAGCATCTGCTTCGCCAGCGGACTGATCTTCGAGATTCCGAATCGCAAGTTCGATCCCGAGCCCACACCGCGCCTGACGCAGACGCTGCCGGTCCGGCTGTTTTTCTGGGGCGTCGGGCTGATGGCGGTGATGTTTCTGCTGTCGTGGTTTCTGGCGCAGTATTTTGTGCCGATGATCTGGAAGAACCAGCCTTATTGACCGCCCGGCAGAGACTTTGCTCGCATGTCCTTCAGCCGGGTGATCTTCCCGTTGCAAAATCGCTCAGGCCAACGGCTACCATGGGAGAGGAAGGCGTCCAGGTGTCAGATCATGCTTTACAATGTTCGTCATTGTTTTACAATGACGAACATGCGGATCGCGAAGACCATCTCGATTACCTTGCCCCCTGACCTGCTGGTTAAAGCTCAGGAAGTGGCCGAGCGTGAGCATCGGACCATCAGCGAGCTTTTCAGGGAAGCGCTCCGGCGCTATATGGCGACGGACCCGCAATGGGACGCTTTGCTGCATCGGACCCGTGCCGCCGGAAAGGCGCTTGGAATCGACAGCGAAGCGGATGTGGAACGCCTCTCCGATGAATTTCGTCAGGAGCGGCCGCGCTCGTCGGCGCGATGATTCGTGTCGTCGCCGATACAAACATCTACATTTCGGCGCTGATGTTCGGTGGTCTGCCGGGCAGGTTTCTGGACCTCGCCTTCAGCCGCGCATTCGCGCTCGTTTCTTCACGCGCAATTCTCGACGAGCTCGATGAAAAACTGCGCGGCAAGTTCGCCGTGTCGAACAAGGACGCCGCACTTGTTCGCGCCCGGCTGGAAGAGACCGCCGATTGGGCGGAGCCGGACTTCGCTTTGCAGGTTGTCGCAGACGATCCGGACGACAACCGAATTCTGGAATGCGCCGTCAGCGGCAGAGCGGACTTGATTGTCAGCGGCGACCGCCATCTCCTGCGTCTTGGCTCGTATGAAGGCATCTCGATCCTGACCGTCCGGCAATTCTTCGATGTGGCCGGACTCGGGGTGTAGACGGTCCCTCCGCGCTCTGCACGGGGCTCACACTTTGCCGATGATTCGGAAGAACCAGCCTTATGGATCGATCGAGACAGATTCGCTCCCGGCGTCTACCTTCTTCACCCGCAGCTTCCGCCAGACCCACCAGCCCAGACCGCCGAAGATCAGAGCCAGCACCAGCAGAGTGAGCACGAGGTGTTTCTTCGCCAGGTCGCCGACCACGTTGATGATCTGCGGGCCGTATTTGATCACCAGCGCAGTTTCGATGCCAAAGCGGATGAGCCGGCCAACGAAGACCGCCAGCATGAAGGTCACCGTCCGCATCTCGAAAACCCCGGCAGCGAAGACGAACAGCTTCCAGGTCGTGGGCGGCGGCATGAGCGACGGGATCATGATCGCCAGGAACTCCTGCTTCTCAAACTTCGCACGCAGCGCATCGAAGCGTTCGCGGTTGACGTGCTTCAGCAGAAACAATTCACCACCGGCCTTGCCGAGATAGAACGGAACCAGCCCACCCAGCGTGGAACCCAGTGCCGCCAGCAGCATGTAGATGTAAAAGTGCCGCTTATCCTCCCAGGCCCAGCCCGCCATTAGCACGTCAATGGGGATCGGGATCGACGCCGAATCGATGAACGACGCCAGCAGCACGCCCCACGGTCCCAGCGGAATGAGCCAGTGCTGGGTGAGGTGAGTGATTTTTGCAAGAAGAGATTTCAGGCCGATTCAACCTTTCCGTTCAACCTTTTTCGTGGTTTGCCGTGTGGTTTTGCCGTGGTGTTTCCGGTCTGGGCATCGTGTTCGGTCCGGCCTTCGAGCAGATCCAGCGCGTGCGGCAGCACCGGCAGCGCCGCGAGCAGGGAACTGACGGCCCCGGCCGGACTGCCCGGCACGTTCAGGACCAGGGACGTCCCAAGCGTCCCGCAGACGGCCCTGCTCAGTGCAGCCATGGGCGTTTCGCGGCGGCCTTCGGCGCGCATCAGTTCCGCCACGCCTTCCAGCAGCCGGTCGCACACCGCCCGGGTCGCCTCCGGCGTCACATCCCGAGGGGCGATGCCCGTACCCCCGGTGGTCACAACCAATCGGGCGATGCCTGCCGCCGCGCGCATTGCGTCTTCAATCACTCTCTGCTCGTCTGGAACCCTGACGCGGGATACCGTCTGGAAACCGCTTGCGTCCAACGTACGAGCCAGCGCGGGGCCGGAGAGGTCCTCTCGCTCACCCCGTGAGCATCCGTCGCTCACGGTAATCACTGCGGCTGTCCTGCGCGGAGATAAATGCGTTGCCTGCGCCACGTTTTCGATTGTACAAACAGCGGTTAAGTCCATCGATTTGATGAGAAAATAGATACGAGACCTCGTGGCGTTCCCGCATCACCCGGGCACAGGTGTGTTCATGGCCCGATTGAGCCGCGCAGAAACGAAGGAAGCAGAAACGAAGTCAGCAGAGCTGAAGTAAACCAGGAATGCCGATTCGCCTCAACCTTACCGACCCGCCGGCCGAGCCCAGGACTGAGCCGGAAACCACGTCCGATCTGAAAGTTGGGGTCGCCGTCGAAACTCCGCCTTCCGACGAGTCTGGCCGGGACGCGGACTCGACCGGGGTTTCATCGAATGGCTCGGGCAAGCCGCAGCTGTACCGCCGCAATAAGTACGAGGGCCTCGACCACACCGACCTGCTGCACATCATCGAGGAGATCGAGGATAACCGGAGCTGGGCCAGCCTGCGCGAGAAGCTGTGGATCGCGCTCATCATCCATATGCTGGTGGCCTGGTACCTGCTCTACGGGCCCAAATACATCTATCACGTGCGGGTCGTCGACCCGTCGGTGGTCATGAAGCAGCGCCAGAAGGAACTGACCTACCTGGATCTGCCGCCCGACGCGCTGAAGCCGGTCAAGCCGAAGACGCAGGCGCCGCTTTCCGATAAGGATCGCGTCGCGGAGACGCCGAAGCCCACGCTGGACCGCAAGACTCTGGAGGAGATGGAGGCGATGAAGCGCGCCGGTCCGCCGGTTCCCGCTCCGCAGCCGAGCCAGCAGCCGGCGGCGCCCGCCGCGCCGACGCCCG
>VFSW01003900.1_pt1 | contig 22324 bp, 26 predicted proteins | sample 5358111 | NCBI WGS metagenome assembly VFSW01 (sample SAMN11554181, study PRJNA540505) | mine drainage metagenome | isolation source: sediment from site ElyBrook_90M | place: USA: Ely Copper Mine, Vershire, VT | collected 2017 | reverse complement strand
CCCCGGCGAAGCCAGCGGCTCCTGCTTCAGCACCGGCAGCGCCTGCCCCTGCTGCCACTCCGGCTCCGGCTGCCGCCGCGAAATAAAGCCGCGGCCTTAGCTGGCCGCGCCGCTTCCATTCAGCACATTGGCTGGATCCCAGGCGTAACGCAGCGTCTCGAAGCGCAGATCGCGCATATCCATCATCAGCAGCCTGCCGGTGAGACCGGGGGCAAAGCCGGTGATTTCGCGAATCACTTCCAGCGCCATCATCGCCCCAACCTGCCCCGTCAAGGCTCCGAGAACGCCGGCTTCAGCGCAGGCGGGCACGGTTCCCGGCGGCGGCGCTTCCGGAAACAGACAGCGATAGGTTGGGTTGGGCGTGCCATCGGCGCGTTTCTCAAAGGGGCGCAGCGTGGTCAGTGTCGCATCGAATGTGCCGACCGCCGCGGTCACCAACGGGCGCCGCTCGTAAAAGCAGGCGTCCGACACGGCATAGCGGGTCGCAAAATTGTCCGAACCATCCGCAACAATATCATAGCCGCGTACCAGGTCGCGGGCATTGTTGGCATCAAGGCGCACACCATGGCCCCTCACCGTGACATGCGGATTGAGCCGCGCCACGGCATCGCGGGCACTTTCAACCTTCGTGCGGCCCAGATCGGGCGTGCCATGCAGCACCTGGCGCTGCAAATTGGACAGCGACACGATGTCATCATCGACGATGCCGAGGTGTCCGACACCTGCTGCGGCCAGATACTGGATCAGCGGCGAGCCCAGCCCGCCCGCGCCAATCACCAGGACGCGGGCAGCACGCAGCTTTTGCTGGCCTGGCCCGCCGACGCCGGTCAGCACAATATGGCGGGCATAGCGTTCCAGTTCGTCAGTGCTGAATTTCATGGCACCACCAGTCTTTCGCCTTTGTCAGGGCTCTGTTACCACATCGCGGCAAGTTTGTCGGCGGTGCGGCGCCGATGTGTCGACACAGAAAAAGGCTGAAATGATGAAGTCCATGAACACGCGGCATTTGTGGGTCTTTAGTGCCGTGCTGGCGCTGGGTGGGTTATTCGCCCTCTTTCAGCATAGCCAAGGCACGGTATTGCTGGTGCTGCTGGCGATCGTGCTGGCCCCGCTTGTGCTGCTGGCGCTCGTGGTGGGCTATTTCATGCTGCCCCGGCCTCCGGCTGAAGCAGCGCTTGATCCAGACCACCCTGCCCGGCTGGGCCGGGCCTGGATGTGGGTGGCGGCGATGCTGGCGGCGGCCTTGTTTTTCCTGATCTTCCCCCATGCTGACATGAGCATGGCGGAAGGCTATTATCTCAGCCACCGCGGCTTTGTTGGCAACACGCCACTCGGGCGATTTGGCCGGGCGTTCGGCAATATCACGCCGTTTCTGGTGCTGGCCTATATTGTTTTTGCCTGGATCGCGGCCCGACTCGGCAAGCCTTGGGCTTACCGTCCTTCCGGCCGCGATGCCGCCTTCGTGGTGCTGGCCATGGCGCTTGGCCCCGGCCTGGTGGTCAATCTCGCCATGAAAGACCATCTGCACCGCCCGCGTCCGGTCCAGGTGCAGCAAATGGGCGGCATGTGGGCGTTCAAGCCGTTTTACAAGTTTAACGGTCAATGCCACCGCAATTGTTCGTTTCCTTCAGGCGAGGGTTCGGAAGCCTTCTTTATGCTGGCGCCCGCCAGTCTCGTGCCGCCGCCCTGGCGAGGTCAGGCTTTGGTAGCCGCACTGGTGTTTGGCACATTTACCAGCCTGCTGCGTCTGTCCTTTGGCGGGCATTTCCTGTCCGACATCACTTTTGCGGCGCTAATCACCTGGGGCCTGATCATGCTGCTGCGCTGGATCTTGTATGAGCGTCGGCTGTTCGGCTGACGTGCGGTACCATCGTGGTTAATGCATTGGCCGCAATCGTCCCGAAAGCGCACAGAACGCGGTTCAATCGTTAAGAAAAGCCGCGAAAGAATTGATTTTACCAAGAATTTTGCATCCCACCTTTCAAGAAATATTAAACGCAACGGGGTAACGTCAGGAGTGTGAAAAGTTGTTTCGTGCGTAACCGAGTAGGCCCCCATGGTTGAAGCCCTGCGTCCTCGCGTCAAATATGTGATCGGCCCCGATGGCAGTCCGTTGACCATCACCGATCTGCCACCCAGTAGCACCAAGCGCTGGGTGATCCGTCGCAAGGCCGAAGTGGTGGCCGCCGTGCGCGGTGGCTTGCTGTCGCTGGAAGAGGCTTGCACCCGTTACACCCTGACTGTGGATGAATTCCTGAGCTGGCAGGTCTCGATTGATCAGTTTGGCCTGGCGGGCCTGCGCACCACGCGCATTCAGCAATACCGGCAGTAACAAGCGGCTCTGACGGCTGGTGAGCCAAGCTCACCGCCTTGTGCGCAGGCGAAGAAACAATCCAGCGTTTTTGAAACCTCGGGTTTCTTTTTCTGCACCTTCCCCCCAGGATGGCAAAGGCGGCCTTTTATCCCGTCAAAGCGTGGCCTCAATCAGCCGCCGCAATTCGGCCGTGACCTTCGGCCTGATCCCGAACCAATGCTCAAAGGCGGGCGGGGCCTGGTGCAGCAGCATGCCGAGGCCGTCGATGCCCTTGTTGCCGCGCGCCCGCGCCGCTTTCAGCAGCGGCGTTTCCAGCGGCACATAGACCGCATCGCACACCAGCGCCGTGGGTGCCAGCGCATCGAGCCGCAGATCAAGCGGCGGCTCGCCTGCCATGCCGAGACTGGTGGTGTTGACCACGACGGCGGCATCGGCCAGCACATCATGGCGCTCGTCCCAATTACAGACTTCAAACTTGCCCTCAAGGCCCGCCACCAGGGTTTCTGCCGCGCTGCGTGTGCGATTGACCAATCGAATCAGCGGGGCGCCTTCCTCGACCAGCGTGGCGATGATGGCGCGCGCGGCACCACCTGCCCCCAGCACCACAACAGGCCCGCGTGTGGCGGTGAAGCCTTCGTGGGCCTCGCGCAGGCTCTCGGCAAAGCCGAAGCCATCGTAATTATAGCCGCTGAGCGAGCCATCCGCTTCGACCACGACACAATTCATCGCGCCAATTGCACGGGCGATGGGTGAAATCCGATCCATCACCGCAAGCGCCGCAACTTTGTGCGGAATGGTGAGGTTGCAGCCGCGAAAGCCTAAATCCGGCAGCGCCCGCAGCGCCCGCTCCAGCCGTTCAGGCGCAATGGGCAGCGGCAGATAAGCGGCTTTGATGCCGTACTGCGCCATCCAGAAACCATGGATGGCGGGTGAGCGCGAGTGCATCACCGGAGAGCCCATGATACCCGCAAGGGGAAAAGATTCCTTGCTGCTCATGCTTCAGGCCCCCGGCGTGGGCGCAAGGGCGGCCAGTCCGATGCGGGCCAGTTCCTCGTCCTCATCCTCGCTGAGGCCGCTGACGCCCACGGCACCGAAGCTGACGCCGTCACGCTGCACCGGCAGGCCGCCGGCAAAGCCGGTGACGCGCGGATCACCGTAAAAGGCGATAGCGCCACCGGCGCTGTAACGCTCGCCCAGGACGCGGGTGGCGCGATTCAGCCGCGCTGCGGTATAGGCTTTGTTCTGGGCAATGGTGATGGCGGCGAGCAGGCCGCTGGCCATGCGTGAAAACGCGATGAGTTCGCCATGCCGGTCGCTTACCGCCACAACCACCGCCTTGCCGCGCGCTTGCGCCGCAGCCGTGATGGCAGCAAGCATCGCCTGGGCCTCGGCCAGTGTCAGGTCACTCATAGTCGCCCCTTTGGTTGGTGATGGCTGTTCGTCGCGCTTTCCTAACAAAGCCCGGCGGGCCCGCATAGCCGCCTTTACGAAAATCCTTTAGACATGCGGTTGATCCGCCTGTAGGAACCAAACCCAAACCGAGGTCACGTCATGTCAGACGACGCTTTTCCGGAACGCCTGTTGCAAGGCTATGAATCCTTCCTTGGTCACCGGTTTTCCGCCGAGCAGCGGCGGTTTCGCAGCCTGGCTGAAACCGGGCAAAAGCCCGAGGTCATGCTGGTCGGCTGCTGCGATTCGCGCGTGTCACCGGAAGTGATTTTTGATGCGGGGCCGGGCGAGATTTTCGTGGTGCGCAATATCGCCAATCTGGTGCCACCCTATCTGCCCAATGATGATCTGCATGGCACGTCTGCGGCGCTGGAATTTGGGGTCATGGGTCTGCGCGTCAGCCATATTGTGGTGATGGGCCATGCGTCTTGCGGCGGCATTCAGAGCTTTGTGCAGAGCGAGGCCGATCCTTACCAACGCCCCCTGTCGCCGGGCGATTTCATCGGCCGGTGGATGAGCCTGATCGCGCCAGCGCATGCCGCGCTCGGCCCGATGCGACCCGATGAGACCATGGCGGCCTATGCGGACCGGCTCGGCCACCTGGCGGTGTTGCAAAGCCTGGCGAACCTGCGAACCTTCCCCTGCGTCCAGACGCTCGAGAAAAAAGGCCGCCTGCATCTGCACGGCGCCTTTTTTGGCATTGCCGACGGGCGGTTGCAGGTGCTGGATGAAAAGACGGGGGATTTTGAACACGTCTCGGAAGCCGCATTTGCCGCCGCGATGGCTGCGCCGCGCTTTTAGGGGTAATTTTGGGTCAAGCGCAGGCCGGGCCGGTCAGCCGACCTGCGGTGCCTGCGCCCTGATGCTCACGCATAGACATAGGGCCCGCCCTTGGCGAGTGCGCGTTGATAGGCGGGCCGGGCGTGGATCTTGTCCAAAAACGCCAGAATGTGCGGCTGGCGGGCAACGGCTCCCGCGCGGCTGGCCCCGGCTTCGAGCGGAAAGCTCATCATGACATCGGCGGCGCTGAAATCCGGCCCGGCGAACCAGCCCGTGCGGCCCAGTTCCGCTTCGATGAAGTTGAAATGGTTCTTCAACTGAGGATTGACGAAGCCCTCCTGCGCCTGCTTCGTGATGCTGCCGACGAGGCCTCGCATCAGGCGCGGCGCGCGCCTGGGCATGGTGGAAAACACCAAAGTCATCAGCAAGGGCGTCATGGCCGAGCCTTCAGCATAATGCAGCCAGAACGTGCAAGCCCGCGCTGCTGGCGTGCCGATCGCTGGACGAAGCTGCCCACCGGCCTTCTCGCAGAGATATTCGACGATCGCGCCGGTTTCGGCAATGGTCAGGCCATCATCAGTGACAACGGGTGATTTACCCAGCGGATGCACTGCACGCAGGGCTGGCGGAGCTAGCATGGTTTTGGGATCACGCTTGTAAAGCACAATCTCGTAGGGCAGCCCCAATTCCTCCAGCAGCCACAGGACACGTTGCGAGCGGGAATTCTCAAGATGGTGGACTGTAAGCATGAAGGGATCCCTTGATTGCCGGACGGCTTGAAACTTTATGGGGCGGAAGAAGTCAGACTCAAGGGTTTGGCCAGATTTCGCGACTCGGAATATCTGGATCAGCGGTTGTGGCCCTGCAGTTTTCTGTCAACTGCGGGCCTTCATGGCCAGATCAATCTGGTTCTGGAAGCTGGCATCCGCCCCTTCGAGCAAAAGCCCGGCGGCGCTGGCCACCGCCGCCAGCACATCGCGCACCCACGGCATTTCGTCGCTGAAGAAATTGCCCAGCACGTAGGGGTAAACCAGCGCCCTGTCGCCCGGATGGCCAATGCCAAGCCGCACCCGGCGATAATCATTGCCGACCAGCGCGCTGATCGAGCGCAGGCCATTATGGCCGGCATTGCCGCCACCAACCTTGACGCGGACTTTCCCGGGCGCAAGATCGAGTTCGTCATGAAAGACCGTGACATCGCCCAGGGTCAGATTGCTGTGGCGCAGCGCATCACCCACTGATTTGCCCGAGTCATTCATGAAGGTCATGGGTTTGAGCAACAGCACGCGTTCGTCGCCGATGCGGCCCTCGCTGACCTCGCCGTGCCAGCGGGTGCGAAATGGCGGAAATTTATAGGCTGAAGCCAGCGCATCGAGCGCCATGAAGCCAATGTTATGGCGATTGACGCGATATTGCGCGCCGGGATTGCCGAGACCGACGAAGAGTTTCATCGGGCGCTGGCCCTCACGCAAGGGTCAATCTGCCCGCCCGCAGGCACCTGACCTGAGCGGGCGGGCAGATATGACATTTACTTCTTGGCCGGGGCTGCCTTGGCAGCGGCGGGCGCAGCGGCAGCGGCCGGCGCTGCTGCGGCAGCTGCCACAGGTGCTTCTTCAGCTTTGGCGGTGGGCGGTGCCACCGACACAATGGTGAAATCGCGATTGATGGTGGCCTTGCAGCCTGCGGGCAGCTCAATCAGGCTGACATGCACCGATTCGTTGAAGTCGAGCTTGCCGACATCGACCATCAAAGCTTCCGGGATATTGTCGGCGGGCACATACATTTCGATGCTGTGGCGCACAATGTTGAGCGAGCCACCACGCTTCAGGCCGGGTGAAATGTCCTGGTTGGTGAAATGCACCGGCACGTTGATCTTGAGGCGAGAACCGGCTGTCAAGCGCAGGAAGTCGATGTGGAGCGGCGTATCCTTGACAACGTCAAGCTGATAATCGCGCGGGATGGCGCGGGTGACCTTGCCCTCAACGTCGATCTCGAACTGGGTGGTAAGAAAATGCCCGGCGTAAATCAGCTTGTTGATTTCACGCCAGTCGAGCGCGATCGGCACAGGCGCTTCGCCCCCGCCATAAATCACACCTGGAATTCTGCCTTCACGACGTACGCTGCGGGCGGCCCCCTTGCCTGTCCCGCTGCGGACCGTGGCGGCGAGCTTTTTGGTCTCGGCCATGTGTTTGGTCCTTCTCAATGAAAAACGCGCACCCTCGCCTCCAGGGGTGTCGGAAACGGGTGCACGTCGCGCCTGTTAGCAAAACTGGCGGCAGATGGCAAATAGAGGTGCCCCGCCTCAGTCCTTGGCGCGCTCGCTGTAGGAACCGTCTTCGGTCTGCACCACGACGCGGGTGCCGACGCCGATGTGCGGCGGCACCATGATGCGCGCGCCGTTTTCCAGCTTGGCGGGCTTGTAGGATGAAGAGGCCGTCTGGCCTTTCATCGCCGGTTCGGTATCGACGATCTGCAATGTCACGCGCGGCGGAATCTGGATCGCCACGCAGACATCGTTGAACACCGAAAGAATGCATTTCATGTTTTCCTGCAACCAGACGGCCATATCGCCGACGACATCGGCCTTGACGACCATCTGCTCGTAGTTTTCGGTGCTCATGAAATGGAAATCATCGCCCTCGCGGTAGAGGAAATTGTAATCGAAATCCTCGACAAAAGCCCGTTCGACCTGCTCGGTGGTCTTGTAACGGTCGGTTGTTTTCACACCATCGGAAATGCGGCGCATGTCGATCTGGGTGGTGGGGGTGCCTTTGCCGGGATGGAAGCTCTCGGCAGTGAGCACAACATAGAGCTGCCCATCGTCCCTTTCGAGAATATTGCCTTTGCGGATTGAACTGGCGATGACTTTCACGGGTTTACTTCCTGATTACGCCTGGCATGCCGGGCGGGTGTTAAGGGGTCGCGGATGAAGGGATCCGGCACAGGTTTGCAACGATGCGACGATTCCAAAAAAACTGATGGCCCGCGCGCCCGACACATAAGCAATCTGGCTCACGCATTCGCACTTTGACGGCGGGCGCGACAGGCTCTAACATTTGCCGCAACCAAGATGCAAGAGCGGGTACGGACGGGGATCACATGTCACAGAAGCGAACCATCCTCGTCGTCGACGACGATCTCGAGCTGCGCGGCGCGCTGGTCGAGCAACTGGCACTTTATGAAGAGTTCAACATCGAGCAGGCCAGCAATACTGCGCAAGCTTTGGGCGTCACGCGCAAGAACCCGCCCGACCTCGTGATCATGGACGTCGGTTTGCCGGATATGGATGGGCGCGAGGGCGTCAAGCTGATGCGCCGCGAGGGGTTCAAGCGTCCGGTGATCATGCTGACCGGGCAGGACGGTGAAGCTGATACCGTGCTCGGCCTTGAGGCGGGTGCCAATGATTATGTCAGCAAGCCATTCAAGTTTTCGGTGCTGCTGGCGCGAATCAGGGCGCATTTGCGCCAGCATGAGGCCAGCGACGATGCCGCCCTGCAGATCGGCCCCTATAGTTTCAGACCGGGCGCCAAGCTTCTGCTCACCGCCAAAGGCACCAAGTTGCGCCTGACCGAGAAGGAAACCGCCATTCTGCGCTTCCTGTTTCGGGCCGGGGATGCGGTTGTCAGCCGCGATGTGCTATTGCGCGAGGTCTGGGGCTATAATGCCGCCGTCACGACCCACACGCTGGAAACCCACATTTACCGGCTGCGCCAGAAAATCGAGCCTGATCCCGCTCATGCGGTGCTGCTCCTGACCGAACCTGGCGGCTATAGGCTGGCTCCTTAGGGAAAGATTGTTCAGATGGCGCTTGCCCACGATATTGCCATTTTGCGGGCCTTGCCGCTTTTCGCGCCGTTGAGCGCCGATGCCTTGCGGCTGTTGGTGTTTTCGGCAAAAACAACCCATCATGCGGCTGGAACGCAACTCTGCGGCGCTAGCGCGCTCGATGGCGCGCTGGTGGTCATGACGGGCACTGCCGAAGTGGCAGCCCCTGCCGGATCGCTCCGCCCACCGCTGGATTTTCCAGCCCCGCTGGTGCTGGGGGCGACCGGCCTGATCGTCACCGGGACTCAGGTGCCAGTTGCCAGGGCATCCTCCGACGTGACGGTACTTCATATTCCGCGCGCCCTGTTTCGCCGGATCCTCGATGAATATCCTGACGACGCCCTGAAACTACATGCCGCCCTGGCCGCCGAACTGGCAGCGTTTGCTGCCGATCTCAGCCGCCTCGACAATGGGCGCGCCGCCGCCTCACGCTGAGGTGAGTTCAACCATAACGGGGACATGGTCGGAGGGCCGCTCCCAGCCACGCGCCTCGCGCAAAATCGTCGTCCCCACCTGCCGCGCCGCCAGCGAGGGGCTGAGCCATACGTGGTCGAGCCGACGGCCTTTGTCCGAAGACTCCCAATCGGGCGAGCGATACGACCACCACGTATAAAGCTTCTGGTCTTCGGGCACATTGGCGCGCAGGGCATCGACCCACATCCCGGCTTCCTGGATGTTTTTCAGAGCCGCGATTTCCACTTCCGTATGGCTGACAACCTTGGCCAGCGCCTTGTGGCTCCAGACATCATGTTCGAGCGGCGCGATGTTGAGATCCCCGACCAGCACGCCATGATCACGCATCACGGGATCATTGGCAAACCAGTCCTGCATTTCTTCAAGAAACGCCAGTTTGTGGGCAAATTTTGGGTTGACTTCAGGGTCCGGTTCTTCGCCACCAGCGGGCACATAAAAATTATGCAGCCGCACCGGCCGCCCACCCAGATCTTCGTCGATCTCGGCGCTGATATGACGTGCATCGCCAATGCCGCAAAACTTCCTGGCACCAACGGCCGATAGCGGCAAGCGCGATACAATCGCCACGCCGTGATGTCCCTTCTGTCCATAGATGGCAAAATGACCATAGCCAGCCCGCTGAAAATCGCGCGTGGGGAAGGCATCGTCCGGGCATTTGGTTTCTTGCAGGCACAACACGTCGGGTTGATGCTCACTTAAATAGCGCAATGCCAGCGGCAGGCGCAGGCGTACCGAATTGATGTTCCATGTTGCGATTTTGAGGGACAAGGCAAAAATCCATCAGGAGAGGGCCCCCTGATGTGCCGTAAATCCGGCACATTGACAAGAGCGCCCAATCTCACTTGCGCAATGACGACGTCGGATTCCAGTCAACAATGCTGCTGTCGCCGTAGAGCGGATCGACCGGTTGTGGTCGGCGCGGCGGCGACGGTGCCGCCAGTGGCGCATAGAAGCCCGTTGCGGACTGCGGCACCGCATAGCCCCGCACCGGGAAAGTGTGAACGGCCACCACTTGGGGCGGCAGGCCGAGGCTTGGGCCGCGCGAGGGCGCAAGATTTTGATGCACAATCAACGGCGCGCTGGTGCGGCTGGCGACATCCAGCGGTTCGCGCAGATGCGGCGGATTGGGCAGATTGTCGATGCGGGGCGAACTCATCGGGTTTTGCGGACGCGGCCTGCAATAGCGGCGCGGCCCGTGCGAAGTGTTGCCATGGAAGGCCAGATCAAGATGTAAATGATTGAAATGGAACCGGTCGGCACCCGGCCCCATCACTGTGGTGAAGTCACCGCAGGCACCACCCTCGACATCGCGCAAAAACGCCTGAGCGCGCGGGCCGCCGCGCGTCCAGTCATGCACCACACTGATCATGCGGCCATCAGCCAGCCGGAAGCCGCCAACATCCATTGCATTACCGAAGGAATGCTCTGACAAGCGCGCGCCAGGGCGATGGTCAATGGTGCGGCAGGCATAAGTGCCCATGGAGCTGATTTCGACGATTTTCTCGCCAAAGCGGGCCTGGGCCGCTGGCTGCACCACGCCCTCGATCCAATGGTTCATGGCCTCGATCATCGGGCAGGCGAGAATGAAATGGGCGTTCAACGATACGGTGCCGTGAGCCAGGGCAACCATGCGAAACGGGCGTTGCATGCCGCAAATTCCTGGGCCATTGATGGGGTTTTCAGGGCGCAACCATTGCGAGGCAAGCCGGGGATGCTCGGCCAGACAGGCATTTTCTGCCGCATTGCGCCAAGCTGGACGCCGGGGTGATGGCTCCAGATAGGAGCAGCCGCTGATGAGCCCGCAGAGGGCGAGAGCGACATATGGCGATACGCGACGAGCCATAGGCGCAAAATGACGACATTTTTTTAAGATCGCGTTAAGAAGGACTGTGGCTCTTGGCCATATTTGTCGTGCACGCTGGAAAACGCTTCATGCCTCACTTACCTCACCGTCAATGGGCGGCGCTGACCACGGCGCAGATCAGCGAAACTGACATGAGCCAGAGCATCTGCGTGCTGCCAGTTGCGGCCGTCGAGCAACATGGGCCGCATCTGCCGCTTGGCACGGATACGATGATCATGGAGGGCTATCTGGCGCGGCTGATCCCTCGTTTGCCCGCCGACTTTCCGGTGCTGTTTTTGCCTGTGCAAAGTATCGGCGCATCGCGTGAGCATGAGAATTTTGCTGGCACCCTGTCGCTCGCGCCCGAACTGGCGATGCGGGTGTGGGGCGATATGGTGGCGCAGGTTGCCGCCGCCGGTTGCCGCAAACTTCTGTTGCTGAATTCCCATGGCGGCAATGTGCCAATTTTGGATATTGTGGCCCGCGAGGCCCGCGCCCGGCACACTATGCTGGCCGTCACCGCCTCATGGCACCGCTTTGGCTATCCGGAGGGCTTGTTTTCCGACTTTGAACGCTTGCATGGCATTCATGGCGGCGAGATTGAAACCGCGCTGATGCTGGCCTTCCACGCCGAACTGGTCAACATGGCCAAGGCGCGCGATTTTGTGCCCGCCAGTGTCGAGATGGCGGAGCGGTTTGCATGGCTGCGCGCCAACCACCCCGTCGGCTTTGGGTGGATGGCGCAGGATTTATCGCCGCAGGGCGCAATGGGCAACGCCGCCGCCGCCACGCGCGCCAAGGGCGAAGCTGCTGCCGGGCATGGGGTTGCGGCCTGTCTGGCGCTGCTGCGCGACCTCAGGGATTTCGATCTGGCACGGCTGCGCAGCGGTCCTTCACAATAACGCGAGGCATATGTGATCAGGGCTTATGTCAGTCCTGGTTCATGATTCTCGTGCCACAATTCATTCGTTTATTTGAACTGCAACTTCGGAGACACTGTCATGAGCAAGCTTTTGAATATCGTCGTCACCGCCATTGCTTTGGTTTCTGCGCCGCTGGCGGCCCATGCAACGGCAACCATTGTCCATGTCAAGCTGGAGGACAAGACCACTGGCCCCAATCTCAAAGGCATGAAGATCGTTGTTGACAAGACCAGCGTGCCTGCCGGCCCCGTGACATTCATGGTCACCAATGAATCAAAGGCCCTCGTGCATGAAATGATCGTCATGCATGCGAAACTGCCCGTGACGTCATTCCCCTACAACAAGGCAACCCAGCGGGCGATCGAGAGCAAGATGCACTCGATGGGCGAGGTCTCCGAGACGAAGCCCGGCAAGTCCGGCACACTGACGGTCAGCCTCAAGGCCGGCAATTATGTGCTGATGTGCAACCAGCCAGGCCATCTGATGATGGGCATGTATCGGAAATTCGTCGTTACCAAATAATTCACGGCCCCCAATTGAACTCTGCACCTTTATAGGCGCTTGACGTTCTGGCTTCGAACATCAACAGTGCACGATGGAATGTGCGCGCGCCGGATTGGTGCGCACGGTGTGGAGGCCGACGTCATGGATATGAATGGTTCAATGCGGATCGAGGCACCGCGCGAGAAAGTCTATGCCGCGCTGAATGATCCCGAAATCCTCAAGCAATGCGTGCCCGGCTGCGATTCCATCGAAAAGCTGTCCGACACCGAGATGAATGCGAAGGTGACGCTGAAAATCGGGCCGGTGAAGGCTTCGTTCGCAGGCAAGATCACGCTATCCGACCTCGATCCGCCCAATGGCTATTCCATCAATGGCGAAGGCACCGGCGGCGTCGCCGGCTATGCCAAGGGTGGCGCAAAAGTCGCGCTCGTCGCCGATGGCGAAGCCACCATTCTGAATTACGTGGTGGACGCGCAGATTGGTGGCAAGCTGGCGCAGCTTGGTTCGCGGCTGATTGATTCGACCGCCAAGAAGCTGGCGGGCGATTTTTTCGCATCATTTGGGGCGATTGTCGCGCCGGGCGCTCAACTCACGGAAGTCCCTGCTGCCGCGGCGGAGGCACCGGCCAAAAAAGGCTGGCTTGGCAAAATCATCGGATGATCAGGTCATGACCATAAAGCCCGCCACCATCGCGGCTGAAACGCCGCTTGAGGCGTTGATGCGTGACATGGGCCGCAAGGCCCGGCATGCCGCGCACGTGCTGGCGCTTGCATCCGATGCGCAAAAGTCACAGGCCCTGCGCGCCGCTGCGGCGGCCCTGCGGTCGCGCGCGGGCGAGATTCAGGCCGCCAATGGCGAAGATATGGCGGCGGCGCAGGCGCGCGGCACCGCAGGTTCGTTTCTGGATCGGCTGAAGCTCGATGACGGACGGATCGAAGCCATGGCGCGCGGGCTCGAAGATATCGCCAATCTGCCTGATCCGGTCGGCCGTGTGCTGGCGCAGTTCCAGCGCCCGAATGGCCTCACGATCGAGCGGGTGGCGACCCCTCTCGGGGTGATTGGCGTGATCTACGAAAGCCGCCCCAATGTCACGGCAGATGCAGGCGCACTCTGCCTCAAGGCTGGCAATGCGGTGATCTTGCGCGGCGGTTCGGAGAGCGCCCATTCCTCCCGGCTGATTCATGCCTGTCTCGTTGCAGGCTTGAAGCAGGCAGGCTTGCCGGAGGACGCAATCCAGTTGGTGCCAACGCAAGACCGCGCGGCGGTTGGTGAAATGCTCAAGGGCCTCAATGGCAACCTTGACGTGGTCGTGCCGCGCGGCGGCAAAGGCCTTGTGGCGCGCGTCCAAAGTGAAGCGCGGGTGCCCGTATTCGCGCATCTTGAAGGCATTGTGCATGTCTATGTTGACCGCGCCGCCGATCCGGCGATGGCGCTGCGCGTGCTGGTCAACGCCAAATTGCGCCGCACTGGCGTTTGCGGTGCTGCAGAGACCTTGCTGGTTGACGCGCACGCGCCAAACCTGCTCGCGCCGCTGGTGAAAGCCTTGCTTGACAAAGGCTGCGCCGTGCGCGGCGATGCGGCGACCCAGAACATCGATCCCCGCGTGACCCCTGCCGTCGAGGCCGACTGGTCAACCGAATATCTTGATGCCATCATATCGGTGAAGCTGGTGGATGGGCTTGATGCGGCACTGGCCCACATCGAGCACTATGGCTCGCATCATACCGATGCGATCATCACGCAGGATCAGGCGGCGGCCAACCGGTTTCTGGCGGAAGTTGATTCGGCCATTGTGCTGCACAATGCCTCGACGCAATTTGCCGATGGCGGCGAATTTGGCTTTGGCGCCGAAATTGGCATTGCTACCGGCCGGATGCACGCGCGTGGCCCGGTTGGTGTCGAACAACTGACCTCGTTCAACTATCGTGTCCATGGCAACGGCCAGACGCGCCCCTGAGCCTTTGGCGCCAGCACCCGCCCTGCATCTGCCGCCGATGGCGCGCGGCATGCGCATTGGCCTGCTGGGTGGCTCGTTCAACCCGGCCCACGAGGCCCATGTCATGATCAGCCAGACGGCGCTGCGCCGCCTTGGGCTGGATGCGGTCTGGTGGCTGGTGTCGCCGGGCAATCCCCTGAAGGACAACCAGGCACTGCCCCCCTGGCAAGTGCGTCTGGCGGCGGCCCGCGCGCTGGTGAAACATCCGCGCATCAAGATCAGCGCCATCGAGGTACGCCTTGGCACGCCTTTCACCTATGCCACGCTATCATGGCTGGTGCGCCGGGCGGCGGGGGTGCATTTCGTGTGGCTGATGGGCGGCGACAATCTGGCGAATTTCCACAAATGGCAGCGCTGGCGCGATATCGCGCGGCTGATACCGGTTGCGGTGATTGACCGGCCCGGAGCGACGCTGCGCTCGGCCCAGACCAGGGCGGGGCAAGTGCTGGCTCGCTTTCAGATGGATGAAACCGACGCCGGGCTGCTGGCAACGGCACCGGCACCGGCTTTCGTGTATCTGCATGGGCGCCGTTCGGCGTTATCCTCAACCCAATTGCGCATGGCTTCTGCAAACGCATTGAAATTGACATGATTCGCCATCATGTTCACAACGAGGCTCACCTGCCGGGCCTTCCCGCTCCTTAGAGGATCAAAGCACTGAACATTCCCCTTGCCAGCGAAGCTGTGGTGCGCCCGCTTCGCAAGCCGCGTCGGCCCAAAAGCCAAGTGGCTCCCCCGCTCGCCAGCCTGATTGCGGCAGCGCTTGATGACGCCAAAGCTGAAGACGTCGCCACGCTCGACCTCAACGGCAAATCTACCCTCGCTGATATCATGGTCGTCGCCACCGGGCGCTCGAACGTGCATGTCGGCGCCATCGCCGAGCGGGTGCTGACGGCCTGCAAGGGCGCGACGTCAACCCTGCGCTGCGAGGGCATGCCCAACAATGATTGGGTGCTGATCGATGCAGGCGACGTGATCGTCCATATATTCCGGCCCGAAGTGCGCCAGTTCTACAATCTGGAAAAAATCTGGGGCGGCAGCCGCCCGGCTGAAGATCAGGCGGAATAAAGCAGGCGAACTGAACCATGCGGCTGGTGGTGGCGGCGGTTGGCAAGCTGAAAGCTGGCCCGGAACGCGCGCTGGTGGAGCGTTACCAGCTCCGTGCGGCACAGTTGGCACCCGCGCTGGGGTTTTCCGGGCCAGACTTGCGCGAATGCGCGGAGGGCCGTGAACGCGGTTCTGAGGCGCGCAAGGGCTCTGAAGCGCAGGTGCTGACGCGACTGGTCCCGGAAAAAGCCATCCTGATCTGCCTTGATGAGCGAGGCCAAAGCCTCACCAGCGAAGATTTCGCACGCAAGCTTGCGCAATGGCGTGACGGGGGCAGTGCGGGAGCGGCCCTGGTGATCGGCGGCGCCGATGGCCTTGAGCCCGCCCTGTTGGCCCGCGCCAGCCTGCGTCTGGGCTTTGGGGCCATGACACTGCCTCATCAATTGGTGCGGGTGCTGGCGCTGGAGCAAATCTACCGCGCCATGACGCTGATGACTGGCCATCCTTACCATCGGCCATGAGCCTGCGGGCAAACGCTGTGGCTCATGAAAAAAGACCCTAAACGCTGCATTCCTGCGCCGAAATTTATTCTTGTCCACCCCCGCCGGATCGAGGTTTGGCCGGCCTGGCACCCGGCTCCACCCGCGCGGCGAAATGGTCACCAATTTTTAACAAAAAAACACTTGCATCGTGGTGCAAAAAGCGTATCTCTCACCTCGCCCAATTTCGCACGTGCCTGTGGTCGTGTGTCGGTTGGTGTTTTTCCGGACAAGAGGCCGGATGCGCACCAGTTCCAAACCGGCAGCCGGAGGCTAACCGGCGAACCCCTCCCAAGGGGGATCGCGACTTGAAGCAACGACGGACCGGGCTTTTTCGTCTCTGTTGACCCTCCAAAGGTCAGCGTCATGAAGAGGCTTGTCTTTCTTGCCGGGCGTGCGGTCGGGATCCAATCCCTACCAAACGATGGCTGACCACTTCTGGCATGGGTTTCCCTGTCATTTGTGTTCACCACGGCGCAGCACCGGACTGGTTCAGCGACCAGTCTATTTGGCGGCTCACAAGAGCGCGCATGGCGTCTCCACAACGCCATCGGCGCTTGTTGCCATTCTGTCTTTGGTTCGCGTGTCGTCTTTGACGCTGCGCGAGGAGGTATTGCGATGACTGACCGTATTTTGGATTTCCTGCGCAACCGACGCGAGGACGGCCCCTGCATGGTGCTCGACCTCAATGTTGTGCGCGACAATTATTCCCGCTTTGCCAAGGCTTTGCCCGACACCCGCGTTTATTATGCGGTGAAGGCGAACCCTGATGCGCGCGTGCTGGATTTGCTGGCTCGGCTGGGCTCGTGTTTTGACACGGCCTCTGTGACCGAGATCGAGCAGGTTCTGGCCGCAGGCGCGTCTGCCGACCGCATTTCGTTTGGCAATACAATCAAGAAAGAACGCGACATTGCGCGGGCATTCGCGCTTGGCGTGCGGCTTTTTGCGGTCGATTGCGAGGCGGAGGTCGAGAAAATCGCCCGCGCTGCACCCGGCGCCAAAGTGTTCTGCCGTATTTTGTCAGATGGCGCGGGTGCCGAATGGCCGCTGTCGCGCAAATTCGGCTGCGTGCCGGAGATGGCGGCGAGCGTGCTGGAGCACGCGCATCGCCTTGGCCTCGTGGCCTATGGCCTGTCATTCCATGTCGGATCGCAGCAACGCAACCCGCGCATGTGGGATGGCGCGCTGAAGGATTGCGGGGCAATTTTCCGTGATCTGGCCGAGCGTGGCATCAACCTCACCATGGTCAACCTCGGCGGCGGGTTTCCCACCCGCTATCTGAAGGACGTCCCCGCCGTGAAGGCCTATGGGCAGGCGATTTTCCGGGCACTGCGCCGCCATTTCGGCAATCGCATTCCCGAGACGATCATCGAGCCTGGCCGTGGCATGGTTGGCAATGCCGGGATGATCGAGGCCGAAGTCGTGCTGATTTCCAAAAAATCAGTCGAGGACAAGGTCAAGTGGGTCTATCTTGATATTGGCAAGTTCAATGGCCTCGCCGAGACCATGGACGAGATGATTCGCTATCCGATCCGCACCGCGCATGATGGCGATGCGATGGAGCCTTGCGTGCTGGCCGGGCCGTCGTGTGATTCGGTTGATGTGCTCTATGAAAAGGAGCCGTATATGCTGCCTGTCAGTCTGGAGATCGGCGCGAAAGTGCTCATTGAAGGTTGCGGAGCCTATACAACGACCTATTCCAGCGTTGGCTTCAACGGCTTCCCGCCGCTGAAGTCCTATGTGATCTGAATCTGGCACCAGATTACCCCCTGGCATGGCAACTGGTGTTGCCCCCGCCATCAAGGCGCGACCCCCGCGGGCCGCGCCCTCCATTTTGAGACAGATGCGCCGAGCGCCAGATGGCGCGGCACGGGCAGGCTTCGAGGGGCTGGGCCGACGTCCCCGCCAAAAACTCATCTACGCCCTATGGCCAATGCCGCGCGCGCCTGCCATAAGCGTTTCGTGCGTGGCGACATCGGAATGCGAGTCGGTGGCTCTAATGAAACAGCTTGTGGCGGCTTTGGTGGTGTTTTTCGGCCTCGCCATGCCGGCGTTGGCGAATTTTCGCATTTGCAACCATTCGGCAGCCCGCATTTCGACCGCCATCGGCTATAATGACGGCAAGCAGTGGGTCAGTTCGGGCTGGTGGAATATCAAGCCGCTCGCCTGCGAGGAAATCTTGCGTGGGCCCTTGGCGGCCGAGTTTTATTACATCTATGCGATGGATGAGCATGGCGGCGAGTGGAAGGGCAACACCATGATGTGCACACTGGCCCGCTCTTTCAAAATCGACGGCACCGACAATTGTTACACCCGAGGCTATGAGCGCACCGGCTTTATCAAGATCGACACCGGCAAGAGTGCGAAAAACTGGACGGTTGATCTGACCGATCCGAACGCGCCTGCCCAGCCGACCACGCCGTTGAACCCTGCCCTCCCCAAGCTGGTCGCGCCAGCGCCGCACAATTAAGACTCCGAAAGGTTTGTTCATGCGTCGACAACGGCGGGTAAAGATTCTGGCGACGCTCGGGCCGGCCTCGGCGACGCGGCCCATGCTGGCGCGGTTGTTTGAGGCCGGGGCGGATGTGTTTCGCATCAACATGAGCCATGCCACGCATGATGCGATGCGCGAACGCATTCGCATGATCAGGTCGCTTGAGCCAGAATTTGGCCGTCAGATTGGTATTTTGGCCGATTTGCAAGGGCCCAAGCTGCGCGTTGGTGCCTTTGTGGGGGATGGCGTTGATCTGGTGAACGGTGCCTTCTTTGCGCTCGACAATAATCCCGCGCCCGGCGACATTCACCGCGTGCATCTGCCCCACCCCGAAATCCTGCGGGCGCTGATGCCGGGCCATCACCTGCTGATTGATGATGGCAAGGTGAAGCTGCAAGTGATTACGGCGACGCCTGAGCAGGCGATGACGCGGGTTGTGGTGGCCGGGCGCATTTCCAACCGCAAAGGTGTCAGCCTGCCAGATACGGAAATCGCCACCTCGGCCATGACACCCAAAGACCGCGCCGATCTGGACGCCGCGCTGAACGAGGGCGTCGATTGGATCGCGGTCTCCTTTGTGCAGCGCCCCGAGGACGTCGCCGAAGTGAAAAAAATCGCGCGCGGGCGCGCGCTGGTGATGGCCAAAATCGAAAAACCACAGGCCATCACGAGACTCGAAGAGATCATGGAAATCGCCGATGCGGTGATGGTGGCGCGCGGCGATCTTGGCGTTGAAATGCCGCTGGAGCAGGTGCCAGGCTTGCAAAAGCGCATTGTGCGGCAGGCGCGCCGCCTCGGCAAGCCTGTGGTCGTGGCAACGCAAATGCTGGAATCGATGATTTCCTCGCCGGTACCCACCCGTGCCGAAGTGTCGGATGTCGCCAATGCGGTGTTTGAAGGCGCGGATGCGGTGATGCTGTCAGCCGAAAGCGCCGCCGGGCAGTATCCGGTGGATGCCGTGGCGACCATGGATAAAATCGCCCGCCAGGTTGAGGGTGACCCCAATTACCAGGTGCTGGTTGGTTCGCTGCGTGGCGAACCCGAGGCTACTGGCGCTGACGCCATTGCCGTTGCGTCGCGCGACGTTGCCGAAACACTTGATGTGAAAGTGATTGTCGGCTGGACGGCGTCGGGCTCGACCGCGCTGCGCATTGCCCGCGAACGCCCGCGCATCCCGGTGCTGGCGCTGACCCCCAGTATCGACACCGCACGGCGGTTGGCACTGGTCTGGGGCACGCACGCCGTCGTTACCCATGATGCGCAGGATGTCGCTGACATGTCGGATCGGGCCTGCGAATTGTCATTGCGCGAAGATTTTGCCCATGATGGCGAGCGCATTTTAATTGTCGCAGGTGTGCCGTTCGGCACGCCCGGCGCCACCAACATGATGCGGATTTCCTATGTGGAAGGATCCAAGCCCGCTTGAGGCTGGCGCTGGGCCTTTGGGCTCCGTGCACGGCTGCCATACGCCAGGGCATCTTGCCGAAACATCCGATGCAGTCCAGATGAGACCAGATGATGTTACGACGCCGGAAACAACCCATGAATATGCAGATGCGTGAGCCAGCGGCAGCGGGGGCACCCCTTGATCTTGCGGCTTCAGGCTCTTCGCCGCCGCCAGCCGCAAAGCCCGTGCAGCTCAGCCATGCCGATATCAAGTCGATCATTTTCGGCCTGATGCTGGCGATGTTGCTGGCAGCGCTCGACCAGACGATCGTCGCGACCGCCATGCCGACCATCGGCCAGCAGCTCGGCGACATTCAAAATCTGCCATGGGTGGTGACGGCCTATTTGCTGACCTCGACGGCGGTGACGCCACTTTATGGCAAACTGAGCGATATTCACGGGCGGCGGGTGGTGCTGCTGGTGGCGATTTCGATTTTCACGCTGGCTTCGGCGATTTCGGCGCTGGCCCCCAATATGCTCGTGCTGATTGTCGCCCGCGGTTTGCAGGGGCTGGGCGGAGGCGGGCTGATCGCGCTGGCGCAGACCATCATCGCCGATATGATGGCCCCGCGCGAACGGGCGCGCTATCAGGTGTATATCGCCAGCGTTTTTGTAACCTCCAGCATCGGCGGGCCGCTGCTGGGCGGGTTTTTCGCCCAGCATCTGCATTGGAGCCTGATATTCTGGATCAATCTGCCGCTTGGCCTCGCCGCCTTCCTGATGACCAACAGCCGACTGAAGCTGTTGCCGATGAACGCCCGGCCGCACAAGGTCGATCTGATCGGCGCGGCGCTTTTGGTGGTGGCCACCGTGCTCATGTTGCTGGCGCTGAGCTGGGGCGGTGTGGAGTATGCATGGAATTCCCGCCGGATTCTGACGTTGCTGCTCGGCTCTGGCGTCTTGTGGGTGGGTCTTGTGGTGCGGCTGCTGACGACGAGTGAGCCGTTGATTCCGCTGGCCGTGCTGAAAAATCAGGTGGTCGCGATGGGCACCCTGGCCGCGTGTTTCGGCATGGGCACCCTGATCGGCCTGACGATCTACATGCCGATTTATATGGTCGGCGTGCTGCATTTGTCGCCCAGCCAATCGGGTGTGGCGCTGATTCCGCTAATGGTGGGCACGGTGATTGGCGCGACCCTGTCTGGCCGGGTGATGGCACGGCTGCATCACTACAAGCGCTTGCCCCTGATCGGCTTGACCCTTTCGGTGGCGGCGACAATGGTGCTGGCCTGGGGGCCAGGCTGGATGAACTTTGGGTTGTTCGAGGCCCTGCTCGGCATCATCAGCCTGGGCCTTGGGACGTTGTTGCCGGTCACTACCGTGTCGATCCAGAATGCCGTGGCGGCGCATGATCTGGGCACCGCCACCGCGACGATGAATTTTTTCCGCTCGCTCGGTGGCGCGATCATCGTGGCGATTTTCGGAGCGCTTGTCCTGGCGACCATGCACGGTATCTCCGGCAATGACATTGCGGCGCTCAGCACGGCGATGAAGGCCGATCTCGCCCAGACCTTCCGTTATGTGTATGGCGCGGCGGGTATCGGGCTGGGCATCGCAACGCTGTTTCTCGCCTTGATGCACGAGTTGCCGTTGCGCGGCAAAACCGGCGAGGCCACGCTCGCAGCGCTGGAAGGGTGAGGCGGCGAGGCTTCCCATTTCGAGCGTGGGCTGGCCATCAGCGTTGCAGATTGCCCCCAAGTCAGGTTCAACGGCACGGGTAACTACAGAGCCGTCCCTGAACCAAGTTCAGGAACGTAGCTTCGGCACCGGGCCCTCAAAGCGCGACAAGCGTCGGCTTTTTTTCCAGCACGCTGAGCACGCGGCGCAAATCATGGCCGCGGCGCAGAACCAGCCCTTGTGCGGTGGAGACGCTGAAGGCGCCCTGGCGGCGTGCCCGCGCCGGTTCTTTTTCGATCAGATAGAGTGGCCGTTCGGAAGCCCGCCGGAACACGGCGAATATCGCCTTTTGCGGGTTGAAATCCATCGCATAATCGCGCCATTCGCCCTCGGCGACCCGGCGACCATAAAGTCCCATGATTTCGCGCAATTCGGTGCGGGTGAAACTCACGGGCCCAGCGCTGCTGGCCCGGTTGCCCTCGGATGAGGCGAGCGGCAGGACCGGGACAATTCCGGTCTCTGTCGTCGCACGAATATGCGTCACGCCCTCATTGTCGCTCATGCCACCGCCTTTTCTGGCATGATGGCAAGAACAGGCGCGCTCTGCAAGCCTAATCCACCAGTCCAGCGTCGCTGGCGCTGCGCGCCGCATCAGCTTCCATTTCCGCCTTGGTGCGGCGGCGACGGCGCGGCTTGTCCTCGCTCGCAGCTTCGGGTGGGGCTACGTTTTGGCGTTCTGCCACAACGGGGGCCAACGGCTCGACCAGCGGCCGGGTAGGTGCCGTGATGAAGGCTGGCAAAGCCGCCGCAACGGAACTCTCGGGAATGATCCGCTCAGGCTGCGGGGCCGCAACCGGCATATCACGGCGCGTGTCCTGACGAGGCGTGTCCTGACGAGGCGTGTCCTGGCGGGGCTGCTCGGGGCGCGGCAAATCCTGCCGCGATTGGTCGGGCCGTGGTTGATCATAGCGGAAATCCCGCGAGCGACGCTGGCCACCCTGATTCTGATTCTGGTTCTGGCGGTCGAGATAAAATCCGCGCTCCGGCCTCGGCGTGCGGTTATCGCTCCGGTT
>VFSW01003899.1_pt1 | contig 22327 bp, 19 predicted proteins | sample 5358111 | NCBI WGS metagenome assembly VFSW01 (sample SAMN11554181, study PRJNA540505) | mine drainage metagenome | isolation source: sediment from site ElyBrook_90M | place: USA: Ely Copper Mine, Vershire, VT | collected 2017 | reverse complement strand
CCGGAACGGGAGCGGCGGGAACGGCGACGATGAAAATGCTCTTGCATCTGGGTGTCGGCGATATTATTCCCGTCGATCGCAACGGTGTGCTACGCCGCGGCGAGCGCTACGATCGATCGCATTGGAGCTGGCTTGCCGAACATACGAATAGCCGGAATCGCAGCGGTTCACTCGGCGACGTGCTTGAGGGCGCGGACGCCTTCATCGGTGTTTCCGCACCCGGAACCTTGACGGTCGATATGATTCGGCGTATGGCAACGGATCCGATCGTGTTCGCTCTGGCCAACCCCACGCCAGAGATCATGCCTGAGGAAGCCGGACACGTGGCCGCCGTTATGGCCACAGGGCGTTCGGATTACCCCAATCAAATTAATAATTTGCTCTCATTTCCGGGAATTTTTCGAGGAGCGTTGGATGCACGTGCGACGCGCATTAGCGATGCGATGAAAGTCGCTGCCGCGAGGGCTATTGCCGCGTCGGTTTCGGATCGGGAGCTAGGCCCGGAGTATATTGTGCCCTCTATTTTCGACCGTCGCGTCGTCGAAGCGGTGGCCTCGGCCGTAGCGGCTGCGGCCACCTCCGAGGGCATCGCACGCCGCACGCCAATATCAGAGCAAGAAGAGGACGCAACGTCCGTGGTCTAAGGAGAGCGTATGTCTGTTGCCCGTATTCTGGTCATCGAGGATGACGACGATGTTGCCCAGTTAGAGAAGACGGTCCTAGAACGGGCCGGGTATGAAGTGCGTGTTACCGGCACGGGAGCCGAAGGGCTTGAGCAGGCTGCTGCCTACAAACCCGACGTCGTCCTGCTGGACGTTGGCTTGCCGGATATTTCCGGCTTGGATGTGTGTACATCGATTTCCAACACCAACAACGCCTATATTCTGATGGTGAGCGGGCACTCGCGCGAACAAGATATTTTGCTCGGTCTTGGGCTCGGGGCCGATGATTATATCACCAAACCATTTTCTGGAAATGAGCTTGTCGCGCGCGTTGCTTCGTTTTTGCGACGCCGGGAAAAGGCCGTCTCCACGAGAGAGTCCGAGTCCGTGCTCCGTTTTGGCGATGCGTTGCTGAATCGTGATTTACACACGCTCATGGCGGCTGGAAAACCCGTGCAACTTACCGCGTTGGAATTTCGTTTGTTGTGGCACCTAGGTGAGGCCGAGGGGCGTCTGCTCACCCGCGCTCAAATTCTTGAGCAGGTATGGAATGATAATTCCGGCGTTCCAACTCGTGTCGTCGACGTGCACATTGCGTCGATTCGTAAAAAACTTGCCGAGATTAACGCTCCCATCGAAATTGCTTCGGTGCGTGGCATTGGCTATCGTTTAGATAAAAAGTAGAGGCTCGTGGTTCGTATTCGACTTTGCGCGGCGGGGTTCGCACTCGCGCTGCTCGGCATTGCGCCGTCCTTTTCCGCTCCGGCTGGGAATCGCCCAGCCGGCAGCCCGCATGTGGCCGACCGCTTTGCGGCGATTCTGCCCGATGGGCGAACCGTTGCCCCCGTCGGCGCGTCCGTTGAGGTAGGCACGGGCTCGTTTGCCGTCGCGCTTACGCCCAGCGGTCGCTTCGCCGTTGTGGTCTCGGGAAAGCGAGCCTTCGCCGGCGGCGGCTCGTGGCCCGATGGCGTGACGGGCCGCTCAACGATGACGGTCCTTGATTTGGCCTCGATGCACGTCAGCGGCGTCCTCTCCGAACCGAAATCTGCCTTTAGTGGTGGGCTCGTCGTTCTTAAAGGGGTCGACGGCTCCTCGCAAGCCTTCGTTGGCGATGCCGCCACCGGATCGCTCTTCCCCGCGACGATTTCCGCCGCCGGAGGCATCGTCGCCGCAGGAAACATCGCATTGCCGAAGCCGAGTGCTCCGCGGTTTCCGCAACTTTTCGGCGCCTATGTGTCGGCAGTTGCCGCAAGCGATGATGAAAGTACCCTCTATGTGAGTGATCGGAATAGCGACGCGGTCGATGTCGTGGACGTCGCGAGTAATCGGGTCGTTACCACCTTACCGGTCGGATTTGAGCCGTCCGGAATTTCCGTGGCCCATGCGAATCTGTATGTGGCCGATGAAGGGCTTGCGTCTTATCGTTCGCTTGGCGTACCGGTCACGCTTCCGGCATTTGCGCCGCCAACGTTTGTCGTCGGCCATTCATCGTCGCTGGCGATTCTTCCCGAAAATGGTCCGCAGTCGTTTGATTCAGCGCAAGCCCTTGCATTAGATCCCATGCCGCAAGGTTCCATTATCGGTGGCGCACATCCAACGGCAGTCGTGCGTAGTCACGACGGTCGTTACGCGTTCGTTGCCTTTGCGAATATCGATCGCGTCGCCGTCATTGATTCACGGCCTGCGCCGCATGTGATCGGCGGTTTGGATTTGCGTTTCTATCCCGGCTCTCCCTACGGTACTCAGCCGGTCGCATTGGCCCTTGGTCCGCACGGCAAGCGTTTGTATGTCGCCTTGCGCGGATTTAATGCCGTTGCCGTTCTCGACGCGAGTAAGCCGACCGATCTTCATCGCCTCGGGTTGATTCCAACGGGTGCAGCACCGACGGCGCTTGCGATCCGTAAGGACGGAAAATTTTTAACCGTGGTGGATTCCGACGGTTATGGTATTGGATGGTCGACGTTGGAACGCATCTCGCTCGGCGAATTTGCTCCCGAGCATGCAACGTTGTTGCGCGCAACGTATTCTGCGCTACGTTACGCGCGAGACGAATCCCACCCGGCGCCGAATCCACTGTTACCACAACTCGGAACGGGCGTTCGCTCGCAGGCGATTACGCATGTGATCTGCATCGCCGCCGGGCAAGCAACGTACGATGCGATTTTTGGAGCGGCGGCGCATCGCACATTCGCTGAAAATCTCACACCGGTGTTCCACTCGTTGGCCCTGCGCTATGCGAGTTCGCGAAATTTCTACGAAGAATCGTCGTCCGGTCGCGTTGATCGTGCCATGCTCCTGGGGGGCATAGCAACACCGTACTTAGCCGATGCGTCCTTGATCGATCTCCCCGGCACGCCGCTTTCCGGCACCGACGATCCCGGCGATTATCCTCGCCAAGGCTATCTTTTCGATACGGCCTCTCAGGCAAGTTTGCTGGTACGTAACTATGGCGGCCTTTTGGATCTCACGGGCTTGACGAATGCCGGACGATATACGATGGATATTCCGGCGCTCGCATCGTTGCGCGACCGCACTGATCTTGCCTACGTCGTTGGACGAAATCCTAACGATACGGCATTAGCAAAAGAGTTTGTCCGCGACTACGGGGCGCTAGCAAATACTGCGGCTGCACCGGATTTCGCTTTCGTGAACTTACCGGATGAAACGACAAACACTGCCGACGCTCTTTCGATGTCGCACCTCGATTCGGCCGTTGGAACGATTGTCGATGCGGTCGAAAAATTGCCGACATGGGGATCGACCGTTGTCGTAATCGTACCTGGGGGCACCGGTCGCCTGGGCGATTCCGTGCATCCCGAGCGTGGATTTCTCTTGGCAGTCTCTCCGCTGACCAAACCGGGGTACGTTAGCGATGTTCACGTTTCTATCGCGAGCGTCGTAAAATCGGAAGAAGAAATTTTGGGATTGCCGGCACTTTCGCTCAACGATTTACTTGCTAGCGATCTCTCCGATCTCTTTACACCGCTGCAGTCGAGTGCGGCACCAACCAGAACGAAAAGGACACAATGAGCGCTTCGGGCAGTATTTCCTTTGGTCCACGTCTCCTTGGTAGTTCGAGCGGAACGCTTCATCGAGCGTTGACCGTACGACCGACGGAGGCTATTACCCGGGCCACACCGTTGCCTAGTGAACCTGGAGCGATTCTCGAGCGCGCGCTGGAACAACATGCCACGTTCGTGAAATTGATGGAATCGTTCGGCATCGTTGTGGAAGTCATGGATTCGCATGTGGACGATCCTTATGAAACTGCCATCACCGATGCGGCGGTGCTCTTTGAAAATGGAGCGTTGCTCACGCGACCGACATCGATGGCGCGTCGCGCAGAATCGGATCGATTGCAGTCTCTGTTTTCGCGCATTGACGTTCCGATCGCCGGGCATATTGCGGCGCCCGGACTGCTTGATGGCGGCGACGTGGTTGTCGTCGGAAACACGGCGTTGCTTGGCGTTGGCCGGCGAGGAAACGAACTTGGACGACAAGGCTTTGCTCAAGTAGCCAAAGCGCACGGTTTGACAGTCGTCGAACTCCCGTTGGCCTCGTGGGTGCCATCGCTATCCGCCGTATGCGCTGCCGTCGCTGACGACATGGTTGTCGTTGCCGACAATGCCTTCAATCACGGACTCTTGCACGGACTTCGCGTTTTCGTGCTCGATCCTGGTGAATCGATGGGGGCCGGTGTGCTTACGCTCGGGCCCATGCATGTCGCTGCCGATATGCGCTTTGGCGCATCGCTACGCCGCTTACGCAAAGCCGGCATTCGCGTTGAGTCCCTCGATCTCTATGAGTTTGCAAAAGTCGGCATAACGCCGTCGCGGATGCTCCTCGCCCTTCGTCGCGCATAGCAACGACGTGCGCCTAGCGATTCTCTCCGATATTCACGGAAATAGTGTCGCACTTGACGCCTGTTTGGCCGATTTGCAGACGCAGGGCGGCGCGGACACGATCGTCGTCGCCGGTGATCTGTGCATGGATGGTCCACGCCCAAAAAAAATCATCGACCGCATCATCGAGATTGAGGCGCTTAGCGTTCGTGGGAACACTGACCGCTATCTTTGCCAGGCCAAGGATGAATTGGTCGGCCTCGAACAGGAGCAGATGCTCTGGACGCGAGCCGCTTTGGGCGAAAAGCGCCTTCGTTGGCTGAGCGAACTTCCATCCGAACTGCGTTTTGGGGATCCAGAGAACCAACTGCTCGTCGTCCATGCCAACCCGACGAACGACGACGAACATCTCTGGCCCGACGCGAGCGACGAACTGCTCGAAAGACTTCTCGGGAACGAGCAGGCAAGGGTCATCGCCTTTGGCCACGTTCATTTGCCGTACGTTCGCCTTTGGCGCGGTCGCTTGCTCGTCAACGTGGCCTCGGCTGGACTCCCCAAGGACGGGGATCCGCGGGCGTCCTATGCGCTGCTGACGTTGCGAACCGGAGGATGGCAGGTCAAGCACCGTAGAGTTCCCTTTGATACCAAACGTGTCGCAAAACAGCTCATCGATTGCGGAATACCTGGGGCCGACGACCTGATTGCAACCTTTCGGCGTCATCGCTACAAAAAGATAGCGGGAATTGTACCATGAGTGTTGCTGCCTTAGAAATTTCGCATCTGGTGAAGCGTTACGGCGATCTGGTCGCCGTCGATGACGTTACGTTGCGCGTCGAGCCGGGGGATTTTTTTGGTTTTCTCGGACCGAATGGTGCCGGCAAGACGACAACGATTAATGCCGTCGTTTCGCTCGTTAAAAAAACGTCCGGCTCGATCAGTGTTTTTGGCCACGATGTCGATCACGATTGGCGGGCGGCGCGAGCGCTCGTCGGGCTCGCGCCACAAGAGTATAATTTCGATCGGTATCTCTCGCTTCGCGATATCCTAATATATCAAGCCGGGTATTTCGGCTTGCCGCCAAAAGCTGTCCGGGCGCGCGCCGATGCGTTGATCGAGCGATTCGGTTTGACCTCAAAAATTAACGACGAATATATGAAGCTTTCCGGTGGAATGAAGCGGCGCCTAACGCTGGCGCGAGCGCTCATTCATGAGCCGAAGCTGCTTATCTTAGACGAGCCGACAGCCGGAGTCGATGTTGAACTGCGCCTCGAGCTATGGGATTTCGTTCGCGAACTCAACGCCGCCGGAACGACGATCATTCTGACGACGCATTATTTGGAAGAGGCCGAGGCCTTATGCAAAAATATTGCGATTATTCGCGAAGGGAAAATCGTCGCAAGCGCTCCAACAAAATCATTGCTTAATCACGAAGCCGAGGCGACGCTCGTGATCGTTGTCGATGAACCGCTCCGCGCGCTCCCCGATCACCCGGCACTAGCTGGAGCGCTTCATACGCCGGGTGAGGCGACGATCTGCTTGGAAGGCATAAACCCTTCGCAGATCACGAGTGTCCTCGGAGCATTGGATGGCGCCGGTTTACGCGTCTCCGAACTGGAATTCAAGCGAAGCAGCTTGCAGGATGTCTTTTTGGAGCTCACGCGCCGATGATCGCCGATATGAATTTCGTCGGACTAACGACGTTGGTCAAACGCGAGATGGTGCGTAGCCTGAAGGTGATCAATCAGGTCATCTGGCCTCCGATCATCACCACCGTCTTGTACGTAGTCGTGATCGGTTTTTCACTGGGCGGGAAGATCGCGAAAATTCAAGGCGTCTCGTACGCTGAATTTTTGATTCCTGGTTTGATTATGCTCCAAGTGATTGCCGCCACCTACGATGAATGCTCATCGTCGGTCTTTCAGGGACGTTTCTTGAATGCGATTCAAGAAGTCCTCATCGCGCCGATCTCTCCCCTCGAGTTTGTTGTCGGTTTCGTCTTTGGAAGCGTCGTGCGGGCGTTTTTGATGGGTGTATTTATCGGTTTCGTCGGGGTCCTTACCGTTCACGCGGTGCCGCAAAACTGGTTATTGGCGATCTTCACGATCTTTGAAGTATCGTTACTTTTTTCGTCGCTCGGCATCATTTTTGGATTGATGGCCGAAAAATTCGATCACATCGCAATTCTCACGACGTTTGTGATCACGCCATTGACGTTCGTCGGCGGAGTCTTTACACCGGCGACATTGTTACCCGTTCCATTGCGAACGCTGGAACTGTTCAATCCGATGTTTTATACGATCGATGCGTTCCGACGCAGTTATACCGGTGAGAGTTTTCTGCCGCTGTCGCTGTCGTTAGGCGCGATTGGTTTACTCGCGTTGCTCGGCCTCGGAATAGCCTGGCGGATGGTTGCCGTCGGATATAAACTCCGTACGTAAGAGCAGACGAGTCGTTGCCTAGATCGCTCGTCTCCACGCATTGATTGCGATTTGCACGACGATCCCCAGCAGGATGCAGAGAAGCGGAAGTATGCCGTGCGAGCGAGGTCCAAGAGCCCAGAGAAATAGCGCGAGGACGATGCCGAACGTATAGATTTCAGCGAGGAGACCTAACCGCAGTGACGGGGATATCGCGCTCGATGTATGGCGCGGAATGTGTGGTATCCACCGTGCAACGGACTGCTCGTATGAGCGATAGTCGCGTTCGTGAGCGACGGACATCGTACGCTCCTCTTCGATGACGGCATAGTGTTGTGCTACGGCTAATCCGACGATGCTGCCGAGGAGTCCGAGTGGTGTCGTGTTGGCGAAAAAGCCAATAATGATGAAAAAATTGCCGAGATAGAGTGGGTTGCGGACCCACGCAAATGGGCCCGCGGTGACAAACGCCTGCGTGTGTGGCGTCGCACTCCATACCGACGCTCCACCAAGATATGACGAACCCCAAAGGCGTACGAGGGCACCGAAGAGAGCGATGCACGCACCAATGAGTATCGTCATGCGAGCTGCGACGGCTCCCCAATTCCAGGCAACATCCATGTAGATGGGAAGCGTGGTTCCGAAGATGCGCGCATTGATCGCCGTACCGATCGCTCCTCCGATCCAAAGGGCAAGCGTGAATGTGATGATGCGATAGCGATACCAGAGGTGCATAATTACAGTGCGCGGCGCTGCAGAAGTGCACCGAGCAGAAAGCCGATGCCCCAAATCCAGAGTGCGTAGATCGAGCCGCTCAAATATGCGACGAGTCCGACGTAGAGTCCGAACATAAATATCTCCGAGCGAAGCCCGGTCAGGAGATCGAACGGCGCGCCGTTACCGGGAATCGGCGAAAGCCTCGGATACAGGGCCGGAACGCGTTGCGTATAGGTGATATAGGCGTCGCCGAAGATCGTTCGCAAATGCGCGTATTCGTGCCCGATCAGAAGAACGCTAAAGCCGATAACGACGATGAGAAGCCCGATTGCGCCCGGTGGTGTGGAAAAAATCAGGAAGGCGCAGAAGAAGAGTATATTGCCGGCGTACAGCGGATTGCGCATCCAGCGAAAGGGGCCGGCGATAATGAGGTGGCGAGCCGTTACATGCGCAGACCAGACGGTATCGGCGTGCAGATAGCCCGATCCCCAGACGCGTAATCCGACGCCCGCGCTACCGAGGAGCAGAGACGCGAGAATGGCAATTTTCGCTCCCGATTCGCCGAAATTCACAACGATGAACTGGCCGATACTCATGTGGTATCCAAGCGCACGCCAAAATGCCAATCCGATCATTTGTGCGATAAGTGCAAGAGCAAAAAGCACGAGAATGCGCTGACGGTACCACCATGGGCTCATGAATGGTGCGGAAAAAATGGATTATGAACGCGTTCTTCCGCGATCGTCGTGGGCGGACCGTGCCCCGGCATAACGATGGTCTCCTCGGGAAGCGTAAAGAGGCGCCCTTCGATATTGTGCAAGATATCGTCGTAGGTGGAAAGTTCGCCATATGCCCCGCCGACGGACCCGGCAAAAAGCGTGTCGCCCGAAAACAGTGTTGACTGGAGCAGATAGGATGTCGATCCGTCGGTGTGCCCAGGTGTATGTAAGGCGCGAATGACGGTATCGTCGCCAACCGGAATTGTATCGCCATCCCGTACGCGATAGACGGACGATTCGAGCGGCCCAAGAGCGTGCGCATCGAGCGGATGCATAATGATCCGCGCATCCGGGAATGCAGCGGCTATCTCGGCCACGGCATCGCAGTGATCGGCATGTTTATGCGTGACGAGGATATACTGCAGGTGATATGCCTTGTCGGCGAGGACGCGAAAAATCGGCTCGGCAATGCCGGCGGGATCCACTAAGACGGCTCGTTTGCACGAATCCAAAAAATAGACATAGCCGTTGGACGGATGCGGAGCTTGAACGTGCGCATCGATGTGCAGATGCCGAACGGAATGAGGATGCCAACGGCGAGCAACGGCATCGGCAAATGCCGACGGCTTGAGATCGAGGATGTGCGCGAGCGCGTCGCTTTGTTCGCGTGTTGCTTCGCAGGGCTCTCCGCGTATCCACGCGGCGATTCGGTGCACCGGAACTCCACTCGCCACGGCAAGGCGGTCGGAAGTAAAACCCCTGCCGTTCATGGCTTTGCGAAGAATGTCCCCGGGGTCGTCTTCAAGCGGAAGCATCGTTGCGACGTTCGTCGCTGCAACCGGAACCTCCGCCGATTGGGTCGAATTGGAATGCTATGGAACGTTTGATCATTATCGGTTCGGGCCCAGCCGGACTCACCGCCGCAATTTATGCCGCGCGTGCGAATCTTCAACCACTTGTTTTGGCCGGAGGCCTCTACGGTGGTCAGTTGATGCTCACTACCGAGGTGGAGAATTTTCCAGGATTCCCCGACGGCATTATGGGGCCGGATCTCATGGAAAAGTTTCGCGCTCAGGCCGAGCGCTTCGGCGCTCGCATTGAAAATGTCGATGTGACGGAAGTTGATTTTTCGGGGAAACCGTTCGTGGTGAAGACGGCCGATGAGACCTACCACAGCCACTGTGTTGTTCTCGCGACCGGTGCGTCGGCGCTGTGGCTCAATGTTCCCGGTGAGACGCACCTGCGCGGGCGTGGTGTATCAACCTGCGCAACGTGCGATGGTGCGTTTTTTCGCGACAAACACATTGTCGTCGTCGGTGGTGGCGATTCGGCCATGGAAGAAGCCTTGTTTCTCACGCGCTTTGGTAAACGAGTCTCCGTCGTTCATCGGCGCGATACGTTGCGGGCCAGCAAAATCATGGTGGAACGGGCCAAAGCTCATCCGAAAATTGAATTCGTGTGGAATTCCGCCGTCGTTGAAGCCCACGGGCAAGAAAAACTCACCGGTGTCACGTTGCAAAATACGATCGACGGAAGCACGACCGATTTCGATTGCGACGCCGTCTTTATCGCGGTCGGGCATACGCCGAATACACAGATATTTCGCGGTCAGATCGCGCTCGATGAGAAGGGCTACATCGATACGCCGGACGGCGTCTTAACATCGGTCGATGGGGTGTTCGTCGCCGGTGTTGTGTGTGACGTCCGGTATCGGCAGGCCATCACGGGGGCGGCAGCCGGCGGCCGCGCGGCCATGGATGCTGAGAAGTATCTCGAGTCGCTCGAGTTCGAGATCCCGGTTTCGTAAAAATTGGACCAAGAACCAATCTAACGGGACGTTTCGTTCGTCTTCTCCTCAACTCGCACCGAATTCTAGGAGAAGACCTCAACTCATGAACGCTATCTCACGTATTGCGCTGAGCGCCATCGTCGCGCTCACCGTGACGACGCTTCCTCTCGCCTCAATTGCCGCTCCGCACGCTCGCTACAGCGATGCCCCAAGCTATACGGGGCAGCCGACGCTTCCCGTCACTCTCTCGATGGTGATCGCCGGTGGAGGTCCAGGAGAATTTCAAACGGTCAAGCTCGTCGGCTTGCTTGCCGGTTCGAAGACGAAAGCCGAAGTCGCCAAATTGACAAATGAATACGGTCAAAAAAATGTGACGTCGTTTCTGGATGTCTTTAATTATGTTATCTCGGACGCTTTGTCGATCGTTCGCGCCAAACGGATCTCACTACACGCAGCACCCAAGCCCGCTCCAACGGATGGGAAAGCTCTCGCCGCCGCTCTCTATCGTTTGGGTGAGTACGGAAACGGGAATTTTGATGTCGAGTATATGCTCGATGGACTCGTCTCGCATGGCATCCACGTTCAAGTGATGGATGATATCGACAAAAAATTCGGCCGTCCAGCCGACGCAAATTATCATAAAGTTTTGCAAACGGCGATGACCGATCTGAAATCCGTTTACGGCTTTTAGATCGTATTTCGAAAGTACAGTGGAATGAGGTTGCAGTCTCGCATTGTTTGGAAAATCGGTGCTGGATTCGCAGCCTCGCTCCTTTTGTTACTCGTACTTGCAGCGGTGTCGTTGTTGCAGATGCAGCGAATGCACTCTCGCACCGTCGCGATTGCCGCTTCCGTTCCGCTTTTGACCGCCGCTCACGATGTCCTCACGCAACTCGTCAATGAGGAATCCGGGGTTCGCGGTTACGTCGCCACAGGGAATCCGAAATTTCTGGAATATTCGGATACGGCTCAACTGGAAATCACCAAGGATATCGATTACCTAAACGATCACACCGCAGGACAAAAAAGGCTCACTGAGCTGATGTCGTCATTTATGCGTGATGCCCGACATGTGCAGTCTTTTCTTGACGACGAAACAACCCTCGTAGACCGAAAGCAACGGGCCCGCGCCGTAGAGAATCTGATCCACGGGCGACAATCTACGGATGCATTTCGCGCCATTACCGGACAAGTTGTTCTGCAAGCACGTAGTTCGGTCGATGCAGCAATGCGTGATTTCGAAGAGGCTCGCGTGACCGCCATAATCTCGATCGTTCTCGCGGCTGCACTCGCACTGCTCATAACGCTCATTTTTGCGATTCGTATAAGTGCGTCAATTTCTCGGAGACTTGGCGTTGTTGAAATGGCTATAGGGAGGGTGGTCGATCACGAATTTGCGGCACTTCGCGATGCGTTCCGACGGTTGGCTCGGGGGGAGCTTACGGCAACGTTCTTGCCCCAGAATGAGCGCATCGGACCATTAGGGGGCGACGAAATCGGTCGCTTGGGGGAACGATATAATACGCTTGCCGATGGTCTTGTGGCCATCGGAAATGAATTTTCGACGATGACCGGACAACTCGTCGAATCGGTGCGACTGATCGAGTCTTCGGTGCGCAAATTAACGCAAACCGGATCCGCGAATCAAAAAAATGTGGAGCAAATTCATGAAGAATCGATGACGATTGGAGCAACGGCGATGCAAATGTCGAGTAACGCCCTTGACCAGCGCCAACGAGTGAGCAGCGTTAGCGGTGCTTTCGACGAGCTTTCACGTTCTGTTGAGGAAATTGCAAAAGGGTCCGATCATCAGGGGCGTGCGCTGATGTCGATTTTTGATGAAGTCCGAACCCTCAATGATGAGATCCGAATTGTCGCGCAGTCCGGCTCCGAGATGGATCGATTGGCACGCGAGGCGCTCGAGCACGCAGCGACCGGACGCGCGGCAACCGACGAGTCGAGCGCGACCATGGTCAAATTGCAGGGCACTGCTAGCGATGTTGAATCCGTGATGCGCGATCTTGAAAAACGTTCCGCGACGATTGAAGCGATTGTGAGCACTATTGACACGATTGCCGATCAAACGAATTTATTGGCCCTAAACGCCGCCATCGAAGCCGCGCGCGCCGGTGAAAATGGACGCGGCTTCGCGGTTGTCGCGGGTGAGGTGCGTAAGCTGGCCGAGCAATCGGCCGTTTCCACCCGAGAAATTGCCGGGATATTGTCGGCAATTCGTGCCGACTCGCGTGGGGCCTTAGAACTCGCCGGTGCGGCTTCGCGTGGAATGGGTGACGGGGTTTCCCATGCTGCCCGAACGCAACGGGCCTTTGAGGAACTCCTCGCGAGAATTGGTGCTGCTTCGGACGCGGCGACCGATGTGGCCGGCCGCGCCGTGCATATGAACGAGATGAGTTCTCGCGTTTCCGAGCGGATCGATTCCATCAGTGCCGTCGTTGAGGAGAACGGACAGCAGTCGTCGGTCATGTTGCAGACGCTACGAAGCGCCGTGGCCGAGTTTGCTCCGCTCGGCGACGCATCGGAAGGGAGCGCGCAGGCGGCCGCAGGTCTTTCCAATGTCATCGACCGATTTGCTCTCGTTGCGGTGTACGTGGGCGCGAGTGCACGGGAGGTTCGAAGCCAGGTCGACGCGTTGCAGTCGATTGTGGAACGTTTCGAGCATGTGAGTCAAACGGAACCTGAAGCCTTGAGGCTGAATAGCACGGCTTAACAGGGGGTGCTATCCTGAAATACGCGATTGCCATTGTCGGCAGCGGGCCGTCCGGACTCTATGTTGCCGATGCACTTGTGCGTCAATGGCCAGATGCCAGCGTCGACGTGTTCGATGCTCTTCCGACGCCGTACGGCTTAGTTCGAGGCGGCATCGCGCCCGATCATCAAAATACCAAGGCTGTTATTCGCGCGCTCGAGCGCACGCTCGCTCGCGAAGGAACGCGTTTTCTCGGCAATGTTGAAATCGGCCGTGATCTGCAGTATGACGAACTTAAAACTGCGTACGATCTCGTCATTTTGAGCATTGGTGCCGAGCATGACCGATCGCTCGGGATTCCCGGCGAGGATTTGCCGGAGGTCTATGGTTCGGCTGCGTTCGTGGGCTGGTATAACGGGCATCCCCGTCATCGGCATCTCGAACCGTTTCTCGGTGGATCCTCGCTTGCCGTCATCGGCAACGGTAACGTCGCTCTGGATATCGTTCGGCTTCTGGCCAAGACACCGGCGGAGCTTGCCACCTCGGATCTCAGTTCGCACGTCGCGCATGCTATCGCCAACTCGAAGATTCGGGATCTGTACTTGATCGGGCGTCGTGGGCCTGTCGAAGCGAGCTTTACGCCCATCGAATTGGCCGAGCTCGGCGAACTGCAGCGCTGTGTAACCGTCGTCGATCCGGCGGCACTTTCCGCCACCGTTGGGTCGCACGTTCCTGAAAAAGAAATCAAGGTGCGGCAACGGAATCTCGATATCTTACGCGGTTTTTCGGAGCGCACGATCGACGGTGCAACGATGCGCATTCATATTCTTTTTCATGCCGCACCTGCTGCCATCGTGGGAGATGATCACGTGCGCGGATTGCTGCTCGATCGCACGCGCTTGGAAGCCGGCAATGCAGTACGCACGGGCGAGCAATTTGAACTTGCCGTCGATACGGTGATCGCAGCAACCGGCTATCGCACCGTCTCGCCGCCGGGCGTTCCTTTTGATGAAAAACGCGGCATCGTTGCCAATGCGGATGGTCTTGTTGAAGCCGGTGTCTATGCATCGGGATGGTGCCAGCACGGTCCACGTGGAGTCGTCGGCACAAATCGTACCGACGCAACGGCATTGATCAAACGCATCGCCGCCGATCTTGAGCAAATGCCGCTTGCACTCGGCAAGCCGGGCGGTGCTCACGTCGATCGACTCCTCGCCGAACGCGGCGTACATGTGGTCAATTTTGAAGCCTGGCGTCGTATCGATGCCGCGGAGGTTGCCAAGGCCACGCATCCCAAGCCGCGTGAAAAGTTCGTTACGACGGAGGCGTTGTTGGAGGCTGCGAGATCAGCCCACTAATGCCGTAAACGCCGTATCGATCGTTTCGTGGCGGAAGCGGTATCCGGCCTGTTGTGCGCGCGCGGGGAGGACGCGTTGGCCGTCGAGCACGACGGTCGCCACGTCGCCGAACAGAAGATGCATGGCAAACGCTGGGACGGGAATGATTGCCGGGCGATGCAGCGCGTGCGCAAGCGCAGTCGTGAAATCCCGATTGCGAACCGGATGCGGGGCCGTCGCATTAAAAATACCGTCGGCTCCATCTATGGCCATAAGATAGAGTCCGACGATGTCGTCAATGTGGATCCAAGAGTACCATTGTTGCCCAGAGCCGACGACGCCGCCTAATCCAAGACGAAAGGGCGTCAGCAATTGCGGCAACGCACCGCCATCGGTTCCTAGCACGAGTCCCGTGCGCAACAATGCCACGGCCATCCCGGCTTGTGTGGCTTTATAGGCTTCCGTCTCCCATTCCAGACAAACCCCGGCGAGGAAATCTTTGCCGACAGGGCTTGCTTCGGTAAACGTTGCGTCTAAGGACGTTCCGTAGTAGCCGATAGCCGACGCGCTAATATAGCGTCGCGGTTTGTGTTCCAGCTCGCCCATGGCGGTAATGAGGCCGCGTGCGGCAACGATACGGGAATCGGCAATCCGTTTTTTTGCGTCGGGCGTCCAACGCTGGGCGACGGATTCTCCGGCGAGATTCACAACGACGTCGCAGCCTTGCACCGCTTGTGCTGCCGTCCGCACATCCCCACGGAGGGACGCGGCGATGACGGTATCGCCGCGCGCAGTCACGGCGGCGGCGAGATGTTGACCGATGAATCCCGATGCGCCAATGATCGCGACGTTCATGCGGAGACTTTTTCACGCATAATGGCGCTCAGATCGTCGATGGATTTTGGAATCGATGCTGTGAGATTCTCATGTCCGTCGCCCGTAACGAGCAGATCGTCTTCGATGCGAATGCCGATGCCGTGAAAACGGGAATCGCACGGGGCATCGTTCCGCACGTAGATTCCGGGTTCGACGGTCAAGGCCATACCGGGTTCTAAGCGCGTCGGAGTGTCGTCACGATCGCGATACCGCCCGGCATCATGGACATCGAGTCCCAGCCAGTGGCCGGTGCCGTGCATGTAGTATTCCTGGTAGGCTTGCGTTTCGATCGCTTCATCGAACGAACCGTGCAAGATGCCGAGATCCAGAAGCCCTTGGGTGATCGTTGCAACGGCGCGATCGTGATACGCCGTTCGGGCGATGCCCGTTCGTACATGGGTAAACGCATCGTTCATGGCTTGCAGGACGATCTCGTAGAGTGCGCGTTGCTCCGACGTGAAACGGCCATTTGCGGGGAACGTTCGGGTGACATCGGCGGCATAGCCATGAAATTCTGCTCCGCTGTCGATGAGCACCAATTCGCCATCGGCAATGCGGTGGCGATTTTCGACATAGTGCAAAACCGTCGCATTCGCACCCGTGGCGACAATCGATTCATAGGCGATTCCTTGCGCACCGGCGCGGCGATATTCATACTCCAGGATCGCTTGAAGATCGTATTCATGCATGCCAGGGGCGACCGCTTGCATGGCCGCGATATGACCGCGATGGGTGATGGCGGCCGCCTTGCGCATGAGATCGATTTCCGCTGGTGATTTTATGCGTCGTAATTCGGCGATCCAGCTGTTGAGGCCGTGCAACGTGTGCGGAGCGACACCTTTACGCCGGGTCAATCCGCGGGCGGTGCGAATAGCGGCAAAAATGCTTCGGTCACGCGCTTCGTCGTTGCCGAAATCGTAGGAAAGATGCTCGCAGCCAACGAGAAGTTCGGGAAGTTTTTCTTCGAGCGTCGCGATATCCAACGCGATATCGATGCCGAGCGTTGCCGGTGCATCATCCAAGCCCAAACGATGACCGGTCCACGCTTCTAGGGCCCGATCTTTTGGGCGCATAAAAAGCACACTTCGGTGATCGCCAAGCAAGACGAGAACGGCATCGGGCTCGGTAAATCCGGTGAGATAAAGGAAATCGGAGTTCTGTCGGAACGGATAATCGCTATCGCCGTTGCGCAAGAGCACCGTGGCTGATGGAACGATTGCAGCGCCTCCGTTGAGGGCGGCAAACGCACGCGTTCGGCGTGCGCGAAATTCTTCGAGTGGTAATTCAGACATCGCTTAACGTAACAACGTACTGACCGCGTCGAGTTGCCGAGCGGTCTGCGTAGCCACCGAGCCGGCGCTTGCGGCATTCCCGGTCTCGAGGGCTTTGACCAGGGCTGGGAAGGCAACCGATGCATAGCCTTGACGCCCGTACAGCAAGCGATTCAGGACATGGACGGCATCGAGCGACTGCCGATCACTTGACGGGTGACTATCATAACGGGCTGCCGCTTGGGCAAAGCGGGAGATCGCCGCGTTGATGGGTGAGGTCGCCGAGATTAGCGATCCATGGCCCTGGGTCGCGCGCGCGAGCCCCAGGCGTAGTGCACCGACGTAGGAACTGAACGAATATGGAACGCGTGACGCTTGCGCGAGGCGGATGGCAAGGAGAGCGTAAAGCTGGGCTAGAGCACGGTGGTTCGCAAAGGACGGATCGGCAATGCGCTCGGCATAGTCGAGATCATCGTACGATGAGTTGGCTACGCCGAACGGGCCGGAAAATGTAAACTGCATCGTTGGAATACCTAGATTGTAGAGGAACGGTTCGAAATCGCTTCCTCCAGCCGGCGGGGCAAAGACGCTCGCTCCCGGACGTTCGCTCAACATACTCGTTGATTTCGCGGGATCCGGAATTTTTTGGAGTGCCGAAAATGCACTTGGTAATAACGCCGCGACGGCATTTCCCGTCAGCGTATTGCCGGTTGTTGCCGTATCGGCATTGAGATAGGCAACGGCTCCGTTTTCAAGTTCGCGTTGGTGGTCGTAGACGTACCACGAACTGCCTCGTGTGCCGACGGTCTCCCCGTCAAAGCCGATGATCGTGATCGAGCGTCGCGGCTGCCAGCCGGCAGCGTGAAGGTAGCCTAATGCCCGGGCGACTTCCATGATAATCGAAATGCCGGAGCCATTGGCCGTGGCGCCGGTGACCCACGCGTCACGATGGGCGCCAAGGATGACGCGCGAATCGGGATGCTCGCCGCGCAGCGTGGCAACGGTGTTCCACATCGTCGTAAAATAGCGGGCAAGAACAACTTGGAGATGCACCTTGTGCTGCGTCAGGCCAAACGTATAGGGAGCCTCTAATCCGCCGATCCAGGTTGCCGGGGCTGCAAGCCCGCGCATATCGTCGAGCAAATGTTGCGCGTTAGCGGCGGAGATGGGCAGAGCCGGAATGCGTAAATCCGGATAGCCGAGAGAGCCGCGGCGAACGACATCGCGCGGTTGCCACGGGCCATCGGGATAGGTTTGCCCGCGTCCGGTACCGCGATCCGCCGGATCGCTGTAGAAAAGAATTCCGGCTGCGCCATGCTTTTGCGCGCGACGGCCGAGTTGACCGCGGGGTTCGAGGCCATCACGAATCAAGACGATGCGTCCGGAAATGCGAACTCCGCGCGTTTCTAAGGACGCGTAGTCGGCGGCGAGCCCGTGATTTGCATAGACCATCGATGCTGTGACGTTGCCGTCGCCGGAACCGTCGAGAAACGGAAGCCCGGCATCGTCGCGGTAGCCGAGTGGGTCGGTTGCGATCGGACCTTCGCGTAAGGTGAATCCCTCAGGTTTTTTCCCTGAGGTCATAAGAGCGAGGACCAAGCGTTTGGGTGCCGTGGTTCGGGCCCGAAAGGCTTCTTGGTGAACGCGGAATCCGTACGATTCAAGTTCGCGCTGCATCCATAGGGCGAGCAAATGATCGCCGGGGCTCCCCGGGCGATGGACATCTCGATCGATACGAACGGTATCGATCATAGCGCCGGCTGCAGTGGGAATGTTGATCAGGAGGCCTTCATCGGGGCCGGCGGCCGTTGCCACCCCGGCACCAAGCACCAGCGAGTACGCAAGTGCAAGAGCGAATCGTCGATTCACCGCTGTTTTCACAAGAGGTCGCTTCGTGCGCTACCTCGCGATGGCCTTGAGTAACATGGTCGCCTCGTTCGCGCGGCTATCGAGTTTTGGGTGCGACAGATAGAAGAGTGCCATGGTGTTCAGCATGAAGCGATGACGCGACGGAAAGCTAAGGGTGGTAAAGCGACGGCGCGCTGAATCGGCGAGCCAGGCTGCGCGCTCGCGCAAGGCCTTTGGATTGGCGTAGACCTCCGCGAAATTGAGATCTCCGGATGCCGCATCTTCCTCGCGATCGATAAACGAATCAAAGAGTACATGCAGAGCGCTAAGCCAGGGAAAATAGGCATCGAAGGTTGCGTCGATTTCATCGGGTGCCGCGAATGCCGCGTAGAGTGGCGCATATACTTGGAATTGGGATCCCGCCGAGCATGCAAACTCATGCCAGTCGAGCGCCGGAAATGACGCACGTTCGGATTCATACCACGCCACTACGGCCGCAACACGCGAAGAACTCGGGAGGTGAACGGTACTCTGCATGCGAGCGTAGAGCTCGGATACCCGCGCGAAGTGAACGGCTAAGCGGGAATACCGATGTAATGGGGCGAGTTCGCGCTGCACTTGTTGGACGAGACCCGCAAGGTAGCCGCCATCATCGCCGACTGGGCCCGCGCGGTAATAGGCGCGCAACGGTGCATTGGGATCCAGCGCGTCGCAAATCGCGTCATGCAAAATGGGATACGCATTCGGTGAAACCACCGGATGGCGATCACAGAGATTATCGAGATAATCGTAGATCGATTCGAGCGGAACGACGATACGGACAAAATGTTCGGCATCGCTGCGGTTGAGAAACGTCGCATGAATGCACGCTCCTGCGGCATGAAAAGCTTTGAAGCGAATTGACGCAAGCGCTTGTTCGCGCAGGGCAGGGTCGGGAATGCGTTCTGCCCGTTCGGCGATTCCTCGGAGTTCGCGGCGAGCCAAGGGGACGATCGAGTGCAGAAACCGAGTGAGATTCCATGCCGTATTTCCGCCATCGCCGAGGAGTATGCCGATACGTTCTTTGGATCGCAGAACACGCCGCACCGCCGGAACGATTTCATTAACCATTGGCCGTGACTTCAAGGAATCGTCCGGGATTGAGGCGATGGTCCGGGTCGAATGCGGATTTGAGGAGATGCATTTTTTGGATTGCCGCAGGATGCTCGCCCCAGATATTGAGTTGATCGCGGATTGGACTGGTACACGCGATGACGATCGCGCGCGGAAAGTGACGGTGGACGGATTCATCGCTGTCGGCGAGTGTGCTGGCGAAACTACGGGAATCGCGGTCCGACAGGCGCACGAATAAATCCCCGTTGCACGCATCTAAAATGCGCTCCATGCGAAGCCCCGTGCGCGGCAGTTCGGTGGCGAGTTGCGAGGAGCGCCGTTCGTTATCGTCGGCATCGCCGAGAACGCGATAGGTGATGCTGCGTTCACCGATCGTTGCAACGCCGGCATCGATAATGCGTTGCAAGTGATCCATCGGGCCTAGATCGACGATCGTCGCTTCGGGGACACCGGCTTGACCGAGCGCGCCGCGCGTATCCCGCGTGGCTTGTTCCATAAGAGTCTCCGAGGTTTCCAGAAGCACGACGAGTCGTCCGTCGCTTCCGTCTTCACCGTCGATTTCCCGATGGAAGCCATCGATGAGGAACGCAGCGCTAATCTGTCCGCTCAGGCTCTGCATTCGTTCGATCACGCGTTCTCGGGTATGTTCGGGCAAACGTGCCGATATGGCGCGAATGCGCATCGGGATGGGTTGCACTTTGAAATTGACGCGCGCGAGAATACCCAGCGTTCCAAAGGAACCGATATAGAGTTTTGAGAGATCGTATCCGGTGACGTTTTTGACGACCATGCCGCCTGAGCTTGCGATGCGTCCGTCGGCCATGACGACGGTCGTTCCGATAATCGCATCGCGCGGACGCCCAAAGCGATGCCGACGTGGCCCGAGCCAGCCTCCTGCGAGCGTCCCACCGACCGTCGCATGTTGCGGGTGCGGAGCATCGAGAACGGCCATGAGTCGGTGTTCGCGCAAAACGGCCGAAAGCTCGGCGAGCGTCGTTCCGGCAAAGAGACCAATGGTCAGATCGCCCGGCTCGAAGGCCGCAACGCCCTTGAGGTGGGTCATATGGACGTCGATATCGGCCGTGACGCGACCGCCGATTCCGTCCAACGTTCCGGCACCGCGAATGCAGAGTGCAGCGTTACGATCTCGTGCGGATATGACGGCTTCTTGGAGCATGGTGATGGACGTCGGCGCGACGCGCGAGCGTTTAGAGTCTGGCACTATTGAACCTCAGCGCAACGCGCTCCGCTTGGAAAAATTTTTTCGGGATTGAGTAAGCCGGAAGCGTTAAAGACCTCTCGTAAGCGCAACATCGGATCGAGATCATCGCTCGAGTAGACCAATCCCAAGGTTTCGCGTTTTTCCGATCCGATGCCGTGTTCGCCTGAAATCGTTCCACCTAAGGCGATGGCCGTCGTGAGAATCTGCGTTCCGGCCTCGACGACGGCGGCGACTTCGTTTGCGTTGCGTTTGTCGTACATAATGAGCGGATGGAGATTCCCATCTCCGGCGTGAAAGACGTTGCCGACACGTAGCCCGTTGGCTCGAACGGCCGCTTCGACGGCACGTAGAGCTTGTGGGAGTTTGGTTCGTGGGACGGTGACATCTTGAATGTAGTAATTCGGGGTCATCGATCCGATCGCGCCGGCGGCGGATTTACGCCCCAACCAAAGGGCATCGCGCTCACGTTGTGAGGCAGCAGCATGCCAGGAAAGTGCGCCGTGGTCGCGGGCAATGCGGGCGATATCTGTTTCGCAGCGTTGCATATCTTCTTCGAATCCCGCACTTTCGATTAACAGGACGGCGGCAGCGTCGGTTGGATAACCGGCGTGGTAGACGGCTTCCACCGCCGAGATAAACGTTGCGTCCATCATCTCAAGTGCGGTCGGCACAATGCCCGCAGCAAGAATTGCGCTCACGGTTTCCGATGCCGAATCGATATCGCCGAATGCGACGAGCCAGACGCGTACGCTCTGCGGCATGCGGGTAAGGCGTAGCCATGCCGAGGTAACCATGCCGAGTGTACCTTCGCCGCCCACCAGCGCACCGGTGAGATCGTAGCCGATGTCGTCGACATGTGTTGTGAACACCTCGCCGTGTTCATCGACGACTTCGAGCCCGAGGACGTGCGATGTCGTCGTCCCGTACGCCAGGCAGTGCGGGCCACCGGCATTCGTTCCGATATTGCCGCCAATCGTGCAACTCCGTTGCGACGCGGGGTCCGGCGCATAAAAAAGGCGATGGCTTGCGACATCGGTTGAAAGATCGAGATTGACGACGCCGGGTTGGACGCGCACGCGGCGGCGAGCGATATCGAGTTCGAGAATCCGATTCATGCGCGCGAACGAAACGACAATGGCACCCAAACCGGGCGTGGCCCCACCGCAAAGACCGGTTCCCGCCCCACGTGCGACGACGGGAACGCCAAACTCGGCTGCGACTTTCATCACCGCGCAGACGTCGCGCGTTGTTTTCGGCAGGACCACCACGCCGGGGGTCGCCCCGGTTGCGTAGCCGTCATAACGATAAACGGCAAGATCTTCCGGAGCGTGTAAGACGCTGTCGGCCCCGAGGGCATCGGTCAGGCGTTGTATCACGTCGTCCTCCTGGTTTGCCGGGCAGGAAGCGGGGCCTGCCCCAAAGCAATCGGGAGAGTACCGTGTTCCTCTTCGGCAAAAAAAAAGGCGGTAAGCGTCTCTATAATCCTGCAAAGCTCGCTGAACAGAAGCGGACGTCTTATCGTATGCCCGTCTCCTTCGAGGTCATTTACATTCTCGAAGGACGTGCCGGACGGCGAACTGCCAAGGCGATCGATCTTTCGTCGGGTGGTTTACGCCTCATTAGCGACGAGGATTTTCTCCGCGGATCTTTGCTCGATCTCAGTTTTAAGTTGCCCGAGGAATTTCTCGAGGATATGACCGTCGAGAAAGATATTACCGAAGTTACGCCATTTGGCCCGCGCACGGAGATCGTACGCGTGCAGCCGCCGGGGTTCGGCCAATTTGCCATGCAAGCGAAAATTCTCTCG
>VFSW01003898.1_pt1 | contig 22329 bp, 10 predicted proteins | sample 5358111 | NCBI WGS metagenome assembly VFSW01 (sample SAMN11554181, study PRJNA540505) | mine drainage metagenome | isolation source: sediment from site ElyBrook_90M | place: USA: Ely Copper Mine, Vershire, VT | collected 2017 | reverse complement strand
GGCCGTCGGGGGCGCGGAGGAGCGCGGCGCACCGCCGGATTCGCCGCGCAGCTCGGCGACCGCCCGTTCGAGCGGCGCCAGGCGTTGCGCGTTGATCAGCTTGAGCAGGCCGAGTTCGAGGTGCAGGCGCGGGTCGGGCTTGCGCCGGAGATCGTCATCGGTGGCCAGCAGAATATTGAAAAAGCGCGTCAAGTCTTCCTCGCCGAAGCGCGCGGCCTGCAGGGCCAGGCGCGGGCGTTCGTCGGCGGGCGCGGTGATGAGCGCGGAATCGGCGCCGCACACGCGGGCCACCAGGAGATTGCGGAAGTGACGAATGGCTTCGCGGCAGAAGTGCTGGAGATTTTGTCCGTCGGCGATGAGCCGGTGCACCAGCGACAGGGCGCGCTGGGCCGATTGCGCGTCAATGGCTTCGACCAGATCGTCGAGGACGCTTTCCGCCACCACGCCGAGCAGTTCGCGCACCTGCGCGTCGGTGACGGTATCGTCGCCGTAGGCGATGGCTTGTTCGAGCAGGGACAGTGCGTCGCGCAGGCTGCCTTCGGCGGCGCGCGCGAGCACGGCGACGGCGCCGGACTCGATGGGCAGGTTTTCCGCCCGGGCGATGCGTTCGATTTCGCCGACAATTTCCTGGAAGGTCAGCGCGCGGAATTGGAATAGCTGGGCGCGCGACTTGATGGTTTCCGCCAGGTCCTCGGGGCGCGTGGTGGCGAGGATGAAGATGACCTGTTCGGGCGGCTCCTCGAGAGTTTTCAGCAGGGCGTTGGAGGCTTCATCGGTGAGCTGATGGGCCTCGTCGAGAATGACGACTTTGTAGCGGCTGGCGGCGGGCGCGTAGCGCACCATCTCGCGGAGCTCGCGAATTTGATCGATGCCGCGATTGGAGGCGGCGTCGATTTCGATGACGTCGAGCGAAGTGCCGGCGGAAATCTCGCGGCAGGAATCGCAAGTGTTGTCCGGCTCGGCCGAGGGGCCCTTCGCGCAATTCAGGGCCTTGGCGAGGATGCGCGCCGTGGTGGTTTTTCCGACGCCGCGCACGCCGGAGAAAATATATCCGTGGGCCACGCGGCCGGACTGAATGGCGTTGGCGAGGGTTCGGGTGACGTGCTGCTGGCCGACAATTTCATTGAAGATCTGCGGGCGATATTTTCGCGCGATGACTTTGTAGCTCATAGGAAGGGTTGTCCGCCCGTGGCCGTTGCCGGTTGCCTGGCTCCTTGCCCCAGCGGCGGGCCGGGGTTTGGAAGGAACTTCGGGTGATCCGCGGCACACGAAACTGGCCCGCTACCGTTGCTCCCTTCCGGGCCTGGCGGGGTTCGCGGGGAATCGTTGCACAGAGCCCGAAGTTCCACCGATGAGAAGTTCGCGCCGCACATTTTCTGTTGCGCGACTCCTGGGTGGAGTCTAGCACAGCGTCCGGCATGGTGAAAGCCGATGGCCGACGCGAACTATTTGCCGCGAGCGCGCCGGCGAGGAGCGCGCGCGAGAATGAAGCAGTGCCGGGCCGCTTGCGGATGGGAACTCGAACGTTTAGTCTATCGAACGGCATGGACCCGCAGTTCCTGATTCTCGGCGTGATGTGGTACATCGTCTTCTTATTCTCGACGGTGTGCCATGAAGGCGCGCATTCGCTGGCGGCGCACCTGGGCGGGGATTCCACGGCCTTTCACCAGGGGCAGGCCAGCCTGAATCCGCTGCCGCACATTCGCCGCGCGCCGTTCGGAATCGTGGTGGTGCCGATTCTTTCCTACGTCATGCCGCCGCACTGGATGATCGGATGGGCCAACGCGCCGTACGACCCCGTGTGGCAGCGGCGCTACCCGCGGCGGGCCGCGTGGATGGCGCTGGCCGGCCCGGCGGCGAATTTCACGCTGGTCGTTTGCGCCGGGGTGGCGATTCGCGCCGGCACGGCGTGGGGAGTTTTCCGGATGCCGGAATCCGCCGGTTTTTCGCACGTGACGGAAGCGGCGGTTCCCGGAGCCGCGGGCGCTGCCGCCACGCTGTTGAGTCTGCTGTTCGTCGTGAATGTCCTGCTGGGGACATTCAATCTTTTGCCGCTTCCTCCGCTGGACGGCCACACGGGCATCACCCTGCTCATGTCGCCGGAAAGGGCCGTGCGCTATGTCGACTGGGTCCGCGGCCTGCAGCTGGGCATGGCCGGGGCCGTGCTGGCCTGGGTGGTGTATGCCAGGGTCTTCGACACGATTTTCCGCTTTTTTCTCGCCGCGCTGTACCCGGGTTCCCACTGGGGCTGAAGTGTTATGCGGAGTGGGCCACCGGATCGCCTCTTGCTGGAAGTCACACAACGTAGGGTCGTCACGTCTGGTTCAAAGCCGCACAGATGTTGCACAGAGGGCCGCCGGATGAAGACGGAAGCGCGGAGTTAGCTGGCAAGTCCTTCGCTTCAAGTGCCCGTGAAGTCATCCCGTTTGGCATCGTGTCTGCAAGGATCCCTGCAGGGTGCACAGTCATGGACTTTCAGATGAAGGGTCAGGCGGAGATGGCCAACTGCTACCGTGTAGAGGTGTCGGGTTGGGACGCAGCGGAACGCTTCTTCGTGGAGAAGACGATGCTTCATTGGGGGGAGCACGGGAGCAAGGATATACGGCTGCGCTCGTCGTTGCGCGAGGGCTGCGTCGTGTTTGTGCGCGCGCTGCAACGGTTTTCAAGTACCGAGGCGATACCCGTGGCCTATCGAGTAGCGATCGTGAGCGAAGCGGATGGCGAGGGTTGCACGATCGTGCGACTGGCACAATTGTATCCGCGCCCCAGCCTTCGGGAGGCGCTGGAGCTTTTGACGAGTCCGCTGGGTCAGCCGGTGTGAAATAAGGGCGCAGGACGAAAGAAAGGTGGAGAGCGGAGGCCGGGAAGAGAACAGGGATAGGGGCGGGAGTTCCTATTTGACACTCCGTTGCCAGTTCGGAACGCGCCGCCAGAGGCAGTTTCGTTTTCAAGATCGCATGGGCGCGTAGTAGAGGTTTCTCACCAGGGCAAGCAAGGCTAACAATCCAGAAGTTTTAACGAGTTGGCGGAGCGCTGCTTTCACGACGCAGTGGGCTGCGGCGCACTGTGGCAGATGTCGTGCCTGACAGTGGTGCATGAGCGTACTGCTCGAAAGCGACCTTACCATAACGGCACGGAGAAGTTTGCCGATATGCGTGCTGGATGACGATGCCGACCAGGTGGAACTGACGGCCGAGCGGTTGGAGAAGGCGGGATTTCCAGTCACGGGCACGACCGATCCGCACGAAGCGCTGCAGAGGGTTCGGATGGGCGCATGCCGGGTGGTGCTGGCGGACCTGAAGATGCCGGCGATGGACGGGTTGACGTTTCTGGATAAGGCTCTGGAGTTCGATCCGGGAACCTACGTGATTTTGATCACGGGGTATTATTCGGTGGATTCGGCGATCGAGGCGATCCGCCGCGGCGCCTATGACTTTCTTTGCAAGCCCGTGGACTTCTTGAGGCTGGAGAAGGCCCTGGACGATCTGGCGACGGTCTTTTCACAGCGCTCGGAGGTGCGAGGGCTGGAAGAGAAATTGCTTCAGAACGTGCAGTTTGAAGGGATTGTGGGGCACAGCCCGGCGATGCTGGAAGTGTTCGATCTGTGCCGGAAAGTGGCGCGGCACTACACCAATGTCCTGGTGAGTGGTCCGACGGGCGCAGGCAAGGAGTTGGTGGCACGGGCGCTGCACCGACTCAGCCCGGTGGCACAGGAGCGGTTTGCGATTTGCAATTGCTCGGCGTTGGTCGATACGCTGCTGGAGAGCCAGTTGTTCGGCCACATGCGCGGTTCGTTCACGGGAGCCAGCGACACGCGGCCGGGCCTGTTTGAGTATGCCAACGGCGGCACGGTGTTTCTGGACGAGATCGGGGAGACCTCACCGCAGGTGCAGGCCAAACTGTTGCGCGTGATCCATAACCGCGAAATCCAGCGCGTGGGCTCGCCGGAAATCCGGAAGGTGGACATCCGGCTGATCGCGGCCACCAACCGCGATTTGCGCGCCGAGGTTTTGACGGGGCGTTTTCGGGAGGACCTGTTCTACCGCCTGAGCAGCATCGAGATTCGGGTGCCGGGGCTGAGCGAGCACGCTGAGGATATCCCCATGCTGGTGCAACACTTCCTGAAGAAATACAGCCAGGCGTATGGCAAGAGGTTGCAAGGACTCACGCGCCGGGCACAACTGGTGCTGATGCGGCATGACTGGCCGGGCAACGTCCGCGAGCTGGAAAACGTTATTTCCAGCGCGGCCATCACCACCAATACCGACTTCATTGATGTGTGCGACCTGCCTCCGCACCTGCAGAAGCCGCAGGGCCGTACCGGGGTGACGGGAGAAAACTGGCGGCCCCTGCCGCTGGACGAAGTGCGCAAGATTCACATTCAGAGGGTGCTGGAACTGTGCAAGGGAAACCGCGTCCGGGCCGCGCAGACCCTGGGAATCGGCCGCACGAGTCTATACCGCTTTCTCAAACACTCGGAGAAGAAGGCGGCCGCCGCGAAAGAAGGCGCCTAGCAGGTTGCTGAAAAATGTGGCAGGAAACTTAAAGCGGGTTGAAACCCCGCCCTTCCGTCTCCATCATTTTTCAGCATCCTGCTAAAGCCCTGTAGATTGCGCAGCGGTTATGTCGCGGCTTCTCGATACCACTCATCGGGACGCACTCACCGCGAATGCCGCGACCCTTTTATCTGGTTTTCCTTCTGCATCTAGTCCGCCAGGCGCGTGGCTCGACCGGGCAAGCCACGCGCCACCCCTATGCTCGAAGCCGGCGAGGGCGCCGCGAAGCGGTTATGGCGCTGTACCGTTAGCGGCTATCGCTGTATGTGTACGAGGCGCTGTGCAGCAGTGCTGATGGCAGCGCCACGGTTGAATCCATGCGCACGAGCATGCCGGTCTGCGCCGGCAACTCGACTTCTTTGCCCTTCTTGGTAACGATGTACGCGCCGCTGCCCACCAGACCAAACACCGTGCCACGCAGGACATGGCTGAAGAGCATGCCTACGGTCGAGCCGGCCGCGGTTCCCACACCGACGGCCTCGACATCGCTTTTAATGCTGTGATTCTGCTCGACGGCCTCGCCCTCCACAGTCTTCAGGTCCTTGCGCAGTTTGCGGGAGTCGGTGCCGCCGTTGTAGATCGAGAGGATGCTCATCTTGGCGGGAAAGAGCCGGCTTTCGACTTCAATGGAGTTGAACACGAGATTCATCGAAGCGCCGCCGCGGAACATGGAAAACAGCTTCGGGCGGTTGACGCTGGTGACGGTGCCGTGAACCTTGGCTCCGGCAGGCAACACCATTTCGCTGCCCATGAAGACCGGCTCGGTCACGATGGCCGTGAAGGGATCTCCATCGCGAGCCACGGTGGTGCTCAGGCCGTTGATCAGCCTCAGACGCACTTGCGTGCCGGGAATGATTTGATTCGACTGGGCGTACACCGCCGGGGTCAGTAGCAGGGCAAGCGAGACCACGGCGCAAAGCAGCATGATGCGTTTCATAGAATCCTCCTCGATTGTGGGGGGAAGCGCAGTTGCTTCCACCAGGTGCCGGCCCTGCTGAGACCAATGGCCGGAGTCTCAGACAGGGTGAGATGCCGGAAGGCTGGCGCGGGACGTGCCCGGGCAGTCTCCGAACGCCCCGGTGTCGTGGGGGTTGCCGCTGGCGCAGCGGTGCGGGTGCGGAGGATGCACCCGGACTGTACGATACACGAACGGAGAGCACGGGGCTGCAAAAATTAAACGCCGATGTTCATAATCCGCCATGGCCTGCGGCCAGCCGTTCCTGGGCGTCCTGAGGGGGGCGGCACTGCGGCAGCGCGGCGGTTGGCCGCGAGCATGGGGACGGCGGAGGAGAATTGGGAGGCGGGCCGGGAACGCGCCTCGGCAAACGGATTCTGACTTTTCCACAGGTTTTGCGAGTTTTCCACAGGCGGCCGGCGAAAACCAAGTATTGACATGAATTTCGTCTACGATTAGTCTGCAACGCAATAACGCGGGTTTTGCTGGGTACTAGGACGCGTGGGAGGGCGCAATGGCACTGCAATCCAAGCTACGGAAGTTGTCGGCTCCAAGGGAATCCGGCACCGAGCGCGAATTTGAGATGCTGTTGCGGCTCGCTTCGGACAGCCTAAAGCCTCGGCCAAGCTTGATGAAGAGGTCCGGGCAGCCGCGCCGAAGAAGCGTTGCCACGGCGTAGGTGCGGCAGGAAGGCCGCGTTGTCTGTCTCCAGCAGGTGCGCTGAGAGTTGTGGTGTGTGTGTGCCGCCCGCCGGAATGGCTCCGGGGCTTGGACTCGAACCAAGATTCTAGGCTCCAAAGGCCCATGTGCTGCCAATTGCACCACCCCGGAGCGGCGACGGAAATTGTAGCAGACATCCGCCGGATTTGTTTCCCCCTGTAACGCGACTGGACTTCCCCCGTTTGCCGCGCCGCCGCCAATTTGTTAGTCTGCTAGACACTTCTTAACACGGAGAGGTGTCCGAGCGGTTTAAGGAGCACGCTTGGAAAGCGTGTGTTGGGGAAACTCAACCGTGGGTTCGAATCCCACCCTCTCCGCCATATCTGTTACCGCAGCCTGGGCAACGTCTTGTCCGCAACGCACGAATTTGGGTATGTCACGTCCAACGCCTACGATTCGGCCAACAACGTGACCTCGACGACGCAGTACGCGTTCGTGACGGGGCGACTTCAGCAATTCCTACAGCTACGACGCTGCCAATACTGGGGATTTGCGCGGAAGGCTCATTCACGGCGGGGGAACGGTTCTCAGAGAACATGCGTTCGATCCTTACCAGCCGTTGAAACCGACTCTTGGCTGCACTAGAGTCCATAACCAAGATGTTACGGACCTGGGAAATGCCATAACTAAGTACCAGCAAAATAATCCCGGAATGCCAATAACTTACTGCAGGAAGTGAACATGTCCAGAACACTAATGCTGCTATTTGTCTCTCTCTTAGTGGGCGGCGCCTCCCAAGAAACGGTCAAATACTCTGGGCCGAACTGTCTTGGTCCATTCTGTATTGATCATGACGTGTCGGTACGCGTTTTGTTCAAGCGTCTGGGAGAACCAGCACCAAGGGCTTCCAGCTTCTCGCCGTACTGTTATAAGGCTGAATATGGAAACACGTTCGCGTATTTCGACACCATGGGTCCAGACTCAAAAGTAGCGGGCGCACTTTTTTTAAGTGATTTCCCCAACTGTGTACATCTCGTTGTACAGACTACCCATGACGATCTTCACGCGTGGAAAACCCCGGAAGGGATCGGATTGGGAAGCTCGCAAGCGGACCTTGCTAAAGCGTACGGTAGCAAATGTTCTCATGAGGGAATAGTTGCAGGAGACTCCCGTATTCTGAAATTCATGATAAGGGGTTATCGGGAGGGAGACAGAACGCCGCGCATCGGCGACAAAACGATTTCGTACAATGGGGCTTTGGATGATCTTAGAACCGCAGAGTTCTGCATTCGCGATGGCAGAGTCACTTGCATTTTCTTGTCACATAATGAATAGACGGGACGGCGGGTGGCGCAACCTTTGAAATGGGTTTGACTTTTCGGGCGGGTGGCCGACCCTTAGCCTTCGACTTTTCGGGTAGCGCACGCTTTGCGGTGTGCCCAAAGGGTGCGATGCCTACGACACGGAAAACAAATTCCGATTCGAAAGACCACGCTCTCCTTGGTTTGTAAGAGGCTATTTCATTGATCTCGGGATCGTGGATTACCTGGTCTATCTTGCGCTCCCGTGCATCCGTAGCTATCGGTTCATCCAGCGAGCAAGCATGAAGCGAAATAATACCTCTTCCGGCATATTTGAGAGTCCGGAAAACATACCTGCATTCCCTTCCTTTTCGAGGCGGCAATCTTGTCCCGAATCCTCTCGCCGGTAACTTCCCGCTCGAACTGGGCGAACGATAGCAGGACGTTCAGCGTAAGCCGGCCCATCGAAGTGGTCGTGTTGAACTGCTGGGTAACGGACACGAAGCTGACGCCGTGCGAATCGAACACCTCGATAATCTTGGAAAAATCGCTGAGGGAACGAGTAAGGCGGTCAACCTTGTAAACGACGACTGTTTCGACCTTGCCGCCCAGAATGTCGTCCAACAGTTGTTTCAGTGCGGGGCGCTCCATCGTGCCACCAGAGAAACCGCCATCGTCGTACAGGGTGTTTAGTGCAGTCCAGCCCTCGTGCTTCTGGCTCAGGATGTAGGCGCGGCAGGCTTGCTGTTGAGCCTCAAGAGAGTTGAAAGACTGCTCAAGACCTTCCTCTGAGGATTTACGGGTGTAGATGGCACACCGAACGCGTTTGTCAGCCATTGCTGCGACCTCGAACAGTCCTGGGGCCTTTCAGACCGAAGAAAGCAGGGCCGGACCAACGCGTACCGGTGATCTCTCGCGCAATCTTGGAGAGACTGTGGTAAGTGGTCCCGCGATATTCGTAGCCCGATTCAGCCGCTACGACCTCATGTGTTTCCCCATGCCACTTGCGAATGAGATGAGTCCCGAATTTGATTCTGGGCCGAATTCTCAGCTCGGTTGACCCTGTGGGCTTTTCAAGGCCTCGGGCAATGCGGCGAAGTTCGGAGCGCGTCGAGGGTTTGAGAGCGCCGTACGTGTCTTCCTGCATTCTGCAAGCAAGGAACGGAACCAGCAGTTCCCGTCGGATTCTCAGCGGGGCAATCCTCCGGTAAACCTTCTGCCAAATGTCGAGCAACTGCTGCCGGGGCAAGGTGCGCAAGTTGGTGGAGGCCTGGCAGAAATCAAGATCGAACCTGGACAAGATGCTTAAGAACGATAAGGTTCTAGCTGCCCGCGTTAGGCATGGGAGAACACTCCTGGCCCTGACGAATACAGGCAAAGGACACCTGCTTCGGTTGCCAACCCCGCGGAAGTTCAATGCGCGTTCGTGGAAGCACCATGCTTTAGCTCACTTCATGGACCTAATTGTGAATCCAGAGTGGCACAAACTGGGCGGCCCGTGTCAACGCTGCGGCAAATACTATGTCAAGAAGACCTCCCGGCAGAAGACGTACTGTACCCGACGACGTGGCTCCACGATGACTGCTATGGCCACCACGAGAAAAAGGAGGGAGGCGGAACGAGTGCACAAATTGCGCCTAGCACAGGAAGGCGCCAATCACTGGGCTACAGTTCGCACAAGGCATCCGTGGAAGGAGTGGGTTTCGGCCCGGACCAAGATAACGGTAAAGTGGCTGACTCGTGCTGTTAACAGAGGCGATCTAAGGGCGCCGGTATCGGTGTGAGGAAACGCGCTCCAAGAGGCCCGCTGACTTTTTCTGAACGCGTTTAGGGCGCCGCCTGAGACATCATCAAGTGTGCTCTCCGGTATAAGCTGACAACTCATGTTCCAAAATAGCTTTGTTCTCGAATGAAAGTAAGCTATGGTCCTCTGGCTGTTTGTTCTTTGTGGTCTTGTGTCTGGAGTTTATGTTCCCCCTTGCTGTACGAGGGAAGTCATGAAGCGGACATCGGTGGTGTGGTTGGGCGCCGCAGCCGCGGTTGGTCTGCTGCTCACTGTGCTGGGCGGGCTTCTAATTTGGCGCACGTCCCAGGCTTTGCATTCCGCGAGCGAAGAGGTCCGCGCCGAGCGCGAGATCGCTTTCGAGGTTCGGCCGCTGGCCATGTCCGGCAACCCCGACTTCGAGGGAATCAGTTCGCCCGCGGTTTTTTTCCAGGCGGCCCAGTTTCAGAATGACCTGTACATTGCGAGTCCCTCCGGGCTCTTAGCATACGACCGCGAGGGCGCGCTGCTCTACCAATATGCCGTCGGGCGGGAACTCCCCGGCTCGCCGCTAGTCGCCATCGCAACATCCTTGCTGGCAGATTCCAACGAGCCCGAACTCATTCTGGCCACCGCCGATGATGGCCTGCTGGCATTCAACGGCCGGGCGTTGCGCCATATTCTTCCCCAGGACGCGGACGCGCGTTCCATCACTGCCATTTTACCGGCATCCTCGGGCCATCTCCTGATGGGCACGAAGAAGCGCGGCGTCCTGGTCTACGACGGAAGAACCATTCAGCTCCTGCACGCGACGTTGAAAGTCCCGTACGTAACCGCGCTGGCGGGCAACGAGTCGGACCTGTGGGTGGGCACGCTGGGCCGCGGCGTGATTCACTTTCATGCGGGCGTAGCGGATTCATTTTCCGAGCAGGAGGGGCTGCCGGACCCGCAAGTGTTGTCCTTGGCCATCGCGGGCGACGCCACATATGTGGGCACCCCTCTGGGCGTCGCGGTTTTTGACCGCGGGCGTTTTTCCCGGATTCTTGCGCCCGGAGTGCTGGCCACGGCTCTTTTTGCCACGCGGCACGAACTGTACGTCGGTTCCGAGGATCAGGGGGTGCTGGCGATTCCGCTGGAAGGCCGCCATCCCAACCCGAGCGCAGGTTCAGCCGCTCCGTTATCCGAAGTCCGCCAGATTTTCCAGGCCGGCGACGCGGTCTTCGCCGTGGCCCGCAACGGCGTGTACCGCAGGAACGCTCACGCATTCGGTTGGCAACCGGCACTGCAGCCCGGTGCGGCCGTGCTCAGTGACCGCAACATTTCCGCCCTGGCAGTCGGCGCGGATGGCCACCTCTGGGTCGGTTACTTCGACCATGGCCTCGATGTGCTCTCTTCCGACACAGCGCGCGCGGCCCATGTGGAAGACGAGCACGTTTTTTGCGTGAATCGAATTCTCCCGGATTCCAAAAACGATGTGATCGATGTCGCTACCGCCAATGGGCTTGTTCGCTTTGACAGCCAGGGCAGCGAACAGCAAGTGCTCACCCGCGCCGACGGCCTCATTGCCGATCACGTCACCGACGTGGCGGCGTACCTTGGTGGGTTGGCGCTGGCCACTCCCGCGGGGCTGACGTTCCTCGACGCGACGGGCGCGCGGAGCATGTACGCCTTTCACGGCCTGGTCAACAATCACGTATACGCGCTGGGAGTTTCCGGGGACGAACTGATCGCCGGCACGCTCGGCGGGTTGTCGGTCCTCGATAAGGGCGGCATCAAGGAAAACTTCACCACCGCCACTTCCAATTTGAAACACAACTGGATCACCGCGGTTGTCCCCGTGGGCTCGGATTGGATGGTGGGAACGTATGGAGCAGGTGTGGTGGGCCTCGATCGCTCCGGCCGGTTCCATTCGTTCGAAAAAGCCTCGGGCCAGTTTGAGGTGAATCCCAATGCAATGCTGGTGACTTCCAGCCACGTGTTTGCCGGAACGCTGGGGAAGGGTTTGTACGTGTACGACCGGCAGTCGGCGCGATGGTCGGTGGTGGAGGCGGGCCTGCCTTCCATGAACGTGACGGCGCTCGCTGCTAGCAACGGATACATCTATGTCGGTACCGACAACGGACTGGTCCGCATCCCGGAGCAAAGAGTCGGCCTATGAATAAACTCGTCCTGTTTCTGATTGCTGCGCTGGCGACACCGGCGGTGTTGTTCGCGGATGCGGGTGTGCTGATCCCTCGCGATAAGCAGCAGCCTGATCCCGCGATCCTCTCGCTGGAAGAGATGGAAATCACCATCCGCGTGGACAATGGCGATGCCCGCGTCTTCGTGCGCCAGGTGTTTGCCAGTCATACGGGAATCATCGAGGAAGGCAACTACATCTTCGCTCTTCCAAGTCACGCCACCATTTCCGATTTTGCCACCTGGGACGGTCCCACGCGCATTCCCGCCGTGATCCTGGAGCGCAAGCGCGCCGAAGAAATCTACAACCAGCTCAAGCAGCAGGCGATCGACCCCGGACTTCTCCAAATGGGCGAACGCGGCACCGAAGAAGCCCGACGTACGTCGATCTTCAGCGCGCGTATCGTTCCCATTGCTCCGTATGGAACCAAGCGGCTCGAAATCGAGTATCACGAATCGATTCCAGTCGAGAATCTCAAGTCCTATTTGGCCATTCCGTTGCGCCCGGACGCCTACCAGGCTCAGACGGCGCGGCACCTTCAAATCACCTTTGAGCTGCATTCGGCGCATGCCATTCGCAACTTTCAGGCGTCCGCAAAGAGCTTCCCGCTACAGCTTGGCCAAAACACGCCGCACGTGGTCACGGGTTCGTTCGAGGGGCAGAACGTCAACCTCGGGGAGGATTTTGTCGTGACCTATGAGCTTGACCCGGCTGCCGCGGACACCCTGCACGTGCTGACCTACCGCAATCCCGTCAGCAGCCAGCCTGCTCCGACCGAGACGGCTCCCGTCCGCAGCACGAGCGAACCGGGCTTCTTCGAGGCTGAGGCGCTTTTCGGGTATGGCAAGGCGCCCGCGCCCGGCGGAGATCCGGCCGGAGCCGCCCCAAAGACCGTGGTCGTCCTCTTCGACAATTCCCTCTCGATGCAATGGGAAAAGCTGGAGCGCAGTTACCAGGCTTTTGAAACACTCCTGCGCATGCTGCGTCCCGCCGATCGCTTCAGCCTGGTCTTGTTCAATTCCCAGACGCAGCTGTTCCAGCCCGCGCCGGCCGCCGCGAATGCGGGGAATATTCAAAAAGCGATTGATTTCATCCGTGGAAGCCGCCTGCGAGGCGGCACGGACCTGCAGCGGGCAATCCAAGTGGGGCTGCAGCAGTCTTCGGCGGCCGGCGCGAGCAATACGTATCTGGTGATTCTGAGCGACGGAGGCGCGACGCGCGGCCCCATTCAAAACGGCAAGCTGGCGGCCTGGTATGCCTCCGCGTGGAAGCAACTGCCCGAGGGGCAGCGGCCCCGCACCTACATTCTCGCCGTCGGCGACGACGCAAACCTGCCGCTGTTTCGTATGATGGCCGGCCAGGACGGTGTGCTCGAACACGTGCTCTCGACCGAGCCCATGGAGTTTAAACTCAATTCCTTTTTGTCGAAGATCGGCCGCATCCCCATCGGGCAGTTGCAATTGTCCGTGGCTCCGGAATCCGCCGTGGACTCCGTATACCCTCTGCATGATGCCACGTTTTCCGGTTCGCTGGCTTCGTGGGTGGGCCGCTACAAGGTTCCGCAGAAGGGCGTCAGTTTTACTGTGCGAGGCGTGCGCGACGGCAATCGCGCCGAGATGGTCGCCAAAGCCGACCTCCCGGGCGAACTGTTCGACCACGCGCAACTGCCGCGTCTCTGGGCGCGCGCGCGGGTGGATGCCCTGCTCGACAAAATCGAACGCGAGGGCGAGGATCAGGCCACCGTCGACGAAATCATCCGCCTGGCGCGCCAGTACAAATTCATCACGCCGTACACATCGTTTCTGGCGGTTCCCCGCGCGCTGCTGCGCCCGCGCGTGATTCGTCCCGGCGATCCCGTGCTCCGCGTCAAGACCGATGAATCGATCCGGTCGGTCGTCGCGCTGTTTCCCTTCGGGTTGGTTAAGCCGCTTCGCTATCTGCGGTCCGAGGACGCGTGGCAAACGCGTTTCCTCGCGCCCGAGGACATGCGGGATGGAATCTACACCGTGCGGTTCATTCTTCGGGATCGCCTGGGGCACACGTACCGGGAAGCGAAGACGTTTGTGATCGCCAGCAAGCCGCCGGTGGTTCAGGTGAAGCTGGAGCACGCGCGCTTCCAGCGCGGGCAGGCGATCGGGCTGCGCGTCAGCGCTTCGCAGAGCACGCGCACGCTGGTCGCGCGCCTGGATGGGGCTGCACCGGTCGAACTCAAGTGGGATCCAAAGGCCGGAGCTAATACCGGCGAACTGCTCATTCCCGAGCAGACCATCCCCGGCCGCTACAAGCTCACCGTGACCGCCGAGGACATCGCCCACAACATAGGAACGCAGGAGGTGCCCATTGAAGTGCTTCCTTAGTGCGCCGCCCCAGCGCGTCCGCCGGATGCTGCTGTGCGCCGTGGGCGCCGTCGCCCTGGTGTGGACGCTTCCCGCGCTCGGCGAATTGCCGTCGTGGATTCGCAACGTCGAAGCGCAGAGCGCGCTCGAAACGGTGTTTTTCCGCATGATGTCGCTCCCACAGGGCGGCGTGCTGTTTCGCCGGCCTCCGCGGGAGACACGCCCCGCCCTGGCCGCGCTGATCAAGACCCAGCCCAACAACGCGGACCTCTATGCCCTGCGCGCGCGCGAGGACGAACAACAGCTCGATTTCACCTCCGCCGAATCCGACTGGAAGGCTTACGCCAATGGGTCCCCGGACAAAATCAACGCCCAGCTCGCTCTGGCGGGTTTCTATCATCGGCGGCTTCGTCCGTCCGACGAAATCAAGACGCTGTCCCTGGTAGCGAACGCCTCGCCGATTCCCGGCGAGAAGTTGGTTCCTCCCGCGCAGCAGCAGTCCTGGCAAGCCTTCGAGCGTATGTTCTCGATCATTCAGGCGCAGGGCCTGCCGAAGGACGTTTCGATCGCCCAGTACCGCGCCTGGATCGGCCGCTATCCCGAGGAGGCGTCGCTGTACGCCCGGTTCCTGCAATTTCTCGTCGCGCAGAAGGAATACGCCGCCGCGGGGCAGCTCATCGCCGACTATCGCAAGCAGTTTCCGAACGACCAGGTCTTCCCGGTGAAAGGGAAAGCCATGGTCGAGTACGGGCAAGGCTCAGTCCGTGAGGGCCTGGCGGTGTACGAGAAAAGTTTTCAGCCCCTCTGGGATCCCGAGCTGGTGAAGAGTTACTTCGACCTGCTCCGCGACACGCAGAACCTTCGCAGCTTCCTCGACCAGGCTCGAGCGGCGGTCAATGCCAATCCCGAAGACCTGAGTGCGGTGGCGCGCGTTTTCTATTACTACCAGCAGCAGGGCAAACTCGACGTGGCCCAACAGGCCATCGCGAACTTCCGCCTGCATAAGGAAAGCAGCCATTCTGCGTGGACCTCGCAGGATCTTTATGTTTGCGCCCGGCTCCTGGAGGACATTCACGCCTATCCTGAGTCGGCGCGCTACTACTTCGCCCTGTACAACAGCGCGGGAATACCCGACGCGCAGGCGCAGGGGATCGCCGGCTTGAGCAATCTTCTTCTCACTGCTCCCGAGACGCCGATCCGCATCGGCTCGGGCGAGCTTTCCATCTACCGCGACATCGGCACGATGGACCAGGGGCCGGGATATCTTAATGGCATCCTTTCCCTAATCCTGAACACCAGCGGACCCGCATGGCGATATGCGGAGGAAGAGCAGCGTGCCGTGCCGTACTTCCATCGGTCTCGCGCCGCCGAGCTTCTCGCGCTGCTGGATACGAAGTTCCCGAACTTCCACGGCCGGCCGGAACTGCACGCCAAGCTGCTCGAGTTCTATGCGGGTTCCGGCGAAAGCGATGCCGTGATCGCGGGCGGCCGCACTTTCCTTTCGGAATTTGCAGGCGCTCCGCAGCGCACGGCCATCGCGTTGCTGATGGCCGACGCGTATGCGCGCAAGCGCGACACGGCCAGCGAGTTTGCGATTTACGATTCCGTCCTGCAGGAACTCGCCGCGAGGTCTCAGAATGTGCCGCTGGGCGCCGCCGGGGGATCTCCGTCGCGCTTCGGGAACAGTTCGGAAGGCGCTACCAGCTCGGCGGACGCGGAGACCGACGAGGGTGGAGAGGGCCAAGGCGAGGGCGACGAAGCTGAAGCCGCCCCGCAAACACCAGCCCCCCGGCGCGCAACGATCAACCCGGCATTTCAAGTCAGCGCAGCGGCTGCCGCAAGCACGCAGGTGGGCGCGCGGTCTCCGGAATATGCCCGCGTCCTCGAACGCTATCTGGCCCGCCTGATCCAGATGAAGCAGATTCCGCAGGCTCTGGCCGTGCTTCGCCATGAGATCGATCGCAATCCGGACGACCCCGGCCTCTACGAACGCCTCGCCGTCTTTCTCGATCAGAACCGCCTCGGCGCCCAGCAAGAAGAAGTGTACCGCCGGGCCATGGCCCGGTTTCCCGACCGCTCGTGGTATCACAAGCTTGCTCGTTTCTACCTGAACCAAAAAAGAAATGCGGAATTCGAGCAGCTGACGCAGGAAGCGGTCAAAACCTTTGAGGGCAGCGATCTGGAACGTTACTTCAGCAGCGTGGTCTACGGGAGCCCGGTGCTGTATCTGAGGTTGAACCAGTACGCCCATCAACGATTCCCGCACAATCCTGTTTTTGTCCGCAATTTGCTCGGCGCCTACCAGGCGAAGGAAACGCGCAACGACGCTGCGTGGGAAGCCCTGCTCCGCCAGCACTGGTTCGAGGAACCCGATCTGCAGAACGTGTTCTTCGAATACCTGTCGCGAACCAGCCGGCTGGATTCCGAATTGAACGCGTTGCGGCAAAGCGCTCCGGACACCGGCAGTTGGGAACGCAATCCCGCGGCCGCGAAGTTCCTGGCATGCGCCGATCTCTGGCGTTCGCACTTCGAGGAGAGCGCCCCGGTGCTTCAGGCGCTCGCCGGCCAGTATCCGGCGGATTTCGAAATTGCCCGGATGGCTTCTTCGGTGTACCGCTCGCTGGCCTACTTCGATCCCGCCGATACGGCCATCGCGGCCAGGATTGAAGACCGTCTCGCCCAAGCTAATCCCACGGACACGGAGACTCTTGCCCGGATCGGCGACATCTACGCCGACCGCGAACTGTATCGCCAGGCGGCGCCGTACTGGGAGCGCATTCCGCAGGTTGCCCCGGGCCAGCCCGGCGGTTATCTGGAAGCGGCCACGATTTATTGGGACTACTTCGATTTCGACAACGCGCTTCGGCTGCTGAACCAGGGGCGCAATCGGCTCGCCAATCCCAGCTTATATTCCTACGAGGCAGGCGCCATCTACGAGAACAAGCGCGACTATGCCCGTGCCGTCGACGAATACGTCAAGGGGGCGCTCGCCGGGCCCGCGGAGTCTCCCGCGGAACTTCGGCTGCTGGAGCTGGCGCGCCGCCCGAAGTACCGCGACCTGGTCGATCAGGGCACCGCGAAGATCGCCACCCCGCCAAATCCTTCCATGCCGGCGGTGTATCTCCGCGTGAAAGTGTTCGAAGCACAGAACCGCAAGAAGGAAATGGAAGGGTTCCTCGACTCACTCGCCGGCGTCACGACTTCGATCGAGCAGGCCGAAGCCATTGAGAACCTGGCGCAGCAGAAATCGCTGGAAATCGTTCGCCAGCACGCCCTGGAACGGCAGGCGGCGCTCGCCACCGACCCCGTGACGCGGCTGCAACTCCGCTACGCGCTCATGCGCCTGTACCAGGGCCGCAAGGATTCTGCCTCCGCCCAGAAGATCATCGAATCGCTGTATCGCGAGAATCCCCGAATCCTGGGCGTGGTTCGCGCGACGGTGGATTTCTATTGGAGCGCCAAGATGTATCCGCAGGCAATCTCAGCCCTGCTCCAGGCCGCTCGGGACGCCTATCCCGCCCTGAGCCAGCAGTTCACCTACGAGGCCGCGCGCAAATCCACGGAAGCCAGGCAGTTCCAGCAGGCGCGCGACCTGCTCGCGCAGCTTCTGAAAGACTCGCCTTACAACGGCGAATACCTTGCCGCCATGGCCGACACCTACGCGCAGGCCGGCGACGACCACGGACTCCAGCAGTTTTATCTGGAAAAGATCGCGCGGTTCCGCACGGCTCCGCTCTCCGCCGACGTCCGCAAGGCGCAGATCGCCACGCTGCGGCGTGGCCTGATTCCGGCGCTCACGCGCATGAAGGACTACTCCGGCGCCGTGGACCAGTACATCGAGCTGGTCAACAATTTTCCCGAAGACGACTCGCTGGTCACCGAAGCCGCGCTGTACGCGCTGCGGTACGAGCGGCAGCAACAGCTCGTCGAATTCTACGTCCGGACCGTGGCGCAGTCTCCACGTGACTATCGCTGGGCCATGGTGCTGGCCCGCATTGACACCAATTTGGAAAACTTTCCGGCGGCGATTGACACCTACGCCAAGGCCATTGCCATTCGTCCCGATCGCGCCGACCTCTACACGGCGCGCGCCGGTCTCGAGGAGCGCCTCATGCGTTTCGACGAAGCGGTGCCGGATTACGAGCATGTCTATCAGCTTGACTACAAGAATCCCCAGTGGATGGAGAAGGTTGCTGAAATCCGCGCGCGCCAGGGCAAGACGAGCGAGGTCGTGGCGGCTTTGAAAGCGGCGCTGGTTGATGGGCGCCCCGAAAGCGCCGCAAACTATTTCGAGGTTGCCCGCCGCCTGGAATCCTGGAACATGCTCGATCCGGCTCGGTCGTTCGCGGAGCAGGGCGTGCAGGCCGCTGGGCCCGACCTGCTCGCTGCCGGCGAGCAGCAGGACGGCGCGAAAATCTACGTAAGCATCATGACTCGTTTGCGGCAGTATCAGCAGGCATATGCGGTCCTGCAGCAGGCGCTCGCCAACGCCTCTTCGACGCTCCCGGTTCTCCAGGAGCAGGTCGCCAAGGAGGGACTGGCGGCGGTCACCGACGCGCAGTGGCGTGAACGAGTCCGCCAGAATCGAATCGAGACGGCCCGCGACGGCATGGCCGCGGTGCTGATCCGAATGGGCGAAACCGTCAGCAAGTACTTCACTCCCGAGGAACGGGTGGCCTTTGCCCACTTCGCCGAAAGCCAGCGCGGCGAAATGAATCTCGCGGACCTCGATAAATTCGCGATCCCTCTTGCGGATAGCGCCGGCCTTTCCGACCAGCAGGTCTACTGGCGTTTCGAGCTGATGATACAGCAACGGACCACGTTGCAGAAGTTCTACGGCCGCACGGAACAATTTATCGACCTGCAGCGCCGCCGCCTGCACTTCGCCGAGCTCGGTCCGCAGCTGGAGCAGTTCGCCAGCGGGCTCCCGCCGACCGAGCGCGGTTCCGTGTGGCTTTCGGCCGCTGATGCGTATCGCTCCGCCGGTGATCCGCAGAACGAAATGCGCCTGCTGGCTTCCATTTCGGGCAATGATCTGGATAGCGCGCGCCAGCAGCGCCTCTACGAATTGCTCCTTCCCCGGCAGCCCCAGGACTTGGTCAGAGCAGCCTCCATCTGGAGCGGTCCTGGCGAAGGAGCGGCGGACTACGTTGTTGCCCATGCCGATGCGGCGTTGTCCCACGCAGTGGTGGAATCCCGCGGGCGCCCTCGCCCGCCGGTCTGGAACAAGTCCTACCACGCGCTAGTCGGACTCTATTTCGCGGATGCCGCGCCCGATGTGAATCGCGCCTTCCTCTCGGCGTTGGGTGACCGCACGATCGGCGAGCGCCTCGGCAAGCCTGTGGACCGCGCGCAAGAGCTGGCCGGCGATACGTGGTTTTATTACGGCTCGCGCTACGGCGAATACCTCGGTACGATCAAGCAGGGCGCTCCGGAGGACTTCCTACCGGCCGTTCTGGAGCAGAGCCCGGCCAGTTCCTCGGGATACCTGACGCTGGCCGACTACTATGCCGGAGCCGGCGACATGCCGCGCGCCATCGCCGATTACGACCACGCGCTCGACCTTTCGCCCGACCGCCCGGACGTCTACGACAGTCTGGCGCTCGCCTATTACAAGCAAGGCGATCGCGCCGCGGCTCTCGCCACATGGAAGCTGGCGTTTGCCGCTCTTTCTAAACAGCTCAATGGCCCGCGCGTCCCGGAAAGTTTTTGGGCGGACTTCGGCCGCACCTGCGACCAGCTCCGCGCGCGGCGCCTGTTCGCCGAACTCAAGCCCGACGCCGCAGCGCTGCTTCGCGCCTATCTCCGCCGCAACGGGAACTACCGTTCGAACGCCCTGCTGATGCCCGCCTATCTTGCCGCCGGCGAATCGGCCGCGGGCACGGCGTGGCTGATAAATCTTGCGTCCGCGGCGCCCGATCCCACGCTCATTCTTTCCGACGTGGTCGAGGCCCCCTGGATTCCTCTGGCCCAGCGCGCGCCCATCTACCAGCGCATTCTTGCATCGCGGCAGGATGCGGTCGGCAGGTTGGTGGGCCTGGAACGCGAGTCGGCGGAGCAAGAGCTGAACTCCTGGCAGGTGCGATGGATCAGCTATTTGGTCCGCAGGAAGCAGTACACGCAGGCGGCCGAGGCCATTGCCAATCTGCCGAAGGAAACACGCGACGCCGAGGCCGCCGCGCTGGTCCCCCTGGACCTTCAAGTCTCCGCGCAGCTCGGAACGCTGGACGCGAAAATTGCCGGGTATCGCAGCGACCCCCAAAGCACGCCGGATTCAGGCCTTCTGCGCACGGCGGCCCGCCATCTGTTTGAGGCTGGGGACAAGCAGTCCGCGCGCAAAATCCTGGAATTTGTGTTTGCCCGCGAAATTGACGCCCACCAGCTTGTCGCCGCGAACTTTCTGGGCCTCGCCGAAATTCGCATTGCCTCCGGCGACATGCCCGGCGCGCTCGATCTCCTGCGCCGCCTCGTGATCGTCGTGGGCAATCCGTTTGAGAATCTCGATCCCGCCGCCGCCCTGCTCGAAAAGGCCGGCCGCAACGCCGAAGCGGTTGAGTTCCTCGATCAACTGGTGAAGTCGGCGCCGTGGGAGCCTTCCTACCGTCTGCGCCTGGCCAAAGCCAAGCTGGCTGCCGGCCCGGATGCGAGCGGGGCGCAAGACACGATTGCCTCCATCGCCTCCGGAGCGAGCGTTCCTTATGATCTTCGCATCAAGGCAGCAGTGGCTTTGGCGGGACGCACCCACGCGGATCTCGGCAGCGGCGAACTGAACCTGCTCGCCGGAAATGCGGGAACCATTCCGGTTGCCGAGGCGGACCGGCCCTACTATTACGAAGCACGCATCCGGGCGGCTGGAACTACGACTGATCCGGTGGCCAAGATCCAACTCCTGAGCCACGGCGTCAGCGATTTTCCTCAGCGCGAGGATGCCCGGCTCCCGCTGTTCCGCGTGGCCGCCGGCGCTAAGGCCGACGAGTTCGCCGTGGCCGTCCTGGGGCCCCTGCTCCGCACGCAATTCACTCGCCCGGCGGTCGATGCCGCCGCCGAAGAGCAGGAAATCGTCAGTTCAGAGCCACCGGAAGAAGGCACGAGCGAATCCACCAGTGGTGTGCGCCTGAAGCTTCCGCCCGCCCAGCAGGCCGAGGCCGAGCAGTTGATCGGCGACGTCATGGTCCGGCTCAACCGGCTCACGGATGCACAGTCGTACTTCGAATCCGCGCGCCATCTTGAAAAGGCATCACCCGCGCGCGCGGCTCTGAGCGCCAAGATTGCCGGCGTGAAAGCCGTGTTGCGGACCGAGCGCGTCAATCTCGCCCGCCAGCCGCTTCTGCATGAAGCTCTCGAGCAGGACCGCGTGGTGCGCCCGCGGATGATCGCCAGCGCCACACCGGCGCGCGCCGTACAGGGAGGTGTGAAGCCATGAAACGCACCGCCATCTTTCTCTTGATTGGTATTCTCAGCGCCGGAATCGGCTGGGCTGCCTATGAGGCGGCCGCGCCGCCGGAGCCGCCCATGGCGAAGTACGTCCCCGCCGGCGCTCTCCTGTATCTGGAGGCCAAGGACTTATCTTCGGTGGTGGCCGACTGGAATGCTTCCTCGCAGAAGCAGCTGTGGCTCAAGAGCGGTAACTACGAAGTGTTCTCGCGGTCGCGGCTGTTCCTGCGGCTGAAGGGGGCGGGCGACGAATTCGCTACGGCCGCCGGACTTCCGCCGGACATGAATTTTCTTTCCGAGGTGGCCGGCCATGAGAGCGCCCTCGCGCTGTTCGACATCGGCAACCTCCAGTTCCTCTACATCACCCGCCTGCCCTCCGCCCAGGCGCTGCAAACCACGCTCTGGCAGACGCGGGCCAAATTCGAGCTGCGCAGCGCGGGCGCGGCGAATTTCTACGTGCGGCGTGATCCCGAGTCCAAGAAGGAAGTGGCGTTTGCGATTTCCGGAGACTACCTGCTTCTGGCCACCCGTGAGGATCTCGTGGCGGGGGCGTTGCGGCTAATGTCGGGGAGCAAGGACCTCACGATCGAAAGCGAGCAGTGGTGGTCCCAATCGGTCGCATCCGCCGGACCCGCGGGCGATTTGCGCATGGTTCTGAACCTCGAGAAGATCGTGCCGAGCCCCTACTTCCGCACCTACTGGATCCAGCAGAACATCACCGACATGAAGCGCTACTCCGCAGCCGTCACCGATCTGTTTCGCTCCGGCAAGGAGTATCGCGAGGAACGCGTGCTGCTGAAGGCCGCTCCTGCGGCTGACAACGCTTCGTCCGAGGGTCCCCGTTCGGCGGCCGATCTCGTGCGCCTGGTGCCGGATGACGCGGGGTTCTACGAAGCGCAAGCCGCGCCGTCCGCCGATTCCTGTTTTGCATTGCTGGAAACTAAGTTGCTCGCTCCTCATCTGGGGTCCGCCCCCGCCTCGAAGACGGCTCCGCAGGCCCAGCTCTCCTCGGGGGAGACCGGCGGAGGTTCCGATCTGGAAACGCGCATTGATGAAGCGCCCGTCGAGCGCCCAGCCCAGGGCAAGTCTTCCTTGAACGAACTCCTGCGCGGAGCACAGATTCTTGCCGTCCTGCAGGCGCTGGAT